>ERZ1463033.9-NODE-9-length-34627-cov-9.495979_pt1 | contig 34627 bp, 31 predicted proteins | sample MGYA00564481_ERZ1463033 | MGnify/ENA primary metagenome ERZ1463033 (study PRJEB39244, sample SAMEA3635150) | Helicobacter pylori | study: EMG produced TPA metagenomics assembly of PRJEB11511 data set (Assembly of a 5300-year-old Helicobacter pylori...
CATCTTCCCATATTCCAAGTTGATTTCCAGATAATTTACCATCATTATTAACACAGGTAGCCTCTTGAATTATAAGTCCTGCTCCACCTTTAGCTAACTTTTCATAACGTTCTACATTTTCAATTGCTACATATCCATCAGGTCTGAATCCAACAACCATTGGAGGAACACAAATACGATTTTTCATTTTTATATTTTTAATATTAAATTCGGTAAATAATTTTTTCAAAAATAACACTCTCCTATTTCACTACTTCATTTACATATAACCCTTTATATGTTATGTTATTATTATATCTTACAAAGGAACACAATATCAAGTACGCACATTTTTGTGCCCTGGATTTGGAGGCATCATTTATGAAAGATCAACTAAAGAAAACACCACATATTTATTCTAAGCAGTGTCCTGTTGTTCATGCACTTGAGATTATTGGCGGTAAGTGGAGAATCGCTATTATATGGGAATTATCCTCTGAAAAAAGCGTTAGATATAATGAACTTAAAAGAAGAATACCTGGAATCACTAATATTATGTTAACACGTTCTTTGAAGGCTTTGCACGAGCATGGTCTTGTAGAAAGAATAGAATATAATAAAATTCCACCTCATGTAGAGTACTCTTTAACAGATACCTGTCATGATTTGCTACCTGCATTAGTAATTATAAATGAGTGGGGAAAAAAAGTTGAGTAGTCATCATACATTTTTAGGTGTTTAAGTAGAACCCATATGAGGTAACTAAAAGTTACTTTATATGGGTTTTTATAATCAAGGCGAATTTGTTATAAAAATCTGGTACTATAAAGAGGGGTATTTTCATTTTCTTAATAAATTTGTAAGAATTATGATAAGTATTTTGTAAAAAATGTCCTGTATAATTGATTATAGTTACTGATATTAAAGGGGGAAATACCAAATGAAAAAAGTTATGCTCATTTTACTTGTTGTAGTTTTTACGAGTATAGTAGTAATATTTTTAAAAAATAATATTATACAAAATGAATATCCACACTTAAACGAAAATATATATAATTTTCTACAAGATAAAGGGAAGCGAACAGATGTTTATAATACATCCGTAAAATTAAATAAGGGCAGTTCAAAAAATACTTGCGTTTATTTTTTATCTGAAGTTTTAAGGAAAAACAATTTTAGCGTGCCGTTAGAAACAAGTAATACAGAGCAAATGATATCTTTACTTTCAGATAAAGGTTTTAAAAAACAAAGCAATTATAAAAAATTAATGTCTGGAGATATATGCTTTACTACAGATGCTAATGGACAGCAAAGTGGTTTTCCAACTCATACTTATGTATTTATGAAATGGGTAAAAGAAGGAAGTTATGATTATGCATATATATGTGATAATCAAGCAAAAGATTATAAGGGTAAAATTTATCACATTCGGAATATAAACATTACGGTTAAATCTAATGGTTTAGCTAAGGATCCTTTTGCATTCTTTATGAGAAAGGCTTAGTTGTAAAGTTCTCATATTAACATATATAATATATATATAATGGGGTGATTGGAATGACTAAATATAATGTTTTGGTTGTAGATGATGAATATGAAATAAGGGAAGCTATTGAGATATATTTGAAAAATGAAGGGATAAAAGTGTTTCAAGCGGTGGATGGTATAGAGGCCTTGGAGGTTTTGAAAGAAGAAGAAATTCACCTTATATTAATGGATATAATGATGCCTAGAATGGATGGAATTAAGGCTACCTTTAAAATTAGGGAAAATAAAAATATTCCAATAATAATGCTTTCAGCTAAATCAGAAGATACAGACAAAATACTAGGTCTTAATATAGGTGCGGATGATTACATTACAAAACCGTTTAATCCAATGGAACTTATAGCGAGAGTTAAATCTGGACTTAGAAGATATACAAGCCTTGGTAATTATAAAGAATGCGATGATGAGATAAATGTGCGAGGACTTATATTAAATAAAAGTTCGAAAATGGTAACAGTGGATGAAAAAGAAATGAGTCTTACATCCATAGAGTATAGAATATTGAAACTTTTGATGGAAAATAAAGGGAGAGTATTTTCAATTGAAGAAATATACGAGAGAGTTTGGGAAGAAACATTTTATAATGGAGAAAATACTGTGTCAGTTCATATAAGGAGAATAAGAGAGAAGATAGAGATAAATCCAAAGGAACCTGAATACTTAAAGGTGGTGTGGGGGATTGGGTATAAAATCGAAAAATAAATATTGGGTCATAGCCTTTATTATAGGCGCATATATGTTGGCTCTTTCAAACTTGTCAGTAATGGATATTATAAAAAATAAAAATTATTTAAGAATGGAGCCCTATTTTACAAGTTCAGAGTTCAAGGCTGAAATAGTTGGTTATTTTAATAATATAGAAGCGTTAAATGTTATATATAAAGACTATTCACAAAAGTCAGATGACGAAAAAGTTACAAATGAAGAAATAATGCCATCAAAAACAACATATGATGCTAATTTGAGAACTAAGGAAGATCAATTAAGTAATAAGTATAAAAATGATCTATTAGCAGCAGAGAAAAAAGGTAATAATGTTGAGATTAGTAGATTAACTGATGCAAAAGATAAGGAGCTTAATGAATTTAAAAAGGAAAATGAAAAAAACTTAGATAATGCGAAAAAGAAAATTGCTCTATATAAAAATCAAGACTATGAAAATATTAAAAGAGCTGTAGAGGGAAAAACTATAATAAAATATTATATAACAAAGGGTAAAAACAATGTTATATATACAAACATAGTAAATGTTTCAGATATAAATTTATATGTAAAAAATAGTGCCTTTTATAGTATGAAATTTCCGGATAAATCTTTAAAGATTAATAATGATATGTTTACAATAAATCAGTGGGTAGGTACTAGCGGAGAAGCATATTTCATTATTCCAAAAGATATAGATAAAACGAGTTATATATATGAAAATTACAATTATTATAATTCTGTGAGACAAAGAATTATTAAAGAGATTATCATAGGCTTTATGGCATTTATTATAGGGATTACCATGCTTTTTCTTATATTAAAGAAAAATAAAGAGCAGATGCCTTTTATTAAAAAACTAAAAAAGTGGTACAATAAAATACCATTAGATGTGAGAATATTTATATTCATAATATTTTCTTTTATAATGACTATGTATACAGATAAGGTGCCGTTTTTTTATAAGCCATATAATTACGCACAATTTTGCACACTTACTATTATGGCATTTTATATGGTTTATTCTATTTCCAATATTATTATGGCATATGGGTTATATAAAAATAGAGAAGAATTTAGAGAACAAGTAAAAAAATGTGCTTTTTATCAATTATCTAAAAGAGGTATTATTATACTTACAATATTCGCTGGAGTAGCGATATTTGGAGCATATATCACCGTAATGCTATCATCTAGGATTATAATAATACCGATGATGTATATACTTTGTTACTTGGTATTTATATTCATTTATTCCTTTAATAAAATAAGATTTTTGAGAAGTATTATAAAAGGAACGGAAGAAATAGTTTCAGGAAATCTTAATTATACAATAGTAGAAAAAGGGGGAGGAGATCTTTTTAAGCTTGCCCACAATATAAATAATATGAAGGCTGGGTTCAAAAAGTCTCTTGAGAATGAGATAAAAAGTGAAAGGCTTAAGTCTGAACTCATAACTAATGTATCTCATGATTTAAAAACTCCACTTACTTCCATTATAAATTATGTTGATTTTCTAAAAAAAGAAGGCTTATCTAAAGAAGAATCACAAGGGTATATAGATGTATTAGATAGGAAATCTCAGAGACTTAAGATACTAATAGATGACCTATTTGAAGCTTCTAAGATGGCAAGTGGTGCTGTGGAACTTAATATAGAAAAAGTAGATATAACTGCACTTTTGCAACAATCATTAGCTGAACTTCATGATAAAATTAATAATTCATCTTTAATATTTAAGGTGAAAGTTCCAAAGCAAAAGATTTATGCTAATTTAGATGGAAAAAAGACTTGGAGAGTATTTGAAAACTTAATAAATAATATATTAAAATACACGCTTCCTAAAACTAGAGTATATATTGATTTAATTGAACGGGATAATCAAATAATTATAAATATGAAAAACATCTCATCTTATGAGATGGATTTTGATAACGAGGAAATATTTGAGAGATTTATTAGGGGTGATAAGTCCAGAAATACGGAAGGATCAGGACTTGGACTTTCAATTGCTAAAAGCATAATTGAGCTTCAAGGAGGGAGACTTAGTATTGAAATTGACGGAGATTTATTTAAAGCGAAGGTTATAATTCCATCGTTTTCTCAGCCGTCTATTGAGCCTTAACAGTAATGAATGTGTTACAGAATATTATCACATAATGTTCACATATTTCTTTGACATTTATAAAGTATTATTAGTAATAAATGTGTTAAAAGAAATTAAAGGGGTGGGGTAGAGTGAAGTCAAAAAAGCTATTTACAATATTCTTAGCGACAACATTATTTATTATATTAACTTGTGGGACAGTTTTTGCGGCGACCACAGTGCAGAGTGGTACGAAAAGATACATAGTTAAATTTAAGACAAGCAGTATTAATGAAAGCCAAACTGTAGCAAAGCATAGTGGAAAATTAAAACATCAATTTAAACATGTTAATGCAGTTGTAGCTGATATGACTACCCAAAGTCTTGCAAGTTTAAAAAAAGATTCAAATGTAGCCTACGTTGAAGAAGATAAAGTAGTTAAAATGTCATCAACTACCTATGCTGATTGGGGTATAAGTGATATAAATGCAGCGGCCTCCTTTCAATCTGGATTAACTGGTAAGGGAGTAAAAATTGGAATTATAGATTCAGGAGTAGCTAAGCATACGGATTTGACAGTTGCTGGTGGGACTAATGTAATAAATGGTTCAAAGACAACATCATATGCTGATGATAATGGACATGGTACAGTTGTAACAGGAATTATTGCTGGTCAAGGATTAAATGGTGGAGTTAAAGGAGTAGCACCGGATGCGTCAATATATGCTGTAAAAGCACTTGACTCAACGGGTAGTGGTTATACTTCAGACATAATATCTGGTATAGATTGGGCTATAGAAAATAATATGGATATCATATCCATGAGTTTAGGATCAGATCAGTCAGATGTTACTCTACAAAATGCTGTTGATACAGCTTATAAAGCGGGAATACTGATAGTGGCAGCAGCTGGTAATGATGGAAATGCTAAAGGAACCGGGACTAATGTTGAATACCCTGCTAATTATGATTCTGTTATTGCAGTTGGTGCAGTTGATTCTACAAATACTAGAGCATATTTTTCGTCAACTGGAAATAAGGTTGAAGTAAGCGCACCAGGGGTTAATATAATGAGTACTTACTTAAATGGTGCATATGAAGAAATGAGTGGTACATCTATGGCAACACCTTTTGTAGCAGGGGATTTGGCTATTTTAAAACAAAAATATCCAGAGTATACTAATGTTCAATTGAGAAAATTACTGGATACTAATGTGGCAGATCTTGGAGTGGTAGGTAGAGATTCCTTATACGGATATGGCTTAATACAAGGTATAAGTAGTACAACCTCTGTTATTACACCTGTTACGGTACCAGTTACTGTATCAACACCTATAACATTGCCTACACTATTACCTACATTAATACCTACGCCGATAGCTAGTATGGCTTCAGGTTCATATAATAGGGGCATAATGGTTCAACTTTATGCTAGGTATTCACAACCGTTGAGGGCGTTTTATACTTTAGATGGTAGTACTCCAACAACTAAAAGTACACATTATAGGGGATATATTAAGATAAATTCTACCAAAACTTTAAAAGTTATAGCGGTAGATTCTGATGGAAATATTTCTGGAGTATTAAGTAACACCTATAATATAAGTAACTCTATGCATGGTCGTAACGTAAGAACTACAGAAAAAAATATGTAAAAAGAAAAATTTAAATTAAAAGGTAGAGACTAAAAAAAGTCTCTACCTTTTAATCCTCCATCATAATTTTGATGATTTCCTTGTCGGTTTCTTTCATTCCTTCTTTTGCAAGTTTACCTACATTAGATATAGTAGCTTCAATACCTTTTTTCACAATACCATCGCCACCTTTAAACTGCTGCCCTTCTTTAAACATATGATATCCTAGAATTCCAGCATCTACAGATGTAGCAATTTTAGCTGCGCATGATGCTTTAGCACCATCACAAATTATTCCAGAAACTATTGATAATGCATTAACAATTGTATGAGAAATATCTCTATACCCTCCTCCATATAAGTAAGTTATGCCTGCTCCACTTCCAGCGCCTGCACAAACAGCGCCACAATAAGCTGAAAGTCTTCCTATACCAGTCTTTTGATGTATTGTAACTAAATTTGAAATAACCAAAGCTCTATAAAGTTTTTCTTTTGAAACCTTTAATTCATTACCATATTCAATGACAGGTAGTGAAGCTGTCATTCCCTGATTACCACTACCAGAAACTATAATGACAGGTAGTTCACATCCATTCATCCTGGCGTCTGACCCTGCAGCTGCTTTCGCCTTTGCTCTTACGTTAACATCAGAGCCATATGTTGAAATTAAAACACTTCCTATATTGGCACCATAACTATTTTTTAATCCTTCTTCTGCGATTTTTGAATTATATTCAATCTGTCTACCAATAATATCTTCTATATCTTTTATATAAACAGAATCTGCAAAATCAACAATATCTTTTACGTTTAGTAATTCTTTACCACTAAGACCTTCTTCTTTTGATGATGTTGATTCTTTGTGATAAAGTATCTCACCATTCTTTTCAATTAAAATAATATTGGTATGATAGTTTACAATTCTTACTTTTACATATGTTTCTTTATAAAATACAGTTATCTGTATATCGAATATAAATGGCGTATCTATAAGTTTAACTTCTATAGGAAAAGTCGATAAGTATTCTTTAATTTTTTCTTTATCTTCATTAGATACATCTGAAATAACTTCTAGTTTCTTTTCAGGGTTGCCTGCTATAATACCAGCCGCTGTTGCAGCAGCGATTCCTTTTAAATGGCCTGTATTAGGAACTATAACACTTTTAACATTTTTAATAATGTTGCCGCTCACTTCTACAATAGTTCTGTCAGGTGTATGACCTAATACTTCTTTAGCTTTTGCTGACGCATATGCAATTGAAATTGGTTCAGTACATCCCATTGCAGGTACTAGTTCTTCTTTTAAAATCTGTAAATAAGTTTTATAAATCAAATTATTATTTTTAATTTCATTCCCCTCCTTGTATCTACTGTATTAGGGGATAGGCCTCCCGCGCATACATATAATAAATTATACCATTATAATTAGTGTTAGAGTATTTTTTAGAGCAAGGGTTGCTGGAAGTTGAATTAAGAGTTAAGCATAGCACTATAAAGCCAAAATAGGTCAGTGTAGTTTCTAGGGTCTTTATTTGTAATTTTGTGAATTTTATTTAAGCGATATCTAATGGTATTTCTATGAATGAATAACCTGTTTGATACATTATTAAGCTCTCCATTTTCTTCTATTAAAACTTTTAAAGTTTCTCTTAATACTCCATCATTATCATTTAAAACTACTAATTTGTAGGTTTCTGCTAATTCATCGATCTTCCATTTCTCATTGTTTTGAGAAAATAACATCTCAGATTTTAGTGAATTAAAAAAATAAATATTATGGTTAGGGTAAATCTTTTCACCAAATATAAGTGTTTCTTTAGCTATACTATAAGATTTATACATGTAATTTAAATTGTCATATGTTTTTCCAACTGATATCTTTACAGCAATCCCTAGTTGGGTACATATTTTTTCATTGATTTCCTTTATTTTTTCATTATAATCTTCAATTTCATTGTTAATATGAAGACATTTATGTAATACAACAATGGTTTGCGAATTAATTATGGTTGCTAATGATTCCATAAATGTCACTTCTAATAGGTTTATTATTATATTTAATATATTTAAATCAATTTTATCTGAATTATCTTCAAAATTCACTTCAATTATAAATATAAACATAGGATAATTGTATGGAATTTCAAATCCTTTAATATGTTTTTTTAATAAAGAAAGAGAATCTTGTTTATTATATATAAGTGCTAGCATAACCTCTTGTTTCATTCTCTTGTTACTCTCGAATTCTGTCAATACATGTTCTTGTTCAATCATCATTTCTGCTGTCATTTTAATTAATTTACCATAACCTAAAACGTCGCTAGGTTTTCCTGTAATACCAATTACTCCAACTACTTTATTTTGAAATTCAATAACTAGGTTAGTACCGGAATATACACCTTTTAATTTCTCACTTCCATGTTCACTAACACTAAATTCTGAATTTCTTTTAAGTGCTATTATTGCTCCTTCATGTATATCTCCAATTCTGTTTTTATCTCCTGACGCTATAATAATGCCTAATGTATTGGTTATAATTATATTATAATTAACAGCGCTCATAGTCCTTTCAACAATATTTTTAGCTAATTTGCTGCTTAAGATTTCCAATAAGTACATCTCCTTTTAGGTTATAAAAATAGATACGATAAATTAATCATCAATGTGCATATAGACAAAATTAACGTTTAATATTTGTACAATTAGATATTGATTATTAAATTAAAAAGCATGATAATATATATATAACGTTAAGTAATCTTTTGATTTTACTATAAAAAGCACTATTATTATAAGAATTATATTAATTTAAATAGGGGTGAACAAGGTTAATTATATTTTAATATTGTACAAATTGATATAGTGAATTTGTGTAAATGCATAACTAATACAAATATATTTTTTAAATAATAAATAAGTAAATTAGATTTAATATTTAATTAAGGAGTGATAAATTTTGGTTGGTGATAAATTATTTTATAGCACTTTATTTAAAGGCATATTTTCTAATCCATTTGAAATTAAGTTTTGGGACGGGAGTATAGAAAAATTTGGTGAGGGTGAGAGTAGGTTTCAAATTATTTTTAATGAGAAAGTATCAAAGGGTGACGTTGTAAATGATCCTTCTATAACTCTTGGAGAAGCATATATGACAAAAAAATTAGACATAAAGGGTAGTATACAAGAGGTTATAGAGTCCCTGTACAATAACGAAGAAAGTTTTCTTTGTAAAAGTGAAAAATACGAAAAACTCATAAAGAAGTTTAAAAGCAGTATAAAAAGAAGTAAGGATAATATACAATTTCATTATGATATCGGAAATGATTTTTACAAATTATGGCTTGATGATTCTATGAATTATTCCTGTGGATATTTTAAAAATGATACGGATACTTTAAACGAAGCTCAAAACAATAAAATAAATCATATTTTAACAAAACTAAACTTAAAAGAAGGACAAAGTTTACTCGATATAGGATGTGGATGGGGAGAACTTATAATTAGGGCAGCAAAACAATATAAGGTAAAGGCTGTTGGAGTTACTTTAAGTTCAGAACAACTGCAAAAGGCTAATGAAAGAATAAAAGCAGAGGGACTAGAAGATTTAGTAGAAGTTAAACTTCAAGATTACAGAGAAATAAAAAATATGAGTTTTGATAGAATTGTTAGTGTAGGAATGCTCGAACATGTAGGACTAGAAAATTTATCTGAATATTTTCATATAGTAAATGACTTATTAAAAGATAAAGGACTTTCTTTACTTCATTGTATAACAGCAGTAAATGAAGGCGGTAATAATACATGGATAGATAAGTACATTTTTCCAGGGGGACATGTACCTGCAATTAAAACTATAATTTCAGATATAGCAGAACTAGAACTTGAATTAATTGATATAGAAAGTCTTAGAAGGCATTATGGAAAGACACTTGAACATTGGGCTGAAAACTTTGAAAATGCTCTTCCAATAATAGAAAAGACTAAAGACGAGACATTTATAAGAATGTGGAGATTATATTTGAATGCCTGTGCTGCATCATTTAATTGCGGTAATATTAATGTTCATCAAATATTGTTTGCAAAAGGTGTAAATAATGAATTGCCTTTGACCAGAGACTACATGACTAAATGAAATACTAAAGGCAACTAATAGTTGCCTTTTTTTGATTCTTATTTAAATTTACAATATATAGCTTAATAATAACATTACATTAAGTGCAGCTACTATAAGTCCAATAATCCAAAGAGTAATCTTATCAAATCTAGTGTTAGCATATTTGCCCATAACTTTTTTAGAAGAAGTTAGATAAATCTGAAGGAATATTGTTATAGGAAGTTGTATACTTAAGAACATTTGTGAGTAGATGAGACCTTTAAAGGGCTCCGATATAAAAAATATAGCTATTGTAGCACCAATTAAAGTAATTCCTACACCTAGCTTAGTATGAATATCATGAATATCATATGGTTCCCCAAATATTCCTGCAAAAATACTACCACCGGCCATACCAGCAGTAACTGACGAAGATATTCCGGCAAAGAGTAGCGCTAAAGCAAAGACTACTGAAGCTATGCTTCCAAGTAATGGCGTCAGCATTTGCTGAGCTTGATTAAGCTCTGTAACTTGAACCTTTTGTGCGAAGAAAGTAGCTGCGGCAATAAGTATCATAGCACTATTTATAGCCCAACCTACCATCATTGAAAAAAAAGTATCCATAAATTCATATTTAAGTTGTTTTTTTATTACATTTTCATCTTTTAGATTCCATTGACGACTTTGTATTATTTCCGAATGAAGAAATAAATTATGGGGCATTACAACGGCGCCTAGAACACTCATTATTATTGGGATAGATCCCTTAGGAAAAGAAGGTTTAACCCAGCTTATCATAGCTTTTCCCCATTCGATATGTACAAGGCTTAATTCGAATATAAAAGATATTCCTATTATAGAAACAAAGCCAATAATCCATCTTTCTAGTTTCTTATAAGAATTTGTAAAGAGCATCCATAAGATCAAAACTAAAACTAACACTGTTCCGAGTTTTATAGGTATACCAAATAACATATTTAAAGCAATAGCACCACCTAAAAGTTCTGCAAGGGCAGTAGATACTGCAGCTAGCACAGCGGAACCAAGTACAAATTTGTTCATTTTTGGTTTTAATGTAGCAGTAGATGCTTCTGATATGCAATTTCCTGTAACAATCCCGAGATGGGCAGCATTATGCTGAAGAACAATAAGCATAATAGTTGAAAGAGTTACCATCCAAAGTAGAGTATATCCAAAATTAGCACCAGCAGAAACGTTTGCTGCCCAATTTCCAGGGTCTATAAATCCTACGGTCACTAATAACCCCGGTCCAATGTATTTAAAAAAATCTAATGCCATAAGTTTAGGTTTATGGTCTTTTTTTGATATTATTTTATTAAATGGAAAATTCACTATAACACATCCGTTCTTTTTGTTGTATAATATATATTATAAAGTAATTATTATTTAAAGCAACCTTAAAATAGTAAAATTACATTTATACATAAAATAAAGAAAAAATTTTTTTTAAAATTATTTATGTTAATTAAGACGGAGGTTATTTAAATTAAAAATTCAACAAAACATTCAATAGTTATAGGTTCTGCATTATTTGCAATGTTCTTCGGTGCAGGAAACCTAATTTTCCCACCAGCATTAGGAAGGGCAGCTGGAGATTCAATTCTATCTTCAATTATAGGCTTCCTTATTACAGGAGTTGGTATTCCTATATGTGCTATAATTGCCTGTGCTAAAATCAACGGTGATTTCAAAAAAATGGCAGATAGAGTAGGTCCAATATTTTCTGTAATAGTCTCTATATCCTTAGTTCTTATTATAGGTCCTTTATTCGCAATTCCAAGAACCGCTGCAACAACTTTCGAACTAGGAATACATCCTTTATTCCCGTCAATTGGGCAGAATATATCAATTATAGTGTTTTTTGTAATAGTACTTGCATTTGCACTTAAACCTTCTTCAATAATTGATAAGATAGGTAAAGTACTTACACCAGCACTTTTATTAATGCTCGCAATAATTATAGTTAAAGGAATAATACATCCTATTGGACCAATTGTAACTACATCCTACGAAGGTGCATTTTCAAAAGCATTAATAGAAGGATATCAGACAATGGACGCTATGACTGGTGTTATATTTTCATCAATAATTCTTTCGTCTATTAGAGCAAAAGGTTATCAAAGCCCAAAAGATATAATGAAGATAACTTTAAAATCAGCTTTAGTGTCTTTAATCGGTTTATCTTTTGTGTATACTGGGCTTATGTACCTTGGAACACAAACAACTACATTGTTTTCGAAAAGTATATCCAGAACTAGTTTGGTTACATCAATTGTTAGATTAGACCTAGGTAGTATAGGTAGTGTTATACTTAGTTTATGTGTTACGCTTGCATGCTTAACGACTGCTATAGGAATTCTTTCAGCTGGATCAAAATTCTTTGCTAAGCTTTTCAAGGGTAAATTATCTTACGAAAGTATTGCTATTGCTATTGCTTTAGTAAGTGGAGTAATGGCTACACAGGATGTTGATAGTTTAGTAAAATTGGCAAATCCAGTTTTAAAAATCATATATCCAATTGTAATTGTTTTAATAGTTACTACTTTACTTGGTGATATAGTGAAAAATAATAGAGTAGTTACTATAACTACATACACAGTTTTAATAGTAAGTGCTTTAAATACTGTAAATGATTTAACAGCAAATAGTATTGGATTTTTTAAATATGTTCCTTTATCCAGTGCAGGATTTGGATGGATTATACCGGCTGTAATTGCTTTTGTAATTTCTAATAGATTAGTTAAATCAAATCAGGAAAACCAATCTGTTATGCCAAATTTAAATAAGGAATTGTAGAAAGTATGAAATTAAGAATAAAAACTATTTAAGCGGCTAAAGTCCCAAATTACAGCGGATGTCATATCCCAATGGATCATATAATTCAAATATAAAATCTATGTTGAAATACTTAGGAAGTGAGTATTCTAGAGTAGTTGGAATTAAGGACAATTTTAATTTGCTAGATGATTTTTATGCTTGGCAAGCAACTTGTCACCACAACCATAATCTGATGGAAAATGCTGCAATATTAAAGTGGAATTATTTCCACTTTTTTTAGTGATTTAAATTTTGTTTCTTTGTTTATAAATCAGTAACAACATAATAATATATGGTCGTAAAGAACTATCTTCAAACGATAAATATTGTTATCCAAAAGGTAACTTAGAGGTGGTGAGAGTTTTGTCAATTAAACAAGAAAATTTAAAAGATGAAATTGTTAATCTTATTAGTAAGGGAGACTCTGAGAGAGTAGAATTTAGAAATCATAGTGGGGGACCAAATTTATTAGGTAAGATTATATCTTCTTTTGCAAATGCATCAGGTGGTAAATTGATTTTGGGGGTAAATAATAAGGGTAACATCAATGGATGTAATAAAAATGATGTAATGGAAACTTTTAATAAAGCTAAAGAAAAATTGATACCATCTCCTATTGTTTCAATAGAATTTAATGAAATAAATAAAAAAGTACTGGCTATCATTTCTATAGAGAAAACCGAAAAAATAATTTCGTCTAGTTTAGGGGTATTTAAGAGAGTCAACAATTCAGAAGAAATTATGGTAACAGAAGAGATAAAGAGCAAACAGCTAAGTGCGGTTAAAAAAGATGAAATTAACGATACCGTTGGAGAAATGGCTCAGCAAATTTCGCAACTTACAATTTTTATTCATTTATAGGGCATAACAATATTCGATGAAATATAATTTTATACCCTTTAAAATTTAAATCACTTCACTATAAGCTATTTTTGAGAGAATCGGCATAATTTCAAAAGCTACTGAGGATACTATAGTAGTAATATATATCCTAGGTTGTAAAAATGAAATGGCTTGTAAGACCTCTTACCGGGAGGGAAGGTGGAGAAAGTGAAAGTAAAAATATTTAAAATTAAGTTGATAATTTTTACTATTATTTGTGCTATGGCAGCAGGGATAGTAGTTAATGCCAAAATTAAAAATAGTAATGTGATTGAAATAAATGATAAAAACGAAATTAAAAATAAACAATTACAAGAATGTGAAATTAAAAACCAAGCAGATTTAGAAAAGAGATGGAAGATAGGATATGACCAATTTTTTGAAGGTGAATATGCGAAAGCCATTGCAACTGAGAACCAAGTTTTAAAGGAAGATTCTAAATTTTATAAAGCATATGCTGTAAAAGGAATTGCATTAGCTTATAATGGAGATTTCGAGGGAGGTATGCAGCAGATTGATAACTCCTTAAAATTGAAACCTGATTATGGATATGCAAGATTTAATAAAGCACTAGCTTATGAATTATACGGATACTATACTGAAGCTATCAAGTGGTACGAAAAGGATTTGGAATTGGAAGAATATGAATGGACTTATTATGGTATAGCCAGTATTTATGGAAGAAAAGGTGATATTAATAATACCGTGAAGTATCTTAAGTTAGCTATTGCTATTAATCCAAACATTAAAAATGAAGCAAAAAACGAAAAAGATTTTGAAAATGTAAAACAATATAATCAATTTAAGTTATTAATAGATAAATAGAATTTATTTTGTACTATTAAAAGGAATGTTTGTAAGGTATAATGAATCAGTAAAATAACAAGACATACCTTGATGTATTTATTGTAAATATTAATTTGTAAGGTATTGAAATAAGACATTTTTAAAGATGTGAAAAATAAAAAAAGAGGTGAAAACATGAAAAATGATATAAATAAAAATATGGAAATAATGAAAAAAGTTATTGAAGAAAAAAAATCAAAATCTTCTATGCAAAAAAATAGTAGACGAGCATCAATCCATGGAACACAAAGTTCATCATCAGGTAATGGTGGAGGTTTAGTTGGTAAAAATAACAGGGGACAATAAGGTCCCTTGTTATTTTACAATCTTTTTAAGTGATGTAACGAGCTTTTCTTTATTAATAATCATATCAGATAATGTTTTATATGTTTTTGTATTTGTATCACTTGCATTTCTCAAAAATCTGCCTTGAATGTCCATAAGTAAAGACTTTGTATCTCGCTCTAAGTTAAGCGAAAACTTTAAATACTCTTTAATATTATTAATTTCTGTAGCATATATTTTTTTATTAAACTCATCTATTAAAAAGGACATTTTATCATATATATAGAAATCAATTTCTTCAGTGTTTGATTCACTTACTGCACTTTTCAACTCATCATAATAGTTAATAGAGTGGCTTGTTTCTTTTGCTAAGACCTTTGACATTGTTCCTATAAATGGAATATCACATTTGATTTGTCCTATGCTTTCATATATAGCCTTTTTTCTAATAGCAATATTTATAGACTTGTTAATTAAATCTATAACGTTATATCCCATGAAATCACTCCTAATATTATTTCTAGTTTAGTATTATGTCTATTTAGTAGTAATAGTTAGCTTACATGGGAATCATAACATATTTATTATATTGTCACAATAAAATTGTCGAAAAATAGCATTTTTTAATACTATATAAGAAATTAAAATAATGTATACAAAAAAATAGCTACAACTCAAATACTTAGTTAGCAGTTAAAGATACTTGCATTGTCGTGAAAAAATATTACAAAACAATTACAATATTACTGCATACAATATTTCGGAGCTCTATTATGTTATAATCATAACTGATAATATGGAAGTTAAAATATTTATTTTAAAGTAAGAGGTGGAATTATGGGGAAAAAAGTGCTCATTATAGAAGATGAGGAATCTATTAGAGGGTTTATTAAAATTAACTTTCAAAGAAACAATTTTTTAGTATTTGAAGCTGTATCTGGAGAAGAAGGTTTAGAAAAAGTCCAAGAGGAGAGACCAGATTTAATAATTTTAGATATAACACTTCCTGGTATGGATGGGTTTAAAACCTGTGAATTGTTAAGAAATGATTTTCCAAATTTGGGCATTATCATGCTTACCGCTAGGGGAGAAGATATGGATAAAATTATGGGCCTTGAGTATGGTGCTGATGATTATATGGTAAAACCATTTAATCCTTTAGAACTTATTGCCAGAGCAAATTCTTTACTTAGACGGATAAATAATAGTGAAGAGAAAAATCCTGAGCAATTAATATCTGGGTGCTTTATAATAGATACTGTTTCCATGAAGGTATATAAAAATCAACAACTTCTAGATTTAACCCCTAAAGAATACTTGATTTTGAAGACATTTATGGAAAATGAGGAAAAAGCTTTTAATAGGGATGATTTATTAAACTTAGTATGGAATTATGAATACTTTGGAGACTCTAAAATTGTAGATGTTAATATAAGGCGTCTTAGAGAAAAAATTGAAGCTGTCCCTTCTAAACCAGAATATATAGAGACGGTATGGGGAGTCGGATATAGATGGAGAAAGAGGTGATATTTTGAGGGGTATAAAAGCCAGACTTGTTTGGAGTTATCTATTAGTGATTGTTTTCACTGTAATCACATTAGAAGTTTTTCTTACCGTTTCTTTAGAAAAATATTACTATCAAAACATGGAATCATTACTTTCAAAACAAATCAAGGGATCTGTCGATTTTTATAATAATTATTTTTCTTCATCTAGTTTAAAGGAAAATGTGGAGAATAATGATGATATTTTTTGGAAAAACACTTCTGCAGAAGTTCAAATTATTGATAACTCAGGAATGATGCTAATGGATTCCATTGGCAATTTCAATAAGGAACATATCGAAGATGATGATGTGGAAAAAGCATTGCAAGGAGAACTTGGAACATTTACTAAGAAAGATAAGGATACAAAGGAAAATTTTATGTACGTTTCGTATCCCTTAAAATCAGCTAATAAAATAGAGGGTGTACTACGGTTTGTTACTTCTTTATCCGAGGTAGATGCACTTATTCATAAAATAGTAATTCTTTTTTTTGGAGTTGGAGCGCTGGTAATTGTTATTTCTGGTGTTTCTAGTATATTTATCTCTAATACTATTGTGGGGCCATTAGATGAAGTAAATACCCTAGCTAAGAAATTTGCGTCTGGGAACTTTAATGAAAGACTTGAAAAAAGAAGGAATGATGAAATTGGGGAATTGTCTGATACATTTAATTTTATGGCGGAAGAAATTCAAAAAAGTCAGAAGCTAAAAAATGAATTTATTGCGTCTGTTTCTCATGAACTTAGAACTCCCCTGACATCTATAAAAGGGTGGGCTTCGACTATTAGATCTGGTAGTTTAGAGGATAAGGAAGAAATTCTAGTCGGACTTAACATTATAGAAAAGGAAAGTGATAGACTTACAGTAATGGTGGAAGAATTATTGGATTTTTCAAAATTTATATCTGGAAAAGCACCACTTAAAAAAGAATATATAAATATTCAAAGTATTATAACTTACATAGAAAAACAGTTTATGCCAAAGTCAATACGCCACAATATTAACTTTACTTGTAAAATACAAGAGGATTTAGTCCCTGTTTTTGCGGATGAGAAAAGGTTAAATCAAGTTATTGGCAATATTTTAGATAATGCCTTTAATTTTACAAAAGAAGGAGGTAAAGTAACACTTGAAGCATGTATTGATGGTAATAATATTTGCATTATTGTCAAGGATAATGGAATAGGGATTTCGCCTACGGATTTGCCTAAAGTCACAGAAAAGTTTTTCAAGGGTAGAACAAGTATGTCACAAAATGGGATAGGACTATCTCTGTGCAAAGAAATTATAGAAATGCATAATGGCAAACTTAAGATTTCAAGCGAATATGGCAAGGGTACAGATGTTAAAATATTTTTACCTCTGACATAAGAAACAATAAAATTCATATATATAAGAGGTGACTCCTGGTGAAAAAAGTATTATGTTTATTTGTTATTATATTTTCTATTATAATTTTTATATGGAGTCAATATGCAGGATTAACTTTAAGTTCTCAAGTATTACATAAAAAACTTACTGTGTCACCTATACAGGGAAGTTGGATAGTAGAAAAATATGTTTCTATTGGTGGCACTACAATTGATGATGAAAAAGCAAAACAATTACTTGGAAAGGTTGCTTATTTTAGGGGAGATACAGTTGAGTTTAATGGCAACATATCCAAGGATGTTAAATATAAAGTTAAGTCCGTGAATACTAAAAGCTATTTTTGGAATAGTATAAAAATAAGTGCCAAAAGCTTAGGAATAAAAAATACTGATGTACAAATTATTACTATTAACTCCAATGAAACTTTTTTTGATGAGTACATAAAGCTGGATGAGTTAACCCTTATAAAAAACTACGAGGGTACCTTATTATATTTTCACAAAGAAAAAGATTCTTCTAATACCCATTCATATAATAAAGATAGCAATACAAAAATTTTAATCAGCAAGGCAGAAAAAGAAATACGGTCTAAGTCAGGATTATTACTTGGACTAAGATATGAAAATTCTGAAGGTGAAAATGGGCAGAGTAAATATTCATATAAAACATTATGGATTAGTTCAGTAAATGATAAAATTCTTCCTATTCGGGAAACTAAAGATTTGTTGCTTCCAAGGCAAGATGGGTTTTGGAAGGTAGGGATAAGTAATAAAATAGAAAATGGAGATTCGAAGGACATACTTTGGTCTTATCCAATCAATTTACTTAATCCCACCAAACCCATAAATTCAAAAAAAATAAAGTATACTAAAACAGAAGGTAGTATAGCTATTAAATTTGTAGGCAGCAATTATGTTTCTACTGATACTGTGCAGGATGTAAATAATAATGATTTAGAAAAGAAGTACTCTAATAATAAGCTTAAAATATTTCCAATGGATAATTTAATGGGAGAACCTATAAAACTTACAAGCATACTTCCAAGGGAAATAGAAAAAGCTACTTTGCCAGGTACAATTTTACGCATAAATAAAAGTACACAAGATGAAAAACTAGAAAAAGTGGATAATAATTTGTGTGTAATAAGAAGAAGTGGACGATGGATACTAAGAGGAAGAATGTCCCAAGCAAATAGCGGAGATTCATTTATAGACTTTGATATTCCTTATGCTACACCTAAATCGTTAACTACCTATGATAATTTATTTCCTTCTTTTAACGTAATAAAAACAAAGGTACCAAGTGCAGTGGATGCTTATTCATCACCTAATAGAGATTTTGTTGTTGTTCTAACTAATACAGAATTGATGGTATTTACTATAAAAGGATATAACCTGGGAGAAAAGTCATTAACTTTGAAGTTTAATGCAGGAGAAATGCCAGTAATGTCCCAATGGGCTACAGGTAGTTATGTGGATGAATGGCAAAAAAAAGTAAAATAAGTGCTAACGCGGCTACGCGCGTTAGCGCTTATTTTATTGTTCTAAATTCGTATCCTTTATTTTTTAAATATTCTATAATTTGAGGTAATGCATTAGCAGTTTGCATTTTACCATAAGTATCATGCATCAATATAACTAATTTTTCTTGCGTTCCAACCTCTTCCTTTAATACGTTAAGTAACTCTTCTGGAGTTTTATTTGGCTTACCTTCTGCATCTTTAATTTCTGCATTCCAATCTATACTAATCATATTTTTCTCTTTTAGCTTTGCATCGAACTCTGGTAAATTCGGATCTTTATAATATGCTCTTGACATATATCCTCCAGGCACTCTTAAAATCCTTGTACTAAAATCTTGACCAAGTATATTTTTTAATGCATCATCGTTTTTTTTCACATCGTTCATGAAGATAGGTACATTAATTATGTTGTTAGGGAATAATGCATTGTGTTCATTATGATTATAAGTATGATTTCCGATTGCATGTCCTTCATTAAATTCACGTTTTACAAGTTCTTTGCTTTTTTCATTTGCTTCTACGTTTTGACCAATCAAAAAAAATGTTGCTTTAACGTTATTTTCTTTTAGAATATCTAGTACTTTTGGTGTCACAGTAGTAGATGGACCATCATCAAAGGTAAGAAATGCTATTTTATGATTATCATTTTTCCCTTTGTAATTTAATATATCACTTACTTTTGCAGCATCGTAAATATACTTTTCCCCTTCTTTATTTACAGTGAAATTTTTTGTTGATGCGTTACTAGTTTCATTATTCTTTAATGTACTAGTAGCGTTAGGTTTAGAAGTAGCTGTAGTAGTAATTGGTACGATTACTGGTTCAGCATTAACTTCATCTTTAGTAAAACTTTTACCTATTATGATTGTACCTATTAAAATTAAAAAAATGCAGCTACAAATTAAACTTATTTTTAAGGGCCTTTTATTAAATCTTTTCTTTTTCTTCATATTCACCACTCCATTAACTAGTATTTATAATTGTATTTTATATAATATGACTGTATATAGTTAAATGTCATTGTATATTTTTCATTTCATATAAATTATTGCTTTCAAAATATGTTTTTGAATTTAATTACCCCCCATAATTTTAAATTATTCACACTTTTAAAACATGTAAAAAAAGGTAAAACTTATATAGTTGTAATAATGTAATTGTTTTACATAAAAGTCATTTATATGACAACATTTTACTATGAATACTATCCCATAAAATCCTCTTTTAATCTATATACTTATAATACTACTTATTATAAACTAAGAGATTACAAAATTGTTACAATTTCATTACAGATCATATTAAAGCCTTCTTGAGTCTTTTTTAAGTATATCTAGTTGAAAAAATGATAATTTTTATTAATGGAAATAGTAAGTACTTTACATATATATTAAAAATATTAAAATATATGTGATGTTTCAGAGGAGTTAAATTAATTTTAGGATTTAACAAGACTATTTAAAATCATTCCAATAACTACGAGCATTATTCCAATTAATCCAATAAGTGTCGGAATTTTATCGTGAAATATAAATACTCCACCCAAAAGTGTAAATATTACTTCGCCAGACTGTGTTGATTCTACGACGGCTAACATATGTACATCACTACTTACTAGATCAGTTGCTTTAAAAAATAGTATTGTAGCAATAATTCCTGAGAAAATGGCAACTAGTAAGGATTGGACTACTTGTCCTTCATTTGGTAGACCAACAGTCAATAGGCCAAATGACGATATAATTAACCAAAATGGTATACTGCATAAAGTCATACCAAATACTCTTTGAAAGGTACTGAATTTATTATCGCAAACTTCTATCATTTTACGGTTTCCCAGTGGATATGAAAATGCGGCTAGCATAACAGGCAAAATTCCAATAAAAGCTTTTAGAGCAGAAATATCCTTTGCTTGTTGAAACTGTATTAAAAATATGCCGAGCAAGATTATAGATGACATTAGCAAAGATTTTTTAGGAATTTTATTCCTTGTTTTAAAGATTCCATTTTCGGTTTCTATGTTTTTAAAAAATAGTGGAGTTAGAAGTGCACCTGCGACTATAGTTATTTGCCAAGTTCCAGCAACTAACCATGATGAACCATATGCTGAGGCGAAAGTTAGGGGAGCATAAAACAATCCAAATCCTACTGTACTCCAAGCTATCCATTGAACAGGTTTTTTTATTATATCATTTAGTACGCCTAATAATTGATTTTTCATAATCATGATAACAAGTAAAATTGGTAACATAAAAATAAATCTTAGTGATGAACTCCAGAGCCAACTACCACCTGAAACATTCATTTGTTGATTAAGTATAAATGTAAATGCAAAAAAGAATGATGCTGCTATCCCTAAGATTAGTGCTTTCGGCATTTTAAAACTCCTTATTCAAAATTATGGTATAAGTTAAATAATTTTTATACGTTACAATATATATACATTATATTATAAGCAATCTAATAAATCATTATTTTGTTTTCATTAACATAGAAGCTGTGTTAATAATCTTCGTAATCGTGTGAAAACCTTCAGGTTGAAAGAACAGTTGTGCAAATGAACAATGAAAAATGTTAAATAACCAATATCAACTGGCTTATAAAAATACTATTATTAATATTGATGTATGAAAACGTTATATATATTATGCGACAAATTTTTAGAATTATCTAATTTAATCTATGGTTAACATTAGATGAGATCATTTATTATCAAAGATAAAACTGAATTGTACAATAAGGGGGAAGTAAAATGGCTGTGATTAATTGGAGTGGAGCAATATTTGGTTTAATAGTTGCTATAGTTTTAATATTTAGAAAGGTAAGTCCTGTATACGCACTTTTGGGAGGTGCTATCATAGGTGGATTAGTTGGTGGTGCTAGTTTAGTTCAAACCACACAAATTGTTATTTATGGTACCAGCAGCGTAATGGGGGCAGTGGTTAGGGTACTCGCAGCAGGAATACTCGCAGGTATTCTAATTGAGTCTGGTGCAGCAGAGAGAATTGCAGAAACTATAGTCGAAAAGCTGGGCGAAAAAAAGGCTCTTTTAGCAATAGCCACTGCAACTATGGTTATAACTGCTGTAGGCGTATTTATTGCAGTTTCAGTTATTATAGTTGCGCCAATAGCATTGTCCGTAGGTAAAAAAGTTGGACTTACTAAATCTTCAATACTTTTAGCGATGGTAGGTGGAGGTAAGGCCGGAAACATAATTTCTCCTAATCCCAATACTATAGCAGTAGCAAAAGGTTTTAATTTAGATCTAGCACAAGTAATGATTAATGGTTTTATACCTGCAATAGTAGGATTAATAGTAACATATTTCGTTGCTACAATGTTAAGTAAGAAAGGTGAATTAATTAAAGAATCAGAAGCAATTGTAACTACTACAAAAGAAAAACCAAGCTTTGCTAAATCAATGGTGGCCCCAATTGTAGCAATTTTATTGTTATCATTAAGTTCTATTGGAAATATATTTCATATACAATTTTTAGCGAAAATTAAAATCGATTCTATGATTATACTTCCAGTTGCAAGATTAATAGGATTAATCGCAATGGGTCAATTATGTATGAGAATAAGGTAATAGGTGTTATTGGAATAAGTGGGGAACCTATCATTGTAAAACCGATTGCTAGAATTGCTTGTTCATTCATTGTTTCTCAAATTAAACAATATATGAAAAATGAATTAATAAATAAAACAATTGTTGATGTTTCTAAAAATTCATATAGTTTCTGGCAGTCAATGGAAGGTATTGCGAAAGAAATAGAAATAATTAAGAAAAATATGATAAATATTCACTGATAACAATGATCTTAAAAATATGGGTCCTTAGTAGACTTTGAAAGTTGGATAAAATAAACATTATGTACCGTGAAATCTTATTGATTAATATATAAGATTTTACGTTTTTTTTAGGACTATAATCTAAAGGTCTTTGTATAATTATAAGTATATAACAAGTAGTTAATAATGCATATAATATATTATGAAGATAGGAGAAATGCTAGAATCAATAAAATAATATTTTGAGGTAAGGTTGCAATGTACACCTTTTAGGTATACAATAAAACTATACAGTTCAAGTATACATTTAAGAGCAATATTTCCAAGTATGGTTGATGAAGTAAAACGTATTGGAAAAGTGTAAGTTTATATAACAGGCTATTAGTGAAAGGGGATAATTTCATGAATAAAGTTATGGATTTAGATGAAGTGATTGAAAAGGTTCACGATGGAGCGACGATTATGTTTGGTGGCTTTCTAGGGGTGGGAGCACCACTTAAAGCAATTGACAAATTGGTAGAAAAAGGTGTTAAGGATTTAACTATAATATCAGCAGTTAATGCCTATCCTGGTCAAGATTTTGATATTGCGAGGCTTTACAAAAATAAGCAAGTTAAAAAATTAATTACCGCTCATTCTGGTACATGCCAGATTGCGCTAGAACAATTTAAGAACGGAGATATTGAAATCGAATACTTTCCAATGGGTAGTCTTGTTGAAAAAATTAGGGCAGCGGGTTCCGGATTAGGTGGAGTACTTACTCCTACAGGTGTAGGTACGTTAGTTGAAGAAGGAAAACAAAAACTTATTATAGAGGGTAAAATGTATTTAATTGAATTGCCACTGAAGGCGGATTTTGCATTTATTAAAGGCTATAAAGGCGATAGATTAGGAAATATACAATATCGTGGTTTAGCCATTAATACTAATCCAATTATGGCAATGGGTGCAGACTATACAGTAGCAGAAGTGAATGAAATAGTTGATGTTGGTGGTATTGAACCTGAATGCGTAGGTACACCAAGTGTATTTGTACAGGCAGTTGTACAAGGATATTCATTTGATGAGCATAAACAAGTATATACTGATTTGTGGGTTAATTCTAAGCAATTAAAATAATTGATTATTTATAAATCTAAGGAGGTAATTGAATATGGAAGCAAGAGAAATAATTGCTCGCAGGGCAGCTAAGGAACTAAGTAATGATCAAGTGGTCAATTTAGGGTTTGGAATGCCTACAGCAGTTGCCAATTATTTAGCTGAAGGTGTGGAAGTAATATTGCAATCAGAAAATGGTGGTTTACTGTTTGGTCCTACGCCAAAACTCGGCAAGGAAGATCCTGATGTTGCAAATGCTGGTGGTCAACCGATTAGCTTATTACCAGGAGCTGCAGTTTTTGACTTGGCTACATCATTTTGTATTATTCGTGGAGGGCATGTTGACGCCACAGTACTCGGAGCACTTGAAGTAGACCAAGAAGGCAATATTGCTAACTGGGCTATGCCACTTGCTCCAGGAAAATTTGCACCAGGTATGGGTGGTGCAATGGATTTAGTAAATGGAGCTCGCAAAGTTATTGCTACATTAAAGCATTCTAGTAAGAGTGGATCCAAAATATTAAAAAAATGTCTTCTTCCAATTACAGGCAAGGGAGTAGTTGATATTATAGTTACTGAAAAAGCAGTATTTGATGTAACACCTACTGGGCTTGTACTTATTGAGATGTTTGAAGGCCTAACTGTTGAAGACATTAGGAGCATTACAGATGCTGATTTTACAGTTTCCGATAAGGTAACCGTATATAGGGTATAGTTGTAAAAGCAGATAATATAACAGATAAGCAGTTAATCATTAACTGAATGTTTAACAACGCAAGTAAAAGTTGTATTAAAATAGAAAATAATTCTATTTTAATACAACTTTTTTTTGAAGTTTAACTTTTTAGTTCATTTATTTCATTTTGCATATATAACATTTCTTTAGCAAGGCATAATATTGTCTCAGCAGACATTAACTGATCTTCTGCATGCATAAGAAGTAATGAAAATTCTTGCTTGTTTCCTTTAGCTTCATTTTGAATAAGCTCAGCATGTGATTTATGTCCTTCTCTCATAAAAGTAGAAGATTCTTTGAGTAAGTTTTCTGCTTCCTGTATTTTCCCACTTCTTCCTTTCATTAAAGCCTCTATTCCCATGCTCTTTGCTGTTCCAACATTACTAATAATATTAAAAGCTATTAATTCTAATCCTTCCATTTTGATTCCTCCTTATTTTATTAAATCTAAAGCAACTGTTAACACTTTATCAGCATTCATTCGACCATAATCTATAGTGTTTATAACCTCTACTGGTATCTTATTTTCTACTGTGTTTTTCACGCTATCTTTCATAAATCCAATTTGTGGTCCTAGTAGAATCACATCTGCACTTTCCCAACACGTAGATAAATCTGTTGAGGGTATAGCATCAATTGTTACTTCTATACCTTTTTCTCCTGCTACTTTTTTCATCTTTTGTACTAGCATTGATGTTGACATGCCTGCATTACATACTAATAATATTTTTTTCATAATAAAACATCTCCCTTTTATTTTTTATATTTATAATTCACTATTTCTTTTCTCTGAAAGCTTTACGAAAGGAATATACAATAAAACTGTAAGTGTTATCATAATTATTTGAAATACTGAAGCTCTCCAGTCTCCTCCTGTTGCTAAAAATCCTGATAGTACTGGTGGAGTTGTCCATGGGGTTTGAATTACTACTCGTGACATCCATCCCATCTTCGTTACAAAGTATGCAGCTGCTAGAGAAATTGGTGAAGCTAATACGAATGGAATCATTAGTCTTAAGTCAAATACTATTGGTAATCCAAAAATAATCGGCTCATTAATATTAAAGATACCGGGTGCCGCAGAAAGTTTAGCTATATCTCTATAGTCTTTCCTCTTTGAGACTAAAAATATAGCAATTAATAATGCTATAGTATTACCCGATCCACCCATAACACCGAATGTATCTTTAAATGCCATGTTAATTATGTTTGGGATAACTTGACCATTAGCATATGCAGTCATGTTTTGATTCATGGCTACATATAGTATTGGATCCATAATTGGTGCAACTACTCCACCTGGATGTATACCCATCGCAAACAATAAATTAGATAAAAACATTAATATTATAAAGCCTGGTAAACTAGTAACTAATGATACCAGTGGTGTTTGTATTGTTTTTAAAATTAACGTATTTATATCTGTTCCAGAAACTTGCTTTACTCCATAAGAGACTATAGCAAAAGTTATAATTGTAAGTATTATAGGAATTAGAGAATTAAAAGATTTTATAACAGCTGGAGGCACTCCTTCGCCACCAATGTTAATCTTAAGTCTTTTATTCTTAGAGAACCATATAAACAATTCTGTTGATAAAATTGAGGTTATTATACCAACAAACATACCACCTGAGTTAGTAGCATTAAAAGAGATAACTCCTAAAACGTTGACTGCTTCTTTAGCTCCTACTGGTGTAACTGAACTTGCAAGTGGCAATAAAATAACAAATATAGAAATAGCTAAAAATGCTGGTGCAATAGGATTTTCAAACTTTCTATTTACTGCTAAGTGATAAGCACATGCACCAGCTAGCAAAACTGCTAGAAAATTTAATGTACCATTAATAATAGATGTCCCAATATCTTGCCAAGAAGTTAATGTTGCTGGATTAATCACTTTAGACATAAATCCTGTTGGTATAATAATAACGTTATTAATAAAAATCATTAAACCTGCAATAATAATAAATGGAATTAGTGATGCAAACGCATCTCTGATAGATCTTAAGTGGATTTGACCACCCAATTTTTGCGATACTTTTCCTAGTTTATTAAAGAGCTTTTCCATTTAGATTCCTCCTTTGTTATTCTTCAAAACCATTATTTTCAGATAGTAATTTATAAAATTCTCCACTTTTCTTTACAGTTCTCTTTTGTGTTGATAAATCTAAACTAACTAACCCATATCTGTTTTTGTATGCATTCATCCATGACCAACAGTCAATAAAAGTCCATAAATGGTATCCTTTAATGTTACATCCTTCCTCTATTGCTTTATGAATATATTTTAAATGTCCCTTAATAAATTCAATTCTATATTTATCATTAATTTGACCATTTTCAATGAATCTTGCCTCATCAGCAACGCCCATTCCATTTTCCGAAATAAAGCCTTCTATATTACCATAGTTTTCTTTAACATCATTGCAAAGATCTAATATACCTTTTTCATATATCTCCCAACCTCTGTACTGATTAAATTTTCTTCCTGGCAATATATATGGATCAAATAACCACTCTGGCATAAATGGTGAATTTGGATTTACAACATTTTCTTTTGCTTTTGCTCTTCTTGGCTCATAATAGTTGATTCCGAGTATTTGGGCTGTGTTTTCTTTTATTGTTTCTATGTCTACTTGAGTATATACAGGCATCTGTTCATATTTTTTAAGAATATCTACTAATTTCTTAGGAAACGACCCTTTTACACAAGGATCTAAGAAACTTCTATTGTAGAATAAGTCACAAATTCGTGCAGCCTCAACATCACATTTATTTGAACTTCTTGGATATGTTGGACTAAGATTTAATATAATCCCAATCTTGGATCTAAGAGTATGGTTTTTAAATTTTTCAACAGCTTTTGCGTGAGCAAGAATAGTATTAAATGCCACTTGAGCTGCTCTTTTAAAATCTATTATATTTGGATAATGGAAGTCTTGCATATATCCTCCAAGTACTGGTCCTAAAGGTTCATTAAACGTAAACCAATATTCAATTCTATCACCAAATAGTTCAAAGCACTTATCAGCATAGTTTGCATAGGCTTCAACAACTTCTTTACTTTCCCAACCACCTTTTTCTTGCATAGCCATTGGCATATCAAAGTGATATAAATTAACAAAAGGCTTAACACCATTATCGATAAAGGTATTAATTACATTATTATAAAATTCGACTGCCTTTTCATTAACATCTCCATCTCCATTTGGAAATAATCTTGCCCATGAAAGAGACATTCTAAATGAATTATGTGAAAGGTTCTTCATTAGCTCTATATCTTCTTTATATCTATTAAAAAAATCTGAAGTAACATCTGGCCCAACTTCATCAAAAAATCTGTTTTTCTCTATTTCAAACCAATGATCCCAAATAGTTTTTCCTTTTCCAGTATTACCTTTTCCTTCTGATTGCTCTGCTGATGATGCACTACCCCACCAAAATCCTTCTGGAAATTTGTATATATTTTTCATAAGTAACCTCCGTTTTAAATCTTATTATTTTTTATAAGTTGTTTGTAAACATTTTCATTTTTATTATATATGCATTTTGTATAATAGTCAATACCTTTTTAAAATAGATATATATCTATTTTAAAAGGTATATTTTTAAATTAATATGATATATAATATATTCATGTAAACAATTAAAAGGGGAGGATTATGTATGTTGCCTAAATATAAAGTAATATATGAGGATATGAAAGATAAACTAAAAAATCACGTTTATAAACCTAATGAAAAAATTCCAGATGGAGGATCTTTAGCTATAGATTATACTTGTAGCAAGCTTACAGTAGCTAAAGCATTAGACTTATTAGTTCAAGAAGGTATGTTAATAAGAAGGCAAGGATCTGGAACATATGTAAAAGAAAATTTTCCTTCAAGAACAACCGTAGAGTTAGAACAGTTTTCCGGTTATTCAAAGAAATTCGGAAAAAAACATCTGAAATCAACAGTAATTGAATTTTCTATTATCACGCCAACTACTGAAGTTGCAAAAAAACTTAACATTACTGATGAATTTGTATATAAGATTTTAAGATTACGTTCTGTAGATAATATTCCTCAAATACTAGAAGAAACTTATATGCCTATTTATGTTATACCCGGTCTAAAAGAGAAACACTTAGAAGAATCTGTTTATGATTACATAAATAATGAGCTTGGCTTTAAAATTCAAAGTTCACATATATCTATAAGAGGTGATAAAGCTAACTCTAATGATAAAAAGTATTTGAATTTGACAGATAATGATTTTATTATGGAAATCGAAAAAATAGCTTTCCTTGAAAATGGTAAAATTTTTGAATATTCGAAGACTCATCATAGATATGAAAGCTTTGAATTTAGTACTGTATTAGTAAACAATGTTTAACTAAAATGAGGTGTCTCAAAATGATTTTTTTAATCATTTTGAGACACCTCATTTACATATATACAAATATTTAATTGTGAACTAAGTAGAGTATAGTAATTATATTTTTGATTCTTTTATAATTGCTTTGAGTACCTTTGCAGATTCGACAAGTTGATTGTTTTCATCTTCATTAAGGTTAACTTGTAATATTTTCTTTACTCCTTCTCTACCTAGAATTGTTGGAACTCCCATATAAACGTCCTCTATTCCATATTCACCTTTTAGTAGAGATGACACTGTAAGAATAGAGTTTTCATTACTTAATATTGCCTCAACTATCCTTTTCACGGCTAGAGCGACAGCATAATAAGTGGCTCCTTTTTTTTCAAGGACTTTATATCCTGCTCTTTTTACATCGTTATGTATAGTAGACTTCATATCACTATTACATGTTTTAGAACTAATAGTACAGTACTCATCAATATTCATACCTGCAATACTAGTTAAACTCCAAGTAGCTATTTCTGAATCGCCATGTTCACCCATTATATAGGTATGAATATTCCTAGCGTCAACTTCAAAACGCTGACTAAGAAGATATTTAAGTCTTGAAGTATCGAGAACCGTACCTGATCCAATTACTCTATTACTCGGAAAGCCTGAAAGCTTATAGGCTATATAAGTTAATATATCCACAGGGTTTGATACGATTACTAATATAGAATCAGGGCTGTATTTTACAACCTCTGGAATTATACTTTGGAATACTTTAAAATTATTCGCTATACAATTAAGCCTTGTTTCTCCTGGTTTCAAACTAATTCCTGCTGTAATAATTACTATATCTGAATCTTTTGTATCAGCATATTCTCCGGAAGTTATATCTATAGGTTTTACGAAGGAAGCACCATGTGATAAATCCATCGCCTCGCCTTCAGCTTTATCCTTATTTATATCTACAATTACAATTTCAGATGCAAGTCCACTAGTCATTAGGGCAAAAGCTGTAGTAGAACCTACAAAACCTGCTCCAATTATAGAAATTTTATTTCCTTTTGTTCTCATATAAAAACGTCCCTTCTTTAGTTAATAGTATATAAATATTATATACTAATTAATAGCTATTATCAACATTCTCAATAAATGGTAAATTCTATTTTAGTCTTCTGTTTATGTATGAATAATGACATTTAAGGAATTTAGTGTTGAATTGTAATTGTATACTATATATAATTGTAGTATCAAATTTTGAAACCAAGTAGATTTATTTGCTTGGTTTTATTTAAGGAGAGATTACATTGAAAAAAATATTTGTAATAATCTTTTCAATTATTTCAATAAGTTCATTTTTTATATTGTTAAATATTCAAGATAAAAGTTTTAATTGGATGCAAGTTTATATAGTAATAATAATGTATTTTGCTTTAATTTTAATTATTTTTTATAAATTATTAGACACTTATAAAGAGTTTGGGATAAAGAAAATGCTTGGCTTTACAACCGTAGATATTTGGATAAAAGATATTACAAGCTTAATGATATTGCAATTAATAATAAATGTAATTATAGATATTTCGCTGTTTATTATTATGTTAAAGGGATATTCTAATTATTTAAATTCTTTTATACTTAAAGTTTGTATGAGCTTAATCATTCAATTAGTAATTTCATTTATATTTTTGTCTATCCCATATATATACATATCTAAAATTACCGTTTTTAATATGATAAAAAATAAAAAAAATATGAAAGCAATTGTGACTTTTAATAGTATTCTAAAGACTATATTGATAATTATTTTTATATTAGTTTCATCAATAGCATTAGATGAATATGATTCAATCCATTCATTTTATAATATGTCTTTTGAAAAATGGGAAAAAACAAAGGATTATGCATTTATAGGTGGTCTTAAAGCAAAAGACTATGAAGAACTCCAATCAGATGCATTTAATTTGAAATTGAAAAAATTATATCTTTATTTAAATGCTAAAGGCAGTATATTGGCAGATTTTAATGATTTTACTCAACAAAGCATGGAACTAAATAAAGATGCTGACATACCTAAGCTGGTTAAAGCATTTGCAACTATTAACCCTAATTATTTAATAAATAATAAATTTTATGATAGTAAAAATAAAAGAATAAATATTTTAGAATCAGAAAGAGACAGTATGATAATTATTCCACATAGATATATAAACTCAGAAAAAGAAATAAAAAATTTCTTCTCACATTTAGGAAAAGATATAAAAATAATATGGGGCAAAGATAATCAAAAGTTGTTTTCTTATGATATAGATGTAAACTCTAAATATGGAAATATGGTAACAGATCCACTTTTAATGGTAATAACAGAAAGTAATGGAGACTTGCATGATTATGCTAAGGTAGCAGGGGAAGAAGGGGCTCCATTTAAATTTAAAAGTAATAATAGAGATAATCCTAAAGGGACATTTAAAAATAAAGCTAAGGAATTAGGTATTTATAATAAATTAGTTAATGTCTATTCTGTATATGATGAAGTATCATTTGAAATTTATAAATTAAAACAAAAACTTTTTGTAATTTCAGTTGTAATGTTTTTGTGTGTAATAATAATTATTTTTATTATACTGCAAAATACATTTAATTATTTTGAAAAAAATAAACAATTATTATTTATTAAAACTTTTCATGGATATAAACATTATGATAAATACAGAGACTATTATTTGAAAATGTTATATTCATGGATTATAATAGCCATTTTTATAATCGCTAAAAATGGTGTTAAACCTGATAATAGTTGGAGTATTTTTATGGGGGTATTAGTTATGGAGATAATAATTTCAGACATAAGCATTAAAAAAATTGAAAAAAGGAATATTATTAAGGTTATAAAGAGGGGATAATATATGAATATTATAGAACTTAAGAAAGTCACAAAATGTTACGGAAAAAAAATGATATTAAATAAATTTAATTTAAGTGTTAGAAATGGTGAAATTATTGCTATAAGGGGAGTTAGTGGAAAAGGTAAAAGTACGTTGCTTAACATAATTGGATTAATAGAAGATTTCGATGATGGTGAATTAATTATCCATGGTGTTTCAGGATTAACTCCTACAAATAAAAAAACGCCAAAAATGATTCGTGAAAAAATAGGGTATTTATTTCAGAATTTTGCTTTAATAGATAGTGCTACTGTTGAGTATAACCTTAATATAGCTATGAAATATATTAAAATTAGTTCCGAGCAGAAACATAAAAAAGTAATTAAAGCTTTAGATGATGTTGGGCTACAAGGCTATGAAAAGAAAAAAGTATATGAGTTAAGTGGAGGTGAGCAACAAAGGGTTTCAATTGCAAGAATAATGGTAAAACCTTGCGATATTATTTTAGCTGATGAACCCACGGGATCCCTTGATGAAGAAAATAAAAATAAGATACTAGGTTTATTAAAATCGCTAAATGAACAGGGGAAAACTATAGTTATAGTTACCCATGATGAATCAGTAACCCACATTTGTACGAGAGTAAAAGTAATTTAGGGGGAAACATGAAATTTAAAACAAAAAACATGGTCACTAATATTTATTTAGTTGTATAATAATGGTATATTATGCATTAAACGATCTAGAAGAGTATTTTAACTTAATAAAGCATATATAATCAAAAATAAATATTTAAAGGAGATATGATGGGCAAAATAAGTAGCTTATTCAAGTTAACACCGTTTATAAAAAAACATAGGTTGGTTTTTATTGCAGGTATTATAGGCATGTTATTAGGCTCAATTATTGCTACCCCAATTCCATATATAATAGGAATTATTATGGATAAGGTGCTAATAGCGAAAAAGGGATATAATCAGCTCTATTATTATATTGGTATAATAGCTGTATTATATGTTTTGCGTTATTTTATTTCAATCTTTTCAAACTACATGTTTGTAAAGATTAACAATTTAGTGGTTAATGAGCTTAGATGTACTGTAATGGATAAAGTTATGGAACTACCTATGAGTTATCTTGCAAATACTGAGAAAGGATATGTGCAGAGTCGAATAGCGGAATGTAGCACTGTGGGTAGTATATTTTCACCATCTTATGTTGGCATAGTTTTAAGCTTAACAGATGCTGTACTTGCCTTGGTAACAATGTTTGCTATAAATTATAAACTATCTATAGTAATTCTTATTTTAACACCATTATTTTTCTTTTCATCTAAGATGTCCATGGGTAATTTCATGAAGAATACAAAAGAAATGCTAGAATATAATGCAACTCTAAATGGAGAGTGTTTTGAAATAATCAATGGAATTGAGGACATAAAAATACTTAATGGAAAAAACAATCATCTTAAAAAGTTTAATGATAAATTATCTAAGCTTGTAAAGAGTAGCTTAAAGCAAAGTAAATCTATGATTATATTTATGGGAAATATAACGTTTATTAATAATTTTGGATCTCTTTTGGTATTACTTATTGCAGGAATTTTGATTTTAAAGGGAGAATTTACAGTAGGATTATACACATCTTTTTCTTTATATATAACTAAGGTTTTTAGTAGCATTCAAGGAATAGGTACTATGGGGACTATGATAAAACCAGTATGTCTAAGTATTGAGAGGGTTTATGAACTTTTAGATATGGATGATGAAAATAGTGGTAAAGACAAAAACTTAAATGAAGAAATTAAGAGTATTAAACTTGAAAATGTAGCTTTTAAATATAAAAACAATACAAAAAATGTGCTGAATAATATAAATTTTGAAATAATTAAAGGCGAAAAAGTTCTTATTAAAGGGGAAAATGGTTCTGGTAAATCTACAATTATAAAATTACTGCTAGGTTTATATAATCCAGTAGAGGGAAGAATATTATGCAATAATATAGATATGTCTATGATTAACACCAAAAGTTTAAGGGAAAGAATAGGCATTGTATCTCAGAGTATATTTCTATTTAAGGGAACTGTTTTAGCTAATATATTGTATGGACAAACTAAAAAGAAACTTAAAGATGTGGAAGAACTTATAAAGAAATTAGGACTTCAGGAATATATTAATAGATTACCTAAAGCTTTGGACACTGAAATAACTCAAAACAATTCTGGAATTTCAGGTGGACAAGCACAGGTTATAGCTTTCATACGAGTTATTCTTTCTAATAAGGATGTAATAATTTTAGATGAACCAATTTCAAATGTAGATGTTGAAACAAGAGACCTAATTCTAGGTATTTTAAGGGACAAGGATTTTAATGGAACATTAATTGTTGTTTCTCACGTCAAGATCGGAAGAGCGTCGGGTAGGGAAAGAGTGTATGG
>ERZ1463033.10-NODE-10-length-34444-cov-9.751345_pt1 | contig 34444 bp, 29 predicted proteins | sample MGYA00564481_ERZ1463033 | MGnify/ENA primary metagenome ERZ1463033 (study PRJEB39244, sample SAMEA3635150) | Helicobacter pylori | study: EMG produced TPA metagenomics assembly of PRJEB11511 data set (Assembly of a 5300-year-old Helicobacter pylori...
CTACACGACGCTCTTCCGATCTGTTAGTACAATGAAAGGCAATGTAACTATACCCACAAGTCCTAAACGTATAGTTGATATATCTGGATCAACAGAGGAATTATTAATTTTAAAACACACACCAATAGGTACGGCCAATGCTGATTCTTATAAAACTACCGAAAAACCAAGTTACCTAAAAGATAAATTAAGTTCTTCTAAACTTGTAGGTTTTTCAATGATGGAAACTATGGATATGGAAGCTATCCTAAAACTTGATCCAGATTTAATTATAATGAGCGAGAGGCAAACGAAAATATACGAACAATTAAAAGCTATTGCCCCAGTTGTAATGCTTAAAGATTATGCTAATGATTGGAGATCAAAACTAACAAATATCTCCAAACTATTTGGACAAGAAAAAGATGCTCAAAAATGGTTAGTAGCTTACGACAAAAAAGCTATAACAATAGGTAATGAAATAAAGAAAACTAATGGCACGCAAACTTACCTTACAGTACTCGCTAGTGCAGGCAAATATTATATTTTTAGTGATGCAGCTATAGGTTCAATGTTATTATCAGATATGAAATTACCCCAACCGGCAAACATGCCAAAACAAGAGGGAATAAGTTTACCAGTAGTAACTATGGAAGGTTTATCATCAATTGATGCAGATCATATTGTAGTTATAGCAACTGATGTGGATAAAAAAGATTTATTAAGTAGTTCTGTTTGGAAAAGCATGAGAGCTGTAAAAGCTGGAAATGTTACAATGCTTCCTAGTTCTCCATATTTTGCACAAGGTTATTCTCCAATAGGAAGAGAATTATTACTTGATTCAATAAAGAAAGAATTTGTGAAATAATATGTGAGGTGCATCATTTCAATGAAAAATATAATACTTAATCAAAAGAAGAAAAAGATGAATAGACTTATTATGAGTACATTTATAATTGTAATTGGACTTATTATATTGTTTTTCGGAATTGTTTTGTCAGTATCCCTTGGCGCAAAACATATAGATTTAAATACAGTCTTGAGTATCATGCTTTCACCTAGCAATGATATTAACTCAAAGATTATCCACGATATAAGACTTCCTAGGGTAATTGCAGCTGCTCTAGTCGGAGCATTTTTAGCAGTATCAGGCGCTATAATGCAAGGAATAACAAGAAACCCAATTGCTGACCCTTCAATAATGGGAATTACCCAAGGTGCAACTTTTACAATAGCTATAGCCTTTGCAATGAAGGCTAATATCGATTCTTCAGGTTTAATGATTTTTGCTTTTATTGGAGCTAGTTTAAGTGGGATAATCGTATTTCTTTTAAGTTCAAGATCTATTAAAGGTGTTAGCCCCATTAAACTTGTTTTAGCAGGCACAGCTCTAGGTACCCTTTTGATCTCTCTTGCAACTGCTATTGCAATGTACTCTAATTTATCTCAGGAACTTAGTTTTTGGATTGCAGGAGGACTTGTTACTGCAAAATGGGAAGGCGTAAAATTATTAGCCACGGTTGGTACATTCGGCGTCATTGCAGCTATAATTCTTTCTCCTAAAATAACCATTTTGAGCCTAGGAGAAGAAATTGCCATAGGGCTTGGTCAAAAAACTAACATTATAAGATTTATTGGAATAGTAATCGTAATATTACTTAGTGGTGGTTCCGTTGCAGTTGCTGGGAACATTTCTTTTCTGGGTCTTATTGTCCCCCAAATTGTAAGGAGTTTAGTTGGACCAGATTATAGATTTATAATTCCATGTTCTCTAATTCTTGGCGCAAATTTACTAGTTTTTAGCGATATAGCTGCTAGAATGATAAATCAGCCTTATGAAACTCCTATTGGCGCATTAACTGCACTTCTTGGTGTACCTTTCTTCATATATATCGTAAGAAAGGAGGCAAAATCATTATAAAACATACACATAAAGGAAATAAAAAACTAATTTTGGTTATAAGTATTTTATCTATTTTGCTCCTTTCAATATTTATAATTAGCTTTAATATAGGAACCTTTGCTATAGGACCTATTGATGTAATTAAAACATTATTTGGACAAGGAGATAAAAAACAGGAACTAGTACTTTTCACTATGAGACTTCCACGAATAATTATAGCTCTACTTGTAGCAAGTGCTTTAGCAGTATCCGGGACAGTACTTCAGGGAATAACTAAAAATGATCTCGCAGACCCTGGTATATTAGGTATAAGTTCTGGTGCAGCACTTGCTGTAGTTATTTATATATATTTTATGAATGGAAAAGCATATTCTGATGTAAATTTGCTTACTATATTTACCATGCCTATTATAGCTCTCTTTGGAGCAGGCTTTGCGGCCTTCCTTATTTATACTTTAGCATGGAAAAAAGGTATAAATCCTACCAGATTGATTTTGATGGGTATAGGTATCAATTCTGCTTTTTCTGCTATATTGGTTCTATTTCAATTTAGATTTTCAACGCAGGATTTTAACAAAATAATGATTTGGACCTCAGGAAGCATTTGGGGAACTAATTGGAGTTATGTTATAGCAACGCTCCCCTTTGTATTCATTTTTACAGGGCTTATAATTTATAAGGCTAGATACCTTGATGTTTTAAGTTTAGGTGACGAGTTATCAGTTGGACTTGGCGTGAATATAGAAAAAGAGAGAAGAACACTACTAATATATACCGTGGCTCTAGCAGGTGCAGCTACAGCCGTTGCAGGAACCATAGCATTTTTAGGGTTGATTTCTCCACACATTGCTAGGAAACTTGTTGGACCAAAACACAAATTATTATTACCGACTTCAGCCTTAGTTAGTTCAATAATTTTATTATTGTCTGATACTATAGCTAAAAACGTTTTAGCGCCTATTGAAATGCCTGTTGGAATAGTTGTTTCAATTATTGGAGTGCCCTATTTCATTTATTTGATTATGAAAGAATAATTATGAATGCTTAGCTTAGGAGGTTATATATGAATAGCATAAAAACCGAGAATCTTTCTATTTCTTATGGAGATTCTGACATAGTAAAAGATTTAAATTTAAATATACCTAAAGGGAAAATTACAACTATTATAGGCTCAAATGGTTGTGGAAAATCAACCATATTAAAAACTATCGCAAGAATATTAAAACCCAAAAATGGAATCATATACATAAATGGTAATGATATTCAAGGTTTAAGTTCGAAAGCAATAGCGAAAAAAATGGCGGTTTTACCTCAAAGTCCCGAGGCCCCAAATGGATTAACTGTGGGTGAACTTGTAGCCTATGGAAGGTTTCCTCATCAAAGTGGATTTGGCAAATTAATGGCCAAGGATAGAGAAAAAATAGATTGGGCACTAAAGATAATTAACATGGAAGAATTTAAAGATAGGCCTATAGAGTCATTATCCGGTGGACAAAGACAAAGGGTATGGATAGCTATGGCGCTCGCACAAGAAACCGAAATTTTATTATTAGATGAACCTACAACTTATTTAGATTTAGCACATCAGTTAGAAATTTTGCAATTATTGGATGATTTAAATAAATTACATGGACAAACCATTGTCATGGTAATTCATGATTTAAATAACGCAGCAAGGTTCGCAGATTATATGGTTGGAATTAAAGATGGTAACATAGTTTGTAGTGGAACCCCCAGGGAAATAATGACTAATGATAATCTAAAAAAGATATTTAACATAGATGCCGTAGTTGTTGATGAACCTATAAATCATAAACCAGTCTGTATTACCTATAACTTAATATAGATTTAGTTTAATCTCAAACACTCTACTTTTATTATGTCTTATCTTTAATAACATTAAGGCAGGATAATCATCCTGCCTTAATGTTATTTTCTATTAATACCTTTGTTTGCAATTGAGCGCCCATATAATTTTTCTTTTTCTTCTTCCGTAGCATCACTAGGACCGCTCGTCATGTTAGGCATGTTATACATATGAGTTACCTTAGCGTTTGAAGCCCCACTAACACCCTCATTATCTCCTGATTGTTCATCAGATTGTTTTGTTTCATTTAAATCATTTTTATTCATAGGTATGCTCCCTTCTAATATAAAAATTACACTGCATATAACCAGTGTATTTCATAGTTTACCCAATTAGTCATAAAGTATATCTACAATTCAATATTATCAAATACGCCCCTACCTAAGAATATTATTAAAGCACTAAATATAAGATTATATGCTATAAATGATGTGTAGGCTATAACTACTCCAACAAAGCTACTAGACGAACTATATAATACGGCAAGAATAACTATAGCAGGTGTTATTATCCCAACTAATATCATAATTCTCATAAATCCCGTAGTTACTATATTATCACCACCGCCTAAAAGTCTTCTAGTCAGAATTCCTCCATATATGAAAAGAGAACCTATTGATTCAAATGCTACTATATTAAGAATAATAAGCATAATGCTACTTTTAAATAATATTCCCGTTATCAAAAACACTATAGTCCCATCAATAAGGTTTTTTATATTATCAACTACAGTTGCATAGATAATTTTCTTAAACGAATGATCAGGCAGCATATATATATACTGGTTTGTTAAATCTTTTCGCCATTTGCTTGCAAAATTGGATATCAATTGAAGATATATCATTCCACCTAAGATTATTGCTAGATCTTTAATTGGACTAAATATACCAACAGTTATTGCTATAACAACATAAATAACGGTCCCTATATTTATAAGTCCAAACCCTGTTTTTTTATACTCTAGTATTTGTCTCCAAAATATAGCGGAGGCAAACTTTCCTTTTCTGGTATACTGAACTTTTCTTACTCTAGGTTTTTTACCAGATTTCATAAATATTTGCTCACCATTCCTTGATGCAGATATTGCAGTTTCTTTATACTCAGTTGAAGCTAACACATCTTCATAGTAGTCAAGTTTCATAGAGTAAATTATGTAACAGCAAATAGCACCTAATGCTACTATTAAAATAGTATAAATAATAAACACTGTACTAATGCCATTCATTGAAGCCATTATAATTTCTCTTACCCAACCGTATACTGGAATATAAGGAATTATAGGACTATTGAGCATTGATATAATAGCCTTACCTGGTGACATAGTTACATATAATTCTATAAAGTACGCTATTACTATAACTATTCCTAAGCCTTTAAAAATATTTCTTATGATTGTTTTATTTTTTACACTTTTAGAAGCTGTGGAATACAATAATATTTTTAGTATTGATGTGAAAATAAGCATAATAAATAATCCAAAAACAATTACTAAAATCCCATAGGACTTAATGTTACTATAACGACTAAGAGTGTATCCTTGAAATAGAACAAAAACCACTGCTATAAATGAAGAATATATTTGTTTTATAAATCCATATATTAAGACTTTTTGAGGGCTAATAGGAGCTGTAAATATAAAATTTATATCTGCACCTCTAAAAAAAGTAGCTCCTTTATTTATTGATGAATAGATATCTGGAGCCGTAAATATTAAAATAACACATCCAACAATAGTACTATATAACATTGGATCCAAAATATTTTTTGATCTACTAGTATCTTTATTAACGAAAAATACAAGACACAAAGATACTAAACATAATATGTATAAAACAAGCTTTAATGGTTCATGCTTTAACTGAAGTAACCAATTTTTTATAGATTTTCTTATTATATAAAATAATGGCTTCATACATTTCCCTCCGTTACATCAAAAAAGAGTTCCTCTAATGTCTCATTTCTACTCTTAAGCTCCTGCTTTGTGCCGGATAGGACTATATTACCATTTTTCATTATAAGCACCTTGTCCCAGAAATCATCAACGCTATCTATTATATGGGTGCTTATTAAAATAACTGAGCCTTTTTCTTTAAGCTCGACAATTGCTTTCTTTAGTTCTTTAATTGCCTTAGGATCAAGTCCCATTAATGGCTCATCAAATAATATTACCCTTGGTTTTATTATTAAGGCGCAGCAAATACTTACCTTTTGCATCATACCCTTGGACAATTGTTTCCCAAGTTTGTCTTTCTTATCTCCTAAATCAAATCTTTTAAGTAATTCTTCAGCCTCATCCTTATAATTTTCTATTCCGTAAGCCGCAGCTATATATTCTATATGCTCATAAACCGTTAGCAAATCAAACATAGCTGAAACTTCTGGAACATAAGCAAATAATTTTTTCGCGGCGATGCTCTTATTGGGGTGCCCACAAATTTCAATGTACCCATTATATTTTAATAATCCAGCAATAGATTTTATTGTAGTGCTTTTTCCCGCCCCATTGGGGCCTAAAAGAATAGCAATTTCACCTTCGTTAACTTGGAAACTAATATTATTTACAGCTATTTCTTTAGAGTATTTTTTAGTAAGATTTTGTACAATAAGCATGATACTCATCTCCTTAATAAATAAATATATATATTGTAATCATACCAAATATTCATCTTTTTGTACAAATTCATGTTTTATCACTTCCATATTAGTAACTTATTAATGAATTTATTAGTAAATTTGTTAAGAATTCTCTTAAGATATCCTATAATCAGACGATAATATATATAAAAGGTGGGATAATACATGAAAATGAATTTAAAAAGAATTAAAAACACAAAAATTACAACAAGCATAATAATAATTTGGATTATATCATTGCTTGCAACACTCTCAGTAGGCGCTATTGGTTATACTAATACTAGTAAAATGCATGCTATTAGTAATGATGTTAACAGTAACGTTATTCCAAAACTTAAGGATTGGGGTGATGTTAATGGATATATGGGCGTCATTCGAAATACTTTAACTAAAATAATCGATAGACCCTTTGATGAAAAAAATGAAACTGGTATGTTAGATTTAAACAGTAAAATCACTACAATTATTAATAGACAAGTCATAACATCGAAAGGCGATTCAACAGAAGCTGCTTTAGTAAAATCAACAAAGGATGCTTATGAACATTATTACTCCTTCATTCCAAGTATAATTGATCAAAGAAGACGAAATCTTGTTCCTGATAAACAAATAACAAATGTTGATATGGGTGTGTTTGGTACACTTCTTGCTAAAAACATTACAGACCTTGTAGATTACCAAAAAAATACTGCCAAGCTTCAAAATGATAAATCTAGAAATTTATATCATAGTAGTAGTATTAATTTAGGGATTATATTTTTATTATCTATTTTAATTTTGTCTGCTATATCTCTACTTATTATTTTGGTATTAAAAAATTCTATTAAAGAATTTACAGATAAACTACATATATTATCTAATGGCGATTTTACAGTAAAAATTGATACAGAACTAACTAACGAATTTGGTACAATGAATACTGCATTAATAAAAACTATAGCTTCAATTTCAAATATTTTAACTAACATTAATCATGATTCGGTATATATTTCAGAGCAAGCACTATCATTATCTGCACTATCTGAAGAAATGAATGCATCGACTAAAGAAATATCAAGTTCAATTAATGAAGTTGCACAAGGTTCCTCTAGCCAAGCCCAAGAGCTTATGGATATGAGTAGTTCACTAAATTCTTTTGGTAAAACGCTAGAGGATATTACTTTATCTATAACTGGTGTTGATAAGAATACAAATGCTATAAACTTTAAAGCGCAAAATAGCAATAATGAATTAACGCATCTTGCTACTTCAATTAATGATATAGCAGTTTCTTTTAACGATGTTAGTATCAAAATATCAAACTTAACTAATAGCGTTAATGAAATAACAAAAATAACAAATTTAATAAATGCTATTGCAAGTCAAACAAACTTACTTGCACTAAATGCAGCAATCGAAGCAGCAAGGGCCGGTGAATCTGGAAAAGGATTTGCAGTTGTAGCTGATGAGATTAGGAGACTAGCTGAGCAATCTAAAAATTCTTCAGATGATATAAATAATTTATTAAAATCCATACAACAAGAAACTAAAATTGTTACTGAAACTACGGATACTGCAAATGGAGAACTTACAAAACAAATCTCTGTTGTAGATACATCTATATCTTCCTTTAAGGAAATAATAACTTCTATAGAAAATATATTACCTGAAATAGCAGGTATAAATAATTCAATACTCAGTATAAATAGCAGTAAAAATACCATAATAGCTTCTGCTGAGAGTACTTCTTCAGTATCAGAAGAAAATTCTGCAGCTGCTGAGCAAATATCTGCCACTACCGAGGAAATGATGACTTCATCAGATGAAGTCGCAAGATCGGCTCAGTTACTAAATGATAAAACTGCTTCTATGATAAAGCAGATTGAAAAATTCACTCTCTAATAATTTTGTCCTTAAATTTACTGTTAACAAAAAAATATATAAAGTAGCAGAAAAACTAGGGTTCACGCCCTAGTTTTTCTGCTACTTTATTGTCATATATTTTAAAAAAACTTATTTTTGTACTAATATATCATCTCCGGCCTGAATATAACCAGCCTCTAGTACCTTAGCAAATATACCTTCTCTTGGCATTATGCAATCACCAACAAGTTTCATTATTTCACAACCAGCATGACATTCCTTTCCTATCTGTGTTACCTCTAGAACTACCTCTCCAATCTTAAGCTTAGTCCCCACAGGAAGTTCATACAAGATTATTCCCTCTGTAGTAATGTTTTCAGCAAATTTTCCTGCACTTAATCCTTGAGCTCCTTTTGCTTTCATTTTATCAATACTCTCAACCCCAAGAAAACTAACTTGTCTATGCCAATCCCCTGCATGTGCATCTCCCTCTAGACCATGATTAAATTTGAAGAAACCTTTTTCGATAGGATGTTTTACTACACCTTTTTTTTCGCTTATATTTACTGCAATAACCTTTGCCATTACAATCCCTTCCTTTCAAATATTCCCGATTTCCCACCACTTTTTTTTACAAGCATAATATTATTTATAACCATTCCTCTATCAATTGCCTTACACATGTCATATATAGTTAGTGCTGCAACAGATACCGCAGTAAGTGCTTCCATTTCAATGCCTGTCTTTCCTACAGTCTTCGTCGTTGCAGTTATTTCAATTTTACTGTTTTCGAAATCTATTTTAAAACTAATATTACAGCCTGATATCATTATGGCATGACACATTGGTATTATTTGCGAAGTGCTTTTAGCCCCCATAATTCCGCCTACCTGTGCTACCGCTAATACATCTCCTTTTGAAATAGATCCATTCTTTATTTTTTCTAGAGTTTCTGTCTTCATTGAAATTGATCCAATCGCTATAGCTTCCCGAACAGTGTCAATTTTTTCAGATACATCTACCATTTTAGCTCTTCCCTCTTCATTTATATGCGTAAATTCCATTATTTTATCCTCCTATTTGGTACATCATCTTTTCACTTCTACTAATTTTTTCTTCCTCAAGATGATGTTCAAGTGGCTTATCAAAAATCGCTTGTTTTAAAACATTTGTAAGCATTTCTTCATTATTTATGTATTGCTTAAGGTTTATCTCTTCTTTTGAATGAAGACACGGCTTAATTGTTCCCGTCGATGTAAGTCGTATTTTATTACAATCCGAGCAAAATTTGCAACTCACTGGACTAATGAAGCCAATCTTCCCTTTCGCTCCATCTAGCTTGTACATTTGAGCAGTACTACTTTTTTCATTCTCAATTTGAGTTAACTCAGGATGATTTTTTAATACTTCCATAAAACTGATTTTGCTTTTATCATAAATCTTTATACCTTCACCTATAGGCATTAGTTCAATAAACCTTATTTCTATTCGCATTTCGCGAGTTAAATTTAAAAAGTCTTCAAATTCTGTATCATTAAACCCTCGCATCAATACAGTATTAATTTTTACAGGTTTTAACCCAAGTGTTAAACATCTATCTATACTTTCCATTACCTTATTAAGATTTCCTATTCTTGTTATACTTTTAAACTTCACATCATCTAATGTATCAAGGCTGATATTAACTCTCTTAAGTCCAGCTTTTTTTAAGTCACTTGCCATGTCCGCAAGTAAAATACCATTTGTAGTTATAGCAATGTCCTCTATCCCTTGTAGTTTTGAAGTTTCATATATTAGTTTATCTATATCTTTCATCACCAGTGGTTCACCACCAGTATACCTTACTTTGTTAATACCTAATGTTTCTGCTACTTTTACTATTTTTAAGATTTCTTCAAACCGCAGTATATCCACATGTTCTAATTTTTTTACGCCCTCTTCTGGCATGCAATATATACATCTTAAATTACACCTATCAGTTACTGATATTCTTAAATAATTGATGTTTCTCCCATGACTATCTCTCACAAAACCATCTCCTAAAGTTCAATTATTTCCGCTAGGTTCTAGCGCACTCATTAGCTTCCCCTTTAAGTATATCAATACCATGTGGAATTGCTTCAATTATAAATTGAAGATTTTCTACAGCACCTTTAGGACTACCAGGAAGATTTATAATCAAAGTTTTTTTACGTATTCCTGCAATACTTCTTGAAAGCATAGCCTTTGAAGTAATTTGGAGTGACTTCATTCTCATAACCTCACCAAATCCAGGTACATATTTTTCAATAACATTTTGAGTTGCCTCAGGTGTAACATCTCTTTGTGAAAATCCTGTGCCTCCATTAGTTAGAATTAAATCAACTTTAAGATCATCACATAAATAAATCAATTCTTTTTCTATTTCATCTTTTTCATCAGAAATCATTTTATAGAAACTTATAACATATCCCTTGCCTTCTAATTCACTTCTTATCGCAGGCCCTGTCCCATCAATTCTTTCTCCGCGAGAACCTTTATCACTCATAGTTAATATTGCAGTTTTAATCATTTTCATCGCCCCATTTTTAAAATTTGCCGAATTTAATTGTATGTATAATACTACATTTCCTTTATACTCTTTACTAGAACCCATCACTTTTATATCTTATATATAAAAATATCACTAATCGTTTACAGCTTTGAATAAAAGGTTAAATTTTCTTTAATTATTACTACAATTAACTTTTATTACAACATTATTTTATCATATTTTTAATCAACTTACCTTGTAATCTTATTATTTTTATTTGTTTTTTGTTTAAAATCATATAAATTATTGATACAATTAGAATCATAGAACCAATTGAACAAAGATAGTGTTTACACTATCAATAAAGTAGGAGGAATAAAAATATGAATGTAGCTACCTATAAAAATTTGCTAGTCGAAGTTGAAAAAGGTAATAATTGCGTTATGATTACAATGTTAAATAACAAAAATCATGAGAATAAGCCGTCCCAGAATAAAATTATTTATACTGAAGAGAATCTTAGCAATCATAATCACATATCTAATTTAGATAAACTACTTTATGAAAAATCAAAGTATGCTTTAGAAACCGGTAATCTTCAATTTGTTAAACGATCTGAAAACGAAACTTATCTAATTGAGCCATATTTTCCTGAGCCACGATTAATAATTTTAGGTGGTGGACATATTGCCAAACCCTTAGCTGAATTTGCCTCAAAGACAGGATTTTCAGTTACAGTTGTTGATGACAGGCCCTCATTTGCAAATAGTGAACGATTTCCTACTGCGCAGAAAGTAATTTGTGAAAGTTTCGATCACTGTTTCGACTTAATTAATTTAAATAAGTCTGCATATGTTGTCATTGTAACTCGAGGTCATCGTCATGATATGGATTGTTTAAGGCAGGTTTTAAAACACAATACCGCATATGTTGGAATGATTGGTTCAAAACGCCGTGTTAAAATTGTTATGCAGCAAATGCTAGACGATGGATATTCTAAGGAGAAATTAGACAAAGTCAATGCACCTATAGGTCTTAAGATAGGCGCAGTTACACCTGATGAAATAGCGATTTCTATTATATCTCAGGTAATTAGTTACAGAAGACTTGGCGATACAACTGCTATTACTAATCCTATAAAGACCAATTGGCCGGAATTTGATCATGATGTATTAAATGAATTATGCCAAGAAGAGAATTCTCCGGGAGCAATGATTACAATTGTTTCTACTAAAGGATCAGTTCCAAGAAATGCTGGAGCTAAAATGCTTGTATGGCCCTTTGGAAAGATCTTAGGGAGTATCGGCGGAGGATGTAGTGAAGGCGAAATAATTAAAACCGCCCGTGATTTAATTAAGGATGGCGGATATAAACTTCAAAGCATAGACATGACAGGTACCATTGCAGAAGATGAAGGTATGGTATGTGGCGGAATTATGAATGTTCTAATAGAGACTTTTTGAAAATAGAACCCATGGTAATTCTTTAACTACCATGGGCCCTATTTTAATTTAAATGATATAATTTTCGTTTAATCATTCCATTACTAATTTCAATATTATTAAGTAAGCCACCAAATTCTATAGATATATTGTTGTTTTCTATTAATATACCTAAGTACTTATCTTGCTTAATGCAATTTTTAATATTATTAAATTTTATAGGTATTGTCGGGTTTACTGGCTTTACGCTTATACTAAGCACTCTATTTTCTCCATCATTAATACTAGCTGTATAATCAAGCACATTATCAATTCCAAACATAACTTCATCAATCATTCCTATAGAAAGAAACTTCCCATCTTTTAACTTTAAATATTCGTTAACTCTTCCTTTTACATAATCCATTCTTTTAAATATATTACTACAAGAACAATTTTCAGGCAAGAACCTAGCAATATCTCCAGTTCTGTACCTTATAAGTGGCATTGCTTCTCTCCTAAACATTGTAATTACCACTTCACCATAACTACCCTCTTTAACATTTCGCCCAGTTACTGGATCAATGATTTCAGTATATAAATCCACATCTCGCATATGGTATCCATTTATAGCACTACATTCAACTCCGCCTCCATACCCCATCTCAGTCATTCCATAATGAGTAAATACTTGACAACTAAAGGCACTACTCACAGCACTACATAATGTTCTTGGCACATAGTCTCCGCTTAAAAGGACGCTTTGTAACTTTAAATGTTTATACCTAAGATCAGTGAGTTTAATTTTTGCCAGATAAAATATTTGAGTTGGTAATCCTACAATGCAATCAATATTTTTTAATTTTATTGTTTCTAAAGCATCACAAACATTAAACACAGGTCCATATATAATCCCCTCACAGCCTACTTCATTAAGTCCTTCCTTTAAAAGTTGACCTATACTATGGGTACTTTTCCCTGGCATCAATATAAGTACTCTTTGACCTGGAATTACAATGTTGAGCATACCGTATTTAAAAAAATCGGATGTAGCTTTAAGATCATTTTTAGTAAAAAAAATTCTTTTAGGATTTCCCGTAGTTCCCGAAGAAGTCATTGTTACAATCCTTGAAATTTGATCAAGTGTTGTACACAAAAAACTTTTTGGATTTTTTGCTAAATCATCTGAAGTAGTAAAAGGTACTTTTTTAAAATCTTCAAAATCTTTAATCTCAACACTAAATATATTCTTTAATTTTTTTCCATAAAACTTGCTTTCTTTTGAAAGATTAATAGTCTTCCTAATTTCCCCTAATTGATATAATTTTAAGCTTTCCTCAGAAAGTTTTTTATCACCAGTTTCCATAAAGATTCTATCTTCCATCCATTTTTCATATAGTGTTTTAAGCATATTACACACTCCATATTACTTTATCTAGTCAAGCCTTTCTCTGCCTTTAACAGCTAAAGTTTTGAGATTAATCCCTTCTACAAAAAAATTAGATCCATCAAAATTTATAATATTAATACATCCATAATCTTGCTTTATATTGAAAATATTCTTTAAATCTAAATCTAAATTTAAAAGGCTACAAAGCAATGCTCTAATAAAACCTGCATGACTACAAATAATAATATTCCCTTTTGTGGAATAAATTATATAATTAAGAATCTTTATTGCCCTTTGCTGGCACGCTCTAAATGATTCACCATTAAGAGGCCTAAAGTCTGCTATATTTTCTCCTCTTTTTTTATAAACCTCTGGATCTTTATTTTTTACTTCATCAAAAGTTAATCCATCTAAATTCCCCATATCTATTTCTCTAAGTTCTTCTAAAAAAGTCACTTCTCGATCCGGAAAGGCAATATTTACAGTACTCTTACACCTAATCAGATCACTGCTAAAAATACTGTTAATATTTACTCCACTCTCCATAAAAATGCAGGCTAATTGCTTCGCATCATTTATACCCTTAACAGAAAGCCCGCAATCTGTATGTCCCAGATACCTTTTTTCTCTTCCACATTCATTTTCTCCATGTCTTAAGATATAAATATTTCTTTTCAAAACTTATCACTAATGTTTTCTAGTTTTGTCCCTAATATATTTTCAACTTTTTCCTTAAGGATTTTTGCTTTCATATATTTTTCATTTACTTTTTCAAAAACATCTGGCACATCTTTATATCTACTAAAGGAGCCTTCAAATCTTTCCTTTAATGTGACTAGTCTTTCCCCTTTAATAAGTTTATCACAAAGATAAACTATTTCTTTTTCACCTATTTTATCTTTAGTCTTTAGCGACATATGTTCATTAATAATTTCCATGAGGCACTTATATCCAAAACCTTCAACAATTTTTGCTCCTTGCAAAGCATGTTTTTTTGATCCCTTAGCTACATCATGAAGTAGTGCACCAGCATAAATATAATTTATATTTAAATTATATCCATTATCATTAAGTAAAAGAGACAATCCTTTTGCAAACTCAGCTACGCTCTTCATATGATTTATTGTTTCTAGTTTTACATTACATAATCTTAATATCTCCATACATTCTTTATAATCAGGACAAGGATAAACAGAAACATGCTCTAAAAGAACTTCAAAATCTTCTTTAGTATCCATATCAAGTAAAACACCTCTATCAGCAACTGTCTCATAATACCACTGCTTTTTATGCTGATTGAATAATTCTCTTAATCCTCCTTTAGGATTACTATTTATTATTTCTTGTGTTAATGAGTATGGAACTAATGTGGGATGACCTGTTTCCTCTTCGAATATAGGAAACATTATACCGCCTTTAATTTTATCATAACTTTCCATCATTTTCTTAACAGTGTGCTCTCTCACGGAAGGGATATCTACAGGTAATATAAAGAACGCATCGTTTTCCTTTGAAAGTGATTCTACTCCAGCTATTATTGATGAATACATACCCTCACTATATTTATCATTGATTACAACCTTAATATCATTTAATCCAATTTTAATATCAAACAATTCCTTTTCTATACGATCATTCAAATAGCCTGTAACCACAATAATATCATTTATTCCACAGTTTTTAAAAAGTTCTATACATCTTTGAAGTGGAGTTTTCCCAGCCAAATTAATTATTGGTTTAAAGCTCCCCATCCTTGTTGAATATCCTGCTGCAAGTATTATAGCAGCATAATTTTTCATGTAATCCTCTCGCTTCCTATCTATATAATTTTTTTTGGTCTAAGGTAGTAATATTGTATGCACAAAACGGAATTAAATTACCCTCTTTACTAACAACATGAATACAACAGTCTTTTAACCTCTGCGTATCTACATTCCAAGCATCTTGAAATGCCATACCTGATATACTGAAAAATCCATTTTTTATCTTCTGATTCAATTCTTCAAAGGAATTTTTCTTTGGTATGTATTTGTTTATTTTCACTCCGGCCCAATTTCTCTCAACAAATCTTTTTGATTTTTTTGACCCTTCTTTACCATTTTCTTCACCACAACATTCACTTTTTTTACTTACGGTAATCAGTTTTCCATCTACCGATATGTAATTAGCATGAAAAGAACAATATGCATTTTCACAACCAGAAGGAGCAAAATCTGAAATCTTAATTTTATAAGCACTCTGCTGGACTATTTTAGATATAACTTCTGGGAGAGTAATCCTATCTTTATCTTCCGGCAACTTAGGTATTCTACCAAAATAGCTTACTGGTTGAAAATGAACCCCTCTTACAGTTGGCGCGTTTTTTAATCCAAACTCTATAATATCCCAGAGAATATTATCATTCTTATTAGGCACCACTGTGCATACAAGAATTACACCAATCCCTAATTTTGCACTATATTCTATAACCTTTAATTTATCCTGTATTATATCTTTAGAATTAATCTTATTCATTTCAGTTCCAGTTAAATCATTAAACTGTAGAAAAATTGATTTGAGTCCTGCATTTTTTAGTTTTTCATAATAATTATAATTTTTGAGGTTAATACCATTTGTGTTTAACTGGATAAATTTAAAACCCATATTTGTTGCTTTAGATATAATCTCATGAAGATCTTCCCGCATCGTAGGTTCTCCTCCAGAAATCTGAAGATTATAAGGACCACCTGATTCAATAATTCTCGAGTACCACATTTCTATAGTTTCCATATCTGGATCTGTTTCATTACCATGTGCATCAGCAAAACAAAATTCACAGTTTAAATTACATCTTGAAGTTACTTCAATAAGTACCGTGCAAGTATGCTGACGATGCTGGCTACAAAGTCCACAGTCATGAGGGCATCCTTTTAAAACTTCAGTATATGGCACCTGCGGATAAGCTGGGCTTTTAGCTCTTACCCAAGATTCATAACTTGGTTTGCCCCTCCAAATAACAGTCTCGAAAAGGCCATGTTCTTCACAATTCTTAGTTAAATATAAATCATCACATTTTTTTACTACTATTGCATCAACTATTTTTAAACAGACAGGACAAATACTTTGTGTTTGTTTTATTATCTCATTCACTTTGCCTAACCTCTCATTCTATATAACTATATTCTTTTAGGATTTCAATAATTTTATTGTAGGATTTTTGAATCGCATTACCACATTTTATAGGGTACCCTTCATTATTATTCATATCATTTAGTACATCTACTGTTATCATATCAACACACTGAGTACTTTCAAACTCCTCTTCAAACCATTCTACATATTTTTGAATCATCCCTTTTAAATTACCATCACGAGTTTGAGTATCTATACCTTTTCCTGCATAAATTCCAAATAGACATGCTCCTCCAGTAACAATGCCACAAGTCTTTCCAGTATTCCCTACTCCTGCACAAAGTCCAGCCATAGCCTTTACTAGTGGAACATTTTCCATTCCATTACTTTCAAGGTGCATTATTATAAGTATTTGACTACAACAATATCCAGAATTCGCTAATTTAAACATTCTAAATGCATCTGCCCCCATTATAATCCCTCCACTATTTTTTCTTAGCAATAAGCAAAAAATATCCCGGTTTGCATAACGTAAGTTTTTCTTGAAAATCACCACAGCTACTACAAGTTGCTACTTCCCAGAATTTTGCCATTGAACCATATTTAAATATTATTTCCACCATAAGTTGCCTAAGCAAATCCGTCCAATCCTCAAGACATATTATTTCAAAACCAACGCTTACAATAACATCTTTTAATATATCTACATTAAAAAGACCTCTCATACAACTATTGATATCATGTTTTTGCACTTCTTCAAGGTATTCTGGTCTTCTGGCATAGACATCTGATACAATAAAATATCCATCATTTTGAAGAACTCTATAACTTTCCCTTATTGTCTTTTCAAAATCATCCATAAGGGACATAGTACACTCAGCCATAACCCCCTTAAAAAATTCGTTTTTATGAGGCAACTTTTCTCCTTTCCCAAAATCTATTTGATGATCACCATATTTATCCTTGCCAAGCTGCAGTAACTTTAATGAAGGATCAACCCCAAAAGCATTTAGCTTGTATAGTCTTTTAAGCCTTTCTACTGTTACTCCCATTCCACAACCAACGTCTAAAATTTTATCATTAAATTTAAAGTCACATATCTTAACAGCTCTATCAGTAAGAAAAACTCCACCTGGCCTTAGAGTATCTCCTGTTGCTCTTATCATATCTTCATTCTCAAAGACTGAGCAGCCTTTCATTTGTCCTCCAAGCTCTTTTCTACTTCAAGCATTTGACCAGCTGCCAGCTCCTGTGTTATTAGAACATTTTTGCATTTAGGGCACTCAAGTAACTCAATTTCAAAATTTCCTCCAAGGTACTCTGCTTTCACAGGTCCCTCCTCAAGATTGCCCCCACACTTAGAACAAACCCATGCACTTTTTTTGTTTTTATTATCTTGTTTCATAGTTATACTCCTTTTACATGCATTCTATGGCTGTAAGCATTAATAATATTAAAGCTATCATTTACCTTTTGGTACTCTACCCAAAAGGTTATATTTACAAACCTTTTCCATGCAAGAATGTGACCATTTTCCGGATTATAGAAACTATCATTAGTTTTCTCTGCATAACCTATTACTCTCTTAATATCTCCCTCAAGAATAAGCTCATCTTCAATCTTATCTCTTAATTCCTGTCCAATAACTATTTTTAAGTCGCTGTATTCATCCTTTATTTCCATTTTCTCACCCCATAAATTATCTAATAATTCTTTCTTAAGCTTAAATCTATTTGCTCTCCTCTCTGACAATGTAGGAACTTTCATCTCTGAAATCTCCTCTTTACCACTTCCATATATAAGGTCCAATATATGATATGTCTTTTTCCCTTTTAATACAAATAGATCTCTACACATAGCGCAATAAGCAAGGAAATCCTTCGTTGAATCCTTTATTCTATCCTGCGTTATTTCTCTGCTAAACTCCTTATTTGTGTAATATACGAGTCCTCCATATCCACAACATTTAGTCTTTTCCTTTGTAAACTCTGGCTCTTCAATTTTATAATTGAGCTTTTTAGCAATATTTCTTATACTCCCTTGAATTCCCTTTTCATTTCTAGTGGTACATGCATCATGTACTGCTAAGGTTTTACCATTTCCCGATTTAGCACCAAATGGAAGACCTTTTTCATCAAATATCTCCCAAAGAGACTTAATGCTTATACTCTTTAAACTCTCTCCAAAATTACTAAAACATGTAGAACATGCTGTTATAACAATAGGGTCACCCATCTTTTCTAAGTTCGATTTAATTTTTTCTATACTACTATCATATTGTTCTTGCCTACCTGCCCACTTAGCTGGTGCTCCACAACACCCTAAATATAATCCAACACCACCATCAAGTTTTTCCATTAAATAATTATATGCTTTAATAACATACTCTGAATAACTGGCACTTAGTTGACACCCAGGGTAAAACACGTACTTACTATTATTCATGCCAGGTTGATGTTTTATTAATTCAAAATATTTACTGTTAGTAAATTCCATATCTTTCAAAGCAAAATCATGAGCTGAAAGTGGCATTTTATTTCTAGAAAACATACTTATCCTTGTTTCTTTAATTATATCTGCCATATTTATGGAAGTAGGGCATACTGCTCCACATAAACCACACTCTGTGCAAGAATTTATTGTTTTATTTGCATAATGATCTCCAAGAATAATACGTTCATTTTGGTTTATTGTTCTTATATATGCTTTAGGATCCAATTTCACCTTTTGGAGATGAACACAAGCTTTAACACATTTATGGCATTCACATTGAACACATCTTAGAGCTTCATTAATTGCTTCCACCTTTGTAAAAATAGCATTTTCAGGCTTTATTCTCTGTGATATTTTCTCGTTTCCCATATCTACCTTAAGAATACTTTTGTAAGCCCCTTCTTTTGCTCTGAGTGCTGTAAGAGATTTTTTATATACAAATCTATCTATAGACACTGCCGCGCATCTTCCTGTTTGTACTGACTGTATAACAGATTCACATTCGTTAACTATTCGTCCACCAGCAAAAACTTTTTCTATTTCTGTTTGCATAGTCACTTCATTTACGTTGAATTTCTCTTTCCATTCTCCGCTGCCAATAAAAACTGCATCATATTCCAGAGTTATGCCTTTCAATTTTTCAGGAGTAATTTCTTGGTTTAATTTTATTTCAATACCTTGATCTTCTAATTTAATAATTTCTTCTTTAATTAGTTTTGGATTAAGTATTATTTCAGAGTTTTTTAAAAGTGATCCACCCATTTCATTTTCTTTTTCATATATATCAACACTATATCCTTTTTTATTAAGGTCATAAGCACAAGTAATTCCACTTATACCACCACCAATAACCGCAATTTTTTTATCAATCTTAGGCATAGGAAGTGTTTTGATTTTTGCCCCACCACCATAAATTAGAGTTGCCTTTTCAAGCTCATGAATTGAGATAGCATTTCCATTAATATTAGTTACGCAGAGATTTTCGCAAGGATGATCACAAACCAGTCCTATTACATTAATAAATGGCATTCTTTTACTCAGTATCCTATATGCCTCTTCAAAATTTTCTTTTCTTATCTCGCATATAAATCCTTTCACATCAACGTGAATTGGACACTCAGTAACACACGTAGCAGGATTATCATTTATGCATAACTTCTGCATGGAAAGAAGTTTCTCTAAATCCATATGTTATTCCCCCAATATTGTTTTAAATGGAACCTAAAATGAATTTTTTATATTTCACTTTAGGTTCCAATAATAAACAATAATTATTTATTTAATTTTTTAATTCCAGCAAGAACTTTTTCCGGATAAGCCGGAAGGTGTGTTATTCTAACTCCACAAGCATTATATATTGCACTTATGATTGCTGAATGAGGAGATGATAACGGCATTTCACCCGCACCTGCTGCTCCATAAGGTCCAAGTGGTCTTGGAGTTTCAAGATATAATAATGTTATATCATCAGTTACATCTTTAATCTGAGGAATTCCACAACCAGTAAGTGTTGTATGTTTTTTAAGATCTTCGAAATCCTCATATAATGCAAGACCAATACCTTGAACAAGTCCTCCAAGTATCTGACCATCAACTACAAGTTTATTTATAATAGTTCCTACATCTGAAATACATGTTAATTTATCAACATGAGTTTTACCAGTAGCTAAATCCACTTCTACTTCTGCGAGTAATACTCCATACATATAAACTGGGAATGGGTCGCCTTGACCTGTTTCAACATCACATGCAGTACATGGTGCAGTCCATTTCCCATCATATCTTGTTGGTTTTCCCTCTGCAATCTGTTCATCATAATCTCTGTATGTTCCATCCTCTTTTTTAAGTCCTTCAAGTAAATTTTCACAGGCAACCCTAGTAGCATTTCCAGTAAGAACATTAGAACGACTTCCACCTGCAGGACCACTATTAGGTGTAAAGTTCATATCATTTAATATAAGTTTGATATCTTCTGGTTCATAACCAGCTTTTCTTAATGTTTCATGTGCCATAGTAAGTGTACCCATATCTGCTCCCTGACCATGATCTTCCCATGAGTTAGCAACAGTTACACCCTTTTTAGTTATCTCTACCCATGCCTCTGATGAATCTGCTCCATCAAGCCCACAACTATACATAAGAACTGATATAGCAGAACCATATTTCTTATTCTCGCTTATTTTATTTTTTTCTTTATCATTTTCCTTGGCTTTAACGTAATATGGTCTAATTTTATCTAACAATTGTGGAATAACATATACATCAAGTTTGCAACCGTTTGGAGTTACCTCTCCTTCTCTTAGTGCATTATTGTATCTAAGTTCAAGTGGATCTATATCCATCTTGATTGCGAGCTCATCCATCATTTGTTCTGATGCAAATAAACTTTGCGGTGAACCAAACCCTCTAAAAGCTGCACCCCATCCATGATTTGTAGCAACAGTTCGACCAAATCCACGAATATTGTCTATTTTGTAACCTGCACCAATGAATTGAGATCCTCTTGTTGTAACAAGGTCACCAAATTCACAATAAGGACCATGATCACAAGACCAATCTGTTTCTAGTGCTTGTAGTTTTCCAAATTTATCTGCACCTAATTTTACATGCATCCAGAATGGTGATCTCTTTCCAGTATAAGTAATTTGTTGATACATATTAAATTCTAAATATACTGGTTTTCCTGTATCCATTGCAGCAACAGCAAGTAAAGCTTCAATTGTAGGACTAAATTTATAACCAAAAGTTCCACCTGTTGGATTTTGTACAATTATTACCTTATCTAATGGAAGTCCAATACCCTCAGCAATCATAAGAGCATGAAAATGTAATGCAATACTCTTTGAATGAATTATTAGCTTACCTTCTTCATCGAAATAAGCAAATCCTACATCTGGCTCTATTGGAAGATGAGGCTGTCTTCCTACATATAAATCATCTTCAACAACATATGGTAAACTCTCCATAAGCGGTGCAGTCTCTTCTCCCTTAACAACCTTTGTTTCAAAATATATGTTTGGTGTTCCTGGGTGAATTTCGATAGCATCTTCTGCCATAGCGGCCGGTGCACTCATATATGCTGGTAATTCTTCGATTTCAACAACAACTTTTTTAGCAGCGTCTTCAGCGTGAGTAGGTGTATCTGCGAGTACCATTGCAATTGCATCACCAAATTGGAAAATTTTCTTGTCATTTAAAATTGGTCTTTCAAGTCCATCACCTTTATTTGAAGGGAAGGCTAAACCATTAATTCTATTTGTTCCCTTTACATCCTTATAAGTTAAAACTCTATATACTCCAGGCATAGTTTCAGCATCAGTAGTATCAATAGATATAATGTTTGCATGAGAAACTGTAGCTTGAACAAGCTTTATATGAAGAGTATCCTCTGGTAGCGTTAATCCAAGATCAGCTCCGAATTCCCAAGTGCCTGTTACTTTTGCACAAGCAGAAGGTCTTACAGTCTCAGTACCTACTAAACTTGCACCTTCTGGAAGTTTTAGCCACAATTGCTTCCTAGTAACCTCACCACGCATAAGCCTTGCAGCTTCCATTACTGCATCCACTAGTGGTTGATAGCCCGTACATCTGCAAACATTTCTACTTTTTTGAAACCAAGCTCTTACTTCTTCTCTTGTAGGATTATTATTTTGATCTAAAAGTGCCTTTGCACTTACAATAAAACCTGGAGTACAAAATCCGCATTGCGCCGCACCATGTATCATCCATGCAAATTGAATATCATGCAAATCATCTTGTGATCCTATTCCTTCAATTGTTGTGATTTCAGCTTCATCTGGTACTCTTTTCATTTTAACTATACATGATCTTACAACTTTACCATCCAATATCACATTACATGCGCCACATTCACCTTTTCCACAACCTACTTTCGTACCTGTAAGAAATAACTGTTTTCTTAAAACATCAGCGAGTGAAATTTCTGAACTAACAATGACTGTTCTTTTAAGACCATTAATATTCAGTATTTTTTTTAACATTTTAACTCCCCTTTTCTTTCTTTATTTAAAAAGGTGCAACCTTCATTTATAAAGGCTCAGCCCATTTATTAACATTTACCAAAGCTGCAGGTTGGAAAATCACACACTTCACAATTAACACATAACCCACCATGACCTAGCTTTGTAATATCTCCCCTTTTTATCATTTCACCAGCTAAAATCTTAGGAAGTATAAGATCAAATACAGTTCGTTTATTATACATAACACATCCAGGAAGTCCAAGAACAGGTATATCACCCATGTATGCCATTAGAAACATAGCTCCCGGAAGAACAGGTGCTCCATAAGATATAACCTTTGCTCCAGCTTTCCTTATTCCTGCAGGCGTAACATCATCAGGATCTACTGACATACCTCCAGTAACAACAACCATGTCAACACCTAGTTCCAATAATTCATTTATAGCATCGGCAATCATACTCTCACTGTCTATTACAATGATTTGTTTGATAACTTGACTTCCAATATCATTAATTTTATTTTTAATGACAGATCCAAATTTATCTGATATTCTACCACTATAAACTTCACTACCTGTGGTCACAATGCCCACCTTCATATTTTTTAAGGTCTCCACCCAAATAATGGGTCCTTCTTCTTTACAAATGTTCTCGATTTGTTCAATTTTAGAATCTTCAATAAAAAGAGGTATTATTCTTGTACCTGCAATCACACTCCCTTCATCTACCACAATATCAGTATGTAAAGTTGCTACCATTGCCTCATCTATCATATTAATTTTTTCTAAAGCTTTAATATTTATTTTAAGTAAGCCTTTACACTCGGCTACCAATTTAACTTTACCTTCTGATGGCTTCGTGAAACCTATTCCCTTCCCAGCTGCTGCTCTTGCCATTCTTTCTCCAGCTTCATTTTCATGAATCATTCCTTCCTGCATTTCCCAAACATAAATATTTTTCTTCCCAATATCCAACATTTTAGGTATATCTTCCTCGGATATTACATGTCCCTTTTTGAACGCCACACCATGAAACTCTCCTGGGACAATTTTCGTCAAATCATGGCATAATACCATTCCTAATGCTTCTTCAACTGGAACAACCTTCATTTTAATTCCTCCCCCTTCTATTAGTTATTTTATACATATCTTTATAGCATTTTTTGTGCCAACCTAAATATATTAAGTTTTTTTTTAATGATGCTTGATTTACAACATATTGTTATCCTGTTTTAATAATATTTTTAATTACAATATAATAATCGTTCAATTTCTCTACACTTTAGCTGAATTTATCTGTTCCATTTCGGAACTATGTTCAATTTTAGAACAGTTAATTTTATATTTTTCTACTTTTCTATATAATGTGTTCCTTCCAATTTCCAAAATATTTGCCGCTAAAGTCATATTTCCTTTAGCCCCTTTTATAATTTTAATTATATGTTGTTTTTCCATCATCTCTAGGCTAATATTTGTATTCAAATTAAAATCACTCTTTTGTACCTCAGGTACCTTATTGCTAATATTAAATTGAATTGATTCAGAGTTGACAATACGCTCAATTATATTTTCTAGTTCCCTTACATTTCCAGGCCAATCGTACTCCATGAGATATTTCATATATATATCCGGAATATCCACAATTCTTTTATTAAGCATTTTAGATATTTTTTCCATATAGTAATTCACTAATTCAGGTATATCATCTCTTCGTTCTCTAAGTGGTAACAAACATAGTGGCAACACATTCAATCTATAAAAAAGATCTTTTCTAAAGTTTTCTATCTCAATCTCATGTTTGAGATCCTTATTTGTAGCTGCTATAATCCTTACATCAATAGGTATTTGTTTTGAACTGCCAATCCGAGTAATCGTGTTCTCCTCTAATACTCTTAATAATTTAATTTGCATGTCTGTAGGCATCTCGCCTATCTCATCTAGAAAAATCGTTCCTCCATTTGCAAGTTCAAATTTTCCAGCGTTGCCACCTTTTTTTGCACCAGTAAATGCTCCATCTTCATAACCAAATAGTTCTGATTCTACAAGTGTCCTCGGAATTGCGCCACAATTTATTGCTATAAAAGGTTTATCCCTACGATTACCATAATTATGGATAGCTTGTGAAAATACTTCCTTGCCAGTACCACTCTCTCCTGTTATTAATATAGTAGACTTACTTTCTGCTATATTCTTTGCATATTCAATTATTTTCATAATTTTTTTATTTTTCCCTATTACTTTATCAAAGGTGTACACAGCATGTCCTGTCAATAAGTTTCCTGCAAGATTCCTACTCTTTTTCAGATCCTGAAACACAATAGTTATTTCCTGGATTTTCATTTTTTTATCATATATCGGATTTAATGTTATCATATATTGTAATTTATTTACCCTTGAATTAATATAGGTGTCTTCATCAATAAATGCACCTTTAAGCATAAGATGTTCTAATATTTCATCCCAATCTTGAATTAACTCATTGATTTTAATCTTTTTCATTTCATTTTCACTATAACCAAACATTCTAACCACTTGTTTATTCATTGTTGTAATATTTCCTATTAAATCACAAGTCAAAATTCCAGAAGAAATTGAATTAAAGGTAATCTCTAACCGTTTTTTTGATATCTCAAGCATTAAATTATATTTGTTAATTTCAAGCATTTTTTCTATTGCATCTCCTGCCGCAACTACCATCCCCAAAGTATGTGGATGAACATTTTCAATATACCCAGTTAAGTTGATTATTCCAATAATATTTCCATCCAAATTTTTAATCGGTGCTGCAGAGCATGTCCATTTACCATATTCGTTAATAAAGTGCTCTTTTCCTGAAATCTGAATTGGTACTTTTTCGGATATAGCAAGACTCATTGCGTTAGTTCCAATATGTGCTTCATCCATATATGCTCCTGTTGTCATTTTTATCTTTGCTGCTTCATCTAATATGTTTTGATCTCCTATTACATTTAGTATGCATCCATCTCTATCACATAATATTACAAAGAAATCACACCCTTTTACAAAATTGTACAAATGATTTATAAACGGAATAGCTGTTAAAATAAGCTCTTTGTTTTTCTCAATCATGTCATTAATTTCAACGTCATTTAAAATCTTGGTACTAACCAAATTTTTAGATAATATTCCTGCCAATCTACATCTTTTATGAGAGTTTTCAATGTACTTTTCCATATTACCTCACACTTCCACAACTTTATTATTTTTATTTTGAGTTTTATATTATTTTAAAAAATGAGATTTAGAAAACAATTACATTTCGTTTAATCACTATTATAAATCTATATTTTTATTATACATTTTCCATAGGATTTTATCTGCTTTTTTTGATTAATAATTATGTAAAATGTTAAAATAAAAATAAAGTGCAGAAGAGTTTTCTCTCCTGCACTTTATTTTTATTTTCATATTAATTTTAATATCATCTCACTATAACCGAAACTCCATCTGGTATTACAGATATGCTAGCATCCTTCCCCTTTATCTTAAAGGCTCTTTCAAGTGCTTCTTCAAAGGTAAATGCATGTTGCATATGCATTTTTTTTATCATATCTGGGTCACACATATCTGAAACTAGGATTACAGTAAACTTATCAAGTATCCGTGCAAGAATTTGAAATTCCCATTGATCTGGCGCAGTATCATTTCTCCCAACTTTAATCACCTTATCAAGAACTTCACGTGGGCTACTGGCATTTGCTATATTGTCATAAAAAGACTGACCACCATGCCCATCATTACAAGCGGATACCATAATTATAACTCCATTCTCCTTACAGGTTGCTTCAGCTGCTGTCATACCTTTTACAGATTGATATATATTTTGATCTAGTGGGTATCCTCCATTAGTTGATATAGCAATATCTGCTTTAACAGCTTTCACAGATGCAAGTTCCATTACAAATTTACATCCGCTAACATGTGCAAGTTCACTATCTCCTGCAAATGCATTTATAATATTTTTCTCGCTGTCAATAACAACATTTAATATAAATGCTAACTTAGCTTTTTTCGCAGCATATAACATATCCTTATGAATCGGGTTGTTTAAAAGAACTCCAGAACGTGCATACTCGCTTGCTATAAATTCTGAGCAATGATTTGCCATAACTGTCTTTGCTGATGCCACTCCAGGAAGAACACTTTTTCGTCCCCCTGAAAAGCCTGCAAAAAAATGTGGTTCTATAAATCCTTCCGAAATTAAAAGTTCAGCTTCCATTGCCACTTTATTAAGTAATAGTTCTCCACCTGATGGAAGAATTCCAACACTAACCATACTGCTATAGTCCTCAGATACATGATTTATTATCACTTCATTATCTACAATTTCCTGTCCAAATTTATTAATCATTTCCTCCCTTGTTGTAGGTCTATGAAAACCAGTAGCAATTAATATTGTTATATCAATTTTAGGGTTAGCTAATCTTATTCTCCTAAGTAATATTGGAAGTGTTACTTTACTAGGAACTGGTCTTGTATGATCACTAGTTATTAATACTAAGTTTTTTTTACCTTTAACTAATTCTTCTAATTTTACACTTCCAATAGGATTATCTAATGCCTTATTTACAATGTCCTCTTGAGTGCTTTCTACTTTGTAATCATGTGCTTTTGATTCTAGTATTGCCAACAAATTTTTGTCTGGTATTTCAATTTCTAAAAACCGTTTTGAATATGGTATTTTAACTTTAGTCATTTTTATTCCTCCCTACATTGTAAAGAATTTTGATCCAAAGTACACAATCAATCCTAAGATTAATACATATACTAAACAGAATTTCAAAGTTGCCTTTAATATCTTACCTTCCGCTCCTACAATTCCAGTAGCGGCCGTTGCGACTGCTATACTTTGAGGCGAAATCATTTTACCAGCAGTCGCGCCACCAGTATTTGCTGCTGCTAACCAGTAAGGACTCATATGAAGATTTCTTGCAACCTCAACTTGAAGTGGACCAAAGAGTACGTTCGCTGAGGTATCACTACCTGTTACAAATGTTCCAAGAGCTCCTATTATCGGTGCAAATAATGGATAGAATCCTCCTGTTGCTGCAACAAGTACCACCGCAATAGATGTTATCATTCCGCTATAACTCATTACCTTTGCTAGAGAAACTATAGCAAGTATTGTAATTGCAGTTTTAGACATTTGCTTGCAAGTATCCGTGAATACCTTTACTATTTCTCGTGACTTAGCTCCCTGAATAAGTCCCCCTATAAATGTTGCAATAATTATAAGTGTCCCGGGATTTGCAATCCATGTAAAAGTACTTATTTTTGCATGTGGACCGGTATATATTTGTATTGAAGTTTTTATAGCTGATAATGGTTTATTTATTGCTGGAACTAAAGTACTTGTTATTAATATAAAAGCTAAAATTAATATAAATGGCACCCAAGCTAATAAAGCCTTTTTTACAGGTATGTTAACTGCATCTTTAGCCGCAGTTTTTTTATAGAATATTTTAGCTATCGTAACTGTTACAATAATACATATTATTGATCCAATTAGTGCTGGAAGTTCAGCTCCAAGATATTTTGCTACTAAAAGTTCTGGCACTGCAAAAGCTAGACCTGATGCAATAGAAATAAACACAACTCCTTTTATCGCCTTCACACTCTTACCAGTAAGCATTACTAGTATCAATGGTAAAACTACAATTAGCGCAAATAATTGAATTCCAACTGCATAACTTAAAGTAACTGGATCAATTGATGCAACCTTTGCGAGAGTTGTTACAGGTAGTCCTATTGCTCCAAAAGCTGTTGGCGTTGTATTTGCAATAAGACATATTATCGCTGCAAATATCGGATCAAATCCAAGTGCGGCTAAGATACTTGCAGGTATTGCAACTGCTGTACCAAAACCTGCAATTGCCTCAAGAAATCCACCAAAACCCCAAGCAACAATTAAAACTAGTATTCTCCTATCAGTTGTGATTCCTGTCATCATGTCCTTTATTACATCCATACTTTTGGTATGAATAGAAAGATTATAGGTAAACACCGCTGCTATTATTACAACAATTATTGGCCAAATTGCCATTGATGCACCCTCAACCGTTGCTGTAAGTGCTTGACCTATTGGCATTTTCCAAACGATAATCGCAAGTGCTATTGTAATTGCAAGCGTAATTGAACAAGTTTTATGTCCTGGCATTTTTAAAACACCAAGAGATACCATTAGCCATACAATAGGAATAAGTGCTATAAAAAATAATAAATACATATTCATTTTTTATTATCTCCTCTACTTAGTAAGATTAGACACTGTAGTGAAATCGACTACATCTCGATATTATATATCGCCAATATCTACAAAAGACATTGACGATATGACCTGCTTTATTCACAAACTTTTCCTCATCTGTTTTTTATTTAATTTTAGTTATCTATTATTTAACACCCATCCATCCAGAAATGACCATCATTTGAACTTCTGATGTTCCTTCATAAATTTCTGTTATTTTTGCATCACGCATCATTCTTTCAATTGGATAATCACTTGAATATCCATATCCACCAAATAATTGTAAACAACGTCTTGTTACATCGCTGGCATTTCTAGAAGAAACTAATTTTGCCATAGCAGCGAAATGTGTAAATCTTTCATGATTATCCTTTGCACATGCAGCTTGATATACTAAAAGTTTTGCAGCTTCTGTATTCGCACGCATTTGAGCAAGTTCAAATTGTGTATTTTGGAATTTTGAAATAGTACGTCCAAATTGAACACGTTCATTAACATATTTTATAGTTTCTTCTATTGCACCTTCTGCAATTCCAAGAGCTTGCGCTGCAACACCAATACGTCCTCCGTCAAGAGTTGCCATTGCAAGGCTAAATCCTTTACCCTCTACTCCTAAAAGATTTTCCTTTGGAACTATGCAATTATCAAAGAATAATTCACATGTAGAAGACCCCCTAATTCCCATCTTTAATTCATGAGTTCCAACAGTAAAACCAGGGAAATCTTTTTCAACTATAAATGCTGTAATACCCTTTGTTCCCTTACTCTTATCTGTCATAGCTAAAATAATATATATATCTGCAAATCCTGCATTAGTAATAAAGATCTTGCTACCATTTAATACATAATGGTCTCCTTCGAGTACTGCGGTTGTCTTTTGGAGTGATGCATCAGTTCCGGCAGAAGGTTCTGTTAAGCCGAAGGCACCTAATTTTTCACCGCAGGCAAGTGGTTTTAAATATTTCTGTTTTTGTTCTTCTGTACCATATGTGTAAATTGGTGTTGCACAAAGACTTGTATGTGCTGAAACAATAACGCCTGTTGTTGCACAAACTTTAGATAATTCTTCTACACATTGTACATAACTTAATGTATCCATTCCAGCTCCACCGTATTCTTCAGGAAATGGAATTCCAAGTAAGCCCATTTCAGCCATTTTTGGTATGTTTTCTGCTGGAAAGCGCATATTTTCATCAATTTCTTTTGCGATTGGTTTTACCTCTTTCTCTGCAAATTCGCGATACATTTCTTGTAATTGTTGGTTATTTTCATCTTGTATAAAATTCATATCAATTACCTACCTTTCTTTTTTTTATTTGTGTTTGTCAATTATGTTTTATTAGTTGACACCATCTATTGGAGAGCATACTTTACCTGGATTCATAATAGAATTCGGATCAAAAGTCTTTTTAATACCTTTCATTAATTCCATATTTACTTTTCCAACGCACTCTTCTAAATAGCTGATCTTTCCACTACCTATTCCATGTTCTCCTGAAACAAGTCCGCCACAATCTATTGCTTCTTTATAAATAATATCAAAGAATTTCTCAACTCTTATTTTAAATTCTGCTTCATCTAAATCATTACTACATTGATATATGTGAAGATTACCATCTCCTGCATGTCCAAAACTCTTAATAGTTAATCCACACTCTTCGCCAACCTTATTTGCAAAAGCAAGATAAGAAGCAATTTTATTTATTGGAACTACCACATCACATTCATCTAATAATTTTGTTTCTGCAAGAATTGCATCTAAGAAACTAGAACGTGCAGCCCATGCATCTTTAATTTTTGAAGGTGTATCAGCTACAAGAACATCAATTGCTCCTGCTTCTAATACTATTTCACTTGCTTGTTCAATAAGATCATTTAATTCATCTTCACTACTTGCATCTAAAGTAACAAGTAAATAAGCATTTGCAGTTACCCCATTAATTACTTGAGGGAATACACTCTTTCCAATATATCTTTCACTACATAAAACAATCTCTCTTTCCATAAATTCCAATGCTTGTGGATTCATGTGTTCCATTTTAAATTTAGGAACAGCAGAAATACAATCATCTAAATTTTCAAAAGGAATAATTAAACTTGCAACTTCCTTTGGTGCTACAATTGTTTTCAAAGTAAGTTCTGTAATAATCCCAAGAGTACCTTCTGAACCAATCATTAAATTCAAAAGGCTATAACCTGAACTTGTTTTTGATACTGTAGCTCCAAACTTAGTAATTTCTCCTGTTGGAAGAACAACTGTCATTGCACGTACGTAATCACGTGTTGCGCCATATTTAACAGCTCTCATTCCACCAGCATTTGTTGCAACGTTTCCACCTAAACAAGCGAGTTTTTCACCAGGATCTGGAGCATAAAGTAATCCTTGTTTTGCACAATCCTCTGCAAGATCCTTGAGAAGTACTCCTGCCTCTACATGAACAACAAAATTTTCTAAGTCATAAGAAAGTATTTTATTCATCTTTGTAAGATCAATTAAAACTCCTCCGAGTAGTGGAACTGCTCCTCCTGCAAGTCCTGTCCCTGCTCCTCTTGGAGTTACTGGTATCTTATTTTCATTACATATTTTCACTACTGCAGCAACTTCCTCTGTAGAGTGCGCAATAAATACAACTTGCGGAGCTTTTTTCCCATATATAGGCATTTCATCATGAGAATAATCTTCATTGATATCATCACCTGTTAAAATATGTCCTGGGGCTGCCTCCTGTAATTGTAAGATTAATTCTTCTGTCAATTGATTATACTGAGCCATAATAATCCTTCCTTTCTAAATTTTTTCTTACTCGATATTATTTGTTGGTACTATGGTAAGACCACTTTATTTAAGTTTATCACAATATCTAAAACAATTCAATCATTTATACAAATTTTAAGTAAACATTTACATTGCAGATGTCAAAATAAAGGGAGATCATGCTTGCACTGCTTTACCAAATGATAATGCAGCGACTAATGTAACAAAAACGCTCCCTTTAATGCCTTTATTTTGCTTTTACTTTTTTCATTTCTTCAATCATAATTGGAAGAATTTCATTTACATTTCCAATAATGCTTATATCTGCAATTTCAAAAATTGGAGCTTCCTCATCTTTATTAATTGCCACAATATACTTAGCACCTGTCATTCCAGATGTATGTTGTGTTGCTCCAGAAAGACCGCATGCAATATAAAGTTTTGGTGCTACAATCTTTCCCGATTGTCCAACTTGGTGTGTACGACAAATCCATCCATCTTCTATTGCTGGTCTTGTTGCACCTACTTCACCACCAAGTACACGTGCTAATTCTTCAACAAGTTTAAAATTCTCTACATTTCCCAATCCACGCCCACCAGAAACAATAACCTCTGCTTCTTCTAAATTAACAGTTTCACAAATGTCTTTTACTGTATCAACGATTTTTGCCTTAACAACACTCGCTGGAATTTCTACTTTTTTCTCTGTAACACCTGCATTTGAACCAACCTCTGGCTTTGAAAAAGTTCCATTTCTAACTATAACTACGGCTGTGCCATCTACTTCAATGTGTTCTAAAATTGTACCACCATAAGCCGGCCTTGTGTATATAACTTTACCATCAGTTTTATTCATTCCTATTACATCACTTACAAATCCTAAGTCCATACGTCCTGCAATACGTGGTGCAATATCTTTAGCAAGTGATGTATTTGCAAGTAGAAGAATATCTGGGTTTTGATGCTTAACAGTTTGTGATAATACTTCTGTCAAAGTATCACAGTCTGTAGAAGTTTCTATAAAAATAACTGGAATTCCAAAAGTTGCTACTGTATCTGCCAAAGACCTGTTACCTACTATAATAGCTGTTCCTTCTGCATCTAATGCTTTTACTGCACTAATCAATTCAAGACTTCCGCCTAATACTTTTTCTCCATCTGTTTCAATAAACAATAATGCTTTCATAATTTCGTTTTCCCCCTTAATTAGATTGTTTTATCTTTTTTCATTTGCTCAATAGCAGCACTTACTGCTAGCGACGCATCTTTCTCTTGGATCTTGATACCAGCCTCTTTTTTAGGGGGCTGCACATATTCAATGCAACGTACTTTTGCTTGTTTTACCTCTCCAATTTCTGCTGCGCAGTAAATTGGAATAATTGCCTTACGACTTGCCATCTTAGTTCTAATACTAGGATAACGTGGATCATAATTTGGTTTACTTACTGTTACTACAGCTGGAGATCCTACAGAAACTATATTATATCCTTCTTCAGTTTCTTGATGAACTTCCATGCCACCCTCTTTCAGATTGATTTCAATTGCACTACTAACAAAACTTGTCTCCAATTTTTCAGCAAGTATGGCTCCTACCTGACCAGTAATTTCATCTGTGGATTCCTTTCCACAAAGAATTAAATCAAATTTTTCACCTTTGTCTTTTTCAATTTTATGAATAGCATCTACCAAAACATCAGCTGTGGAATTAGCGTCTAAATCTGCATATAAATCATCTTTTACAGAAAATGCTTCTTTAGCTCCTACTGAAAGACAATTTTTTAATGTATTTAAAGAATCATCTGCTCCAACAGTTAATACACTAACATTTCCTCCATTAGCTTCTGTAAAACGAACTGCTAACTCTAATGCATATGTGTCAAATGCATTTGCTACCAAACTGACTCCATTTAAATTAGGTTTTTTCGTCTTATTATCCAAATGTATTTCAATAGAATCATCTGGAACTTGTTTTACACATAAAATAATATTCATACTTTCCCTCTCCTTTACACTTTTACTTTATTAAATCGTTTTCTTGATAGAACAATTGTATATTTAAATTTTTTATAAAGAACCATTTTATGAAAATTGTTTTGATTAATTTTTATAGAAATATTATTTGGTGGTAGTATGGTACTACCACTTTGTCTAATTTTATCACAATATTTAAAACAACTCAATGATTTATACAATTTTCTTTATTTCATAATTTGGGCATAACGATCTAACCCTGCTATACTAAAGATCGGAAGAGCACACGTCTGAACTCCAGTCACAATAGTAATCT
>ERZ1463033.11-NODE-11-length-34312-cov-9.493505_pt1 | contig 34312 bp, 39 predicted proteins | sample MGYA00564481_ERZ1463033 | MGnify/ENA primary metagenome ERZ1463033 (study PRJEB39244, sample SAMEA3635150) | Helicobacter pylori | study: EMG produced TPA metagenomics assembly of PRJEB11511 data set (Assembly of a 5300-year-old Helicobacter pylori...
CAATGCAATGGCACTACCTTTTTTTTCATCCATTATTTTAAATACCCCCTCTTATGTACATTACTTTTATACACATTATATCCCTTTTAACTTATTAAAGGGATTAATTATTAATAGATTTGAAGGGCCATATGTTGTGTGTGAAAAAAGTAGTTAAGTTTTAATATTTGTGTTATATAAAATAAGCTTGTAGATAATATCTATGGTTAATGCGGCAGATTCACTAAATCGTTCAATGTATGGTCATGTTTTCTATTATTTTGGTTTTGTCCATTGGTAATTCCTCCTTTAGGATTTTAACTTATATATATGGATGGATGGAAAAGTTTTTATAGTTGAGGAAGATTATTTTATTATATAAAGCGAAAGGAACATAATTTTTCGCGAAAATAGGCAAAACACCCCCATTAGATCTTGATAAAGGAGGAGTTCTAATATCCTTAAATTTCCTCCTTAAGTTGAGGTACTTTAAGTAATTCCCCCTCTGTTCGGAGTATCTTTGTTAGCTTATCGCCGCATAGAATTTCAAATTGACTAATAAGAGCATCATAATTATGTTTTGTAGTGCAAAACCCACATGTAGGTATAAGAACATGTCGTTGATGAGATAGATCATAACGTGGAGCATGTCCACTTGTACCATCCTGGTTTAAATCCATATATGGTAAATTCCTACCCAATTGTCTGCAAATATAAAAAATGTTGAAACTGAAAGCCCAAATCGGTGTGCTAAAGTTAAAGTTATCATTACATCTCAAGCTATAGGATTATCAATATAGTAAATACATGAACTTCCTCCATTTTCTATTCTTTCTACTATGTATTCAATAGATATAATATCTTTATACTCTGAATTGTTATATATAAACTCAGCATCGCATCATTAATTGTTAATGCCGACATCCTATGTTTAGGTTCGCTATAACTATTTTATTGAATAATATTAGCTTAATAGTTTATAATCTCCATAAATTATATATAAGAAAAGTAGATTTTGTTAATTATGCGATATAATGAAAATTATATTGTATGTTACACAATTAAAATACTATAGATCCATTCAAGTAATGGTTCATAAACTTAGATCTGATACACAGATTATTTGATTATTGATGGTCCCATTGGCAATCCTTTACAACCGCCCAACATCAATAACCCTGACATAAGGGAATATAATCCGTCCACTGCTATCCACAACGCCATCCATTTCATGACTACCATTAATGTTAAGGGTAAATATCCAAGTACGATAAGAGGATATCCTATCAAAAACAATGTCGCAACTACAAACATTGATAGCGGTAAAATTGGTTCTTTACGCTTAACTATACATACCGGTATCAGTGCTAAGCCTCCCCATAAAAAAGCCATGGACGAAACGGAACCATCTAATCCCCAACCATTGAGAGTACCAACATATATAGCAATATTCGCTAATCCGCCAACACCTGCAAACAACGTTGCAAAAATCATGTACAGAGATCCGTATAACGCATCGCCTCTTACAAAATAAATTATGGAGCAGATTATGTATCCGGGGAAACAATCAAGTTGGGTTAGCCCAACAATAAATATTGCATTATCTTTAAAAATGCCTTGAAACATACCCCAGAATAATATTGTAATCAATGTAAAAAAAAATGTTATAGCTATAGCGGGATCGCCGATCTCTCGTTTTTCAAGTACTTTTGTTTCCATTAATAACACCTCTTTTTTAAAATTTTGATTCTTATTATACAATTTTGTATATGGTCTAATAATATGAATCCATCCTGAAAATTGTAGAAACCCTATTGTGTCCTCTTAATTTAAATCACCCCAACATTAAAGTAACATAATGTTGGGGTGATTTTAAAACAAATGGTCATTCACCTTTTCATATATATTTCCGACGGAAAAAGTAACTATATGGTTCTATCGATTACTTATTAAAACCAAATAATTCATCAAGCCAATCCATTTCTAACTGGTTCTTGAGAAATAGATTGTTTTCCGTGCAATGCTGTTCCCCGCCTTCCGCAGCTGTGGTTAGGTTGAACCTGTTCAAGGGATTCTTCAGCATAGCAAAATGATGACGTTCTTCCACCAGTTTTTCAGGCCCGTATTCTCCTGCACCTACCATGTTCAATACCGGGCAAGTGATTTTATCTTCTAGACCCAATACTGAGTGTGTGCCTAAATAGTCCATCCACTCAGCAATAGTGGTATTAGCATGTCCACATCTAGCTCGAAAATCTCCTTCTAAGATAAATTTCGCAGTTGTGTTACCTGGATCTATTTGTGATTCCATATCACGAGGATAAGGTTTAGTCGGATCGAAACCCAATACGGCTAACATTCCAGATTGCATATCCCAAATAACAGGACTCGAGATAATGGCAGCGATGCGCTTCTCAAAGCAGGCAGCTCTCGTCACGTAGTACCCGCCCACGCTATGTCCAATCAGAACAATACGATCAGGGTCAACCTCTGGGCGAGTCAACGCATAATCGACTGCATAGCCTATTGGAACTTCGGCGTCCCACCTCCAGTAGAGATCAGGATTTTCCCAAATTGCCGCTTTCTGGCCAGGAACCTCAATTATCAACGAATTGTAGCCTCTTCGAACTGCTCCCGCGCCGCACTGGTGGTAGACCTCTTCAAGATAGTTCTCGCCACCGCCCATCCCTATCAAAGTCGGTCGCTTCTCACCTGGAGCGCCACCTCGGATGAAATAACCCTTCATTACCCTACCATTCTCGTATGGGATATCAACAGGTTCGATAATGGGATCAGAAAGCTTTCCAGCCTCTTTGAACAAGAGTCGTGTTCTTATGGTTGATTCCTTGGTAAGAGGGTCCTTATCTCCTGTATACATTCCAACGCAACCCCAGTATGTCATTGCACGCATGAATGCTTCACGGGCACTAACCTTATGTCCTTTTTCGAGGCAGTCCCAGGCTATGGCCTCAACTCGCTTAGCTGTAGTAAGCCAAGCTTGTGTGTAGCTATTAAAATCGCCGTCCACTACATGGGAAGCAGCTTCGAAGCACTCGCCCGTAGCAACACCTCCATACGCCTCCTTACTCAAAACACGTGTAAAGTGAAAGTCCATGTGTGACTTGAACTTGTTTGCCATGCCAGCGGAGTGACGAAAAATCTGCGTATTCTCCTCCATCACTTGTCCAGCAAGTTTTCCTTCAGGTTGTTTTTCTTCTTTTTTAATCATATTTTTCTCCTTATCAATCATATTATTATATTTCTATCAATCACAAACCAAATTCAAATATCTCATCAAGCCAATCTCCTTCAAGTTGTGACTTGAAGGTCAGGTGGGTAGGGTTTGGAGGGATCAAAACCCAAAACCTCTAAAAATCTAGATTGCATATCCTAAATAACAGGACTCGCGATGACAGCATTTATCCGCTTCTCAAATGCGGCGGCTCTTGAAACAAGATAGCCTACCGCGCCTCTTGAACTTATTTGAAATAAATTTTCCCTTTTTACCTCACCTTCTTTCCTATCTCAATATTCTCTTATAATAAAGACCAAATAGATATTACATATTTACAAAACCGACCAGTTGGTTTTGTTGTTGTAAAAAAAAATTTCTTTTTTATTATATCTTTTTAAGATTTGATTTAATCTTTAGTTTATATTATTATATATAAAACCATCCAGCCAGTTCAATTATTATAAAAATTATGCTTTTAAGCCCTTATATAAACCATCCCATACAATTAGTAAAGTATTCGGTGTACCTTCGGTAATATCTTTCATAATACTATTCAGTGCTACACCATCACCTGTGAATATAAACATATTTGCGACCTCTTCATCGCTAATGGATGAGTTGATTTCGCCATTATATCTAGCAATACTGATGATTTCTTTCCAAACTTTTAGTTCACTTTGCAAATTTTCATTTATTCTTTCTCTAAAACTGGGAAAAAGCTTTATGGCATCAAATATAAGACCATAGTAATTCATTTTAAAGCTACTATCTATAGCATTTTGCTCGTGCGAGAATGAATAAATCATATTGTCATTCATACACTTTATATAATCGTGATAAAATTGATATAATGAATCCTTTTTAAATTTACTACAATCCACACTTAGCTCAGAAATAAAATGATTAACCATTTCCAGAAAAAACTGTTCTTTGCTCTCAAAATAATGGTAAAAGGCCCCCTTAGACATTCCAGTCTTCTCCACAATCTCTTTCATGGTAACTTCCTTAAAGCTCTTTTGTAGAAAAAGGCTGAGCGAAATTTTTAAAATATGTTCTTTGGTATCATTCATAAATTAATCACCTCTTTCAGAACCGACCATTTGGTATATTTATAATATATCAATTACCTCAAAGTTTGTCAAGTATTTATTTGTACTTCTCCTATCAAATTATTTGTCCCCCCCCTATCCTTATGATCGAATTATGATAATGTCATAGTAAAATATGTTTAATACTTTTTAACTCTATATTTAAAGAACTAAGTTCTGATTTTATATTATCAAATAATCCAGAAAATCCTGTATCAATTAAAATATTATCATATTCTCTTTTTGTTAAATAAACATGACTATTCTTCGTAGATTCAAGCATATAAACATCTTTTATTATTTCCATATTAATAATCTCCTCGTATATTTGTTATTTAGTTAACCTACAACAATTATGCCACCACCACTTAAACCTGCACTACTGGACATTATACCTGCTAATATTCCATAGATAAAAGATTATATTTATAGTATTAAGTTACATTCACTTTGAGTCTATTGGTCATTCTTTACCTTTATAAATATCCCTATTTAATTGGAAAATTAGAGGTTTAATATACATGCAACTAAGAGCAATGGGTTTAGTTCTACTATACATATGTTAATCTTTTCTGTAAGTTTTAAAATTAGATGCTATCTGAGGATTATCTTTAATGAATTGTACAAAATCTTGAAAACATTTCGTCGTTTTAGTACTTATTGTATGTTCAATTTTTTCAGTTTCTTCTAAAACATCAGACTCTGAAACATCAAGTAATCTTAAAAAACTTTCAATAGTATTATGGCGATTAAGTAATGTCTCTCCAAGCTTCTTTCCATCCTCTTCGAGTACTAAAACACCATATTTTATATATTTTAAAAGATTCAGTTCTGCTAACTTATGTACCATATTCGTAGCAGAAGGCGGTTGGACATTAAGTGCATTAGAAAGTTCATGAATCCTTGTGAATCCTGTATTTAAAGATAATCTATATATCATTTCAAGGTAATCTTCCATGGAAGCTGTAAGCAAATTATTTTCTTTTTTCATATATTCATTAAAAGTATAAAAATTATTTTTTACCACATTTTCACCCACTTTAAAATATAGTTTATTATATAAATTATATGCTTAATATATAGTTTAATTACTTTAGTGTAGCATTATAAAAATAACAACATATCTTATATTAAAGAGATAAAGTTAGTACCGACTAATAATGTTAACTGTTATTAATTCTTTTTGGTATAACTAAAATAATTATTTATGAAGGGTGATGTACTTTATGGAAAGTGATAAAAACTTAATGGATGTAAATTTAACTGCTCCAAAAAAGGTTATATATAATGGCAAGGAAACTTTAAGTAAATTTAAAGAGGTACTGAAGTTTTTAGGGCCTGCGTTTATAGTAAGTGTTGCCTACATAGATCCAGGCAACTTCGCAACGAATATTAGTGGTGGCTCAGTCTTTAATTACAGTTTAATTTGGGTAATTCTTTGGAGTAACCTAATGGGTCTTTTTTTACAAAGTATGTCTGCGAAGTTAGGAATCGCAACGCGTCACAATTTACCAGAAATGTGTTCGAAAGTATTCTCCCGCAAAACTAACTGGTTCTTTTGGATTGAAGCGGAACTCGCTGCTATGGCCACAGATTTGGCAGAGTTTCTTGGTGGAACATTAGGATTATATTTACTATTTGGAATCCCCATGATTTATGATGGTCTCATCATAGCAGCAATTACTTACCTAATCGTCAGCATGGAGAAATATGGCCAAAGGTTTATTGAGGTGATTATTGGTATATTAGTGGCGGTCATTACCATTGCATACACGATTGAATTGGTTTTAGCTAAGCCGGATTGGGCACAAGTAGGTATCCATACGCTAATTCCATCACTCCCCAATAATCAAGCTGTTTTAATAGCCGTTGGAATGTTAGGGGCAACCGTAATGCCTCACGTAATATATCTACACTCGCAATTAGTTCAGAGCAGAGGTAAAAGTAATGATACTGACGAACAAAAACGCAAACATTTACGTATGGCGAATATCGATATTACCATTGCGATGAATATAGCATTTGTTGTAAATGCTGCTATGGTTATTGTTGCTGCAGCAGTATTTTTTAGAAATGGTGTAGTTGTAGAGACGATTGAACAAGCACAAAGATCATTAGAACCTCTTCTTGGAACACTATCCAGTGGAGCTTTTGGGATCGCATTGCTAGCATCGGGTTTGTCATCCTCTGCAGTGGGTACTATGGCTGGGCAAACTATTATGCAAGGTTTCATTGGCCTTAGTATTCCCATCAAGTTACGAAGATTAATTACTATGGCCCCCGCCTTAATTATCATAGCTTTAGGTGTTAACCCAATGTATGCTCTAATAATGAGTCAAGTTGCCTTGAGTTTTGCCCTTCCATTCGCCATTGTGCCTATGTTGCTGATTACTAGTCGAAAAGATTTAATGGGAAACTTAGTAAACAAACGTCCAACTAAAATTGCTGGTTGGGTTATAACAAGTGTTATTTTAGCCTTAAATGCAGTTTTAGTTTACCTGACTTTCACTGGTAGCGTATAATTTGCACTGCAGCAAATTATATATATCTATGTGAGTAAAATTACTAATTATGAAGACACTCAAAAGGGTGTCTTTTCTCATGTTAAAAATGAGAAAGCTTTAAAAAATTATTTTTAAACTACTATGGACTAACCTTAATAATAAAAAAAGTACCCCTTGTCCATTATTTACAAAGGGTACTTAATATTTCCTTTCCTAGTGTTTTTAGCACTTCTATTGATGTTTAATTAATTAACTATTTTAAATATATTACCTACTGTATGATCTGCTTGAACTACTTCTTGAACTACTGCTTGTACTACTTCTTGAACTGCTTCTTGAACTACTTCTTGAATTACTTCTTGAATTACTTCTTGAACTACTTCTTGAATTACTTCTTGAACTACTGCTTGTACTTATATCTGATATACTTAAATTACTATATGAGACGCTCAAATTACTATAAGATTTATCATTATATTCATCTTTCATTCTATATTCTCTATGACCTTTACATGATTCATTCTTTAAATCACCCATAAAATCACCTCCTTCAATTTATACTCTATATCGATTAATATTAAGTTAAACTAGTTAACCTAATATATAGTATGCTTCAACACCTATTTTGTTAACGATTATTATTGATGATCCAAAAATATTTCTTCTATAAACTTCTCAAAGTTTTCTCTTTGTGAATATTTATTACTCTCGTATATATCTGTTGCAGTTAATATAGTGTTATACTTCCTAGCACTTAAGGAAGGCATTTTTTCATATTCATCTTCTTCATATAAATCCCTTAAAGTCTCACCTATCCATAAAAGGTTTTTATAGTGTTTTCCATTTGAAAATCCCCTTATTATAGATGGATCATTATTTCTAATACCAAAGAATAATGATTTAGCCAACCATCCTCTGACAGCTCTTCCATTTCTTGTAGTTTTAGTTAAAATAGAATTTATATATGGTGTAAATTCTATAAAACTTCCTTTGTGTGTCTTTATACCAGCTATTGGATACCATAGTCCCTTTATTTTTCCGCTATTTGTTCCAGAAGATCTGTAAAAAGATAAAGTTACTGTTTCCATGTCTTCATTAAATATAATACCTACATCTATTAAACCTATCATCCTAAAAGGATCTAAAGTGTAGGCATTTGCCCTAAAGCTTTTAGTATACATTTTATATATGCCAACTGAATTTGGTATTATAGATTCCTCCTTACTTTAGAATAAAAATATCTTTTTTTATATGCTAAAAACAAAATTTTATTTATTTACCTTATTAATTTCCTTTAATTCTTCTAGGTCTTTCCTGATTTCTTCAAGATTTTTATACTCATCACCAATACCCATAAGCTTCTTTAAAAAATGTCTTTCCTCCTCTGTTAAATCAAGTTCTTCATACCAAGGCCTTTCTTCTTCTGAATCTTCGCCAACATAAGATGAATAATATAAATGAATTAAAAAATCTGAAAAAAACCAATAATCTGTTTCCTTTGTATATTTTTTATTATCTATGAATCTTGCCAATCCAAAGTCAATTAATAATAACTCTTTTCTTTCATTTACAATTACATTAGAAACTCTAATATCTCGGTGTACAATATTTTCATTATGCAAATTTTCTATCAAGTCTAAAAGATGATCAGCAATTTCGTAAATGTCCTCTTTGGTAAATTCATATTGGGTCTTAGATAATATTTGCTGAAAAGTATTTCCCTCCATATACTCTAATATATAGCCTTCTCTATACTCATCTTCAAATCTTGAAATAAATTTAGGGAAACCAGAATAATTATCTAAATGTCTCAATATCTTTTCCTCATAAAACAATTTTTTTCTAGTATTTTCAAGTTCTTCTACCTTCAATTGTTTTATTACACATTTTTTCCCTTTATCATCTATTCCTAAATATGCAATACCATAACGTCCTTCACCTAAAGATTTCTCAATAATATATTTATCTATTACTTCTCCTTTGTTATAATACTTGTCCATATTTATATCACCTATATTTTTTTATAACACAACCAATTTACATATGGTTTAATATATATTATTCATTCACAGCTATAATGTTAAATAAAAGCGTAAATTATTGTTAACAATTTTACGAATTGCTTGAGGTGTAATTGATATCTTTTCATTACCCTATAACTTCTTTTTCTTAATTATAATTTTACTCATTCGCCATCCTCTACCCTCATATGAATCATACAAAAAACACCTATAGCTTAAACACTTTTTTTAATGTGTCTAGTCTATAGATGCCAGTTTACAAGGTGATACGCTTTTTAAATTTTTCGTTTTATGAGCTAGTTATTATATACAAGTTACTTTAACCCTGGTTACATATGGTAGGTATAATCATTACGATTATTGAACATTATACATTCCTTTACTCTCCATATATTGAAATATAGCTTCTCCGTGTTTTTGTTCTTCCTTTTGTATGTGATTCAATACATCACGAACTCTAGTGTCTCTACATTCAAATATTGTAGTATCGTAAGCTCCAGAAACATATTTTTCTGTCATTAATAAATCTGTACACATGTCAGCATCAGATAAATTAACTCCGCCTAGTTGTGTATTATTCATATTGCTGGTCGAACCTTGATTTCCCATAGTTTGACCTGAACTTTGATTTTGCTGCTGGTTCATTTGAGGAATTTTACCGCTTAACAATTGATTAATGCTATCAAGATGTGTTCTTTCTACTTGCCCATTAGCATTAAATATCTGTTTTAATTGGTAATCTTTAGCTTTATTCGAATAATTAGCATACTTTTCTATACAAATTTGTTCGTGGCTTTTTTGATCCTCTAGTAACATTCTTTCTTTTTGTGATAACTTTATTTCCATAATATACACCTCCAATCTTATTATGTGTAAAATGTATTATTTTATACATAAAATTACCAACACATCAAAATTTTCGAATGTAATATACATTACAATCGATAGCGCAGCGTAGTCATAAAGATAAAGTTTATTTTGCTCAATTATAACTATTAGTTTTTCAGGGTACTCCTCGTCAGTACAGTAGCCCGAGTTATATATGTTTTGGCAAGCTTCTTTGTAGTTTTTAGATGTTATTACAGATTTGTACCTGCTAAAGTTTAAAAGCTTTCCATGGTCCAGGATGCTGCCGCTAAGAGTGTCATACTTTCTAAACTCACATACCATGGGAGTGCTTACTCCATTTATAAATTCATGAGTGTTAAATTCTTGAACCTCATATCCAGAGCCTTCTGTCCATTTGATACCAAAGATGTTATTACCTTTAAACATATTGCAGCCAGCCTGTTTCTAGTATTGCTTGAGCTATGGTTAATGAGGGAAGGATGTTGTATTTTTCATAGGATAATAAAGCTCCTGGGATTAGACTTTCTATTATTTTGGTTTTGTCCATTGGTGATTCCTCCTTTAGGGTTTTAACTTATATATATGGAGGAAGGGAGAGGTTTTGAGATTTTGGGAAGAATATTTTATTATACTTAGTTAAATTTAACTGAGTAATTACGCTTTTGAATGGATACTTTTGATTCAATATAATTTTCATTATTATTCTGACTCTTGGATAAGGCAATAGTAGTATAATTGAATAAATGTTTGATGTTATACTTGTAAAGTACAAGCATATTAAATTTAAAAATAAAGTCAATGGGTGGTAGACTTAGTATGAGTAAAAAAACAAACAGATTCTGGAACATTGTAGTAATCATTTTTTCAGTATTAGCAATTATTTGTGAACTATTATACAAACATTACTTAATATTAATATTTATGATTCCACAAATATTAATTGCAATTTATAGCATAAAAAATTTTAGGGTGGAAAAATAGTTTGGTACAATTTATTCATTTATATCGATACAAGTAAATCCACATTAAATGATATGGGTTTACTTTATTAAGTGCGTATTGATATTCTGAAAGTAACACAATACCAATTGTATTACTTTCAGATTGAGGTTATTACTCATCGTTTTTTAAAGAATTAAATCTTTGTTCTCATAACATTTAATTGATATATTCACCGATGTGTACAATATTATAAAAAATATACATATGAGAGCAACATTAGCTATTATACCTGGTATATCACTAAAATATTTAATAATATTATAAACATTTTCACTGCCCATAATATACAAAACTAAGATTGGAACAAAACAGATTAGAATACTTACAAGAGCAAAAATATTTCGTACTTTTAAATATTCTAATTTGAAATAAATTGGGAAATAAATAGATATAAACAATATAGTACTTAAAACAGAATACATAATTATACTTTTGAGATTCATAAGTTTGCTAAAATCATCAAGATGCATTAACTTACTTAAATGAATAAAAGTACCACCGCCTAAACCAGAAAGCCCTATACATCTAAATACAAATGTGAAAACTATAGTGCAAATAATAGCAAAAATTAAAAATAGCATGGATTCTATATATTTTGAAAATACTACCTCTCTTCTGTTTACTGGTAAACTGCTAAACATAATATTGGAATTATACTTATAATCATTTTCACAAGAGTTCTTAAAATACTCATAGGCAATAAGTGGCGGAACTATTATATAAATAAACGCTGGAGCATTTATGAAAAACATATTATTTGTAAAACATAGTATTAAAACTACTGGAAAAGTTCCTTTGGTAATGCTAATGTCCTTTAAAACTAAATTAAACATATTACTTCCTCCATTAAAACCTTACTTATTTTTTATTCTTGTATATATTCCTATTGATAATAAAATTGCGATTCCTAAGAAAAAAAATGCAGATTGTTTTCTCACAATATATTCTGTAATAGTTGCTATTAACAATTTACTACCCCCTAATATCGAATTTGAATAAGTTTTCAACCTTATTATTTTAATCTATAAATCCTTATTAATATAAATTTTGAGTGAAGTAAAAATAGATATAGAAATTAATATAATTGAGCAGCATAGAAATGACATAACCATATATAATTCAAAATTAGGCAAAATCACAAAATTCATTAAAGAGTCTTTTGCAGTACCATTATCAATGAGTGTAACTATCCCAACTGTAATAGTTACACAAATAAATATAAAATAATTCAAAACCTTGTTAATCAATTGTGATTTTAAGTATCCAAGCCATAGATAAATGGGTAAATATACGCAGCTGTAAACAACAGTAAAAATTGAAACTATTATTATATCAGTTAAATTCATAAATCTATTAATATGGCTAAGTCCAGAAAATTTGATTATAGAAGCAAATATTATTGTAATAACAATTCCAATAATAAGAAAAATAAAACTAGATAAATATTTGCTAATAACTATTTCTTTTCGGTTTACTGGCAAGCTGTTAATCATTCTATCAACATCATTTCTTTCACCAAATCCACAACTGCTTGTAATTAATGAAATTGCAAATATAGATGGTGTTAAAATATAAACAGATGCAGCTCCTAGAAATTGTAGAATACAAATGATAATAAAATTTAATAAGATTGCTATCATTAAATCCTTAGTACTTTTTTTCTGCATAAGAATATCCTTTAGAACTAAGTTAAACATTCCTACCTCCCTTAACCGTATAAACCATAATATCCTCTAGACTTGCTCTTTCAATTAAAATGTCTTTACCAATAACCTTTTTTATTCTTTCAGCGTTGTCAGTTAAAGCTTCAAATCCAAAAGAATTTTCATTTATTCCAATAAATTCTCGTTTTGTATTATCAGTTATAAATGATCGATCACCTTTTACAATTTTGTATTTTTCTAATATATCATCTTTAGAATCAGAAAAAACTATCTTGCCCTTATTAATAAAGGTAATTGAATCAGCCACCTTCTCTAAATCTGTAGTTATATGTGTTGAAAAAAATATACTTTTATTTTCATCTTGAATGATAAAACGAAGAATTTGTAATAATTCACTTCTAAATACAGGATCTAACCCTGAAGTTGGTTCATCCATTAAGATAAGTTCAGCTTTATGTGAAAGTGCAATAGCAAGAGAATATTTTATTTTCATACCTTTTGACAATTCTTTTATCTTTTTATCTTTAGGTAAGTTAAAATCTAAAAGATATTTATTAAATGCATTATCATCCCAATTTTTGTAGAACCGAGATATTATATTTTTCATTTCAATTAATTTTAAATTTTCATAACAGTATGTTTCATCGTATACAAAACCTATTCTCTGTTTAATATCTTTTTCACATTTTATGTTATCAAGACCAAAAATTTTCACATTTCCTGAATCTTTTTTAATCAAATTCATTATAAGATTTATTGTAGTACTTTTGCCGGAACCATTTGGCCCTATAAACCCCATAATATAACCTTTTTTCAATTTAAAATTTACATCATTTAAAGTAAAATCTTTATAGTTTTTGGTTAAATTTTTAACTTCTAAAATATTATCCGTATTAATCCCCACCCCTATTTAGTATTTTCAGATAAAATATCAAGTAATTCTTTCAAATCGTCTAAAGACAAATCAATAAATTTGCTTTCTTCAATAGCCTCTGTTAATTTATCTTCAATAATTTTCATCTTTCTTTCCCTCAATAACTCTTTGTTTTGCCCTGCTACATAGGATCCTTTCCCAGGTACAGTGTTTATAAATCCTTCCATTTCAAGCTTTTCATAAGCTCTTTTAGTTGTACTGACACTAATTCGAAGTTCAATAGCTAAATTTCTAATAGATGGAAGTGCATCACCTTCATTTAATTGTTCGTTAAAAATATTATTTTTTATCTGTGTTGTAATCTGTTCATATATCGGCTCATCAGATGAGTTTGAGATTATTATTTTCATTTTAAGTCTCCTTTAAGGAAATATATGACTGTGCTAACTGTACTGACTGTTTGTATACAGTATATGCTTTTTTTTACTTATGTCAACATAATAAATATAAAAAGTTGCTACTGCTGAATACTTATGTCGTCACCAATAACCCCATATAAATAAATATAGGGTTACTTTGTTAATCTCATATTGATAACCTGAAAGTAACACCATAGTAATTGTGTTACTTTCACTTTGAGTCTATAGGCCAAATGTACATTTATCTTTCCCATGTTAATTATATTAAATTGGCTATTACGGTGATATTTATTAATTGCAACCAGTGGTTGACGACAAGAGGAAAATGATCGATTTTCACACGTATATCGGCTGAATCAGAGATTAATATTAGCTATTTAATTCTACTATTTAAAAATGACTGAATTGTTATTGTAACAAAAAGAGCAGAAATAAGAGCTAAATTTTTATCAATGAATCTACCAACTAAAAACCAACAACCAATACCGATTAAAAAACAAATTACTCCATTTAAAAAATACTTCATATAACTCCTCCTTTATCAAAATCTAATTGTGGTGTTTTGCCTATTTCCGCGAAAAGTTATGTTAATATGATGCAGTGACAGTATTTCACGTACTTAAAAATAATATTTAATAATCTTAAAACATGAATGTTACATAGCTTAAATATTGATATTGATAAGTAACATTAATTTTGAAATTTTTATTTAAACTCTTGTAAATCGTTGCTGTACCCATAACTGACTTTATTCAACTTTTCTTCATTTTTATATTATCATATATAAACTTGTAATATACTCCAATTTACGTTAACAGTACGTTTTATGTCCTAAACAGAACGTTAATGTGAATATCTAGATATTTATGTAGATAAAAATGTAACCATGTTTAATTTATAATAATAGTATAATTAGCTATATTCTAAGACGGATTTGTAGAATTATATTAGTAATAATGTCTCTGTTATTAATGGGGCTACAAATACCGTAATATCAACTATTACGTTAGGAATTAGACCATTCGAAATAGGTATAAATCCTTTAACCAATGGAATTTATGTTGCAAACTCTTTCAGTGACTTTGTATCGATCATTGATGGGGCTTAAAATACTGTCATAACTACTGTAATAGTAGGAGCTTTTCCACGTGGTGTAGATGTAAATTCTACAACTAACAGAATTTACGTGACAAACGTTAACGATAACAATGTTTCAGTCATTGACGGAGGTACCAATACCACCCTAGCACCTGTTCCTGTAGGAAATAACCCGAGTGGCATAGGTGTGGATTCTTTAACAAATAAAATCTATGTAGCAAACGTTTTTGGTAACAGTGTCTCGGTCATTAGTGGATTTTCGAATTCCGTCATAGATACTGTTATGGTAGGATCTATACCCTTTGGCATCGGTGTGAATCCTTAATAAAAAAGAACTGTTCTAAAATTGGGGTACCGACAGCAAAACTCGGAAATTATACGCTTAGGATTAAAACTAATCAAAACAAGTCAAATATACTCTAACGTATCTTTAACAATTGTAACTATATTGTGCCCGTAAATATGTCCACAAGCTGATTTATCAGTAAATAAAACGTTATACAGATTCAATACATTTACTTTGAATTATTTACCTTATAAGTTTACTTATGAAATAGCTTGAAACTGTATCACAAGAGGTTAAAATAATAAAGTGAATATTACGTTCGTTTGTTTTACCACTTATATGAAGTTCATTAAAGTTAGGTGAAATTCTTTATTTTTCATTAAAAAGCATACAATATAATTTTCGGTATGTTGTATGCCTTGTGCTTTTAATGCAATACCAATAGATCGAAGGAGCATTCAAGATAACGCTTCCTATATGGTATGAATGTTATATTATTTATGGGATTTCTCCAAAAATAAAGGGCATAATAAGAAGAATAGTTATCAGAAAGAGGGAATTAGATATGCCACCAGCAATATATGTATTAATAATTTCATTAATAGGATTAATACTACTTTCTATATTTAACAAAAAATTAAAGAAAAGTATATTAACTATGAGTGAATATGGAATATGTATTACAACAATAATAGGAATTTTTCTAATGTTTTTTGAATGTTGTTAATAATAAAAAACTGTGCAACAATATAATACACTCTCTTGTTGCACGGTTTTATTCTATCTATGATAATTAATCTAAAAGTTGTGTTATGGTTAATAATCCAACAATTCCATCAGCTACTAATCCTTTTGAAGCTTGAAAAAGCTTAACACCAGCTAATGTGTTCACACTAAAGTATGAATCAGCTCCAGTTGTACCAACACTAAATTCTAATGCAATAAGTCTTTGCTGTATCCACCTTACTAATTCATTATGAGCTCCATTTGCAATCAATACTTTAGTTATAACCTGTGTGGTGTAATTTCCTACAATGCCATCTTCAACAAGCTTGTCCCCATTTTTATCTGTTAATCCAATTAAATTGGCAGCATGTTGAAATGCCTTTACAACTGCACTAACAGATACAGGTGATATTGAACTAAGAAATATACCAGAACTAAATTCATCTAAATCTACAGCTCCATTTATTCCATTTATGCTCCCAGAAGCTGAATATTGAAAACCTATATAATTAACTGCATCCGGTTTTGATACCCCATAATGTGCTACCCATAAAGGAATATCTTTAACTGAGCTATTTAGATTATTTGCGTAAAAATAATCTCCTGTATAAATACATATCTCCTTTTTATTTGCTATTAAATAATTCGCGAATATCCTTACATTAGAACTTACTTTAGTTAAGGCTTGTCCTAGTGCAACTTCTACATCTATAGCATATTTGCAATTAGCGGAAAGTCCATTTATAGTACTTAAAAAGTATTTTGCTTCTAACATCGGATTATTCGCTCTTAGATAATGATAAAATCCAACTTTAAGTCCAGCTGCCTTTGCCCCAGCATATTGCGACTTTAATAGCGGATTACTATAAGTGATTCCTTCGGTGGCTTTAATATAAACTATCTCCACTCCGCTATTCTTTACTTTTACGAAATCTACATTTTGTTGATAACTAGATATATCTATTCCTTTCATAAAACCCCTCCACTTTAATTAATTTGTCGTATCATAGTATGTGACAACTAAATTTATGCTACAATTTTTTACCGTTATGATAGATCCTTTTAAAATTTTATTGTAAAAGAATGGGTCTATTATAAACTATGTACTAATTTTAATTAGGAAAAATAAAGTGAATGAATTAACTATAAAGATTACGTCTGACTTAAGTAAAGATCCTTCTTCAAATGAGATTCAGCAAATCGTTAAAAAAATGGTAAAATATATATACTAGTTAGAAGTAGAAACTAATTTACTTAATTAAAATGGAAAGTGTGTATTTACTTTTGGGCTTTATCTTAAAATTTGGAGGGAAGTATGAATATAAACAACTTATTTTTTCAACTTCATTACTGCAATAGTAGGCAACCTAACCAGGCATTAAAACATTCAAGTAAACTCATCAATAAAACACTTCAGCATCATGAACTTATTTTTGTTACTGGAGGTAAGGGATATATTATAGCTGGGCATAAAAGATATTCGTTTAAAAAAGGTTCGCTGTTATACATTTGGCCTAATGAACAATATTCTTTAGAGACAGATGTTGGGGAACCCTTTTATGGGTTGTCAGTACATTTCAGTTATGCAACTGTAGAATTTAATAGTGACAAATGTAATATTACAAAAGAAACTGATACGCTCCCACTAGATTTTGTGCAAAATTTACAAGATTACTATCAAATTAATAATATATTTAAGGAATTGGTTGAAAATTGGCTTGGCAAATTTCCAGGTTATGAGTTTATTACGAAGACTTTACTTCAACGATTATTATTTGAAATTTTACTAAATAAAAGAAAGAATAGCCAAAATTATTCAACGTCCTTAAAAGTTGAAAAAATTATTGAATATATGCAACAGAATATAGATACTAAACTTAATTTGGAAGATTTATCTAAGCTAGTGCAACTATCATCAACATATTTAACCAGAATTTTCAAAGAAACTACAGGATATTCTGTAATTAAGTTTTTTAATAAAATAAAGGTTGATAAAGCCAAAGAACTTATTATTGAAGGCGATAAAAAAGTAAAAGAAGTAGCACAAATACTTGGATTTACTGATGAATTTTATTTTAGCAGGATATTTAAAAAAATTGAGGGTATAAGTCCTTCAGAATTTTATCACAGAAATGTCCATGGATATTGAAATATTACATGGAATAAGGCTCTTCTCAAGATTATAATTAGTCCATAATTGTTAATTAGGAGGAAGAGACTATTGGAAGTATGGAAAAGAAATTTAATTGTATGTTGGTTTGGAATATTTATAGCAAGTGTAGGAATGAGCCAGATTGCCCCAGTATTGCCGCTTTATATAAAGCATCTTGGAGTTACTGATACAGCTTCAATTTCACAATTATCTGGACTTGCGTTTGGTATTACCTATATAATTTCAGCTATTTTTTCACCAATTTGGGGGCAGGCCGCCGACAAATTTGGAAGAAAACCAATGTTACTTAGGGCAAGTCTTGGTATGGCGGTAGTTATATTTTGTATGGGTTTTGCACAAAACGTATATGAATTGATAGGCTTAAGATTATTGATGGGGACTATAACAGGTTATGGTACAGCATGCACTACATTGATTGCAACTCAAACGGATAAGGAACACGCTGGAGAGGCTTTAGGTACACTTTCAACAGCAAGTATTGCAGGTTCCTTGCTTGGACCAATGATTGGCGGGTATATAGAAGAAAGCCTTGGTTTTCAACCTGTATTTTTTATAACAGGTGCATTGCTGTTGGTTTCATTTATTACAACGGCTTTATTTATAAAGGAATCTTTTATTCGTGAGGATAAAAAGACGCTTAAATTCAAGGAAGTATGGAATAGTATTCCTGAAAAAAATTTGACCATTACCATGTTTGTAACCTTTTTTGTATTAACTGTAGCACTATATTCAGTAGAACCTATTGTAACAGTATATATTACTCAGTTATCAGGTAATACCAGTCATGTTGCGTTGCTCGCCGGATTGGCATTCTCCGCCTCGGGGCTGGCCACTATAATTGCAGCTCCAAGACTTGGAAGACTTTCTGATAAAATTGGAGCGCATAAAGTTATGTTAGTTGCTCTTGTAGCTGCAGGACTCATATTTATACCTCAAGCCTTTGTACAAAATCCTTGGCAGTTAATGGGCCTTCGCTTTTTATTAGGATTAACAACTGCAGGTTTGATCCCTTCCGTTAATATCTTGATCAAAAAAATCACACCACAGAATCTTACAGGGAGAGTTTTTGGTTTTAATATGTCAGCAGGATATTTAGGCGTATTTGGAGGTGCAGTTTTGGGCGGGCAAGTAGCAGCATACTTTGGAATAAGATCTGTATTTTTTATTACAAGTGCATTGCTACTGATAAATGCAGTGTGGGTTTACTTTAAAGTTTATAAGAAATTAAACATTCTACAAAATTAAAGAAAATTTGTAAAAAATCGGAGATGTAAAATGATAATTAAATGGTTTGGTCAATCATGTTTTATGATAACGTCTGAGAATGGAACAAAGGTACTAACAGATCCATTTAAAAAAATGTTAGGTTATAAATTGCCTCAAATAATTGATGCTGATATAGTATCTGTAAGTCATAATCATAGTGATCACAATAATATAAATGCGGTCAAGTCTAACTTTGTATGTATAAATGAACTAGGCCTTTTTTCAAAGAATGGAATTGAGATAAAAGGCGTGGAAACATTTCATGATAAAGTCTCAGGATCCAAGCGAGGGAAAAATACAGTATATAACTTTAAAATTGATGGAATAAATATTTGTCATTGCGGTGATCTAGGACATCTTTTAAATTCCAAACAGATAGAAGAAATAGGAATCGTGGACATACTACTTCTTCCTATTGGAGGAACAGCCACAATTAATGCATTTGATGCTACTAAAGTACTGAAACAGCTAAAACCAACAATTGTTATCCCTATGCATTACAGAACAAAGGCATTAGGGCTACCGGGTTGTTTGCTGTTTGGAACGGTTGATAAATTTATTTCGGTTTCAGGGTTAAAAGCAAAAGAGTATGAGAAATTGGAACTAAATAAAACAAATATGAAAGATTATTCAGGGATTGTTGTCCTTAAATATAATTAAGATTCACCTTTGAGTATTAATATTCAAATTAATTGAGTTAATAAAGCCAGAGTGCGTATTTTATGTCATATTGTATTTAAAACTATTTAGGAGAAGTTAAAGGACTAATTATATTAATTGAAGGTGAAATTGAAATGAATGTATATTATTTACTTGGAGAAGCCTTAATCATTATTGTAATGTTTTTTATAATATTCTATTACTTAACGAAAAAAACAAAGGTAGCTATTACTTCATAGTACTGGCTTCAATATCATGCTCCTTTCTTTTATATATAAGAAGAAAACTTCTTCAAGGTGGAAATAATAGCATTGCTACAGCCTTTACAATATTACTAATTATTGTTTATTTTATTGCTATATTTTTCAGGTATAAAAATATAGCAATCAGAAAAAAACATGTTAAGTAGTATATTCATTCGCTATAGCTAGCTAAACATTTTCATGTATGTCGACACAAGTAAACACGTATTGATATTCTGAAAGTAACACAAATGCAATTGAGTTACTTTCACTTTGTGTCTATTGGCTAGATGTTCATATACAAAAAATGATGTGGAATTTTGGTTTCATGGCATTTTTCTTTACTAATTTAACTTCGCTGAGGGTTATTTGGTTTTACCACATATTTATATTATTTCGTTGCCAATAAAATAGCCGTATTTTCATGTTGCCACATTTTTTCTACTGATTTAAAACCAACATTATAAAGCATTTGCATCTGGTTTTCCAGAGTGCACGGCATATCATAGTGATAGAATCCATCAGTAATTCCTAATTCAGAGCGAATTCTCTTATTCTCATTAAAATGAAAATCTTCATAGTCCTGGTTTGGAGCTGTATAATCAGTTTCAACATAAAAACCATTTTGTTTCAAACTTTTGAAAAGCATGTTAGCCTATTTTAATTCATTTTCACATAAAGAATCGACATATTCTTTTGCTTCTAGTAACCCCAATCCAGTTGCCATTCTATATTTTTTAATTGCTTCAATTTTTTTACCATCTAAAATAAGACTTTTCAGCTCATTTGTTACTGTATCCGGCACTCCAACTTGTTTAGCAATCTTATTTAGAGTTACATTTATTCTTTCAATGTCTTTTTGCGTACGAATAATAGCACATACTATAATTATTAGTAATCCTACTCCTATAATTCCCCAAATAACTGTGTTGTTCATAATTTCACTCCTTTCAATATAGTTTACAAATATGAGATAAATTATTTACATAATTATACTAGAGTAACCATAAATTCTATATAAAAAATCATATTATCTCTTGTTAAATAATACAATAAAAATCATAATAAGGTGATACCTGGTATGCCCCTTGATTATGTTGCATTTCTTCCTAACTATTAATATTTTTAATGATTAGACACTAGTGAGCATTAATATAATTAAACCAATAAAAGCAATTACACAACCTATTATCTCTAAAAGGTTTGACTTATTTTTATTTTTTTTATATTTGTACAAACTTTCAAATCCTTGCCCTACAAATAGGATACTAAAAAGACTATATGGGATTTGACTTTCCTTCATATATGTAATTATAATTAAAATTAATATATAAAACATCATAGCTAAATAACCTATAGATTTTGATTGTACCCTATTAGCTTTTTCTTTACTAATATTATTTTCAGTCATTATTTCTTCACCTCTCGTATATTTTATTTTTTAATTTAAACTAAATTAGATAGCTGATAATATAGATGTGACGTTCCAAATAAAATCCACATCTATATCATTATAAAGTTAATTTATTAGAGATTACAATTCTCCTTTATTGCAGTAATACCTAATACTGCTGATCCTAACTGCATTAAAGCCGATCCAAAAGCCGTTCCTTTTTCAACACCAGTTGTTGATACTCCCATTAAAGCTGCGGCAGCTTCTTTCACTCCACCTAATGCAGCTACATATTTTTTTATTTTAAATATCTTAGCAACTGAAAATACACCAGAACCAATTGCCCAAGTTATAGAACCCACACATTTAGTTATTTGCCATGCTGATGGATCTGCAATAACAGGAAAAGCAGTATTATTTGTGAATTCAATAACTTGAGTTAATTTATTTCCATCTTGAATTTTATAATGTGTTGGAACTTTTTTACAGTTAGCATCATAAGCCCAAGGTTTATCTACAATCCCCGTAATAATATTTTTATTGTTTACAATAAAAACTTCACCAGTTGAAAACTCCTTCCCTAAGTATTCAGTGTCAGTTACAAGTTTTGTCCCCTCTTTTAAATTAAATTTAAAAGTATACTCTTTTGGAGCCGCACTATTGTTAATTGTAATTAGTGCTCTAACTCCCTCCATACCTTTTTCTTGTACAGCTTGAGCTCCAAAGGATGCAGACCTATTATTAGTAGTATATACAACTGTTCCATTTTCACTTTTATTAACATTTGAATCATCAGCTTGCTCCGGTAATAACATACCAAAGTTATTGTTGTTATCATATGCAGAGTTAATTAAAATAGGATTAGAAGCCTTTTGTGGTATTTTAACAACTGCATGAAAACCATCTGTCTTTACAACAAAATCATTTGATTCAGTTGTATTTTTTACAATAGTTTTTGTTCCTGTAATTTTTTCAATTGCGTTTTGTGTTAATTTATTATTGTATTCAGTAGCATTAGCATGCACACTTGAAGCTGATGCAACTAACATTGTTGTTAATAATACCCCTGCTATGTATTGTTTATAACTACTCATTTTATCTTTCCCCCTAATGTATTCATAATTTCTTCACTTTGACTTTCTACACTACAATCATAAATTTTTTCTATGTTTCCTTTACTTACAACCATTATCGTTGGAACAAATTTAATACCTAAACTGTTTAAATAAACTCTCATTTCTTGCTTTTTACTAGCACGAACTTCAGTATTGTAATACAATATTTGTTTATTTGTATCCTTTAATTTTTTTTCTAATTTAGGCGTAAATTTTCTACAATCAGGACATGATGATCTACCGATATAAACTAAAAAACTTTCTTTGTTTTCTATTTTTCTAGCTAAACTTTCTTTATTAATATCTAATAATATCTTGACCTTAGAAGTAGTTGGTATTTCATTATTTTCTTTGGAATTACCATGTACTCTAGTCAGATAAAAAGATCCTATTCCCAAAATTATTACAATAATTATAATACAGGGCTTTAAAAAAATTTTTTTAATCATAATACCTCTTTTCATTTGAGTTTTTGCATAAAACTTCTTTAAATGAAATTACTTTCTTATGTATATTAATATTCACTCCATTGTTCATAATATTTTTTTGGTAATACAAGTTATTTGTCCCTTAGTTAACATGATATTACATAAATCTTTATAATACAACATAAAAATCCTTAAACGTCATTATTTCGACACGAATGGAATATCAACAGTAAAAAAAGAAACCTTAACATAAGATGTATTTAAATGAACAAAGAACATCTTGATATAAAATTAGCTACAAATCAAATAGGTTTTTATAAAATAAAGATAAATGCAATCGCAAATAAACCTATATCTAAAGATATGGGTTTACTTTATTAATCATGTATTTAAGATGTCAATAATTGTATTTCATCACTTTAAATACTAATATTATTGTAAATTAAAGATCAAACTTATTATAGATACTATAAACACTCCTACTATAATAATTCCATTTACCTTAATCTTTTTATTTTGCATCACAAATAAGTTTGTAATGTTATTTTGTATTTTATCTATTGCTACTTTATTTTGCTCCAAATCATTTTTTGCTTGCTCCTTAATTTCTTTAAAATCTTTCTCCATATGATTTTCTAATCTACTAACTGTTGCCCTTATTTCAAGTTGCACATCAGACTTAAATAAATCCAGTTTAGAATTTAAAAACTGTTGAAAATCTAAATATAGTTTGTTATTCTCACTAGAAAGTGCTTGTACATTTTTCAGTATCTCATCTTCTAGTTTATTAACATCATTTGTAATTTTTTCATTACTATTATTAAATTCTTTAATAAGTTGCGCGTTTTCTTCTTTTAAATCTATTAGCTGATTGCTTGTACCTTCAATTATTTCATATATATTTTTCTGAGAATTTGATGTTGCAGCTACCTCCCCACTTATTTCTATTAACTGATTATAATATTCAGATGCAGTCTTCATTTCTTTTGACCGCTCCTCTAGTTCTTCTATAGTATTATTTAATCTATCTACATCTATCACAAAAATTTACCCCCTACTTTTTCTAGTCTTTTTACAGAATCTTTGATTACTAGATTTAAACTATTATTATCCTCCAGAGATTTATAAATATTCACAATATCATTTTTATAATATTTACATAGTGTTTCACTTAAATAGTATTTATTCTTATTATCAAGTAGTTTTGCTATTTCAAGCGAATTATCTAATATATCTTTTTTATCCTCTTCACTTAATCCATTTATTTTTCCAAAGGCTGAATTTAACCTATCTCTTCCATCTGTATTATCAAAATCATTTACCATAAGCCTTATCATTCCACTTATATAATTTAATCCCGTATTAAATCTGAAACTTTCTAGATATCTACTTATGCTTACTTTTAAGCTTTCAATATCATTTTTATCTATTAAATCACCATTTTCTTTTCTAAATACGTCAAACCACCTTTTATACTCCCCTGGGTTTTCAGAAATATGCTCTAGTACATAGGTGGACTCATTAAATTTAAAGTATCCTTCTAGAGTTCTTTTAAAATTTTCCTCTTTACCCACTTCATAATTTTCACATAAATCAACTAAAGTTTTAAGTGATTGTCTTCTATGATAAAATACATTATCATAATTCCACTGAATTAATAATTTTATAGATTTTTGATATCCATTCATCTGATGTTCTTCTTTATCTCTACTATTAAATAGCTTTGAATTTTTCTCCTTAAGAACTTTATTCTCAGAGTCGTATTTCCCAATATATGTAGCCAATGCCTTTTTAACTGTATCTTCATTATATGGCAAAAAATTCACCTCATAAGATCCATTTTTATTCCATTTTTCAATAGTCCAATCCTCAACAATTCCTAATAAACTTAATCTATAAATAGCTTTTTGAGTTAATGAGAAAACATTTCCACCATTAATTTCTTTACTTTTGAAATTACTTAATACATCACTACAATTAATTATTTTCACCTTATCTGGCTCAGCATATTTTTCAAATAATCTATAAGTAAATTCCACTTCAACATTTACCCCTTTGTTATTTTGTATCCATAAGAAGAAATTTCTCATAACATCCCTTCCATCTTTATACCCAACTACTTCACCGATTTCCTTAATTTCTTCAATAGTAGTATCCAACTGAAATAATTTATCCATCTTCTTCCTATCTAATATTTCACTAGTATAAAAAATATAACAAATTGCTTTACCTTTGTCTCTTCCAGCCCTACCTGCTTCCTGATAAAGTGATTCTATTGAACCTGGTATACCATAGTGAATTGTATATCTTATATTGCTTTTATCTATGCCCATGCCGAAAGCTTTTGTTGCTATAAGCAATGGGTACTTATTATCTTTATATTCACTTTGCACCTTCTGTTTATAGATATTAAACTCTTCTTTTCCCATAACCGTCGTTTTAATTCTTTGACCCTTTTCATACCTAGTTTCTTCTGGTACTTCACCAGAATACCACCTAGCCACCTCAGGAAACTTTTGCCATACCTTCTTGTGCAGTCCATAACATCCCATAGGTCCATTTTTATTTACTGTAAATATAAGCCCACTTTTAGTTTTTTCATCATTAACTTCAAAAGCCGATTTTTTATCAAACATATTTAGTAGACTTTCTAAGGATTTATATTTATCTTCACTATTTTGTCCACTATCCCTATAAACCTTAAATAACAATTCAGGTCTAGTATACTCTAATATTGTTTTTACATTTTCACGCTCAGATTCAAATTCTATTAAAATGTCCTTCAATACATTAATTGATGCAGTAGCTGTGAGTCCTAAAAGGTTTATACTAGGGCAAAACCTACGAATAGTCTTACATAAATTAAGGTAAGATGTTCTAAAATCATGTCCCCATTCTGATAAACAATGTACTTCATCTATAACCGCTAGGGCTATACTTTGGTTTTCGTTTAACACCGTCATAAATTTTCTAAACTCTTTTATTTGAAAACGTTCCGGAGAAATCCATATAAAAAAATACTTACCTTGCGAAAATTTCTTAGCTATTGCCTGCTTCTTTTCTGCATCTTGGTCACTATTTATAACTTCAGTCCTAGTTACAAATTTTCTATCTAAGTTTTCCTTTTGATCAATCATAAGAGATTTTATGGGAGTAACTACAAAACTTATGCAAGGCTGAAGCAAAGCTGAAAATTGGTAGCATAAGGATTTCCCCGCACCTGTAGGCAGTAGTCCAATAGTATCATTGCCTCTCAAAATATTAGTTATTATTGGCAATTGGCCATTAGAAAAATTATCATATCCGAATATATTTTTCAACAAAAATTCTAGACAAGGCACATCACTATCATCCCCATCTTGAATTATATTGTATCTTATAGGATCTGTGGTACTGACTTTAAAATAATCAGCATCATCTATATAGTCAGTCCTTACAAATATTATTTCCTTATAGTTGTCATTTTCATCTGTCCATCTTTTTAATAGGCTAAAATCTATATGTATTATTTTATTTTTATAATGAAAATCAGTATAAGTATTGCAGTAAATTATGTTTAGCTTAGGTTTATTAAATTCTATTTTCATTAATTTGCATAAGTTTTTAATCCATAAAAATAAATCATCTATAGCAATCTCCGCAAAATCATCTACATCCCTTTGTATAATCTCAATATCCCAATGTTCATCCTCTAAACTTAATATATTTGCTTGTAATAAACTTAGAATTGTTAATTGAAATCTTATAATAGCTGTCGATTTTAATTTCACGTTCCAGTTTTGTTTGTTTTTATATTTAGACGGCATAGTAAAATACTCTTCATAGAGTTTCAATAAATCTCTATATTCATCACACCTACGAGCAATTAAATTCATTTTACTTATAAAATCGTCATTTTCCTTTTCTAATTCAATAGTATTTATTCTAATAGTCAAAATGCCATTCGCAATTAAGTATTTATCCCTAGCATCATCATTTTTCTTAGTAATTACTTCTTTATGATATCCACCATCTATCTCTATAACAAGCTTAGCTTGAGATAAATAAAAATCCACCTGCTCATCAACAAACTCTTTTTGCTCTTTCCCAACAATTGCACTTATCTTAATTTCTGGTAAAATAAGCTGCTGAATAAATGAATACTTACCCATATACTTTAAAATTTGATTTTCATAAAAGAATTTCGCAGGGAAATAATTATTTTCAACGTCCCCTTTAATTGTGTTTATCCAATTAGGTTTTTCTCTATTTATAAGATAAATTTCTTCTCTATCATTATCTAAATCCATTACTCCTAGCTTACTTTGTAGAAATTTTGACATGTTAGTTGGAGTACCTCTTTGTAATAAATTTTTCATTATACAAATTATTGAATAGTGCTTTCTATCCTTATTGCTATTTTTATTGCTATTTTTATTCATATTGTTATTGTTTGTAATAATATTTTGTATTATAAAATTATTGTTTGTATATGCGTAATTAGCACTGTACTTCAACATTTACTTTCTCCCCCATGGTTCCCCACCCAACTGGCAAACGATAACTTTATAATAACTCGCTTACTTTATGTATTTTTTTACATTTTATTATTTAAAATACCATTATATCATGGAATATTGTATAATTTATGCTTATTATACAATATTCCAATTCTATTTTAAAATGCAACATAAAAAAAAGAAGGTACCATCATATCTGGTATACCCTCTTCATATTTTCTAACTAGTGTGTTTGTTACACTTTTACTGTTGTTAAACCACTTTCGCCATTTCACTTATACCAAATTAAAATTCAAATCCAATATCATTTCCTAAATTTGGCTCTTTAGGATCTCTTTTTAAAGAAGTAGCTATTAAATCGTTTGACCAACCTGGCATATTTTTATCTTTATTTTCATTATAATATATCGACTTATACATTGAAGTTTTACCAACACCATTGGTACCCGCAAATATTGTGTACGTTGTCATAATTATTTACCTATTACCTTTTCTTACATCATAATGAGGGGTAACATTATTATCTTCTGAATATGTATCTGGAACTTACGGCGGTATTAAAGGTCATTTTAATACCGCATCTAAGCCAGAGCTAGAGTTGCCTTTGAATATGGAGTATGTTTTTTCTTGAATAAGTGAATTCTTCACGTGAAAAGCGAAATTGATAAAAAATTATACATGAATTCTTTATCCACAGTGATAGACAATAAGAAGCTTTTAAATAATGGAGGGCTGATCCAGGTCAGAGCTCATAATTGCGTAGAAGTTATATAATGTGTGAGGGACATAAATTTAAGAATAACCTTAACTAGCTTTTCAGTATTATCTCTTTAAAGCTAGTATGCTTTTTAGTTCTGCTAACTTTTCATCAAAATATATTTCGTTCGAGTAATATTCTGTAAATAATTCTACAGATTTATCCAGGCTTAATGACATATTGTCTTTGATTACCCATCTTATGAAAGGCAAAAGTAAGGATATCAAAAAACATTTTCTGAAAGATTAAGGTCATTATTAGAAAAATACCTAACATAATTATAAAATCCTTAATTAATAGAGAACACGTTTAAACATATAAATCTCCTTTTAACCACAATACCAATTAAGTTAATTTCAGAATATCAATACGCTATTAATAAAGTAAACCTATATCTAATGATATGGGTTTACTTGTGTCGATATAAATGAAGATACTGAACTAACTTTGGAATATTGCCTTTTTCAGTTCGTTCACTTCAATGATTGACTGAATAAAAACACCTCCGTTTATTTTTCTTCCTCGCTTTCTACTGTTACGCTTCCGTTGTCTGCAATCACACAATGTATTTCACCGTTTTTTTACTGAGTGCACCCTTGATGATGCCCTGCTCCGGCGTGAATTTGACCACGTTATACAGTAGATTAATTCAGACTTAACAAGTTCTCGTTGCTACTTATATGGATTTTTGCAAGTGATACACCCTCAATTTGTTTATCCAACTGAAAATCGTTCATCTAAAAAGCTGTTACAGCTGCTTCCAGTATTGGTAATTTCAACTTATAAACTTACTCAAGGATTACGTTTTGCTCTTATACGCATTAAGTGTCAGTGGAATGAATACGACGAGTATCGCCAACGTGCCGAATAATGCGAACCAAAAATCCGCGCCTAACGTGCCATAAGTCAAAAACTGTCGCACCACCATTACGACATGGGATAGAGGGTTGATATGCAATACAAAATATTGCAGCCAGCTCGGCATAGTTTCAGCCGGTACAAATGCGTTCGACAAGAATACTAATGGGAACATTACTACTACACCAATTGCAGACGCAGTTGAAATAGTTTTTGTGCACATACTAATGAACGCAAACACCCAGCTTAGACACCAAGCAACGATCATCATGAAAAGTATGCTAAAAATGATCGCGGGAATGCCTGCTTCTGGTCTGTAACCGAGAATATATCCCGTAATAAAAACGGTAGTTCCACCCATTATGTATCGTATAAGGTCGGCAGTCAAACTCCCCGCCAATGGGGCAATTCGCGCAATTGGCATAGATTTAAACCGGCTTGTTGTGCCTTTGTCCGCATCCTCGCGCAATTTAGTACCAGCGGTGGTACAATTGGTGAAAGATGACATCAATAAAACACCAGGGATAACAATGGGAAGATAGCTCTGGATATCGCCCGAAATCGCCCCCCCGAATAAGAAGGTGAAAAGCAACGTGAACATAACCGGTAAAACTACGAAATCTATAAATATTTCGGGATTTTTGAACATTTTTAATAGCGACCGATACGCTATTGTGCATGAGTTTCTGATTGTGGTGCCAACTCCGATTCGATTTTTCAGTTTGCGTTGGTTGGCGGGTATGATGGTTGTATTAGTCATTTTAATTTTCCTCCTTTTTATTTTTGGTACCCTCACCTGTCAGCGCGAAGAACACTTCATCAAGTGTAGGTTGCAGGATGTTTACCCCGGACAACGCTATTCTGGCATCTTTCAGCGTCATAAGCACATCGGTAAGTTTGTCGGTATTATCCATCGGTGCGATCAACTCAGATGCTCCCGCAAGATGAACCTTCGCGTTGAGTATGCGCTCGATGAGCTGTGCCGCATTGGCAGTGTTATCCGCGTCTTTGACGGTCAAGCGCAACGAACTGCTTCCCACGGAGCGTTTCAATCCGTCGGGTGTATCGTTCGCAACGACTCGTCCCTTGTCGATTACAATAATGTTATCAGCAAGTTGATCGGCTTCTTCAAGATACTGTGTCGTCAACAGTACCGTCGAGCCGCCTTTTACAAGATTGCGTATTGTCTGCCACATCTGCGCCCGAGTCCTTGGGTCAAGCCCTGTTGTTGGCTCATCAAGGAATATTAGCGGCGGCTGGTGAATCAGACTTACCGCGAGGTCAAGTCTGCGCCGCATACCACCAGAAAACTTTGACAATGAGCGGCTCGCCACATCGCTAAGCCCAAACTCTTCCAAGAGTTCATTCGCTTTACGCTTACAATCTTTGCGAGAATATCCATACAACCTACCGAAAATCATAAGGTTCTCCACGGCAGTTAGGTCCTCGTCGATAGAGGCGAATTGCCCTGTCAGCCCAATCAGTTGACGCACAATTTGAGTTTCTCGCAGAACATCATAGCCGAATATTTTTACATTCCCCGCATCCGGTTTTGACAACGTGGCAAGCATATTTATTGTAGTAGTTTTTCCTGCGCCGTTCGGCCCCAGTACACCGCAGATACTACCTGTCGGGATTTCTAGACTCACTCCATCAACAGCCCTATTATCGCCAAAGGTCTTTACCAAGCCGTGAGCTTCGACCGCTAAAATTGAGTTATTCTTCTTTATCATTTTGTTTCCCTCCAAATTCACTTGAATGATTGACTACATAATACACACTCTTTTTTGTTTTGCTGCTGTTGTACTTCTATTGTAAATTCAAGGTTATAAAAAAACACCTCCGTTTAACTTACAGCCTTATCATAAGGCCATAATTTAAACGGAGGTTAAACGGAGTTTAAACGGAATGTAAACAAGAAGCTATTTTGAAACGGCAGGGTTTTGCCAAATAGGAATACGGATTGTGAACTCCGTTCCTTTTCCTTCCTTGCTTTCTACTGTTATGCTCCCGTTGTGAATTTGGACGATTTTCTTAACGAGAGACAGCCCCAATCCATTACCCCCAACCTCGCGGTCACGGGATTTATCTACCTTATAGAAGCGTTCAAAGATATGGATTTGATCTTCCTTCGAAATCCCTATGCCGTTGTCCGCAATCACACAATGTATCTCACCGCTTTTTTCACTGAGTGCAACCTTGATGATTCCATGCTCCGGCGTGAATTTGATCGCGTTATGCAATAGGTTAATCCAGACCTCACTTAACAAGTCCTCGTTGCCGCTTATATGGATTTTTGCAAGCGATACGTCCGGTGAGATATACTTCTCAACCCATTGCGGCTCCAACATCAGAAGTACGCTCTCAATTTGTTTATCCAACCGAAAATAGTTCATCTTAAAAGCTGTTACATCTGCTTCCAGCGTTGATAATTTTAACAAATTTCCGCTTAGATTGGAAAGCCTGCGGCTTTCGGTTTCTATGATGGTGGCATAATGCAAAACATCTCTTTTTGTCGCATTCTCATTTCGCAAAAGTGCGGCAAATCCGCTAATGGAAGTGAGGGGCGATTGAATTTCATGCGATACGTTTGAGATAAAGTCCTGCCGGAGCTTTTCCATAGAACCAAGTTCCTGCGCCATTTTGTTGACACTGACGGCCAATTCATTAAATGGCTCTGTCTCATTCACGGGAATGGAGATATCAAAATCTCCTTGCGCTATTTTCTTCATTGCCTTCATGACATCATTAATAAAATAAAATTGTATTTCTTTATGCCCATCATGCTTGTCACCTAGTATTTTAGACATGACATATGCGGTTACAGGAATAAGACCAATACCTATTATGGAGGAGAGTATGTACGAGACCAATTCGGATGGTGTGCCTGTGGCGAGGAATATCCATTTTGAAATTGCGTATCCCAGAGCGATATGTCCGCATAACGTGGTAATAGCAATCGGAATACCTAAAAATTTCATATAACGGCCATGTATTCCTTTGTTCATGCCTCCACCTCCAAGCGGTACCCCAAGCCCCTGACTGTTGTAATCTTGAAATGAAACTGTTCCGCCGAAAAGCGATCCCTCAGGCGACCTATATGAACGTCCAGCGTTCGTTCGTTGCCGTTAAAGTCGAATCCCCATACATCCTCAATAAGTTGGTCGCGGGGGAAAGTTTTGCCGGGGAAACTTGCCAACTTGAACAGCAGTTCAAATTCCTTCATCGGAATGTCTGTTTTTTGACCGTCTGTTGTAACGGCATAACTGTTTCTATCCATTATCAATGCGCCGATTTGCAGCGTTTGAGATGAAGCGATTTTGTATCGTTTAAGTAGAGCACCTACCCTTGCGACAAGCTCCGCATTTTCAAACGGCTTGACCAGATAATCATCCGCACCAAGCTCGAAGCCCCTTACCTTTTGCCCAATTTCATTTTTTGCTGTCAGCATAAGAATCGGCATATCCATATAATAACGACGGGCGTGTTTGCAAAATTCAAAGCCATCCATATTTGGCATCATAATATCAAGTACACATAGGTCTACTTTGGTTTCGCCCAGCTTGCGCAAAGCGTCGCGCCCGTCAACCGCCTCCTGTGTGGCATAGCCTTCATTTCTTAGTAGCGTTCGCACAAGCTCACGAATATATTGGTCATCATCAATAATCATGATAGTATTCATTTTGCGCCTCCTTTTTCTCAAATTCAAAATCACTTTATTTTATCAGCCAAATGTAAACGGAGTTTAAACTGATTTGTGATGATTATTATATGTCTATTTGATAAGGATGTAAATCATCAGCTTTCCACAGATCGTCCAAAGTGTATATTACTATCCACGCGAAAACCTAAACATCCAAACGTGAGGCAAAAAATGCGAGTTCCACAAAACCGACAAGCAAGGACAATGCGCTCCATTCCTACGTTTCACTCATTTTACCATACATTAGAATGGCTCTACTCTGCTTGTTGGTGCGTTGCCCAACCCCCGTCAGACACGACACCACCATCATTCTAATTTATTCCAATCAACATGTAATACTTAGCATTGCCGTATGATAGGTACATCCTTACTTAAATCATAAATTCCGCATATCAGTATCGCTTTTCTATCACAACACACATTAAAAGTTATTAGTGTCATCATTTCGACATGAATTGGATCCCAACAGCAAAATAAGGCGAATAGTTATTATTATGCTTTACAAAATAATATGAAAAATTTATAATTAGCTTATAATTTCGGGAAAATAATCTATAATAATGGAGATAAAAATAATGATTTTACAAGATAGAATTAAAGTTTTAAACAATAAAAAAATAATTGATAATCCATATGTGGTTTACTGGATGCAATGTTCTCAAAGAACAGAATATAATCATGCCCTAGAGTATGCCATAATACAGGCCAATGAGCTTAATAAGCCATTATTTGTGTATTTTGGATTAACTGATAATTTCCCAGAAGCAAATGAAAGACACTATTATTTTATGCTAGAGGGATTAAAAGAAGTAAAAACAGAATTAGCTAGAAGAAATATTAAAATGATTATTAGAAAAATATCTCCTGAAAATGGGGCTTTAGAAATATCATCTTTTGCAGCATTAATGGTAGTAGATAGAGGATATTTAAGGATAGAACGAAAGTGGAGAACGCTTTTAGCCAAAAATGCGAAATGCTCTGTGGTACAAGTAGAAACTAATGTCATTGTACCCGTAGAAGTAGCTTCTATAAAAGAAGAATATTCTGCATATACCCTTAGAAATAAGATAAGCAAAAGATTAGAGGAGTTTGCATTGCCTCTTAACGAGAGAGAATGCGATGAAGATTCTACTCATTTGGAGCTTCCACTTGATGAATATGATATAGAAGATATTGATAAGGCTATTTCACAACTTAAAATTGATAAAACAGTTAAGAAAGTACTATACTATAAGGGCGGTACTAGTAATGCTAAGCTATTACTAGAAGATTTTATTTCCAGCAAATTATCACATTATAATGAACTTAAAAATGAACCCTCAAAATCTTATTCCTCTAATTTGAGTCCATATCTGCATTTTGGTCAAATTTCTCCCTTGTACATATATATTAAATTAATGGATGTGTCTATAGAAGACAAAAAAGCCTTTTTAGAAGAATTAATAATTAGAAGAGAATTAAGTATGAATTTTG
>ERZ1463033.12-NODE-12-length-34304-cov-9.088032_pt1 | contig 34304 bp, 42 predicted proteins | sample MGYA00564481_ERZ1463033 | MGnify/ENA primary metagenome ERZ1463033 (study PRJEB39244, sample SAMEA3635150) | Helicobacter pylori | study: EMG produced TPA metagenomics assembly of PRJEB11511 data set (Assembly of a 5300-year-old Helicobacter pylori...
CAGTAAGACAAACTTCATTCCCACAAAATAAATACCCAGATTCAAAAGAAAGATATGCTGCTATTTCTAATTATTTAAATCTAGGTGGGAATACAGATGATGAAAAAGTAGGTTTATTAATAAAATCAATTACTGATCTTAAAAAAGAATTAAATATTCCATTGACTATAAAAGATACAGGAGTTAAAGAAAAAGATTTCTATTTAACATTGGATGATATGTCAGAGAAAGCGTTTGATGATCAATGCACTAGCGCTAATCCTAGATATCCAATGATAAATGAGATAAAAGAGATATTTATAAATTCATTTGGTAAAATTAAGTAAAAATTAAATATTTTACTGTTTGTCCGATTTAATTAAGATGCTTCTTTCTAATAAAATACTAAAATCTCTTAAATCTAAATTATTATTGTAGCAAAGGAGAGTTAACATTGTGGAAAATCAAAAAAATATACCAATGCTGGTTATTAGACGGATGGCTAAATACCATACCTATTTAAATAAACTCGTACTTAATAATGTGATTACAATATCTTCAAGAAAATTCGGTGAAATAATTGGGTTTACCTCTAGTCAAATAAGACGAGACCTAAATTATTTTGGAGATTTTGGGACACAAAGAATAGGGTATAATGTTAAAGAATTACTAATTGAAATTAATGGTATATTGGGCCTCTTTAAAAAACACAATATGATAATAATAGGAGCAAATAATATTGGAAAAGCTATTGCTACTTATACTAGATATAAGCAATTAAATTTTAAATTAGTTGGTATTTTTGATGTTAATCCAGAACTTATAGGATTAACACTTCAAAATATTAAAGTGCTAGACATAGACAAATTAGTAAGTTTCTTAAAGGTAACACCAACAAACATCGGGATAATTTGTGTATCAAAGAATTATGCACAAACGGTTACTAACATGATAGTAGAAAATGGAGTTAAATGTATCTGTAATATTACACCTGTGGATTTAAAGGTGCCACAAGAAATAATTTTAGAAAATGTCAATTTAACTGATAGCTTGTTAACACTTAGTTGTTTAATGAATGACAGTTGAGTGCTTATTGATAATAAATAATTACTTTTAAATTTTTATTACATTGCCAATAAATTTAATATCGTCACCATCAATAACTATTCCATCACCATCATTACATGCATATATTGTTGTTTTCTTTACTTTTGAATAATTTTTTAATAAATCTAAATACTTAATGCTTTCATCATCACTCCTATGGGGCATAAACTGAAAGTATACAATACCTAATGAACTTCTATCCTCTATACCTACAATATCTTCATCTCCGAATTGTGCCATGTCAATAGTTTTACTTAATATAATACTTCCTGCACTAATGCCGATTAATATTCCTCCTTGTTCCACATATAATTGTAATGATTTGATAAGATTTCTTTTTTTAATAAGTATAGAAAATAAAACGTGTTTCAATAATTTGAAAATTACAATTTGTATACCTCTGACTTCTGCTTCGGTTGCAACCTCAATCAGTAACCTAAAATCTAATTATGTATGGTTACTTGGTACGACAAATATTATTACTTAATCTAACCCTCAATTATATTTATAGTCCACATACCCTTTCATTTTACTTTTTACTACTAACAAAAAATCCATTAGACTGGATACTATAGCTACTACTAAAATAAATAAACTATTAAGATTAAATATGATTATTAACATTCCAGATATAATACAGAATATAGAATTTAGTAATGAAAAATTTAATTGTACCCTCAAAAATTCACTTAATTTTATAATTGTCATTTTGTTTCTTCTACTAAATCTTCTATTATAATAATTAACTTTATCTCCAAACAAAACAGAATATATTAAATAAATTACTCCAATTACAACTGGTAATATACCAATCCAGTTCATTCCATTCCACCCCTTTTTTAAATTATCGAGTAAGCATGGAGCCTCCTCACTCCCTTACCCTCTGGTAGCGTAGCCTTTTTAAGTTGTATTGTATTACTACTATTTATTAATAGCCATAAGTTCTTGTAAATTAGTATAGAAATTGTTTAACAATGCCCTCTGCCATAACATCAGCCATCTTTAGAGCCTGCATTTCAATTTCATCGTATTCTGTGATGCTTTCTTCATAATTATTGGTAAGTATATTAACTGTTTCAGATTTAGTCATTCTCAAATGTTCATATAACATTGTCTTCCAATTTTCTTGAGACCAATAAGGATTGATTCTACTAAGAAAAAGTGCAATTTCATCTGCATTTGCGTACCATCTTTTCTCAGCATCTGCTGATCCTTTGTTATCGCCAGCCTTGGCTGCTTTAACAAGTTGCGCAGCGATGACAAGATGACTTTTAAATAAGTCACTAAATTGAGAAGCAATTTCATAGCCATAGAAAACTTCTAATACCCTTTCAAAATCTATAGGGTTTCGAAGAAGTCGGTTGGTAACAAAATCTACGTCCGGTAAATCTTTTATTATACTTATTAGGGTCATCCTCGTCCAGGCAATATGTTGTTCCCACAGACTGCGCATGACATTTCTTAAATCCATCTCTTTTTCACTAATTCCTGTATAGGCAGTGTTGTACCTTTGAGCTAACAACCAAGATATATCATATGGGCATAAATACACTATTATCACCACTTTCTAATTTTTATATTATAGTATGGTAATGTGAACTAAAAGTTCCTTGCCCCCTTTAATTAAATATAGACCGAATAACACAATAGCCTATAAAGCAGACAATTTAAATTGTCTGCTTTATAGGCTATATTATTTTACTTAGCAATTTACCGTAGTCAAGTAACTCAGTAATTCTTTAGTAACCTCCTTTTGCTGCAGAAAGGACATTCTATACATTGGTCAAATGTTATAACTGTTTTCTTAACCATATGTTAAACCATCCTTTTTCCCATTGTCAAAAGTATACGTATTTTAATCTACTCTTTATAAATGTGTTTATTAGCTTTTATATAGCTCAATCCCCAAATATTCATAGAATCTAAAACCGGCTTTAAACTAGCTCCCAGTTCTGATAGAGAATACTCAACTTTAGGTGGAACCTCAGGGTATACATTTCTAATAATCAAATCATCAGCTTCCATTTGTCGAAGTTGTTGTGTTAACATCTTTTCACTTATCCCATTAATTCCATTAGCAAGTTCACTGAATCTTTGTGTTCCACCGTCATTTAAGTTTCTTAAAATAAGAACCTTCCACTTGTGGCTAATAAGATTAACAGTTTCTTCAATTGGACATAATTTATCACAGGCCATTTTTGTTCCCTCCTATCACATATAAATTTAATACTTACAGTCTAGTTAGTCTATTACATAATAGTGCCTTCTTGTAAAGAGTTAGTAACTATTATATTATAAAGCTATGACTTAAGAAAACATAGGAGGAAATTTATTTATGAAGATATTAAGCGTTAATGCTATTACAGAAAAAACTATGAGAAAATCATTATTCACAGAAGGTACAATAGATTCAGGTATTTTATTCTACGAACCAGGTGAAACAATGACCCCTCATAAGCATTCAAATTTAGATGAAATATTCTATGTAGTTACTGGCGAAGGGATAATAACTGTAAATGGAGAAGACATTTCAATCAAAGCGAATGATGTAATCTTATCCCCAAATGGAGAAAGCCATGGATTTACAAACAATGGACACAATAAATTAGTTATTTTACAAGTAAAAAACACTATTGTAAAAATGTAATATTATGAGTATTAGAATAAAAGATTAAATAACTAGCAGAGCTTTTTAACTTATTCAGGATATGCTAATTTAAATACATAAAAGGAGATAATACTATGCCTATTATTTATAATGATTTATACCAATTCAACAGTTATATTTCGCCTATTAACCTTTCATTTCATCAATATCTTTTGTTAACAGATGAACCAGTTTTAGTTCATACTGGTAGCATACAACAAACAGAAAATCTAATTCCACAATTGAAAGAAGTTCTAGTCGACAAAAAATTAAAATATATTTTTGTTTCGCATTTTGAATCAGACGAATGTGGTGGATTATCTTTGCTGTTAAAGACTTTTCCAGAAGCAAAGACAATTTGTTCAGAAATCACAGCAAGACAGCTAATTGGATTTGGGATCACAGATGAAGTAATAATTAAAAAGCCTGGTGAAAAATTGACTAGCAGTGACTATGAACTTGAATTTTTTAGTTACCCTTCAGAAATGCATCTATGGGAAGGTATTCTTCTTATGGAGAACAATCGTGGAATATTCTTCAGCAGTGATTTAATATTCGGTATGGGGAAATTTAATGGTGAAGTAATAAATGGAAACTGGCAGAAAGAAGTAGCCAATATCACATTGGAGCAGATACCAAGCACAGAACAAAGAGCAAAGGTTCAGCAGACTTTATCTGAATTAGATCCAAAATTTGCAGCTGTAGGTCACGGTCAATGTCTTAAGTTTTAATAGAAAATTAAAAAGTTTAATCAAAATTGGTTATGCAATAGGCCCTAATCATTGGATAATATAAAGTCCATTGGCACCAACATGGACTCTGGCGATGTATCCAGTATCACACAATTATAGTTAATCACAGTAAGTCCATGGGTATGTATATTGAAACCATAATCACAACGAAATGATGGTTCAATAAATGTTAGCGGATGATAAGTTCCAACATAATTTATTTAAAATCCATTATCTTATTACTTTCAAAATATCAATACACCTTTAATAAAGCAACCTAATATCATTAGATATTGGGTTACTTACACCGAAATATATATTAATCTATGGAGAATATTATTTACATTTTAACCTCAAATATATGGTATTATATATATAATTTAACAAAATTCAAATTATTAGAACATCAAAACAATCTTAAATAATTTAAACTAAAGGAGCTAATGTAATTAAAAAATATTTAATGATTATAATTTTTATTATATCAATTTGTTGTAGTTTGTTTAACAAGAAAATAGTGTAAAAATAATATGTATTGGACACTAATATCACAATTACTTGTTATTATAAATATATAGTAATTAACAAGTAATTTGTTTTTTAATTAGAGTCCCCCTTTAATTAAATATAAATCGAATAATACAATAGCCTATAAAGTAGACAATTTAAATTGTCTACTTTATAGGCTATTTTACTTTACTTAGCTTTTATAATACATTCAAAGTAAAGAGTAACACCTTATGTTACATTAACTCTACAAAGTTGAATTTGTCTTACTCAGCGGATAAGTTAATTATGTCTTCTTTTGTAATCTCTCGCAATACTCTGCAAGGATTACCTACTGCAATTACCCCTGCTGGAATATCTTTATTTACCACACTTCCTGCTCCAATAATGCTACCTTTTCCGATAGTAACTCCACCGCATACAGTAACATTAGCACCAATCCATACATCATCTTCTATTGTAATCGGTTTTGAAGTTCCAATTCCTTCTGCTCTTTGTATTGGAAGCACAGCATGTCCTGAACAGGCTAAACAAACCCCAGGAGCTATAAATGCATTTGCACCAATATGGACTGGCGATGTATCCAGTATCACACAATTATAGTTAATCACAGTAAGTCCATGGGTATGTATATTGAAACCATAATCACAACGAAATGATGGTTCAATAAATGTTAGCGGATGATAAGTTCCAAATAATCCCTTTAAAATACAACTTCTTTTTTCTCCCTCAGATGGTCCAGTCTGATTATATTTCCAACATAATTCTTTCGCCTTTTGTTGTAATTCTGACGGCATATCTGCATTCTTTGAACAATATCCTTTATTTTGTTTCATAATTTCTTTAAAATCCATTATCTTATTCCTTTCAAATTTTACTATTTGTTGAGTTGTTTTAGATCTTTCATATGGCGTAATATTTTATTAAGACTACATAGACTATTTACTTAATATAGTATATAATACCATAATTTAAAAAATAAATCATTTTTACAACAGTTAAAAAATGACATATAATAGCTTAATTTAACAAAATTTAAATAATTTTCATTCTATCAATTTGTTGTAGTTTATTTTAGTCTAAACCTATAGTTTATTAAAATGATGTTTAATGGTATGATTTACCTAGTAAGTAAGTTCCAACTGTTAGCTATTCAGACTTAATTATACAGGAGGTAAAGTTATATGAATAAAATTGGACCCAATCCAAATAGTATTTATCCGAATGAAAACATAAAACAAGTTTGTTATATTAAAAATGTTATTAAAAATCCAAATATTCAAGTTGGTGATTACACTTACTATGATGATTTAAATGGTGCCGAAGAATTTGAAAAACACGTTACACATCATTATGATTTTCTAGGTGATAAACTGATTATAGGAAGGTTCTGTGCAATTGCTCATGGCATTGAATTTGTAATGAATGGTGCTAATCATCAAATGTGTTCTGTAACAACATATCCTTTTTATATTATGGGAAACGGTTGGGAAAAAACTACACCAACTCTTGATGACCTACCAATAACAGTAAAAGGAGACACCATTATCGGTAATGATGTTTGGATAGGCCAAAATGTAGTTGTAATGCCTGGCATACATATTGGTAACGGTGCAATTATTGCTGCCAATTCTGTTGTTACAAAAAACGTTCCTGATTACCATATAGTTGGTGGAAACCCTGCTAAAATCATAAGAAAACGCTTTGATGATAATCTAATCCAATATCTGTTAGCCTTAAAATGGTGGAATTGGTCAGCAGAAAAAATATTTAATAATCTTGAAATCCTTTGCAGTTCAGATATTGAAAAGATAAAAAATATAGAGTAATCTCTTAAAATAATATTGTACATCAACCCAAAAGGCAGCAATGCTTTTTTTCTTTTTCTTAGATTGGCATACGGCAATTAAATCAACTTTCTATTAAATAGTAATTTAAAATACCAAAATGTATACAATATAATTGTTAGTAAGGCTAATAAATCTTTTATTAACAGTGAAAATGTACTATTCTGATAAAATAACATTATTAATAATATTATAGAACCATCAAAAATTCTTATTAAATTTTTATATTTTTCAATAGTAATAGCATTGTTTTTTATTACTAATAAAATTCCACCTATTAAAGAAACTATTATATAAAAACAAACAGATTGTTTAAATACAAATACACTTCGCAATGATTCATACAGTAATATATATGCTAATAATGAAATATTTTTAAAATTTTTTAAAGTTTTACTTTTTTTATTAAAATTAACTGTCTCACTGTGTAAATCGTTAAATTCAGCAAATCTATCGATAGCAATTTTAAAAGCCTCTTTTTCTTTATGACCATTGGAAACAAGTTCTTGTATGCTAGTTATCAACTTCGCTTTATTTTCCTCTTTTAAATCTACTTTTTCATCTAATGGTAGTTCAATTTTAAGCATAATTACATCCAAAAACTCTTCTATATTTTTAGTTGACTGTTTACTAATTTCAACCTTACTATTCATCATAATTATTACATCCTCCAATTCCCCCGTCAGTACAAGCTAAAGATTTTGATGCTTACACAACAAAGTATATTACTTTTATAAAAAGAAACAATATAAAACACATGAAACATACATTTTCCGACACAAACAGATTTTATAAAATCATAAACAAATTTATATTTAAATTAGGGTTCATCCAAAATATAAAAGTGATAGTTTGAAATCTATATAGTGGATTAAACTATATTTTAATCCACAAAAACTGGTAAAAAGATAAATAAGGTGTATAATATTAATTAAATGAATAAATGAATAAAATATTCATTTTAAAAGGAGATGAGAAAGTGCCAAAAATATATTCACAAGAAAAGCGCCAAGAAATAAGAGAACAAATTATGGATATGGGTTTGGAACTAATAAAACAGTATGGAATGAGAAAAATGAGCATTGAACAAATTACGAAGAAAGTAGGAATTGCACAAGGCACATTCTACAATTTTTTTGATTCTAAAGAAATTCTGGTATATGAACTAGCTAATGCTTATCAAGAAAGAATCAATCAGAAGGTGGAAGAAATTATTCAAATAAAAGGGTATCTAGATCGGGAAAGTTTGAGAGAATTATACTATGGTATGATTTTAAAGGATGAAGATAATGTGTATCGCTTCCTAAAGAGAGAGGATATACAAACATTTCTTACTAGACTTCCCAGTGATTGTTTGAGTAAAATATCGGATGCAAAAATGCAAATGGAGAAAAATTTACGCTACGTGAATGAAAAAAAAGAGAAGTATGATCTGGATGCGATTCTTAACTGGATTCAGGTTATGAATCTTATAGTAGAAAATAAAGATATTTTAATCGAAGTAGGTATTGAGAAAATAATTCAGAGAATGATAGAAAATATGTTAGATGAAATATTTTAAAATAAATCCCGAAAGGAGCCACAATTATGAAGTTTTATGAGTATGGAGATAAAAATTTACCACACATAATGCTAATTCATGGTGCAGGTAGATCCTATTGGCTTTATTTACGAGAAGCTAGATTATTGCAAAATAAATATCATGTAATACTACCGGTGATTGATGGACATGGTGAAGAAGGAAATGTTCCTTATATTTCTACAGAAAAAATTGTAGACCAGTTAATTGAGTATATTGACAATAACTGTGCTGGTAAACTTTTTGCAGTCAGCGGAGTATCTCTCGGTGGTCAGATTACAATAGAACTTCTATCAAGAAGAAGGGATATTGCAGAAAAAGCGATTGTAGAAAGTGGACTTTGCATTCCTCAGCCATTTCTTGTAAAATACAGTACGTTTGTTGTAAAATTGTGTGGCAAATGGTTGTTTTCCAAAACTTTTAACAAATGGGCCCTAAATATACTTCCTAAACGTATGCAGTATCCTAAAGAGATTGCAGAATTGTATATGAGAGATATTACATCTATAAAAACTGAAAATCTAATTCGGATTCTTGATACCTATTATCAATACAAAATGAAAGAAAGTTTAAGAGACAGTCAGGCAGATACCATTTACTGGTATGGAGGTAAGGAAATGAAATGTATTAAACAATCCGCAAAATTATTCCAGTCTTATATTAAAAAGTGTAAAGTAGTTGAATTGAAAGGTTATTATCATTCGGAAATAAGTGATTATCGTCCAGAAGAATGGGTGGAAAAAGCAGAAGAATTTTTTAACCATCGTTAATTTCCAAATAAAGCGTTTTAAAAGCCACAGTATAGAACTACTATCCATGCTGTGGCTTGTATAACAATATTTAATTAATCTAATTTAATCTGTCTAATTCAAAAAAATATCCACCACTAAATAGTAAAAGTGTATTAGCATCTTTTACATAAAAACGATTGCCTATATCACTTAATCCATCTACAACAACCTGCTTAAGAGGAAAACTTGCAATATTTAATTTGCTAAAATTAACACGATAACCGCTTTGAAAATCCGATTTAGAAATACTTGATTTCTTATAAACCGGATTTGTACATATATTAGTTCCATAACTAGCTTTTACTTCTGAATAAATAACTTTTTTCCCAACTATATTTTTTACATCCTCACTACTATAAGCGGTTACAGACGAACCTACTGGATTACTCTTAATTATCCATTCACCATAAAAACTTTCCTTAACTACTGTTTTGTTTTTAGATTCTTTTGAAGCTGTTGTTTTATTACTTGTTTTATTATTTGGGCTAGTTGTTACTTGTTTCTTAATTGTTGATTGTTTCTCAGTTGTTGCCTGTTTCTCAGCTGTTACCTGTTTCTCAGCTGTCGCCTGTTTCTCAGCTGTTGCCTGTTTCTCAGCTGTCGCCTGTTTCTCAACTGTTGCTTGCTTATCAGCTGTTGCCTGTTTCTCAACTGTTGCTTGCTTATCAGCTGTTGCCTGTTTATTCGAACATCCATACATGCTAACACTTATAATTGAAATTATTATAAATAGCGTTCCTTTTTTAATCATAAATAACTCTCCTTTATATATCCGATGGTCGATGGTTAAATTACATAACCATTGATTAACTATCTTTTTAGCGGGTATATTTTTATGCTTTCTTTTTTTCTTTATGCATATTTAGTTATTTTATACATAAAAAGCCTTCTCTACATAGGATACATTTTTTTTATATCTATGTCAATCTAAAGATAAATTTGGAAACTCTATTGTAATATTTAACAACCGATTTACCTTAATTGGTGCTAATAAAAGCACCTTTTATTTTTGGCAACTTTACTTCTACTTTAGTTCCATTTCCATAATCACTACTAACCACTAGATCTCCTTTATGCAAATTTATTATTTCATTTGATATTGCAAGGCCCAATCCACTTCCTGATTTTTTAGAGTTTCCTTTGTAAAACTTTTTGGTAATGCTTTTTAAATCTTCTTCGCTTATACCTATACCATTATCGCTTATAGTTATTGTTATACTTTCCTTTTCCTCAACCTGCCCTATATAAACTACTCCACCTCTACCTGTAAACTTTAAAGCATTATCTAATATATTAATAAAAACTTGTTTTAGTCTGTTTTTATCTCCATCAATAAATATAGTTTCTTCAGTATTATAAATTAACATAATTCCACTTTTCTGTGCTCTTGGCTGAAACTCCATAATTATATTTTTTAAAATTTCACTTATATCAATTTTATCTATGTGAAGAGTAATTCTGCCAGCTTGAAATTTTGACAAGTCTAAAAGATCCTCTACCATCAATGATAATCTTTCGCTTTCTTCAACTATAATATTAAGTGCTTCCGCTTTTTTAACCTCATCTGTAAATTCCTTTCTTTTTAATGTTAATGCCCAGCCTTTTATAGATGTTAATGGTGTCCTAAGTTCATGTGATATTGATGATATAAATTCATTCTTCAATTTTTCATTTTTTAATGTTTCCTCAGATAGATAGTTTAAGGTATCAGCCATTATACCTACTTCATCATTATATTTTTTATCTATTCTTATTGAAAATTTTCCTTTAGCCATTTCATTAGCTGCATTTGTTACAGTTTTTAAGGGTTCTATAATCGTTTCAGACATAATTATACTTAGTTTTGCTGTGGCTAAAATAACAATAACTCCTATTAATGCGAGTACAAAATATATTCTTATAAGAAATTTATTTACCTTTGCCATTGATGTTATAAGCCGTATAACTCCAACGGTTCTACCATTTGATATTAAACTTTTTGAAACTACCATTATACTTTCTTTATATGTGCCTTTAAAAATTGCTATCTCTCCATTTAGTGCTTCATCAATATCTGGTGATTGTATTTTTATTCCAGATGAAACGCCCTTATTATCGTTAATTACTATTCCATTTGTATTCACAATCTGAATCTGTGAGTTTGTTAAATAAGAAAAATTATCTATTATGTCATTAGATGCCTTTAAAAGGTCTGTATCAGCAAGGTACTTCTTGTAAAAATCACTTGATATCTCTGCTTGATTTTTTAGTGCATTTTCAATAGTATTATTATAATATTTTTTTATACTAATCATAAGAATGCCTTCAAATATAAGTACAATCAAAATTATAAGTATTAAGTAACTTACTGTAAGCCTTGTCTTAATACTCCTCACACGTATCCTCTCATTTTCCAAACCTATACCCCACTCCCCAAACCGTTTTTATATAAATAGGCTTCGATGGATTGTCTTCTATTTTTTCTCTTATTCTCCTTACATGGACATCAACAGTCTTTATTTCACCAAAGAAATCCTCTCCCCAAGCTAAATCTAAGAGCTTTTCCCTTGAAAGTGCTCTATTTATATTTCCCATCAATACCTCTATAAGACAAAATTCTCTGAAAGTGAATTCTATCTCCAATTCATTCCTATAAATTTTTTTTGATATTTTATCAAGTTTTAATTGCTCGTATATAAGAATATCCGAATTAATGTCATTTCTTTTTATTTTTCTTAAATTAGCATTTATCCTCGAAATAAGTTCCATAGGATTAAATGGCTTAACCATGTAATCGTCCGCCCCAATATCAAGCCCTGTTATTTTGTCCATATCTTGTCCTTTTGCCGTTAGCATTATTATACAGCAATCATAACCCTTTTCTCTTAACCTTTTACATACCTCATAACCATCAATATTAGGTAACATTATATCAAGAATTACTACATCAGGTTTTTCAGCTTCATATTTAATTAACCCATCTTCACCTGAGGATGCTTCCATAACTTTAAACTTACTTAATGATAAATTTAAAGTTATAAAATCTCTAATGTGTTTTTCATCCTCAACAACAAGAACCTTTTCATTCATTTACCACCACGCCCCAATGATTATTTTATTTTCTGTAGTTTCTCTGCATTGTCTTTTACGATGCTATCTTTAAAATAACCCTTCTTCTCAAGGGTTTTAATTATTGCCAGATATTTTTGATAATATTGCATTCCTTTATCAACTTGTTTTAAATTATAATATGACTTTGCAGTTTCTAAATAAATATCAGCTAAAACTTTTTCATCATTCATATAACTAAAATCATTTTTATCATCTTTAGCCTTCGAGTTTTTTTCTAGTTTACTGATTTGCTTTACCGCTGAATCCTCTGAAACAGTCTTTGATTCATCATATTTTTTAAGCCCATTTAAAGATTGTGCCTTTAATAAATAAAACTCTGTATCCGAAAATGCGCCAAACGTTTTATTTTTATCATTATTAACATCAATACCTTTCTGTATAGATATAAGCGCATCATTATACATATTTGCTTTCACTTGTGAATCGGCTAAAAAGTACCATTGTGATACATCGAGGCTATTTTCTTTTATTATACCTTTATAATATTTAACTACGTTTTTGAAGTATTCTTTATATAAATCTTTAGCATAGATAACTTTTTCGCCATCAAATCTAATTAGGTCGATTACATAGGTTTTATCTGGAGCATATATTTTCCATCCTGCAAATACAAATTCCTTTTTATCAGTTTCTAAGGAGGTCTTTACTACCTCCATCTTATTCCACATGCCTAAGTCAACCTTTTTAATATTATCATTATCAAATGTAAATAAGTTATATGCTACTCCTGCATGAGTTGAGATTAGATTTCCAAATAATAAAGCTTTTTTACCATTAATAACCATAAATTCACTATTTACTATTTTACTTCCTTCACCTTTGTACTCATATATTTTATTCCATTTACCATTTTTTTCTTTAATTACTACAAATCCCTTTTCAAAAGATTCTGGGAGATCAAAGAATGCTATAATCTCATCTTTTTTATCATTATCAACATCCACACTAATAACAGGTTTTCCAGTAGATATCTTTGATATAGCCACTAGCTTTGCTTTGTATGGTAATAACTGTTTTGCTATTGAACTTATATCATCTTTTTTAAGCTGTGAATCTAAAAGTTTAGGCGGTTGTATTAATTCACTCGGACTTGATACAGTACAACCTCCCATAAACATTAAAGACATTACTAAAGAAAACATTAATATAGACCTTTTATTCATAACAAACACCCCTTTATATATATCGTAAACAATTGTTTTTTCCTGTCTAGATTTTCATTATAACCTTTATTTGTAATTAAATAGTTACATAGAAATAAAATAAATGGGAATGTTATATATCAATTAGTGTACTAATTAGATTAAGCTTTAATTTGAACATATATTATCCTTTATATATTACAATTTGTTTGTTAATAATGATTCTATGGCTTAATGTTTTAAACATAAGTCCCATAGTCTCAGCATTACCTTTAAACGTATAGGTCTTCTCTAAAAATTTTATTCCCTTATTATCTATAATTTTTGATTTTGATTCAAGTTCCGTTGCCTGCCTATCCCCTATAAATAAAGCAGTATCAAATATGATATCCTCTTGTCCAATAAATGTTACAACAGTATTGGCACCTTCTTTTTTAACTTCTTTAACCAAAAGCTCTTCTGTATCCTGTACTACCCTCTCATTCTTTGTTGATTTATTTACATTAATCTCTTTATCAATAATTCGCATATCATCTGTACTCAAAACATTTAGACTTAGACTCTTAAGATTTGGCTTTAAACCATCAAAGTTATATTGAAATTGAATGCTGTTGCCATCCGAACCCATACTGCCCATTCCTCCTTCAATGACTTCTGTTGCCACTTTTCCATCCTTAATATATGATTCTAATAGTTCCACTCTAAGTGTCCGCTGTACACCATTCATCATATCTGTGAATAATTTTCTGTCTTTTTCATCAGCTAATTGAATAGTCCCATTTACCAAGACCGACATCTTGCTTGCTGATAAAGTTGTGAATTTATATTTAACGCCTTGAGATTCTATGATTTTATTTATATTACTGTTTACTACCCGCTTTATTGCTTTATCCATATTAATTTTAAAACTTATATGTCCCTCTTCTCCATTAGATATATCATTTGAATTAGAAGATATATTAAAAGTTAAATTTCTATCAAAAACCGATAGTGGTTGAAAATCCTGTATTCCTATAATTTCTTTTTTATCATTACCTATAATGCCATGGCCACTGGTAATACTATAGGTCTTAAACAGACCTTTCATATTTGATATAGTTAAATTTTCAATTTTATCTTCGCTCTCTCCTAGAATTCTATACATAATAGTTGTTTTATTATTATCAAACATTACCCCATCTAAAATAACCTCTACTCCATTTTTAAACTTATAACTTTTATTAAGTTCTTGTCCTCTTCCAAGTTCATTAAGCTCTTTAATGCTACCTGAGCTTATTTGATCATAACCTAAAATTTTCTTTCCATAAAAAGCAAAAACATCATAATTTAGTCCACTAATGATAATTACCAACAAAATAGCTATAGCGACCACATTATGTTTTAACGCCCAATCAAATTTATGTGTTGCTTTTCCATCTTTGCTTTTAACTAAATACAATGCATTTCTAAGTCTTCCCTCTAGGTCTTCAGGTATTTCAATATTATCGATATCTAGCTTTTTAAGCTTCAATTTCTCCTCTATATCTTTCATTAATACTCACCTCCAAAAGATTCTTTTAGCCTTTTTAGCCCTGTAGAAATCCTTGATTTCACTGTTCCAACCGCAACATTACTAACCTTTGCAATACTTTTATAATCCATATCTTCAAAATACTTAAGCTTTATTGCTTCTTGCTGATACTCATTTAATATTTTTAAATACTTTAATATATCTACTTTTTTTTCACCAGCCTCATAAGATTCCTCATGAAAATTTTCTATTATTTCATACATCAATACTTCTTTATTTCCTTTTCTTAAAATAGCCCTGCAACAATTAATTAGAATAGTTTTACTCCAACTATAGAAAGCCTCATCATTTTTTAGTTCCCTTATCTGCTGATACAGTATAACTATCATATTCTCCATGGCATCCATAGCATCTTCCTTATTTTCAGTATAAACATAAGCAAGTTTATAAAATTCACTTTTTCTTTCCATAATTAAGTTTAAAAGTGCTTCTTTATCTCCATTTTTAGCACTTTTAACAAGTAGCCGCTTTTCCAAATTTCTGCCCCCTTTGATTTTATACATTCTTCTTTCTTCCACTATACCTACTTATATGAGTTTTTAACATTATAAAAAGTTCATATTATTTTTTTAGTTATAATATGAACACAAGTAACCCTACATCTAATTATGTAGGGTTACTTGTAACGATATATATATAATATGCATTAATTCAACCACACATTTTCTGCATTTTACCTAGTCAAACGAAATTGGAATTTATGCATCTCCTTTCATTTGTTTAGGAGATACTCCATAAAAACGGCTAAATGCTTTAGTAAAATTTCTGTATTGTATATTAACCTATTTTCCTAGTAGCAAAGCTTATTATACTTGTTAGTATCAGCGCTGTTATAAAGGCAATGATGATACTAGAGAAAAAAGCACTTAAAAAATAAGCACTGAATTTTTCCCAAATTGTTGCACCTGCTATCCAGTCTATTGCCACAAACATACCATTTTTAACATATCCAAGAACGAAGAATGCAATAAGAAATATAATTATGAAAATAACATTTGTATTTTTTCTCATTATTCCTCCTAAATACATAAAATTTTAAAATTTAATTTTATTATTTTTTAATCCGCGCTTAAATTATGATTTTTATTGTCATTTAACTATCTCTTTTTTGCTTATATTAATTTAGAATACATTAATAATAATGCAATTATAACATATATTGTATTTTATTAAAGCATTATTTTTATGAAATGCTTAGATAATGTTCTAGCTAAAATTACACATTCTTTTTATATCCAATTTACGGTAAATATGGTATGATTAAATAAATATTTTGCGTCTCAACCGTAATCAAGGTCTCAATAATTGATTAGTAATAATGGTCATTTTCATAAAGAAAAGAAAATAGGAGGTTTATGGTGAATATAATACAAGTAGCACTTATAGTAGTTTCAGTAGTGATACTATTTGACAGTATAAATTTATTAACAAATACATCTAAAATATTAGTTAAATCCTCAATGAAATTAAGGACAATTTGTAATTCCCGTATAAGAGGCGCAATAGCTAAGAATCATGACAAGACAGCTAAAATACTGGGAATACAAGGTATAATATGTGGAACGCTGTTTCTAATAATTTCAATTAATATTAATAATACTGAATTGAGTACAGGTTCAACAGGATTATTTATTCTACTGGCAATATCAGTATTCAACATATTTATATTAGGAGTAATAGTTCCATCCATTAAATAGGCGTGTTATATTTATGATTCCTAATTGAGTGTATATTTGCTTAATATGCAATATGCCTTTTTTAAACTATTAACAACTTTTTTATAACAAAAATATTTCCTATAGCAGTTATAATTATTCCAATAAGTATAAAGCTCCATGATATAGTTGTGAATATAAACGACGGCTTTATAAAACTAATGAACAATGCTTCATAATAAGAATTTGCTTTATCATATGCAAAACTATATAAGAAATAAAGCACTATTACTGCTGACACTGACCCTAAAAATCCAGTTATTATTCCCTCAAAAATAAATTTCCATCTAATAAACCAATCTGTTGCACCAAGATATTGCATCATATTGATTTCATTAATTCTTGGATATATAGCAAGTTTTATTGTATTCTTAATTAAAAAGAATGTTGCGACCATAAGTATAAGGAAAAGTATCACTCCTACCCACTGAATTACTTTAATCATCCCCAAAATATTATTAGGAATGTTTTGACTACTGTTAATTTTATTTATACCTTGTACCCCTTTAAACTGAGAAATTATTTTAGGTATATCATTTGGCCCATTCACTTTAATTATATATGATGCTGATATAGGAGTATTGTTTTCAAAAGCACTATCATTTACAACATTTGATGCTTGTATTTTTTTGTATATATTTCGCTGATCAGTAATCTTTATATCATCTTTCAAAGTCACCTGCACTTCATATTGGGAGTATATGCCGATAATACCCATTCTAAGATTCAACATGAATAGTACAAATATTCCCAAAATAAATAACGTTGACATTATTGCAGTCATAGAGGAAATACTAGTAGTAGCATTGTTTCTAAGATTTTTTGAAGCATCTTTTGATAACAAATTTAAAGTGCTAATCTTCATAATTATAACGACCCCTTTCTTTATCTCTTGTTAACAACCTTGATTCGCGTAAATTATACTATAATTAACCAAAATTGTAAAATAACAATTAGATACACTTATAGTTAAATGGATGTAAAAAAGGAAAGCTAACAACATATTAAAAATAATTTTACCAAATTCTATATTGACAAATATATCGTATACTACTATGCTATATAGTAGTATACGATAAATGGTGGTGATTAAAATGTCTTCAATAAATTTAGTAATACTTGGCTATTTGCAGCACAAAGAGAAAAGTGCCTATGAAATGGTTAAAGAATTTGATATTTGGAATCTTAATAAGTGGCTAAAAATCAGTAACCCGTCAATTTATAAAAATATAATTAAATTATGCGCCAATGGATATTTAAATTCAAGAACTGTTAAAGAAGGTGAAATGCCCGAAAAAACATTATATTTACTCAACGAAAAAGGAAATTCATATTTCAATGAACTAATGGAAGAAAGTTCGAAACATATAGGAAATTTTTATTTTGATTTTAATGCATTTTTAGTTAATATAGAAAATTTACCAGAAGAAAAAAGAAAAGAATACCTTAAAAACTTCAAAAACAAGGTAGAAGAACGTAGCTCGTTTGTTGAATCAACTTACAATCATGTAAAACAGAATAATGAAAAATCTGGTTCTGAAGTTCTTATATTAGATCTAAATAACGAATTTTATAAAGTTTTACAAAAATGGTCTGAAAAAGTTCTTAATTATTATAATTAATAATATGATGTCTCTAATAAATCCTTATATTAAGAGACATTTTTTTTGCCCCACTGCTATAACGTATATTAGTTTATTATATACTAATATATTTTATATTATTATTTAGGAGGTTTGTCTTATGAACAAAAAATATCGAATCATTTCTTTTATAGCTATTATTCTAGGATTTTTTATGGCATTATTAGATACAACTGTAGTAAATATCACTTTGCCTAAAATGACCGAATACTTTAATACTACTATGGCTCATATTTCTTGGGTAGTAAATGCCTATAATCTAGCTTTTGCAGCTATTATACTAACTACTTGTAGATTAGCAGATCAATTTGTGGAGCTTTTGCCGATCTTGCTGCTGCAAGTGGACCAACGCTTGGCGGTATATTAACTACATGTTTTAATTGGAGATATATTTTCTTTATTAATGTCCCTATAGGTTGTATTTGTATGCTATTAACTATGAAATTCATAAAGGAATCTTATGATCCAGCTGCAAGTAAAAGTATAGACTTTGGGGGAATTATAACAATCTCCACTGCTATGTTTTGCTTAACTTTCGCATTAATAAAGGCTAATGAAAAAGGGTGGACTTCAATATTTATAATTTCCCTCTTTGCGGTTTCGGCTATAGTCCTTATACTATTTGTTATTATTGAACTAAAAGTTAAGGAGCCCCTGCTTCCACTTAGTTTATTTAAATCCGTACAATTTACTAACGGCTCCATTTCCCTATTCTTACTCGGACTTGGTATGATGTCTAGTTCCTATTTTCTATCCTTTTTCCTAATTCAGGTTAAAGGATTAAATCAACTATCAGCAGGACTTATTATTTCAACTATGTCCTTAAGTTCAATGTTTTTTTCAATATTAGCTGCTATTTTGACAAAAAAATTAGGTAGCAGATTTCTTAGCGCATTGGGTATTGTTTTGCTGTGTGCATCCTGTTACTTAAATAGTTCTCTTACTCAAAATTCTTCAAATATAGATATTATTTTAAGACTAATTGTTGCTGGTGCTGGTACGGGTCTTAGTATGGCAACACTAATGACGTCTACAATTGCTAACGTTCCTGTAGATAAAATAGGAATAGCTGCTGGAATAAATAACATGACAAGAACACTTGGAACTGTACTTGGAGTTGCCTTATTTTTAACTATATTTACATCAAATATGACTACCCAGATATCTGATGCTAAAGACTCTGCTGTGCAAACAATACAGAATGACACTGTATTTAATAATAAAACCAAACTGCAGATGATTTCTTCTATCAAAGCAGGTAGTGGTAAAAGCGTTAGTCTTTCAGAAATATTAAACACAATTGATAAAAAAGAAACTGATGTGCTAGCTTCTGCTCCAGTGATGGCTGAAAATAAAATCAAAGAAAATTTTGAAGCTCAAAAGAAAGAAACCAAAAAAATAGCACCTATTATCCAAGATACCTTTTTGACCTATACTGTTAAAGCTTTTAGTTTTACATTTAAAATGAGCGCTGTAATTCTTTTACCAGGTATACTTTTTGCATTATTCAGTGATAAAAAGAGATATCCTAATATAAAAAATAAACAGGACATCACACAAAAATAATCTTATAAAAATCGCAGAAAAAGGTATATTAGCATATTGAAGGTTATGAGTTAGGAGCAAAGTAAAAATTATGTTGCATTACAATATCAATTATTAGTATTAAATAACATTCAATTTATGCTCTTCATATAAGATATTCAAAATCGTTGATAACTAAGGAATGTGAAAGTTACACAAATACACTGTGTAACTTTCAAAACACCTAAAATCCATAATAATAATAATAATAATAATAATAATAATAATAATAATAATAATATATTAGAATATTATTATTATTAATTCTATTTGTTACCTTTTCGAGTGACGTTTAGCCACACGAATAGAATCTTTCCATGTGCCATGGAGATATATTGCTCTTGTTGGACAATAAGATTGACATAATCTACATTGAACACAGTCCAATTCTCTAATGGGAGCTGATTTTTCATACCGTAATTCAAAGATGCCTAGCGGACAGTTTTTTATACATTTGCCGCATCCGATACATTTGTTTTGATTGACAGTAACGATATCTCCTTTCAAAACAATTTCATTACCATCTTTTTTTATTTTATAAACATTTGTAACGCCATCCCTTAATGATTCTATATGGGTCAAAGAAAGATAATCGTCTATCCTTTTATATTTCGGAAATAGTTTACTTATAAAACGAGCTGCCTTCCTTTGGTCACTTTCATTTGGCTTGCCTTTATTTCCCCCGCCTACTATTGTAAATGGCCCTGTACAGTCATATCCTTTTGTTGAAAATTCACCAATTATTGTCCGTCCCTTTTTAGTGAGTAGCGTTTTTAAAGGTTTATGATATTTCCCAAGTATAGGGCTTCCATGAGTAGAAAAAACAAATGCAGGTTGTTGAGAAAATTCCAATTTGGATATGAACTCCATCAGAATAGGAGCATGACGGGCAAAAAAGATGCCTGAACCAAATCCAATCGTTTTATATTTTCTTAAATCCAAATTCTCAGCTTCTTTTGTATTTACCAAAAGGCAATTCAACTCGCCAGCCATGGCCGTAGCCAGTTTTAAAGTATTACCATTGTATACAGATTCACAAATAATTAAGACATCTTCATTCATTATCTTACCTTCTTTCAAACGCAATGTTTACAGTGTCAATATTATAGCATGGAATGTTTACAGTGTCAATATCGTGTGTTATAATAAGTTTCGAGAGGAGTGTGTCAAGATGGAATCTATCCCATATCATCACGGTAATTTAAAAAATGTTCTCATTGAAGCTGGAATTGAATTAATTAATCAGAATGGAATCAACCAGTTTTCTTTACGTAAAGTTGCAATTAAATGTAAAGTAAGCCATGCTGCTCCATATAATCATTTTAAAGATAAAGAACAACTCTTAAAAGAGATGAAAGACTATGTTGTTCAAAAATTCATGGATAGACTGAATCATGTAATAATCAATCATGATAAAAATTCGGATGTTATGGTCGACCTTGGAATAGCTTATGTAGATTTTTTTGCAGAAAATCCACAATACTTTCAATTTATTTTTTCTCAAGGGGAATTTGATTTACAGATATCTTTTTCTAATGAAGCTATTTCTCACAGCGAATTTCCACCTTTTGAACTATTTCGAAAAACTGCGGAACATTGCATGAAAAATGCAGACTTATCACCAGCTCTATTTTCCAGCAATATCATAACAATGTGGGCATTGGTTCATGGGCTTGCCTCTATATTTGCGACAAAGTATGTTCTTTATGATGGAGATAGAAATGTTTTTATCGGGAAGATACTCAGGGAGAAAATCTGTTTATCCTAATGGATAGGATATAGGATGGGTAAAAACACCCTATATAAGAGGAAAAAATGATAAATTTAGGATTAATTTTTAGGGGAACTCTCATGCAATTTATAGTAGAGTGTATAATCACATGTCTTAAATTGTTACATTTATGCAGACAATACTCCTCTTTAAGAATGTGCTAATATCTTTAATTCATCAGACTCTACAACATGGCCATTAATAGCTTTATAAAAATCATTCATGAAATATCCTTGCTTTAGATCTAATTTTTTATCAAGCCCATATACTTTTAGTGTATACTCATGTTCTTTATCTGGTGGAGTTGGTCCAGCATACCTATTTGTTATATTAGAATCAGTCTCCCCAACATATGGTGAAGCAAAGCTATTTTGCCCTTGCACAACATTTAGACTATTATCTACACTTATATTTTCTGGAAGACAGTTAATGTTAGCTGGAATATTACAAACTAACCAGTGTATCCAAGTGAAACCACAAAGTGGAATAGAATCATGATCTAAAAAGGTAATAGCTATAGATTTAACTTTGTCAGAAACATCAATAAATTCAATAGGAAAAGATATACATGGATTTCCTTTATATTGATATTTCTCCTCAGCAAATTTTGAGTATTTAGCTGGTAAATAACCATTTTCTGTTGTAACATTAATTTTCATAAATTCTCATGTCCTTTCTTTTTTGCAACCTAATTTTTTTAAGATCTTTACGAATATTTCTTTGTTGCATCCCGTCTCTTATGCTTGAATTTTTATCATAATGGTAACCCCTTTGTTATAGATAATACATCAAAACTATATATTTAAAAATTTGTAATTTCTTGATATACTATTAAGGAAATCTTAATGATTGGTCGCTAGGATAAAAAATGAATTTAGAATGGTATTACACCTTTATAATAATTAATTTTGTCATTTAATTTCTCGAGATGTTCATTTGATTTTGCAATTTTTTCTTTAAGCGAGGTTCTATGTTTTATTAGCATTTCCATCCTTTCATTCATAGTAGAATCACCTAAAGCACGCAGCTTGGCATATTTTTGAATTTCCCTAATAGGCATTTGTGTATCTTTTAATCGTTTTATAAATTGCATCCAACTCACGTCAGTTTCACTATAACAACGCCTACCATTTTGTTTACGATTTGGAATAATTAAATTTTCTTTCTCATAATAGCGTAATGTGTATATGCTTATCTGAGTAAGATTTGAAAATTCCCCTATTGAATAATCCATCTTATAAATCTCCTTTTAATATTTGACATAGAGTTAACTCTACATTATATAATGAAAATAGTACCATATTAAAGGAGGTTTTTCAAATGAAACAAGATAATAAATACACAGTTATTACAGGCGCAAGCTCAGGCATAGGATATGAAACTGCAAAGGCATTTGCAAAACGTGGTAAGAATTTAGTTATTGTTGCCCGTAACAAAGGTAATTTGGAAAAATTAAAAACGGAGATTTTAAATGATAATTCATCATTAAATGTCATAGTTAAGGACACTGATTTATCTATTATTAAAAATGTTTATCAATTGTATCAAGACCTAAAAGCATATCAGCTTGAAACATGGATAAACAATGCTGGTTTTGGTGATTATGATAGTGTCGCTAATCAAAATTTAGAAAAGATAGAAACTATGTTACGACTTAATGTGGAAGCGTTGGTCATTCTATCTTCACTATTTGTACGTGATTATCAAAATATTGAGGGTTCAAAGCTTATAAATGTTTCATCTGCGGGTGGGTATATTATTGTACCAACTGCTGTTACTTATTGTGCAAGCAAATTTTTTGTAAGTACATTTACCGAAGGGTTAGCAAGAGAATTGGAAGCATCTAATGCTAAATTACAAGCGAAAGTATTAGCACCTGCAGCTACAAGAACAAATTTCGGAAACGTAGCTAATAATATAGAAGCGTATGATTATGATAAGTCTTTTGGTACTTATCATACTAGTAAAGAAATGGCTGATTTTTTACTTAAATTACATGATAGTTGCGAGGTTGTTGGAGCAATAAGTAGAGAATCTTTTGAATTTGAGTTATTATCTCCATTATTTAATTATGCAGGAAATCCAAAACATAATCAAAGTGTTAAATTATAAAAGTTGATCTAATAAAACAGGTAATAAAACAATAAACTTTGTATTTGAGATATTGTAAAATTTTAACAATGGTGTATAATTAACATGTATAGTAATCCATATCATTATAATAATTTAAGTAAATCTTAAAGAGGAAATGTTAATGATAATATGGAGGGTTTTTTAAGACCATAGTTTGCAGCTGTAATATAAACAAATTGTTTCGGTTGATTTCTTGTTGACAAAAGCATACCTTGCTAAGGTAGCGATAGCATTGGTCATGCTTCGCTACCTTAGTTCTTTTAAAAATTTAATTGACGATACATCTGACCAATGTATCGTCAAAAAATATTTAAGAGAAGGAGTGTATATTATGTCAACAAGAAAATCAAATTCAAAACCGAAAACAAAAACTAAAACAAATGAATTAATGTTGTTAGAAACAAAAGAAAACCACAAGTTTATTATTGATTTTATTGATAATAGACACTTTCTTCCTTTTTTAAATATAGTGCTTTCTACCGTAGTCATAGGGATTATAGCAGGCATTTGTATTTACAAGGGCCAACTTGCAAATACAGCAATATTAGTTAGTGATATGCTAATGAAATTGTTTGTTGGCAGAAAGTAACCATGTTAGATAAGAGAGATTTTATACACCTCTCTTATCTTTGGGTCTATTTGTTTATTTGCATACTTTAAAACCTTATTTATTGTAATTTTCAAATGAAACGCTTTAAAAATTACATATTGAATATCGATTCCGGCATATGCTTGTTTTTACCGGTATGTCGGCTGTATCCGATGGGTATTCCATAAATTAATACCATTGGTAACCGTTATGTTCTATGTCGAAGCCAAACTTTCTTAATAGGTATTATTTTATGTTAAATGTAATAATTATATTCTTCTATTAGTAGTGTTGAGCCTCGTACTTGAGTATTTTTTATAATACATAAATTTCCATATAATTTATAGTATGCAGAAACAACAAAAATGTAACTAATGTATTAAAAGATTTATTAATACATTAGTTACATTTTTATTGTTTATATCTTTAATTAGTTACCTTATAAATTTAATAAGTATATCAAAGAATTTGATTAACAGTGATTTGTAAAAACAAATTTCTGTTACCTATTTATTGACAATATGTTTATATAGCGATAACATGAAATAAGCTTCACGTGAAGCTTATTTCATGTTGTTTGGAGGTGTCTAAGTGAAAAATAGAGTAAAAGAATTACGAACCATAGCAAATATCACTCAACAGCAGCTTTCTGATTTAGTTTCGGTTTCATCGAGAACAATTATTTCACTTGAAAAAGGACAGTATAACCCCTCAATTATGCTGGCGTATAAGATAGCTTGCGTTTTCAACACCACTATTGAAAAATTATATTGTTTAAAGGAGAATTTAGAAAATGAAGAAAAAAATATATAATAAAAAGAAATTTTGGAGTGGCATAGTATTTTTATTATTAGCATTAATTAACATTCCAGGTACAATTATTCATTTTAATAATTTAAGTGCTTTAAGAAATACCAAGTCTATTATAGTGGATATTTTTTGTATCCTATTTGGAGTGACGGAAATATGGAGAAGTTTGAGTAGCAAATGTACAAAAGAAGATGATCAAAATGATGATGAACGAGTAAATTTAGTTAATATGAAATCAAAAGCCAGCGCTTTTAATATTACACTATTCACTTGTGCTACTGTTTTAATACTATCAATGATTGCATGTGGAGCAACAAAAAATGAGGTGTTTCTCGGCATTATTTGTTGCTTTGGCATGACTACTTCGATTATGTTTATTTCTGAAATAAGTAGTTATTTTTATCATGACAAGCGGAATTAATTTTATAATTGGGCAATATCCATTACGTACCATACAACACTACTAATTATATCCTTCAAGGTCTATGTTGAATCATATGTCTAATAGCTAATAAAAACAGCTAGCGTGAAAGCTCTAGCTGTTTTTATGTAAATAGTCCTGATTAATATACCTTTATATTGAAATCATCATTTAAGAAGTCAGCAGTTCTTAAAAAGATTTTTAATGTTTTTTCAGCGTAATCTCCTAGTAATGCTTTGCTGCATTCAAAATTTCTCCATTCGATTGTCATAGGTAAATGAATATCGCATGTAAGACAGTAACTTTTGTCTTTTTTTATATTATATTGAACGAGCTTTTAACTAATAAGCTAAAGGAACTTTTTTATTTCATCAAATGCCAAATCTGGTCGGCCAGCTTGACAGTGTTCTGCACCACCAGTTTTTGAGGTAAAGACTTTCGTTGTAATTGAGGCGGCATTACAGAGTTCTTGTTGAATTTGTGGAAGTCTTGAAATTGGAACATATTGGTCATTTTCTCCCGCTAGTAGTAATACATCCTGATTAACTAATTGCCCAATACCCTTCATTGTGTGACGTTCAAAGTTTTTAAGCAGACCATAAGGAGTTGTTTCACCAGTATTCTCATAGCCTTTGTTAATTTTCCAATTGAGGTCGATGTCATTAACCATCATTTTATTAATAGTTAAATTTAATTTATCAATTTGATTATCTTTAATCAAACTCATCAGAATATCTGCTTTGAATTTAGGCATGCCTTGCGTTAACGCATCTAGACCACAGTAAAAAATGTCTAACGCAATAATTTTGTCAATACGTTTTTCAAAGGCAGCCGCACGCATAACAAAGTAACCGCCCCAAGACATACCCATCAAACTTACACTTTGTAAATTAAAATAATTAATTATAATTGAAACCGGCTTTTCCCAATTCATAATAAACTTCAGCCCATTTTTCAAAGCTGTGCCTTGTCCAGGCCCGTCGAAAATAATGATATTGTAATCTATGTTTTTCAAAAATCTCATCATAGGAATAATTTCTTCCATGTAACCATCGTAACCACCAAAGACAAGCAGAGTTTTATGTGCACCCTGATTTATCAATTTAATAGCCGGTAAAAACGAGTTTTCATAAGGAACATCATACTGCTCGAATTCAAATTCATGATATCCCTTATAAAAGTTCTCACGAAAGCCATCATACATTTTTTGTTTATTTGGGTCAGTTGTTGATAAATAAAAATCGGCTGCTTTATAGTAATTTGAGGCAATACTATAATCACCATTTTTTTCTCGCTTGGCAGCAAATTGTGACCAACTTTTATACCAACCCTTAGTATCTACTAATTGCGAAATAATTTTCTTTAAATCAGCTTGTACTTTTGTATTGTCTTCATAGTCACGAGTAAAACGATTGATTTGTAAATCGAACTGCTCATTGCCTGTGTATTTCTTGAACATAAATGTACCTCCCTTAATTACTCTCTGGTTTAATTTTGACCAGATTCATATTTAATTTATACTTAAAGTATAGTAGCAATCTAATTGACAGGCAATTTACAAAATTGTACAATATATTCGTAATCGAACTAAATAAACTAATTTGTACGAAAACGTACAAAAGGGGTGAAATTAAATGGTAGAAGACGTGCGCATTATCAAAAATAAAAGAAATATTGAAGCTGCACTTATTAATCTATTAAAGGAAAAAGATTTTATTCATATTACAATTAAGGACATTTGTGAAGCATCTTTAACAAGTCGTTCTACTTTTTATAGTCATTATTTGGATAAATACGATCTGTTAGAAAAAATCGTAAATCATTATGCTGATCTCATTAAGCAGAAAGCTCAGATACGCTTTTTTCAAATGCAAAGTGACAATATCGAAACGTTTATTAAAGATATGGCTCAGACTTACTTACAACATCAAGAGGATTTAAAAGTATTGTTAAAGGTCCATATTCCTAATGGGGATTTACGCGCAAAAATTGAAGAGATTCTTTTTTCACAATGTCATGCTTTTTTACAAGAACAACAAAAGATGACAATTGTTTCAAAGGAGTTATTAGCCAGACTTTATGTGGCCAATGTTTTTGCACTGATAAATTGGATATTAGAACGTGGAGTGGATGATCAAACTATTCATTTTGCTAACGAGGTACAAAACTATATCTTTAAAATTTTGTCCGTATAACATACTTATTCATTTTATCAATATTATTCTTGGATAAGGCAATAGTAGTATAAATACTTTATGTGATAGTTGTAATAAAGTGGGTAATAAAAAACACTCAATTAAGGATTAGAAAGGGATGAAAATAATGGATGTGAAAATAAGAAAAGCAACTTTGAAAGATGTAAATGTGATTAGTAATATATATGCTTTAAGTTGGAAGTCTGCCTATAAAGGTATTGTGCCACAAAAATATTTAGATGTATTGAAATGTAATTTTTGGGTATCGTCTTTTCAAAATTGGATAAATAATAATATATTAACGGCACAACTTATCAGTGAAAATAAAACACCAGTAGGCTGTTTTGCTTACGGTAAAGCAAGAGATGTTAACTTTGCTAATTGGGGAGAAATAGTTTCTATTTATTTACTTCCAGACCATTTCAGAAAAGGTTACGGGCAAAAATTATTACAGACAGCTATAATTGATATGAAACTAAATGGATATGAAAATTGTTACTTATGGGTGTTAAAAGAAAATATTAAAGCAAGGGATTTTTATGAATTCAATGGGTTTATTTGTAATAATGATGAATGTACTTGTGAAATTATGAAGAGACAATTAGTTGATGTGCGATATATTTTAACATTAAATAATCATACGAACTAATCATACTAAATTATCATGATAATTTAGTATGATTAGTTCGTAGCTTTCTTATATATCGACATAAGTAAGCCCATATCAGCAGATATGGGCATTCTTTACCATTGTAAATAACTATATTTCTAAAAAGAGTATTCAAAATAATTATATATTATGTTACTCAATCCATATTATCAAATATAAATTTATATAACATATCTGTTAAGTTATTTATGTATTCATTCTTTTGTTTATCATCTTTTATTTTAACGATAGTATTTGCATTACTTTGAAGAGTATTTAATATTATTTGACATTTAATATTATAATTGATGTTCTTATCTACATGATATAAATTTTTAATAAAATCTTGAAGAAGTAAAATCATTTTATCATTGTTGTAATGATAAATGTTGTATACCTCACAAGACTCTTTTTTTAATGATTCTAAATCATCATATAGATATCTGTTTTTACAAGCTGCTTTTATACCATTACGAATATATTTTATAAAAAAAGATTTGTAATCTACATTTTCTATAGATAAGTCACTTATTAAATTCTCTAAATATTTATATGAATATGAACAAGTGGTTTTATAAATTTCTATAAATACATCCGTTTTGTTATCAAAATAATTATAAAATACACCGGTTGAAACTCCAGCATGTTTTGCTATTTCTTTTGATGTTGTATTATAAAAACCCTTAATCATAAATAGATCATCGGCTGATGTAATAAGCTTTTCCTTGTTTTCTATAGTTCGTACTTGAATTTTACGTATGTTCTTCAATAAGCTTTACCTCCATACTTTCACAGTATTATTGTAGATTTTATTTTAAAAGAAGTCAACTTATAATAACCTTCCTGCTCACTTTAGCATGTGTAATGATTACTTGAAGGAATCATTATTTTATTATATATTTAGATATTTATTAATATTCTTTCTTTTTATATAAGCATTTAGGATTTACAAATAGACTTAAAATAAGGGGTGGAATTAATCCTAAAATAGAAATTCTGAAGGTATCGGTAAACGCTTTAGATGTATTCTCTCGTGTATATTTTGTATCTTTACTTATTATACTCTTTAATATATAAGTTATTTCTTTAGATTTACTTGTATTTTTAAGCACTGAATTTATTTTCTCTGGTAGTTTGTTATAGTTGTTCTTATCTGTTTTCTGTAATTGAACAATAATATCATTTTTTACATTTGAATTTAATCTAGATTCAAGCTTTATTGAATTAATCATTTCATTTTTAGATGAATTGAAATAATAATTTTCATTGCTTATTAATATGGCTGATAATATTGAGAGACATAGTAGATTTCCTATATTAGCAATCATTCTATTAACTCCAGATGCCTGACCATTTTTTTCTTTAGGAATATCTGCTAGGGCAGATGCGACTAATTGTCCACCGACAATACCATTTCCTAACCCTCCTAGGAATAAGTATAATCTTAATGTATTTATACTAACATTGGGATTGATTGTTGATATTAAGTATAATGAGCCCATACATATTATTACAGCTATAACCGATAGTGTTGAAAATTTTAATTTAGTAGATAAAATCCCAGCTATAATAGATGAGACTAAAAAACCTATAGATAAAAAAGCTATTATATTACCAGATTGTAAAGTAGTATAATTTAATATACCTTTCAAGTAAAAATTTATTAAGCTGCCACATACAGCATAAACAACACCAACGAAAGCCAAAGTAACTGATGATACTGTAAAACTTCTTATTTTGAAAAGAGAGAGATCAAATAGAGCATTCTTATTTCTTTTTTCAATAATTAGTAGAACTATTGTTGATACTATTGTAGTAGCAAATAGAGTTAATATTTTCATAGAATTAAATCCATAATTGTTCCCTTCTAATAGCGCATAAGTCAGACTGAATAAGGATATTGAAAGAAATAATATTCCACCAAAATCTATTTTTTTATTATTTGACAATATTTCATCTTTAGATACAAACATTGTAACCAATATATAAGAAATTATTGCTAAAGGTATATTAATATAAAAAATATACCTCCAATTAAACTTTTCTGTTATAAAACCTCCAAGAGACGGTCCAATAGCCATTGCAAGTGCCATTGATGATCCCCATACTCCAGCTACCATTCCACTTTTTTCTTTTGAAAACATACCTATAGCTATCGGTATAGCTATAGTCATTAATCCCGCAGAAGCTATACCTTGAACAGCTCTAGCAATGATAAGTATTAATAAAGATGGTGAAATTCCACATAAGACAGATGATACAGTAAATACAGATAAAGATATTAGAAATAATTTTTTCCTACCAAACATATCTCCTAATTTTGCTAAAGTTACAAGGAAACTTGCATTAAACAATAAGAATATTGTACTTATCCACATTACACCCTGAAATTCTACAGCAAAACTTTGTTGTATTGCTGGTAGAGATACATTTACAATTGTAGAATCTAATGATCCTATAAACCCTGACATAACTAGCCCTATTAGAGCTAATAATTTCTTTTTACTATCCTTCATTAAAAATATCCCCCTTGTTAATATATTTAAATAAAAAAATGAAACAAAGTTCATTTTTAAACTATAATTAAATTATATGATTAGGATACACGGAAGTCAATAAAAAATGAACTAAAGTTCATTTTTATTAATTATACATTTAATGTATAATGTCTTTTGAGAAGACGGTTTATATGGATTACTTGGAATCCTTTATAATGGTTCTGATAATGGAGATACTAAGGAAATAACATTAGATATCCTAGAGAAAGCTTATAAACTTACCACTTCTAACCTTGACTATGCAGATGTTGTAAACTTAATTTCAAAAGATCCCTTAAGTAAGGGTAAGTCAAGAACTATGTATTCTACTAAATCGGGTGAACAAATGGATTTATATAAATTAGTAGTAGAGTCTTTATCTAAAAACCCACCATTAATGGGATTCACAATAGATGATATTAAAGAAAGAGTATCAGATCTAATACAAAATGATATGATGAAACCAGACAGACAGAAAATCAAAAATACAGTTACTCAAATGCAAAAAATAATTACTGATAAAGATGATATGATTTATATAACAGACCCTTTGTTTCTATTTTATTTAAGATGGGGAAGATAATTATCCAACCCATAATATTGTAAAATGGCAGATCAAGCTTGTCCCGCTAGAATGAAGAAGTTAGGTGTTTATCACTCCTCAGAGATTCCTAAAGCTATTTACATCCTCTATTCCAACTCTAAAATAACTAATTTCTACCATAGTTATTACCTCCTACATAAAAATACTCTTACCCATATTGTTAAGGTAAGAGTTTTCTTTAATATAATATATATTTCAAAATAGTATTCATTACACATGAATTGGTCGTTTAAATCATTTTAAAATATTTAGAATGTTGGAAATTGAATCATTTAATACTATTGGAACGCTTTGTTCATTAAATGTTTTAAGTTTTAAATCTATCACAACTATCTCATATTCTTTAATTTGTATATAATTTATAAAGACTTTTTATATTTCTTAAAGTAGGATGAACTTGAAAAAATTAAAAAAGCACCAAAAATAATAAAAAATGCTGCTGAAAAATATTGTTTCCCAATTAAATGCCATATTCCTATAGCTAACCATAGAACGCCTGCAATTGCATATAATTTCCATGAACTTTTATTATCTATTACTTTACTATTACACTTACCATATTTTTTTATTTGCTTGATTCTTGAATTATATGCTAAATAAGGCATAAAATTAAAGACAAATATAAATATATCAATTATTAATAATCCAAGGATAATCAAAAATATAGGTTTAATAACAATTGAGGAAACAACTAGCAACCCCATTAGTGCTATAGCTATTATTAAAGAATATAGAGTTCCTTTTTGGGTTTGATTTTTTATACTTGTATATTTATCTAATTCTGATTCACAATCACTATAAATAGGTTTAGTTCCAGCTTGTGCTGAAAAAATGTGCATACAATTTTCTATAGAAACAACAAGTTTCCATCCTGCATCTTTAAATATAGTGAAGTATTCTTCATTTGTCTCTGTTTGGTAATCTAGGTTATATACTATATTTTGAGGCTTATCTTTTCTTAGTTTATAGAAAAAGCACCCTACTATGTCTTCTAATATCCAACCTTGACTTGCATAATTTTTTAGTTTTTCCATATCACCTTCTTCACTAAAGGCAAGTCCACTAATCATTACATATTTACTTTTCATGAATATCCCCCTTTTCTAATTTAAAAAATTTTGAGCAAATTTAACCATCTGTTTTTTACGCTCAATCGCTTTTATGAGCATCTCTCGTCCTTTATTTGTTATTTTATATACTTTTTTATTTTTATCTGTGTCAGAAGTTAACTCCACCAAATCTGCTGCTAAAAGCTTTTTCAGTGTTGTATAAAGTGATGCAGGACCAATAGTAACTTCATTATTAGTAAGGTTCTCAATAGTTTTCATAATTAGGTATCCGTGCTTTTCCTCAATAACACTAGATAAAATATAAAAAGCAGAATCTGTTAGTTCCCCAATATCAATAGAATCCTTTCTTGGCATAAAATTCTCCTTCATATTATATATCATTTAATGATATATCATTCATTGATATATCATTAAATATAATATATCAATAAATGATATATTTGTCAATTGTTTATCTACTGCTTTTTTATTTATATATTCTTGTTTAATTATAAAAAAACACCACAAGGAAGGCTTCTACTATAGCCAACCCTGTAGGTGTTATCCAAACTTTTATCATTACATTTTAAAATCCAATTTTAGTAAAAACCTCATTTACTTATGGTACGGTTCAGTGCTAATTCTAATACTTTCATATAGTTAAGTTGTCATTAATTACAGTTGTGACGCAACTTCTGAAGATTCTGACCTAAGTAAAACTAAAAATTATGATCATAATCATGCTTACACAATAGGGAAATAAATATCATTTGTGATCTTTTGTTTTTAGTATCTAAAAATCGTTCTGTATAGCATTCAAAGTCATCATGCATATCAAGTTGCTTATTGCTGTTTGGAAACCATGTAGCAAACATAAGGATGCTTCTCTTACATTGGAAACGCACTTTTTTCAAATGTTTATTGTCATGGGTCATTCCTCATTGAAGCGAGTTTCATGACTAATCCGCTTGTTTATGGGATTCGAATAATTGCAGATTGAAACAAAATCTTTCACGACCTTTGCCATTTCTTCTGGCGATTTCTGTGTACTGTCGTTCAGCCATCTGATAAGGATGCGCATAAATCCACCAGTGCTAAATGTTAAGGCGTACTGAATATTTTCTTTGGGAAAAGGCATCTTTTCACCCTTTACCTCATCAAAAGCTGGCGGCAAAAGCTCATCAACTTTTGAAAGAAAAAGAGGAAGCAATTGATGACGGTTAATGAGTGAAAGAAAATCGGAATGTTTTTTCATCACACTGAAAAATATTCTGGCAATATTAGGCAATGTTAAGTCTATTTGCTTCCTGATAATTGATTCATATTCTAACCAGATTTTATAAAAACAGCCTTCTAAAATTTCATCTTTCGAGAAATAGTTTCGGTAAAAAGTCCGTCTTGAAAGCCCAGCATTATCCGTAATCTCCTGTATCGTAATTTCATGATAATTTTCTGTCTGCATCAGTTTTAATAGAGCATTCTCCATCCATAGTTTTGACTGATTGGATACTGAATTTCCTTTATTTTTGACGGACATAATATTTCCTCCTCGTATAATGTAGTTGTAAGCATTGATAACAAATCAGTCATATC
>ERZ1463033.13-NODE-13-length-33646-cov-9.397874_pt1 | contig 33646 bp, 30 predicted proteins | sample MGYA00564481_ERZ1463033 | MGnify/ENA primary metagenome ERZ1463033 (study PRJEB39244, sample SAMEA3635150) | Helicobacter pylori | study: EMG produced TPA metagenomics assembly of PRJEB11511 data set (Assembly of a 5300-year-old Helicobacter pylori...
TACTATTGTGACTGGAGTTCAGACGTGTGCTCTTCCGATCTCGTTTAGGACTTGTGGGTATAGTTACATTGCCTTTCATTGTACTAACCACTTTAGTTACACTTACTTTCTTAACAGGTTCAGCAGCTTTTGAACAACCTGCAAAAACAGCAACAGAAATTAAAGCGGATGTTAATACTACGAATAATCTTTTTTTCTTCATGAAAATCCTCCTAAATTGTTTAGTTAATATGTATAAAAATAATGATTAAGCAAATTACAAATTATCATTTTAAATGAGAATGAAATTAAGAATCATTATCAGTCAAATACAATATTTATTATAGCAGAACTATTAAGTATGTCAATAATTTGTTTTGAACCTAGAATATATTAAAAAAAGGGTAGGAAATTTGTAAATAAAAAAATATTTTAAATAGTTTAATTATATGGTATAATGTTAAAGGCAACTTAATATATGGAGAGATGTCCGAGTGGCCTATGGTACCTGCCTCGAAAACAGGCGAACGGGTTATTCCGTTCCGGGAGTTCAAATCTCCCTCTCTCCGCCAAATCAAAGAACTCGCTGGAAGGCGAGTTCTTATTACGTTAATTATATGGGGATTTGAACTCGTGAGGGCGCAGAACGGGTGGCGACGTAATTGGTTGCGTAGTAGCAATCAAAGTCCTCTTTCTCCGCTAATATGAAAAGATCTAGCGATTTTGCTAGAGCTTTTTTTAATGCTATTAATTACAATATAACTTAAAACTTAGAAGCGATTATATTTCAGCTAAAACCATTTATATTGAGATATTTTTTATATCATTATGTATATAATCTTTAGAAATAACTACCGGTGATACCTCATAATTTCCATTTAAAGGCATTTAAAGGTCACAAAAGGTCGAAAATTATTAAAGTAATCTTATATATAATCGATAAATAGAAAAAGGCATTAAGGGAGTATTTCTTACTTAATACTTTTAATAGCCTTGTTTATTTTAAATATCACATAGGGAGATGTTTTTATGAAAAGAAAATATAGTTTGTTCGTAAAATTTTTAGTAGTAGCCATGATATGCATTATTATACCTTTACTCATTAGTGGCTATTATTCAGTTAACTCATTTTCAAATTCTTTGGAAAGTGAAGCGAAAAAATCATTGAGCAGTGCTGCTATTTCAAATAAAAATTATATAAATGTAGCTTTTAAGGATCAAATGGATTTAGCGACATCTATTTCAAGTGAAAGTGAAGTTGTAAACTACTTTAAAGAATTTTAAAAAACTAACAAACCTAACCAAGCAGTTAACTTAAGCAAAGAAAAAGGAGATATGGCAGATCTCTATGGTACAATGAAGGCTAACAATTCTGGTATAGGTTATTTTACTATTAATGGTGTGAAAAACACAGCCTCATATACCAAAAGTAATATTACAAAGTTATATATTGTATCCTTTATACCCGTGGAACAGTATATGTCAAAAATCAATAGTGTTAGAAATGGAATAATTATTGTAATTATTATAAGTCTTATTATATCTAGCTTGTTAATATTATTATTTTCACGAAGTATTACTAAACCATTAAAATTAGCTGTGGAATATATAAGAACATTTGCTTTAGGAGATTTTTCAAAGAAAGTACCAGATAAAGCAATGAGGGTAAGTGATGAAACTGGTGATCTAATGGTTTCTTTAAATACAATGCAAAAATCTATTAGGACTATGATTAAAACTGTAGTTAGACAATCTGAAAAAATAGAGAGTTCAGTTATTATAACTAATAAGAATATGTATGATTTAGAGTATCAGATTGAGGAAATATCATCAACAACTGAAGAGTTGTCCGCTAGCATGGAGGAAACAGCAGCTTCATCAGAAGAATTGAGTGCTTCTTCCGATGAATTAGGAAAGCTGGCTGAGGATTCAAAAAATATTACTAATGAAATTCAGCGAGTAACTAAAATAGTGGTACCTTCAGTAGAAAGTTTAAAATACAATTCGGAGAATGTATTAGATTTCATAGATTCAACAGTAATAAAAGATTATATTTCTATGGTTGATATTGGAGAACAGTATTATAAAGATGCAAATAATGAAATAAATAGTTTACAATTTATTGTTATTCTCGACATTCTAATGACACATATAATTGTTATTGTTAATACATAGAAAGAAACTAGTAATTGATTTTTTAATTAGAGTCCCCCTTTAATTAAATATATATATGACTAGGAACCATAGATCAAAGGCCCTAGCAGATTGTGCTAGAGTCTTTTTTCATTGCAGATAAACCAAATTAAATATGGATAATAGCTATGTCATATATTTTTGAATGGTATCAATTACTATAGGAATGCCTTTTTTTATTTTCTCCTCATTTACTTATATATTTTGACAATAATTCGTGTATGTGATACGGTTAATATATTCATCGGAGGGTATATAACTATATGCTGGATAAGATGGTTGGATAAAATCAACTGTCTTATCCAGCATTTTTTGTTTTTAGGAGGGTATATATTAATGCAGCAACATAATGATTTAACTAAGGGAAAGGTTATTCCCACACTATTAAAATTTGCATTTCCGTTTTTATTAGCAAGTTTACTGCAAGCACTTTATGGCGCAGCAGATTTGCTAGTTGTTGGTCAGTTTGATAATTCTGCCCAAGTTTCTGCGGTGGCAACAGGAAGTCAGATTATGCAGACAATTACAGGAGTTATTCTTGGACTTACCACAGGCGGTACAATTATAATCGGTAACTATTTGGGTGCAAAAAGATACAAGGATATTGCAGAGTCAATTGGAACTATAATTTGTATATTTGCTATAATGGCTGCTGCTATGACTGTAATTATGGTACTACTAACAGGTACTATTACAAGTTTAATGAATACACCATCAGAGGCATTTAAATACACAAAGCAATATATTTTCATATGTTCTTGTGGTATACCATTTATTATAGGTTATAATGCCTTAAGTGGTATTCTGCGAGGATTAGGTAATTCAAAAGCTCCATTATACTTTATAACAGTAGCTTGCGTAACTAACATTGTTGTAGATTTAATATTAGTGGGTGTGTTACATATGGGTGCACCAGGAGCGGCAATTGCAACTATAGCTGCACAAGCTATAAGTTTCATAATTGGGGTCATGTATGTAAAAAAGGTAGGTTTTGTTTTTGAGTTCAATCGCAGTAATATTAAACTTGAATCAGGTAAAGCAAAGAGAGTATTTAAGTTAGGACTACCAATAGCATTACAAGATGGTTTAATTAATGTTTCTTTTATAATAATTACAGCGGTTATTAATGTAATGGGGCTTACTGCTTCTGCATCTGTAGGTGTTGTAGAAAAAATAATTGTATTTACAATGCTTCCAACTATTGCGTTTGCCTCAGCAATTGCAGCAATGACAGCTCAGAACATGGGGGCAGGAAAGCAGGAAAGAGCAAAACAGTGTTTGTATGTAGGAATGGGATGTTCGTTAATTATAGGAATAATATGTTATATATATGTACAAATTAATCCAACGTCGCTGACAGCATTGTTTTCGAGAGATGTTGAGGTTATAAAAACAGCCGCACTATATCTGAAATCATACAGTATTGACTGCATTTTGGTATGTTTTGTATTTTGTATGAACTCATTTTTTAGTGGCTGTGGCAATTCTTTATTTCCAATGATTCATAGTTTAATTGCTACTTTTTTTATTCGTATTCCATTGTCCTTTGTTTTAAGTAAAATGGCAGGTATAACGCTGTACGAAATTGGTTTTGCATCGCCGCTTGCAACATTCGCATCACTTGTAATGTGTATAATATATCTGAGGTCCGGAAGATGGAAGAAGAATAAGATTATTGCTCGGGAAATGATGTAGTATATGTAAATATATAATATAAGAGTATAGATTATTTATGTCGAATCATATATAATGATATCCTATTTAGTAATTTTTAATAATAAAAAATAGGGGGAATTATGATGCCATTAATAGGTAGAAAACATCTTGAAGATGTAGTAAAGAAACCAGTTAAAAGCTACTGGAACTTAAATGAACATTCTAGTAAGGATATGAAAGAGTTAAGAAGCAATGACGGTGATCACTGGTATTACGTCAATACTAAGAGTAAAGAGAGTATTCAAAAGGCGCTAGAAGCTGTTAGAGAGTTATACATGTTGTCAGTGGTATATAAGGAAGAAGGTATTGCTATACTGGAAACTATGTTGAAAGTATTAAAATAAAATTGAATATATTAAAAAAGAGGCTAATCTAAAATTATTTTGGATTAGCCTCTTTATAATAAAAAATAGTGTAGGATAAAATATGAAATTTTACAAACTGTATTGAAAAAATAGTATAATACTGTATAATGGTAAAGGCTAAACTTATTAATTAGCGTAAACAGAAAAGAGTAAAATTCATTTTTGTGAAAATTAAACGCTTCATAGAATTTCTATGAAGTTTTTTGTGAATTAATTATAGGAACATTTACGAATGCTACAGAAGAAAACGAGAGAAGAGGATTGAAATGGAGAGTTTAGTGCTTTTAATTATAGGAGTACTTAAGATTACCATACTTGATTTAACATTATCTGGCGACAATATTGGTGTTATTGCTTTGGCAACCCAAAAATTACCACCTGAATATGCTAAAAAAGCGAGTTTGATTGGAATAACAGGAGCTATAGGATTAAGAATAGTATTTGCTTGTATTATAACGCTAATAATGAATATACAATGGTTACATATTAAATTAATTGGTGGTTTATTTTTAGTGAAAATCACATGGGATTTCATTAAACCTGAATCTCAAGAAGAGGATTGTACAGTAAAGAAAGCAGAAAAATTTTGGGAAGCTGTGGCTATAATTATTATTGCAGATATAAGTATGAGTCTTGATAATGTAATTGCAATAGCAAGTGCTGCAAATGGAAGTGTATTATTAATTATAGTTGGTATCTTGATAAATGTACCAATAATTTTTTTTGGAAGTCAAATTGTTGCAAATTTAATGAGAAAACATCCTATTGTTATATATTTGGGTGGTGGGATACTAGCCCATACTTCGCTTAAAATGATACTTGAGGATAACCTAACAACAAAATATATAGAGCTTGCACCTTCAGTTTTAACAATAATTCCATGGATTTTTGCTATTGGTATATTAGTTTATGGATTTCTAATGATCAAAAAATCAAAAATTGATTTGGGAACCAATTCGTAAGCATAGAACATAAATAAAACAATATTAAGAATTGGATAACTTTTATTTCTTACAAAAAACAAAATAATAACACCATTTTAGAACAAAGTAATATGTAGTAATTTGTAAGAAAATGTGGTAATATGTTACTGAAATATATAATTTTTAATTTACAGTAGCAAAAGTTATTTTTGAAACGAGGATAATTATTATGAGTAGAAATAAAAGTAGGCGAACTATGGTTTTGGGATATTTTTCAATTGCTTGTTTATCATTAATTATAATATTATTTAGTATTTATAGTATGAATAAAGTATGCAGTGAATCTGATTTTATTATTAAAAAAATAATTCCGGCAAAAATATTTTCAACGGAAATTTTAACATCACTAATCAATCAAGAATCAGGTATGCAGTCTTATATGATTTCAGAAAATAAAGAATTTTTAGAACCATATTATTTAGGAAATAAACAAGTACAAGGATATTATACTTCATTGGATAATTTAAAGGATACAGCACTAGGTGTTGATATTACAAATCAACTTAGCCAACAGATGAAATCTATCCAAAAATTTTATAAACAACAAATAGAATTAGTCAATAATGGGAAATTAGTACAGGCTAAGCTTAATTTAAATCAAGGAAAAAAGTTAGTTGATAATTTTAAGGTTACTGATAATATACTAATAAGTCAGATTGATTTAGAGGTAAATATATCACGAAATAAGGTCGCAAAAACTCAAATATTTCAGAGATGGTTATTGATCGTTTTGGGAATTGTACTTATTGTGGGTAATATTATATTTATTAAATATATCTCAAATTTTATGTATGAGGAAGTTAAGAAAAAAAATGAAGTAAATAAAGAATTGAATAAATTACTTGTTTCACATGAAGAGTTTATTGCAAATATTTCACATGAACTTAAAACACCACTAAATGTAATTTTTTCAGCCATACAATTATTTCAAATGTATTGTGATAAAGGTTCGTTAGATGAGAGGCGAGAAACAATTATTAAATATCTTGACTCAATGAAATTAAATTCATATAGGTTATCTAAACTTATAAATAATATAGTCGATTCATCAAAGATCCAAGCAGGATTCTTTAATTTAAATTTATCAAATAATAATATCGTTGAAGTTGTGGAAGAAATAGTAATGTCTGTAACTAATATTACTGATATTAAAGGTATACGTATTATTTTTGATACTGATACAGAGGAAAAAATTGTTGCATGCGATACAGAGATGATACAAAGAATATTATTAAATCTTATATCAAATGCCATAAAATTCTCGAATGAAGGTGATGAAATACTTGTGGAGTTCAAGGATAAAGATAAATTCTTTCAAATTTCAGTCAAGGACAACGGCATAGGAATTGAAGAAGAAAACTTGAAGATGATTTTTGATAGATTTAAGCAAGTAGATAAATCTTTATCAAGAAATTCTGAAGGCACAGGCATTGGTTTAAGTTTAGTCAAGTCCATTGTGGAATTGCATGGAGGCGCTATATATGCTGAAAGCGAATTCGGAAAAGGAAGCAAATTTACAGTTGAACTTCCAGCTGGGAAGGTGAAGCACGAGAATATGTTATATAGTAGTAAAGGGAAAAGTGAAAATGAAAATATACGTGTGGAACTTTCAGATGTTTATTTGTAACTCAAGGTTAAATTCATAAACATAAAGTATAGAGTGCTTGTTTATTAAAAAATTAAGATACAGGGGAAGTATTTGAAATTTTTTTGAGCATTAGGATAAAATAAATAATATAAATCCCTCAATTGTTAAGGTCTTGTTTTAAATAGAATATATGATGTAGTTTAATTAAAAGTACAAACGGGGGATTATAAAAATGATAAAGGTTCATTATATCAAATTTAAGTGTGGTAGTATTTTTTTAATTATATTAGTTGTATTTAGTTTTGGTGGGTATAGATTTGTAAAAAATTCATCATTAAATAATAAAGCTAAACTAACATTAGTAAGTACCCAGGTAACAGAGAGTACGGTGATTACATTTCCAGATAAAAATTTGGAAAAAGCAATAAGAGCATATATACAATGCCCTACCGGAGATATTTTAAGGGATGATGTTGATAAGATAACAAACCTACAAAATACTAAAGGCAAACATATTAAGAATCTTTCAGGCATAGAAAATTTGACTAATTTAGTATGTCTAAATTTAAGTAATAACCAAATTAGTAATTTAAAACCTTTGAATGGATTAACAAATTTGACTAATTTGAATTTAGCGTCTAATAAAATTAATAATATAGAACCTTTGATTGGGCTTACTGAATTGATTCATCTGAATCTGGATACTAATCAAATGAGTAATATAACGCCTTTAAAGGGACTTATTGAATTAACTAATTTGGATTTAGCAGCAAACAAAATGAGTAATATAGAGCATTTAAAGAGACTTACTAAATTGAAAAATCTGAATTTGGCTGATAACCAAATGCGTGATATAGAACCTTTAAAAGGGCTTACTAAATTGACAAATTTAAATTTAGCAGCAAATCAAATGAGTGACATAGAACCTTTAAAGGGACTTACTAATCTAACCGATTTGAATTTAGCTGCGAATAAGATGAGCAATATAGAACCTTTAAAGGGACTAACTAACTTGACTAGTTTGAATTTATCTGCGAATAAGATGAGTGATATAGAACCTTTAAAAGGACTAACTAATTTGATTAAGTTGAATTTAGCAGCAAATCAAATGAGTGATATAGAACCTTTAAAGGGACTTACTAAACTGATTGATTTGTATTTAGACACAAATCAAATAAAAGATTATTCTCCAGTCAATACTAAGTATAAAGAATTGGAAATGCCTAGAGATGTGAATACAGTTATTACTCCTAAGCAAAATATAACAAGTGTCAGTAATCAGGTTGAAACTAGTAAAGTTATTACATTTCCAGATGAAAATTTAGAAAAATTAATAAGAAGTGCTATTCAAAAACCTACTGGAGATATTTTAAAGTCTGATGTTGATAAGATAACAAGTTTGCAAGATGCTAAAGATAAACATATCGCAAATCTTTCAGGAATTGAGAATCTGACTAATTTGACTTCATTAAATTTAAATAATAATCAAATTACTAATATAGAACCTTTAAAAGTGTTGATTAATCTAACAGAGCTAAATGTAAGTATGAACCAAATTGATGTTACAGATATGCAATCACTGCGAAATGCCTTGCCTAAATGGAATATTAAATAAGAAGTAAGGGCTTTATTTATAACAGTATAATAAAATAAACACTTTGTGATATTATTGTTGCTTGAAATTAAAAAATGTTATAATATGGGAGGTTATCCTATGTCAAGAAAAGAAAAAAACTTATCCCAAAGTGTTGCTGATGATATTCTTGCAATGATTACTATAGATAAAAAATTTGTTATTGGAGATAAATTACCAAATGAAAATGAACTATCGAAGCAGTTAGGAGTAAGTAGAACTACACTTCGCGAAGGTATTCGGATTTTAGTAACTCACAATATACTTGAAATTAAGAGAGGTAAAGGAACATATGTGACAGATCATGAGAAACTTAATGGTGATTTTGGCTTAGAAGAGTTTTCTACAATTAAGATGAACGTTAAAGATTTATATGAAATGAGATTGATTTTTGAGCCTCAAACTGCTTATTATGCCGCAAAGAGGGCAACAGATAAGGAACTTGCAAGAATATTATACTATGGTAGATTAGAGGAAGATAAAATTTTAAATAAGCTTGACCGTACTGAGACGGAGCAAGCTTTTCATAAATCTATAGCAAAGGCAACTCATAATGAGTTTATGAATAAGTTAATGCCTATACTTTACAAAGCAATTGATAAGGGTGTCATTTTATCCTATGAAAATGAAACAATAATTCGTGATACGCTAAGTGATCATCATATGGTCATGGAGTTTTTAGAAGCCAGGGATGCAGAGGGTGCAAAAACAGCAATGAAACTTCATATTTTACATGCTATGAGGGGTCTTGGAATAAGTAATGAATAAAATAAATGTCGGTTCTTTGTTATATAAGAATTGGCATTTATTTTTTTATAATTATGATAGTAAATCATTGACAACAGACATCATACAACGTACAATAAAAACAAACAACTGTGGACTATAATTTATAAAGGTGGTAATGTTATGAGAAGTGATGTAGTAACAAAAGGAACAGGCAGAGCACCTCAACGTGCACTATTTAATGCTTTAGGTTTTACAAAAGAAGAAATGGAAAGGCCTCTTATAGGTATCGTTAGTTCAAAAAACGATATTGTACCAGGTCATATGAATTTAGATAAAATTGTAGAGGCTGTGAAAATTGGTGTAGCAATGGCAGGCGGTACTCCAATAGTTTTCCCTGCAATTGCAGTATGTGATGGAATTGCAATGGGTCATCAAGGTATGAAGTATTCACTAGCTACAAGAGATTTAATTGCTGATTCAACAGAGGCAATGGCTATGGCACATGCTTTTGATGCGCTAGTAATGGTGCCAAATTGTGATAAAAATGTACCGGGACTTTTAATGGCAGCAGCAAGAGTTAACGTGCCAACTATTTTTGTAAGTGGTGGACCTATGCTTGCAGGTAAAATTGATGGATGTAAAACAAGTTTTTCAAGCATCGCTGAGGCGGTTGGTGAGTTTAATGTTGGTAAAATTACTGAGGAAAAGCTAGAAGAATTTGAGAATAAATGCTGTCCAACCTGTGGATCTTGTTCTGGTATGTATACTGCAAATAGCATGAACTGTTTAACAGAAGTTCTTGGAATGGGACTTGGCGGGAATGGAACTATCCCGGCGGTTTATTCAGAGAGAATTAGGCTTGCAAAACACGCTGGAATGAAAATTATGGAGCTACTGAGTAAAAATATAAGACCGAGAGATATTATGACGGAAGGTGCATTTAAAAATGCTCTAACTATGGATATGGCCCTTGGATGTAGTACAAACAGTATGCTTCATTTGCCAGCAATTGCTCATGAAGTAGGTATTGAGTTAAACGTGGATATGGCAAATGCAATTAGCGATAAAACACCTAATCTTTGTCACCTTGCACCGGCAGGACATACCTATGTTGAGGATTTAAATGAAGCCGGTGGAGTTTATGCTGTTATGCATGAGATAAACAAATTGAATTTATTAAATACGGATTTGATTACATGTACGGGTAAAACTGTTGCAGAAAATATCAAAGGATGCGTAATAAAAGATACACAGGTGATTCGCACAATTACGAATCCTTATAGTACTACTGGTGGAATTGCTGTACTTAAGGGTAATCTTGCTCCTGATTCATGTGTTGTAAAACGTTCAGCAGTATCAGAAGAAATGTTAAAACATGAAGGACCAGCAAGAGTGTTTGATTGTGAAGAGGATGCTTTGAGTGCTATCAATTCAGATGAGATTATTCCGGGAGATGTTATTGTAATTCGTTATGAAGGCCCTAAGGGCGGTCCTGGCATGAGAGAAATGCTTAATCCAACATCTGCAATTATGGGACGAGGACTTGGTAATAGTGTAGCACTTATAACAGATGGACGGTTTAGTGGTGCAACTAGGGGAGCTGCAATTGGACATGTTTCTCCAGAAGCGGCAGTTGGTGGAAATATTGCTTTAATTTACGAGGGGGATATTATATCAATAGATATTAATGCTAATTCTATTAATTTTAATGTTAGCGATGAAGAGCTTAAAATAAGAAGAGCAAACTGGAAACCAAGAAAACCTAGTATTACAACTGGTTATCTTGCTAGATATGCTGCATTAGTGTCATCAGGTAATAAAGGTGCTATATTAGAAGTTCCAAAATATTAAATATAATAGCCTACATCTTAACATTAAGATGTAGGCTATTATTCTAAAACATGTAAGTAGGTTGAACTAATTTTATACAGTTAGGCTTTGTACCATACTGTTTGCAGCATTTTTTATGGTAACTAACTTGTATTCTTTGTTTCGCCTTGTTACACCTATGAAATCATATTTCACACCTTTAACATGATCTACGAATCTTTCGAATGAGGCAAGAGTAGAAATACACCCATTACCAGTTCCTCCAGGAGCAGCAACACATATAAAAGGTTTACCAAATAAACTATTTTTATCACCATTTAAGGCTTCACATCTGCGTAGTCTATCAATAAATGACTTAAGTGATTCGCTCATATCACCCCAATAAACTGGTGTAATAATTATGTATCCGTCTGCCTTTGCCATTTTTTTGTGTAGGTCTTGAAAATCATCTTTTACTTGGCAGGTATGTTCTTTAAGGCATGTCCCCCATCCGTTTCCACAAGCATGACAGGATGGAATATTTAATGTGTTAAGATTTATTAAATTAGCGGTTGCTACACCCGTTTGTACTCCGATTTTTGCGGCCTCACCACAGGCAGCAGTTAGTCCGTTAGTATTAGGACTAGAAGTAATTATCATTATGTTCATTTAAAAACCTCCATATTATTTATTTTAACCTTCTACTTTATTCTAGTACATTAAGGGGTTTGTGGCAAATAAAACGTCGAGAAAATAAAGCTTTTTATTGAGAATATCTGATTATAAAGTATAGACTTATAAGGAAAATTTTTTATGTTTTATATTATTGTTTTTCATATCTAGATAATATATAATTGTAAGTGATTAAGCGAATTATAAGAAAATAAGTTTTGTTTGGAAGGAGATTAGTATGAAAATAGATCAATCTAAAGAAAAAGGTACTTTGAAAGAGAAAAAGACTAATATGTTATTAGCTTCCTTTATGCTATTTGTTTTCCCGATAATAAGTGTTGTTGTTGCAGTAGTCTTAGGAGGATATATAGGAAAATATATAGGAGCTCCTATTCAAATTTCTAGAGTTTGCGGAGGAATCATTGGTTTTATATGTGCAATTGTAGTTATTAAATTGTTTGATAAATCAGCTACAATAGATGATAAAGAAGAAAAAATTTATTGGGAAGATTTGTAGATATTAATCTTATAAGCTTTTTAATTATTTAATATTTTAAATTAATCTGAGGGAGTGCTAACGATGATTGGGAAAAGGCTAAGGCTCGGAGATACTATTGGGCTAATTTCTCCTGCAAGTCCTGAAAATATAGAAGCAATAAAAAAGGCAATTTTATTGCTAAATAATCTAGGATTTAATGTAATAGAAGGGAAACATCTATATGATAGATGGGGTTATCTTGCTGGTAAAGATAAAGACAGAGCATCCGATATTATGGAAATGTTTAAAAATAAAGCAGTAGACATGATACTTTGTGTTAGAGGTGGATATGGCTCAAGTAGATTACTACCATATCTAGATTATGATATTATAAAGAAAAATCCGAAAATATTTGCAGGTTTTAGTGATATAACAGTTTTTCTAAATGCTTTTTATGAAAAATGTGGGCTAACTACTTTCCATAGCCCAATGGGTACTTCTAATTTAGAAGATGTGGTCACATTTAAAAGCTTTATGTTTACATTTATGGAAGGGTATAAACCATATACTATTAAGAATCCAGATGAATTTAAAATATCGTGCATAAACCCAGGCATAGCTAATGGTAACCTTATAGGCGGTAATTTGGGATTAATATGTAACTCGCTTGGGACTCCATATGAAATTGATATGAAAGATAAAATACTTTTTATAGAAGAGGTTAATGAGGCTCCTTATAGAGTTGATAGAATACTAACACAGCTTTTATTATCAAATAAACTTAAACAGTGTAAGGGGATTATTTTAGGACAATTTAAAGATTGTGACTTACCACATTATGAAAGAAGCCTTACACTGGAAGAAGTTCTTGAGGATAGATTATACAATTTAGACATACCTATGTTTTCAGGGTTTTGCTCAGGTCATGATTACCCTAAACTTACAATCCCAATTGGGGCTAGGGTCAGAATGGATGCAGAACTTGGAATTATAAATGTATTGGATGCTGTAGTAGAATAATATAAAAGCTTGTAAAATTTAAATTTTACAAGCTTTTATATTATTAATTATTTTATTATTCTTTTACCTATTACAAAATTATCTTTGTAATATCCAGTTAATTCAGATATTTTTACAACATCACCTGGTTTCGGACAATGTATAAATTTATTGTTTCCAATATAAATTCCAATATGAGATACCTCAGAAGGTGAAGAAGTATTTGTTGTAAAGAAAACTAAATCGCCATTTTTAAGATTATCTATATTAATAGGTGTACCTACATTTATCTGATCCATAGTTGTTCTAGGTATAGTTATACCATAGTGTTTATAAACATAAAGAACAAACCCCGAACAATCGAAGCCACCACTTATATATTTACCAGTAGTACTTAATGTTGCAGGAGTAGCACCGCCCCATAAGTACGGCGTACCCAAAAATGTATTAGCATAAGTTACTATATTATTTCCAGTTGCGGTTGTAGTAGGTTGTTGTCCATTTGCTATGTAGCTTGGACTGCTTGATGTTTCATTAACCATACTTACGTATGGTTTGTATATGTAGCCCCATTGACCAGAATATTTAATTTTATAGAAATTATTTTGAGTTCCATATATATCTATCTTTTGATTTGGTTTTAATGAACCGATAATAGTCGCCTTGTTATCCAAGGAAGCTGTTTTTCTTACATTTAAAAAATCAGATGCTATAATATTTCCAACGCCAGTAGGTTTTGCAGGAGGTATTACAGCAGGTGTTACGGTAGCTGTAGCTGTAGGGATACTTGTACTACTTGTTACCTTTACATATAAGGTACTTATGTAACTTGTTTTTCCATTATAAATTATTTTATAAAATCCATTTAAGGTACCGAGTATTGTAACTTTGCTTCCGAGTTTAATGGATCCAGTCACGGGGTAGGTGGACCCAGCTCCAGACCTTACATTTAATGTTGTCGCTGTTATTTGACCATATTTTTCAGTTTTAACAGGAGTGCTTTTTACTAGATTTACGTATGAGCTACCTATGTAACCAGTTTTTCCACCATAATTTATTATATAAAAACCCCCAGATTTTCCGAGAGTACTTATTTTTGTGTTTTTTGAAAGATAACCTGTAATGTTAGATAAAAGCGAAGGTTTTTGTCTAACACGTAATGATGATGTATTTACAAGACCAGTGTCGGCAATTGCAATTTGGGAACTTACTATAGACAATAGCATTACTATAAAAACTATTCTTTTTTTCATATGGTTGCCTCCAATATTTCATTTAATAGTTTTATTTCACTTTAATACGAAACATGAGATAGTTACGTTTATATATTCACCACCTTTATTTTGAGCCTTATTTAATCCTAACTCAAAAAATCCCATGGGAAATATTATGAAGTCGTATTTAAATAGTATAGCACTTATACTATTTAAAATGTTATTTTTATAAAAAAAATGTCGCTATTTGTTGTGTAACATGATATATATCAATACTGAAAAGCTTTTAAATGGAACTAAGAAACAAATTAGTTATCAAATTAATATTAATACAAGATGCATCATCTAATTATTGATTTTGTAATGTAATAAGTATAATATATAAATAAAATATAGATGGCAAATACCTATTTATATAATAAGTAAAAATGATTTTTGGATTTATGTGTAGTTTTTAAATATGGGAAGACCATATATATAGGAGGTTGAAAAAGTGGAGAAATATTCTGCATTAACTCCAATAGAAGTTGCGGAGATACTTAAAATATCAAAGAATACAGTTTATGAATTGGTAAAAAGAGGAGAGCTTAATTCATATAAGGTTGGCAACAAATTAAGAATAGAGATGAAGGATATTGAAGAATATAAAAATAAGTCTAAAAGACTTCAAAATACTAAACAAAGTAATGCAGAAGGAATTAATTATTATAATTCAATTGAGACCCCATACGGATTAGAAAAAATACAAAAAAGTTATGACTTTGTTATATGTGGCCAGGATATTATGCTAGATATATTATCAAGACATTTGCAACAACACACTAAAGGGTTTCAGGCACTTAGATCTTATATTGGTAGTTATGATGGATTGTATGCACTTTATCATGGTAATGTTCAAATTGCTACAGCTCATTTATGGGATGGTGAAACAGGGCAATATAATGTACCTTATGTAAAAAGAATGCTTCCTGGAATACCTGCAATAATAGTTCATCTTGCTAATAGGATGCAAGGATTTTATGTTCAAAAGGGTAATCCTAAAGAGATAAAAGGGTGGGAAGATTTAAAACGATCAGAAATTATTATAATAAATCGAGAGATAGGTAGTGGGACAAGAGTATTATTGGATGAACATTTAAAAAAGCTTGGAATAGATGGTAATAATATATCTGGTTATGATAGAGAATGTTTTTCACATCTTGCAGTAGCGAGTACGGTTGCAAGAGGGGGAGCTGACATAGCTATTGGAAATGAAAAAGCTTGCCAGCAGGTAAATGAAATTGATTTTATTCCATTACAAACTGAAAGTTATGAACTTGTAATTAAGAAAGAGGATATTGATAAACCTCATTTTCAGGCTGTAATTCAAATTATTAGGTCGAAGGAGTTTAAACTCGAGCTAGAAGGTATTGGTGGATATGACCTAAAAGATATAGGAGTTATAACCGCAGAAACTTAATGAAATAAAAAGTGATTTAGCATAGACGCTAAATCACTTTTTATTTATTATAAATTATTTACAATAAAGTAGTTGAAATATTCAGTGAATTAGGATACAATAAAAAACAATAAACATAACGTAACATAACAAAACATAACAAAACATAATGGAAGATGTAATGTATTAAATTTAGAATAAAATTTGTTATGTTTTAATTTAAGCTAAAAATATATTTATAGGGGGAAGAAAATGAAAAAAAGAGTACGTTTTGTATTAACTATGTTCCTAGTTACATTTACATTGGCAATGACTGGGTGCGCTCAAAAGGCTAAAACAGTTGAAACGCCAGCGAAAGCAACTACTCAGAAATCAGTTACACTTACAATTTCAGCTGCTGCAAGCTTAACAGAGGCCATGGGGGAAATAAAAACACTGTATAAAAAGGAAAAACCCAATGTTACAATAAATTATAACTTTGGTTCTTCAGGAATTTTACAACAACAAATAGAACAAGGTGCAAATGCTGATTTATTCTTTTCGGCGGCTACAAAACAGATGACTGAACTTGCGAAAAAAGGATTGATGATTGATTCTACTAAAGTTAATCTATTAGGGAATACGGTGGTGCTTATAACCAAAAGTGATTCTACATTAGGTATTAAGGACTTTAAAGATTTGAAAAACAGTAATATCAAGAAAATTGCTTTGGGAGAACCTAAAACTGTTCCTGTAGGGCAATATTCAGAGGAAATATTGACATCTTTAAAAATTCTTGGTAAAGTGAAAACAAAGGCTGTTTATGGAAAAGATGTTAAAGAAGTTTTATCTTGGGTAGAATCAGGAGATGCAGAAGTAGGAGTTGTATATGGCAGCGATGCTAAGACTTCTAAAAAGGTAAAGGTCGTAGCAGTTGCTGGCAAGGAATTATACAAAAAGCCAGTGGTATATCCAGTTGCTGTAATTAAAGCTAGTAAAAATATAGTTGATACTAAAGTCTTTTTAAAATATTTATCTAGTGATAAAGCAAAAGAAGTGTCTGTTAAATATGGTTTTAGTTTTCTTGTAAAATAGGATAGGAGTTGGAATATATGTCAGAATATTCACCATTATGGATTTCCCTAAAAACCTCTATTACAGCTACTTTTATAGTGTTTTTTATTGGTATCGCAGCGGCTTGGTTTATGGCTAGCTATAAGGGACGTGCTAGAGGAATATTAGATGGGATTTTGACATTGCCAATGGTACTTCCTCCAACGGTTGTAGGATTTATATTACTTATGATTATAGGAAAGAATTTCCCTATAGGAAAGTTATTAAGTAGATTTGGAATTAATATAATATTCACATGGTATGCTACAGTTATAGCTGCAACTGTAGTTGCCTTTCCTTTAATGTATAGGACTTGTGTTGGTGCTTTTAGGCAAATTGATGTTAATGTTATTAATGCAGCAAGGACTCTTGGAGTATCTGAGCAAAGAATTTTTTGGAAGGTAGCTGTACCGCTTGCTTGGCCAGGAATTGCGGCAGGTACAGTCTTGTCATTTGCAAGAGCACTTGGAGAATTTGGAGCAACTATAATGATTGCTGGAAGTATTCCTGGTAAAACGCAAACAATACCAATTGCAATATATTTTGCCGAGGTAGCAGGAGAAACAGGTAATGCCATTAAATGGGTTATATTAATATTTATAATATCTTTGACAGTAATGGTTGCTAGTGATAAATGGGCTGAAAAGCAAATGTTTATAGTATCGTCTGCTAGGAGAAAATAATTATGAGTTTAGAAGTAGATATTTTAAAAAAACTACAAGGATTTGAACTTAAAGTTAAATTTAAGGTTGATAATTATACATTAGGGTTTTTAGGATCGTCTGGGTCAGGCAAAAGTATGACGCTAAGATGCATTGCGGGAATTGAAACCCCTGATACAGGGCGCATAGTGTTAAATAATCATGTGTTATTTGATTCAGAAAAAAAAATAAATATGCCAATACGAGAAAGAAAAGTTGGTTTTCTTTTTCAAAATTATGCTCTTTTTCCTAATATGACAGTAGAGGAAAATATTGGTTTCGGGCTTGTTAAAAGGATTTCTAAAGTTGATAAAGCTAATAAAATTAGTAAGAAAATTATGGACTTACAGCTTAATGGAATGGAAAAAAGATATCCATATCAATTGTCAGGAGGGCAACAACAAAGAGTTGCACTTGCAAGGGCTCTTGTTGTAGACCCAGAAATATTACTTCTTGATGAACCATTTTCAGCATTAGATGAGCACCTTAGGAATAACATGATTATTAGGCTAAAGGAGGATCTTAAGGAATTTAAGGGAACCTCAATTTTTGTTACACATAACATGGAAGAAGCTTATCAATTATGCAATAATATAATAATAATAGCAGGGGGAAAGATAGATGCTGTTGGTCATAAGGATGTTATATTTAATAATCCACCGACGCTTTATTCTGCTAAATTAACAGGTTGTAAAAATATTTCAAAGGCTAGGAAAGTTGAACCTAGTATAATAGAAGCTGTAGATTGGGGATGCAGAATTACATTTAACTATGAACTAGAGGGCGATATAACATATATAGGAATTAGGGCTCATTATTTAGAAATTTGTGAAGAAGATCAGGTTATTAATACTTTTAATTGTTGGGTTGTTTTTACTAGTGAGGCTTTATTTAGAATAAAAGTATATCTTAAATTTAGTAAGCCTATAGTAGGTGAAAAAGATTATAATATAATGTGGGATATTTCTAAGGAAGAGTGGGATTTAATTAAACAAAAACCACTTCCATTAAAAATAAGAATTAACCCGGATAAAGTTATAAAAATCAAGAAAAGCATATCAAATTAAAAGGTCACCTATTAAAGGCGACCTTTTTCTAATTCATCGATTATTTCTAATTCTACCAAGTCTATATTTGTTTTTCCTATATATCCAAATTTAAGCTGATTAGTTCTTATAAAGCTCATGGCCTTGTAATAGGTTGCGTGATTCATAAAACCGGGATAGAAAAACACATAATCGCAATTAGCTAAAACACTAGTATCAAAATTTTCACTAAAGCCGTGTAGCGTTCTAAGCTCTGGATATTTTTCTCTGAATTTTCTTCTCCAGTCTTTAGCACCACCTATGATAATAATATTAAAATTTGATATGTAATCTGATAATGACTTTGTTTGTGCAAGCGGGATATAATCATTATTTATTTTAAATACATATTCTCGTAGACCATTTAATTCAGTTCTATATCTTTTCTCAACTAATAATTGGTTTTCAAGATCATTGATTCTATTTTGCATTTCAACAACTTCAGAATTATGTGTTTTATTTACTTTATTTATCTGAATGTTTAAAGTATCTTCAAATTTTGTATTTTCTTTCTTAGAGATCATTAATTTATTTGATATATCTTTATTTGTCACATTGACAGTATTTAAATTATCCTCTAAAGTGTTTATTTTAATATGTAATATTTCTTGATTATTTTCAAAATATAGGTTTTTAGATTTTTTATATTCATTAATTAAAGATTTTATAAAAATGCCATTTACAAGAACTTGAAGTATCGCTTTAGGGTCCAAAGAAGTATATCCCATTTTAATGTAGGATAATAATATTTCATCAATATTTAAAAAGTTGGAATTCGTGAAGAGATGATTAACATCAAGTTTGTTAATAATGAAAATATTCTCAAGAATTTCACCTGATTCTTCAATAATATTTATATTGCTGTTTAAAATATCTTTAAAACTATTTATTTTGCCATACTCTCTTTTGAGTAATGATTTGATCTCTTGAAGCTCGTTTTTATGTACTTCTAATTCCTTCGTTATGTCTCTTGTCATGGGGTCACAAAACTCAAACGCTTTTATATCATTAATAATTGACTTAAAAAACCCTTGATCAATTTCGTTTGCTTTGCGATATATACCAAAATAAAAGTATATTGCGGCTTCTAGCCTTGCTTCTGTTTTCATTGTAACTTCATCCATTAGATGATATCTTTTAGTTAGTTCTCTTTTATCATGCTTTTTAACAGCATTAAAGACTACGCAGTAGTGTTTTCTAAGTAAATTAATTATAGTGCTTCTTAAGTTATAATCATTCTCCGCAATTAAAAGAATACCAAGTGCTTTTTTTCCTTCGATTTCTTGCTCAAGTGTACCTTGTGTCATAATAATATGTTTTGAACAGGAGGAGTTTTTAACAGCTTCATAATATTTAATTTTATCAAGCAGATATAATTTATTAATATCTTTTTTCATTTCGGCGTTTCTAATCATTGCTATGCTTACATTTGCTAATATGTAATTTGCAAGAACATTTTCAGAGACATTCCAAGTTTGACCTATCATTTTTGAAAAACTTCCAATATTTAAATTTACTACATTTGAGCTATCTTTAATCAAATCCAATTATAGAATGCCTCCCTTACTATATTAAAATTTTTCTATAGCATTATTAATTGTGTTAAATATAATGAAAGTGTATATAGCGTATTATAAAGCTAATATTAGGATAAATCAACAACATAATAACATTTAGAAATGACATGAAGTTAGTTAAATAAAATCAGATTACATAAGAGAAGCATGGTAACGATTGCAAATTTAATCATTTCATATGGCAACGATATCATGATAAAAAATGGTGGATTTACAAGAATACTTATGCAAAACTTGCAAAAAAAGCTTGACTATATATCAAAAAGACAGTAATATAAATAAAAATAAGTAATTGAAAACAAGTAAAAATGAATATGAAAATATAAACAAAATTCATTTGTTTCAAAATTCAAATAAAAAATCTTTTATTTAAAACTAATATTTAAATCACTTAAAATAAATATTATGGTTATGATAAGATTTCAAAAAAATCGTTTAGAATAAAACATAAAGAAATACAGGCTTTTTATCTATAATAACATTAATATATATGATTTTACGTGTTGAATGTTCGCAATTTTCAGAATTGAATTAAATAATAACAAATTTCTCGAAAAATACAATATTTAAAATTCTGAAATAAAATAAATTATAACTTTAAAAAATAGTCATTTATATTTTAATAAAGTCATAAACATATTAAAACTATTTTTAAACGAAATGACTTTTTAATAATTGAAAAAATCATTTTTAATTTGGTAAATACTTTACTTCAAATAAATATGTGGTAAAGAATTATATATATGAGGAGGAGTTAATATGAGACAAGTAGCAATTTATGGAAAAGGTGGTATTGGAAAATCTACCACAACTCAAAATCTAACAGCAGGTCTTGCAGAAATGGGAAAACAAATCATGGTGGTTGGCTGTGATCCAAAAGCAGATTCAACCAGACTTCTTCTTGGTGGTCTTGCACAGAAAAGTGTTCTTGATACATTAAGAGAAGAAGGCGAGGAAGTAGATCTTGATTCAATATTAAAGCCTGGTTATAGAAATATAAGATGTGTTGAATCAGGTGGTCCTGAACCGGGTGTAGGTTGCGCAGGACGTGGAATTATTACTGCAATCAATATGTTAGAAAGTTTAGGCGCATATACTGATGATTTAGATTATGTATTTTATGATGTTTTAGGTGATGTTGTCTGTGGTGGATTTGCAATGCCAATGAGAGAAGGAAAAGCTCAAGAAATATATATAGTTGCAAGTGGTGAAATGATGGCACTATACGCAGCGAACAATATTGCAAAGGGCGTACTAAAATATGCTAACAGTTCAGGAATAAGACTTGGCGGAATAATTTGTAACAGTAGAAACGTAGATAAAGAAATAGACCTATTAAAAGCATTTGCAGAAGAACTTGGAAGTCAATTAATATATTTTGTGCCAAGAGACAATATGGTTCAAAGAGCTGAAATACACAAACAAACTGTAATAGAATTTGATCCAGAGGCAGGACAAGCGCAGGAATATAGACAACTTGCTAAAGCAATTGATGAAAATAAGATGTTTGTTATTCCAAAACCAATGTCTCAAGAAAGATTAGAAGCAATATTAATGGAACATGGGTTAATGGATATCTAATTAAGAATATCTAATTCATTTATAACAATATAGATAGGGGGAATTAAACGATGATAATGATTAAAGCAGTAATTAGACCAGAAAAAGTAGGTATTGTTCTCTCAGAGTTATGTGATGCTGGGTTCCCAGCAGTTACAAAGATAGGTGTAGTTGGACGTGGTAAGCAAAGAGGAGTTAAGGTCGGAGATGTATATTATGACGAAATTCCAAAAGAAATGTTAATGCTAGTAGTTAGCGATAATGATAAAGATGATGTTATAAAAATTATAATTAGAAGTTCAAAAACAGGAGAAAAAGGTGCTTTTGGTGATGGAAAGATTTTCGTAAGTGATGTAGACGAAGTATATACCATAAGTTCTGGAAATTCTGGATTATAAGGAGGGCCAATAATATGAAGGAAATAACAGCTATCATTCGAATGGATATGGTTAACAAAACTAAAGAAGCTCTTCTTAAAATAGCAGTTCCTTCTATGACTGCAATAAGGGTTATGGGAAGAGGAAAGAAAAAAATAGCTTATGAATTATTTCAAAATGCATTTAGTGAGGATGAAGGACTTCCACCAATAATCGCTGAGCAATTGTCTGAGATGCACAGATTAATGCCAAAGAGAATGATAATACTAGTTGTAGAGGATAAAGATGTACAAAATACAGTAAAAACTATTATAGAAGTAAATCAAAACGGAAATCCAGGAAATGGGAAGATATTTGTAGCTACGATAAATGATGTGGTTACAGTAAGAACCGGAAAAACTGGAATAGAAGCTATTTAATTAAATAAAGCGAGGTGAAGTATATGAAAGAATTTATGGATAAAGTGCTTGAAAAATATCCTGCAAAAACATTTAAAAACAGAAAACAACATATAGTTATTAAAAAAGCGGAGGATGATTTATTAACAATTACAGCGAATACTAGAACAATTCCAGGGATGATAACAAGCAGGGGATGTTGTTATGCAGGCTGTAAGGGCGTTATACTCGGGCCAATAAAGGATATGGTTCATATAGTTCATGGACCTATCGGGTGTTCTTATTATACTTGGGGAACAAGGAGAAATAAGGCGAAAACTGAACCAGGAGGTCAAAACTATATAGAATATTGTTTTTCAACAGATATGCAAGAAAGCGATATTATATTTGGTGGTGAAAAGAAATTAAGACAAGCAATAAAAGAAGCAGTAGAGATATTCCATCCGGCTGCCATAACAATTTCAGCTACATGCCCAGTAGGACTAATTGGTGATGATATAAATGCAGTAGCGGCTGAAGCAGAAAAGCTTTATGGAATTCAAGTTTTAGCTTTTAATTGTGAAGGATACAAAGGTGTAAGTCAGTCAGCTGGACATCATATCGCTAACAACAATTTAATGAGAAGTGTAATTGGTACAGGAACTAAAGCTCCTACTAAAAAACATTCTATAAATTTGTTAGGTGAGTATAATATTGGCGGAGATGGCTGGGAAGTTGAAAGAGTATTCAAAAAAATAGGTTATGAAGTAGTATGTGTAATGACCGGTGATGGTAGTTACGAGGACATAAAAAATGCTCATACAGCTGATGTTAATTTAGTTCAATGTCATAGATCTATAAATTATATAGCTGAAATGATGGAGACAAAATACGGAATACCTTGGATAAAAGTTAATTTTATAGGTGTTAGTGGAATTACTGAGACTTTAAGAAATGTAGCGCTTTATTTTGATGATAAAGATCTTATAGAAAAAACAGAGAAAGTAATTGCAGAGGAAATTGCTGCAATAGAAGGACAAATGCAATATTATAAAACAAGACTTGAAGGAAAAACAGCATTTTTATATGTTGGAGGTTCAAGGTCCCATCATTATCAAACGCTTCTTCATGACTTAGGTATTGAAACTGTAGTTTCAGGTTATGAATTTGCCCACAGAGATGATTATGAGGGTCGCGAAGTTATTCCTGATATAAAACTTGATGCAGATAGTAAGAACATTGAGCACTTAACAGTTGAAAAAGACGAAAAGAAATATAGAACTATTATATCTCCGCAGAGATATGAAAAACTCAAAAAGGAAATACCTTTAGCTAAGTATGATGGCCTTATAAAAGATATGAAAAAAGATGCAGTAATAATTGATGATTTAAACCATTTTGAAACAGAGCAATTAATTAAACATTTAAAACCTGACATGTTTTTCTCGGGAATTAAAGATAAGTATGTAGTGCAAAAGATGGGAGTAACGTCAAAGCAATTACATTCATATGATTATTCAGGACCGTATGCTGGATTTAGAGGAGCAGTAGTTTTTGCAAGAGAGCTTACATCGGGAGTACATACTCCTGCATGGAGATATGTTACCCCACCGTGGAAAGTAGAACCATTATTAGAAGGAAAAGTTATTGGAGGTGATGAGTAATGTTAGATTTAACTACGAAAGATGTCGTTGAAAGAAAAGCTTTAAGAATTAATCCTGCAAAAACTTGTCAACCTATTGGGGCTATGTATGCAGCACTTGGTGTTCATGCATGTTTACCTCATAGTCATGGGTCCCAAGGATGTTGCGCTTTTCATAGGATGCAACTTACGAGGCATTTTAAAGAGCCAATAATGGCATCTACAAGTGCATTTACAGAAGGAGCATCAGTTTTCGGTGGAGGAGCAAATTTAAAAACTGCTATAAAAAATATATTTGAGCTTTATAAACCAGATATAATTGCAGTTCATACTACTTGTTTATCAGAGACTATCGGTGATGATTGTAAAACAATGATTTTTCAAGCTGAGGGTGATATTCCAGAGGGTAAACATGTAATTCATGCTAGTACTCCAAGTTATGTAGGTTCACATATAACTGGATTCTCAAGTATGGTAAAAGCTTTTGTTACTTATTTATCTGTTAATAGCGGAAAAGAAAATGGAAAAGTTAATCTTTTACCCGGATTTGTAGATCCAGGTGATATGAGAGAATTAAAAAGGATTCTTAGTGTTATGGGAATTGACAATATTCTTTTCCCGGATACTAGTGGAGTTTTAGATGCACCTATGACAGGTTCTTTTGAAATGTATCCACTTGGTGGAACAACAGTTGATGAAATTATTGATGCTGGAAATTCAAAGCTATCAATAGCACTTGGTTCATATTCTGCCGAGGCTGCTGGGATAGAGCTAGAGAAAAAATGTAAAGTTCCAATGAAAACATTAGCTACTCCTATTGGAATTGAAGCTACAGATAGATTGATGACAGAGCTATCTCTATTCTCAAATAAAGATGTTCCAAAATCTATAGAAGAAGAAAGAGGGCAACTAGTTGATTTAATGTTAGACAGTCAAGCTTATTTTAATGGTAAAAAAGTAGCTATTTATGGAGATCCAGATATAGTTACAAGTTTAGCCGAATTTGTAATAAGTCTAGGTGCTATTCCAAAGTATGTAATTACAGGAACACCAGGAGAGACTTTTGTAAAAGAGGTTAATGCAATGCTTGAAAAAAATGGTATAGAGGGATCTACAGTTAAGGCTGCAGCTGATTTATTTGAACTTCACCAATGGATGAAAAATGAGCCAGTAGATTTGTTAATGGGTAATACTCATGGTAAATTTATTGCAAGAGCAGAAGAGGTTCCATTTGTAAGAGTTGGTTTCCCAATACTCGATAGATATGCACATCAGTATTTCCCAATAGTTGGATATAAGGGCGCTATTAGATTGATTGAAATGATGTCAAATGTAATATTAGATAAAATAGATAGAACATGTCCTGAGGAAGATTTTGAATTAGTAATGTAACTTAATATTCGTGGAGGTGATTATATGAAAACAGAATTACTTAAAGAAAGAGAAGACTCAGTTTGTTATAATTCTAAAAACAAGGGAAAAAAGATGAAGTGTGATGGTAATAGCGTATCGGGTTCTGTAAGCCAAAGGGCTTGTGTGTACGCGGGCGCAAGAGTTGTATTAAATCCCATAACCGATGCGTTTCATTTGGTTCATGGACCTATTGGATGTGCTGCCTATACTTGGGATATAAGAGGAAGTCTAACTAGTGATTCTGAAAATTACAGAAATAGTTACTCCACGGATATAAGAGAAAAGGATGTTATATTTGGGGGAGAGAAAAAACTTGCTGCTGCTATCGATGAGATAGTAGTAGCGCATTCCCCTAAAGTAATATTTGTATATTCAACTTGTATTGTGGGTGTAATTGGTGATGATATTGATGCAGTCTGTAGAATGGCAGAAAGCAAATATAATATTCGAGTTATTCCAGTTAAAGCACCTGGGTTTTCAGGAAATAAAGCAGTAGGATATAGAGCCGCTTGCAATGCAATATTAAATCTTATGGGTGAAAATAATGAGCCAAAGGTTTTAGGAATAAATATTTTAGGTGATTTTAATTTAGCCGGAGAAATGTGGATTATTAAAAATTATTTTAAAAGAATGGGTGTTAAAGTAGTTGCAAGAATCACAGGTGATAGCACAACTGATGAGATTAAAGAGGCGCCAACAGCTAGTCTAAATATAGTGCAGTGTGCTGGATCTATGCATTACCTTGCAAATCAAATGACTGAAAAATTTGGAATACCATATATTAATGTTAGTTTTTTAGGACTTGCGGATATTAAGGCATCTTTAACAAATGTAGCGCAATTAAGCAAGGACAAAGAAATTATAAAAAGAACAAAAGAACTAATTGAAACTGAAGAGAAACAAATTGAAGAAACATTAGCTTATTACAAAAGGAGACTAATAGGTAAGAAGGTTGCTATATATGTAGGTGGTGGATTTAAAGCTATTTCACTTATTAAACAATTTAGAGAACTTGGAATGGAAACTGTTATGGTAGGAACTCAAACTGGTAAGGAAGAGGACTACGATATTATAAAAGAAATAACTAATGAGGGAACGGTAATTTTAGATGATACCAATCCAGCAGAACTTGAAAGATTTATACTTGAGAAAAATGCAGACATTTTAGTTGGAGGAGTTAAAGAAAGACCGCTTGCTTACAAACTTGGAATTGCATTTTGCGATCATAATCATGAAAGAAAACATGCACTAGCAGGATTTGAAGGAGCTGTTAACTTTGCAAAGGAAGTAGATTTAACAATCAATAGTCCAGTTTGGAAACTTATATAAATAGGGGGTGTTAATATGGAAATCAAAAATTCAGTAAACTTGAGTGTTAATCCTTGTAAGATGTGCATGCCACTTGGTGGTGTGATGGCACTTAAAGGAATTGAAGAAAGCATGGTAATTCTTCATGGATCTCAAGGGTGTAGCACATATATTAGGCGCCACATGGCAACTCATTATAATGAACCAATTGATATTGCATCCTCTTCATTAACAGAAGATGGAACAATTTATGGTGGTGCAAAAAACTTAAAATTAGGACTTAAAAATATAATTAAATTATATAATCCCAAAATTATTGGTGTTCTAACAACTTGCCTTGCAGAAACTATTGGAGAGGATATTGGACGTATAATTATAGAATTTGGGGAGGAGAATCCCGGAACTAGTGATATTAAGATTATTCCAATATCAACACCTGCATATTCTGGTACCCAAGCTGAAGGCTATTATAAAACACTTAGAAGACTCGTCGAATATTTAAGCACTGGTGATATAAAAACTAAAAAAATCAATATAATTGCTGCAAATATAAATCCGGGAGACATAAGGTTATTAAAAAGTATTTTAGATCTTTTTAAGGTAGAATACACAATATTACCAGATGTATCAGAGACATTGGATGCAGGCTACAATAAAAAGTATAATAAAGTTCCAAAGGGTGGTACTAGTCTTCGTGATATAGCTTTAATGGGAGGAGCCGTCGCAACAATAGAGATGGATTGTAGCGCTGAAATTGGATCTACTGCTGGAGATTATTTGTTTGAAACTTTTGGAGTTCCAATATTTAAGTGTGCAGTGCCAATAGGGTTAAAGGCAACAGATGTATTTATCAATTTAATATCACAAATTAGTGAAAAACCAGTGCCTAAGGCATTAGAAAAGCAGAGGAGTCGTTACCTTGATGGAATAATTGATTCACACAAATATAATGGGGAAGGACGAGCTATTATTTTTGGAGAACCGGAAATTGTGTATGCAGTTACATCATTATGTGTTGAAAATGGAATAACACCACTACTTATAGCCACTGGGTCTAAAAATAAAATTTTAAAAGGTAAATTAAAAGAACTTACAAAAGATCTTGATAATCAACCTATTATTATTGATGATACTGATTTCGAAATTATTGAAAAACATGCAAAAGAGCTTAAGGCAAATTTATTAATTGGTGATTCAAATGGAAGGCGGATGGAGAAAAAATTAGAAATCAAATTAATAAGAATCGGATTCCCAATTCATGATAGAGTTGGTGCTCAAAGGGCAGTTAATGTGGGATATTATGGTTCGCTAAGATTTTTAGATGAAATCACTAATTCCATATTAGAAAGAAAAGAAAGGGGCTATAGGCGAGATATGTATGATAAATATTATGATAATGGAAAAGATGAAGATATGTCTCCTATTAAGGTACAGGTTAAAAAGATAATTAGTATGGAGGAAAGAACAAAAAATCACCCATGTTTTAATGGCTGCGCACATGATAATGCAAGGATACACATTCCAGTAGCTCCAAATTGCAACATAAGTTGTAATTATTGTAGTCGTAAATTTGATTGTGTAAATGAGAGTAGACCTGGAGTTACAAGTTCAATATTGTCTCCAATAGAGGCCCTTGAAAGATTTAAAGAATTTAAAGGTAACCTTAAAAATCTTACAGTAGTTGGGATAGCAGGTCCTGGGGATGCATTAGCTAATTTTGATGTGGTTAAAGAGTCCATCCAACTAATAAAGAAAGAAAGTCCTGATATAACATTTTGTTTATCTACTAATGGATTAATGTTACCTTTTTATGCAAATGAAATATTAGAACTAGGTGTTTCTCATATTACTATTACTATAAATACAGTAGATCCAAAGATTGGAGTTAAACTTTATAAGGAGATTAACTATCTTGGTGTGAAATATACGGGGATTGAGGGAGCAACTATATTACTACAAAATCAGCTCTCGGGTCTTAGATATCTTACGTCGAAAGGTCTTATTTGCAAGGTAAACATCGTTTATGTAAAAGGTGTTAATGATATTGGAATTGAGGATACTGTTAAAAAGGTTAAAGAATGTGGAGCATTTATGACAAATATTATGCCGATGATAAATGCACCAGGAAGTGTTTTTGAAGAGATTAAAACTGTAAATAATGAAGAATTGCTCGCTATGAGAAAAAAATGCGAAATAGATCTTAAACAAATGTATCACTGTAAACAGTGTAGAGCTGATGCAGTAGGAACTCTTGGGAATGATATATCGCAAACAGCAGGAATGATAAAATCTTCCGCTATGGATGAAGTTAAACCTATTAGATTTGCAGTGGCATCTAAATCAGGGCTTAATGTGGATCAGCATTTTGGACATGCGAAGGAGTTTTATATATACGATTTCGTAAATGGTGATGCAACATTTATTGAAAAAAGAAATATACCTAAATTTTGTACAGGTGTGGAGGATTGTGATGATAGTCATGAAGATAAGATAGATTATATAATAAAGACCATTGAGGACTGTAGTGGCGTACTTGCACTTAGAATTGGAGATATACCTAAACAGAAACTTCAAAATAAAAATATAGAAGTATACCTATTATGTGATGAAATTAGAAATGGAATCAGAAAAATAGTGGGGGAGGCAGTGTCATGATAAAACCAAAATTTCACGTTTTTGTCTGTACGAGTTCTAGAATAAATGGAACTCAAAAGGGATATTGTCATTCCAATGATTCTACTGAAATTGTAACAAACTTTATCGAAGCTCTTGAGGAGAACGATATTAGTGATAAGGTAATGGTAACTAATACAGGATGCCTTGGATTATGTAATGATGGACCAATAGTTATTGTATATCCTGAAGGCACCTGGTATGGTAAGGTAACGCCTGATGATGTTGATGAAATCGTTGAGTCACATTTGATAAATGGAAATAGAGTAAAAAGACTAGAAATATGATAAAGAATTAAATTATTTTATATAAAAGGGGAGTGTTATTAATGTCTATAATTATAAATGGAAAAGAAACTTATATTATTGATAGGACATTAATGAACGTAACCAAAAAAAGATTTAATGAAAATGAGGTACATGAGTTCACGATGAATTTAAGAAGAATAGGGGTAGATTTCTTTGAGGTTGATGAGAGGACTTTTAATATTGTAAAACCTCTGATAACATCAGAGGTTTTTATTTTTAGAATTGATAAAATTAGTCAATTGGAAATATGTAAAAGAAATGGTATAGAATATATTTTAGTTAAAGAAGAGGACTTAGAGTTTTTTAATATTAAATGTATTGAAGAAAATTATAACTTTAAGATTATATTAGAAATAGATATTAATTCTTATAAAAGCAATTTCATGAATAAGATTAATAAAAATATAGATAGATTTTTTTGCTTAAGATTTAAAGGAGAGAGTAACTGGTTAACTTACGATTATATACAAGAAAATTATAATGTGAAAACTAATATTTATGCTAGTGATAAATTTTCTATGGCAACAGCAGTATGTTTTCAGGCTATTATTAAAGGAATAGATTATATAACCACAGCTTTTTGTGGACGTGATGAGACTTATGGCACAACACCACTGGAGGAAATATTAGTTTCTACAAAAGTTATTTTGGGCGAGGAAGTAAATGAAGATATTAGTGTTCTTAGCGTAATGAGGTTACAATACGAAAAAATAACATACAGTAAAGTACCTAACAATAAGCCCGTAATTGGTAAGGATATATTTAAATATGAATCTGGAGTACATGTGGCTGGCATTGAAAAAAATCCAATAACATACGAACCTTTTAAACCTGAAATTGTTGGAATGAAGCGTAAACTTGCTTTAGGTAAGCACTCAGGTAAAAATTCGATCCATGCTAAATTAAAAGAGCTTTGTATAGATAATAAATTTATAGAAACAGAAATTTCAGATATTTTGGAGAGTGTTAAAAGTAAAAGCATAAAAAATAAAATGGAACTTTCAGATGAGGACTTTATAGAAATATGCGAAATTAAGAGGTTGCGTTATGTATAAAATAGTTGATACTACATTAAGAGATGGTGAACAAATGGCAGGCGTTGAGCTAGGTTTTGATGACAAGATTGAATTTGCTAAAATTATAGATTCGAAAGATGTATATCAAATAGAAGCGGGCACTCCTGCCATGGGTGGGGATGAAAAAAAAAGCATTGAACAATTAATGAGTCTAGGGTTAAAAAGTAAGGTGTCTGCATGGAATAGGATGAATATAAGTGATATAAAACATTCTATTGATTGCAGGGTAGATATTGTGCATATATCAGTTCCTATATCTGATATACAAATAAAATGGAAACTTGGGAGAAATAGAGTCTGGGTTATTAATGAAATGAAGCGGAGCGTTTATTATGCTAAAGAAAAGGGCTACGAGGTTGTGGTTGGTCTTGAGGATGCTTCAAGAACCTCCACGGAGTTTTTAATGCATATTATAAGGGAAGCTAAAGAACTTGGCGTACAGCGTGTTAGATATGCAGATACCGTTGGAATACTGTATCCAGATAAAATATATAAACAAATTAAACAAATTAAAAAAAACATTGATATTTCTATTGAATTTCATGCACACAACGATTTTGGTATGGCTGTGGCAAATTCTGTTTCTGCAGTTATGGCTGGGGCAGAATTTGTAGATTCTACATTTGGAGGAATAGGAGAAAGGGCAGGTAATTGTGACTATGTTAAGTTGATAAATGCCTTAGATAAAAATAATAATTCAATATAAATAAACACTATATTTTATTAAAATAAGGAGGAAAATTTATCAGATAAACAAGAAAATATTGATTTGATAAATAGAAAATAAAATGGAAATAGCCGTATTTCAAGATACTAGTGGTAAAACACAATCTATAGTTGAACCAGGTATAATTAAGGTTTACACGGGAAGTAAGGGCACATGGAAAATAACTAAAGAGATTATCTTTAGAATAGATAATATAGCTGGAATAAAAGAAATTAGAAGAAACATTATAAACATGGCAGAACAATTAGGTAATTGCAAAGTTTTTGTTGGGAGAGAAATAAAGGGGATGACCTACAATATTCTTGATGGAATGGGATTTAATACTTGGGAATTAGAAGGCACTCCAATGGAGTTATTAGAGTTTGTATTTGAAAAAGAATTGGAAGAGGCGAATATAATAAAGCTTTCAGAATTAGAGAATGTGAAACCTATTATACAAAAGGTTAAGGATGGACATTATTATGTAAATCTAAAGAAAATTCAAAAAAATAATGAAAGCCTTACTTCAAAGAGTATATTGATACCATTTTTGACTAATACAACTTTTTATCAATTAGAGATAATTTGTGGTCATATACCACCCTGGTTTCATGCTGAATTTGAAAAGTTGAATTTAAAAATGGAAGCGACTCATATTAGTCAAAGTGAAATTAAAGTGAAGGTTTATCCTGATATTTGCAAGGAATAGTAAATAGTATAAATATTTTATTTCGGAGGCGATAATATGAAGGAATTTATGACTAAATATGGTATGCTAAAAGGGATAACTAGTATTGAATTTTATACTGACGGAATAATAAAGGAATGTAAATTGAGCGAATATTGCGAGATTAACACGAGTTATGGGATTTTTGTTCCTCAATATGATGAAGAAGAGGTAAGACGTAAGTATAAAAGATCTTTATCTTTTTATAAAAATGGAAATTTACAAAGTATTTCTTTTCAAAGTGGAACGACTATAGTTACAAGTGTTGGGAAACTATCAGCAGAACTTGCTGTATTTCATGAAAATGGACAAATTAAGCGTATTTTTCCCTTAAATGGTAAGATAACTGGCTATTGGACTGAGCAAAATGAATATGAACTTTCAGAGGAATTAGAATTTCATTTTGAGTTTGGAAAGTTTAAGAAAAAAATTATTGGTATTAATTTTTATGAATCTGGAAGTGTAAAAAGTGTAACTTTATGGCCAAAGGATTTTATTAATATTTTATCACCTTACGGGATGATTGAGACTCGTATTGGGTTCTCACTATATCCAAACGGTGCTATTAAGTCCTGTGAACCTAGAAGGCAAACTTTAATAAATACTGTTATTGGAGAGCTTCATGCATTTGATTTTGATGCTATTGGTCTTAATGCTGACACAAATTCTTTGAATTTTAAAGAAAATGGAACTATTAAATCATTGTATACATCATTAGATAAAATAACAGTTAAAGATGCTTTTGGTAGCTCACATATTTACGAGCCAGGATTAAAACCAAATAATTTTAATGATAAAATTATGGATGTGGTGCCTCTAAGGATTGAATTTTATCTGAGTAAAGTAAAAATTAATGAAACAGAGTATAATATCGAGAGTAACACTTTCTGCGTTGATAAGTTTGCTAGAAAATTCTTTTAGGCATATAAATTCTATTTTAAAATAGAAATATATGAAATTAAGCTTCCTATTTTATTAATTTTGATGTAAACTTATGGAAAGTATTACATAAAATAATTTAATAATTAACTAATTCTAAACAAATAAATAACATATTCTTTACAATCAACTGCTATAATAATAGTATCAAATACATTTCAAATGGATATTTTATAAAAGCAATTTTATAAATTTTAGTTTTATTTATCTAATAATATATTAGAAAGGTGAGGATTAAAATGAATGAAGAACAATTGTTATATAATGTGATTTTTCCAGAAAGCAATGA
>ERZ1463033.14-NODE-14-length-32471-cov-9.922600_pt1 | contig 32471 bp, 27 predicted proteins | sample MGYA00564481_ERZ1463033 | MGnify/ENA primary metagenome ERZ1463033 (study PRJEB39244, sample SAMEA3635150) | Helicobacter pylori | study: EMG produced TPA metagenomics assembly of PRJEB11511 data set (Assembly of a 5300-year-old Helicobacter pylori...
ACGTACATAAATGTGGTGCAGATTTTGTTACTGTATTCCAGGAAACTTATAATTCGGATAAATATGAAACATTACATTTAGAGGGACACAAACGTGTTTTCCCTTATCGGTTTAACGCACAAGAAAGAGCATTAAAAGGTGGGATGCGAGGGGTTGGATTTGCTGCGCTTCTCGGACTAGATGATTTTCGAAAGGATGCTTTAGCAACAGGACTTCATGCATACCTTCTTCAACGCAAGTATCCACATGCTGAAATTGCTCTTTCATGTCCAAGATTATGTCCAATAATTAATAATGATAAAATTAATCCAAAAGATGTACATGAAAAGCAGCTGCTACAGATAATTACTGCATATAGAATATTTTTGCCTTTTGCAAACATTACTATATCAACTCGTGAACGTGCTGGTTTTCGTGATAATGTAATTGGACTTGCAGCAACTAAAATTTCAGCTGGAGTTTCAGTTGGAATAGGCGGTCATAGTGCTAAAGATGAGGCTAAAGGTGATGAACAATTTGAGATTTCGGACCCACGTACAGTAGCAGAAATATCTGATGTAATTAAGGATCATGGTCTTCAATCAGTTATGAGTGATTATATATATGTATAAACTATTTGCAATTACTAATCGTCATCTTTGTAATAATGACTTTTTACAGCAGATACAAACCATATGTTTATTGAATGAAAAAAACACAATGATCAAGTCTGTGAGTATAGTACTTAGAGAAAAAGATTTATCTGAAAATGATTATAAGGATTTAGCAATTAAGGTATTAGAAATATGTAAAAAAAATAATACAGAGTGTATATTACATACTTATTATAAAGTAGCAAGAGAACTTAATTGTAAAAAGATTCATCTGCCTTTACATGTTTTAAAATCTAAGCCGGATATATGCAAAGAATTTAATGATGTTGGAGTGTCTATCCACTCAGTAAATGAAGCAATAGAAGCTGTTAATTTAGGTGCAACTTATATTATAGCAGGACATATATTTGAGACTGACTGTAAAAAAGATGTTCCACCAAGAGGTTTAAGTTTTTTATCATCAGTCTGTAGCTTGGTAAATATTCCTGTATATGCTATTGGTGGAATTTTGCCTGAAAATGCTCAAAAAGCTATTAATGTAGGTGCAGATGGTGTTTGTATTATGTCAGGGTTAATGACCTGCGAAAATCCTAGGGTATTTATATGAAAAGCAAATATTCACATTAAAATAATTCAATATTAGTATAATTTGGGTTATAATATATCTAAGTCATAACAATAAAATAATGTGAAATATGGAGGGTTTTTTAAATGAATAAAAAATTAGTCTTAGGTATAATTTTAACAGCAGCAAGTTTGTTTGCAACACCTATAAATAATGTGTACGCTGATTCATATAAAAGTGTTACTATAGGGGCTGATTTGACGAATCAACAGAAACAAAACATGCTAAAGTATTTTAATGTAGATAGTAATAGTGCAAGTGTTGTTGAAGTTACGTCTACTGAGGAGAAAAAATATCTAGGAGATACAGTATCTAAAGGTCAATTAGGTAATAAGTCGATATCATGTTCATATATTGAGCCAACAACTACCGGTGGTTTAGTGGTGAATACACATAATGTAACTTGGGTAAATGCTAGTATGATAAAGAATGCTCTAATTACAGCAGGAATTGAGAATGCTAATGTTAAAGTTTCTGCACCATTCACTGTATCAGGTACGGCAGCTATGACAGGCATATTAAAGGGATTTGAAAATAGTAAAGACGGTAAGAAATTAGATGAAAATACAAAAAAAACAGCTAATGAAGAGGTTGCAGTTACAGGCAAACTAGGTGAAAAAATTGGACAAGATAAAGCTTCCGGATTAATAAATGAAGTAAAGAGTGAAGTTATAAAAGATAAACCTAAGGATGAGGAAGGTATAAAGAAAATAGTAGATAATGTAACGGATAATTACAATTACAAGCTGTCTAAGGATGATGTAAATAATATTGTTGGGTTAATGACAAATGTAAATAAATTAAACTTGGATTACAGCAAAGTAAAAGGACAACTTGAGGGTGTAGCTAGTACAATGAAAAATACATTACAGAGTGATAAAACTAAAAGTTGGTTCGCGGGTGTGTGTGCTTCAATTGGGGATTTCTTTAAAGGGATAGCAAATAGTTTAAAATCATAAATGAGATGAGGAGTGGAGGTATAAGGTAATTGGTGAAATCCTCTTTATATAGTGAAATTCACCAACCATGCTTCGCCTCCATCAGTAAAACTCACAACTAATTAATAAATTAGTTGTGGTTTTTTTTATACTATTATTTATAATCGGGGTGGAATATGGATAAAAAAGCTAAGATTTTAGTAGTTGAAGATGAAAATGATATTAATAAATTACTTTGTACTATTCTTGAAAATAAGAGATATAAAACTAGAGCAGCTTTTTCGGGAACAGAGGCTTTAATGTGTGTAAAAAATGAATGGTGGGATATGATTTTATTAGATTTGATGATTCCGGGGATTAGTGGAGAAGAGGTTATAGTAAAAATTAGAGAAATAACAGAAGCTCCAATAATTGTAATAAGTGCAAAAACATCTAAAAAGACTAAGGTAGAATTATTAGAAAAAGGAGCCGATGATTTTATTTGTAAGCCTTTTGATCTAGAGGAAGCGGTTGCAAGAGTTAATTCTAATTTGAGAAGGTATTTAGAGTTTTCTACCAATGAAAAAAAGAAAAATAGAGATAATATTTTGTATTATAAAGATATCAGTTTAAATATAGAAAGTAAAGAAGTAAAAGTTGGACAAAATATAGTTGCGTTAACTGCAAAAGAATTTGCATTGCTAAAATTATTATTAACTAATCCAAATAAGGTATACAGTAAATCTAATATTTTTGAAAGTATATGGGGAGAAGAATTTTTAGGTGATGATAATACTGTAAATGTACATGTGAGTAGATTAAGAAAAAAGCTATCTATTGCAAATAATAGTCAAGATTATATAGAAACAATTTGGGCAATGGGGTATAAACTAAGAAAGTAATAAAACGACCATTAAGAAGATTTAAGACTTTTGAAAGACTTTAGTAAAGTTTTCTTATGAAACATAAGTTATGATAAAAGTATGATTCATAAGGAGGTAAAAAATGAGTGGATATGTAATTAGAGCTAGCAACATTACAAAAACATATGGTAAGTACAAAGTTTTAGATGATTTGTTCATGAATATAAAAAAAGGTGATATATATGGAGTTATAGGAAAAAATGGTGCTGGAAAAACAACTATGATTAGAGTGCTTACAGGTCTTGTTATACCTAATAATGGACAAGTTGAACTGTTTGGACATAGTGAGGAGAAAGAGATTATTAAGGAAAGAAGTAGAATTGGTACGTTAATAGAATCGCCAGCTCTTTATCTTAACATGACTGCGGAGGAAAATCTTGAACTTGTCAAAATCCAAAGAGGAATCCCTGGGGGGAAATGTATTGGCCAGACTTTAAATTTAGTTGGACTTAAGGATGTGGAGAAAAAGAAAACCAAAAATTTTTCACTAGGAATGAAGCAAAGATTAGGAATTGCTATGGCGTTATTAAGTGAGCCAGAATTTTTGGTTTTAGATGAGCCTATGAATGGATTAGATCCAATTGGAATAAAAGAAATAAGAGAGCTTTTACTTAAATTAAATAAAGAACGAGGAACAACTATTTTAATATCAAGTCATATGTTATCTGAACTTACTCACATTTCAAATAGATATGGTTTTATGAATGATGGAAAATTAATTGATGAAATGACGGCTAATGAACTTTCAAATAAATGCAGAACTTATCTTCATTTGAAAGTAAATGATTCTTCGGATGTTTCAGTTATTTTAGAAAATGAGATTGGAATAAAGGATTTTGAAGTTTTTCCAAATAATATCATAAGAATATATGATGAATTTGATGGAGAAAAGATTACTATTGCTTTATCTAAACATAACATAGGAGTTAAAGAAATAATGCAAATGGGTGAATCTCTGGAGGATTATTTTACTAAGTTAGTTGGAGGAGAAGGGAATGAGTAATTTAATTAGAGGAGAATTTTATAAATTAAGGAAAAGTAATTATTTTATTGGAATAATATTTTTAGCAATAGTGGCTTCATTTTTTTTAATTACTGTATGGGATAAGGATATGCAACGACTGCAGAAAGCACATTCTAATTTTCTTATAAATGGAGTATCCTCAATACAATACGGATTCGAATATATTATATATACTAGTTTTATATTTGCATTATTAGGCGGAGAATTTATTGCTAAGGACTTTAAAAATAATAATATAAGTAAAAGTTTCAGTTATGGATATACGAGAAGTAAGGTTATATTAAGTAAATTAATAGTATTTATAATTGCTTGTTTGTTTTTAGAAATAATTTATACAACAATTTTAGCTATATATGCTTCAATAAATTATGGATTTTGTGAGGTATTAAATTTAAGTGTTATTTTATATTTAACCAGAGTAGTTATTATTGGAATAATGTATACTGCAGCCACAATATGCATAATAGCTATGATTGCTATTATAACAAAGAGTGCTCTTTGTACATTTGTTTCACCGGTAATATTCTTGTTAATTCAATTATTTTTTTCAAAAATAAGTGCATATATACTTCCGTATGTTGCTGGGCGAGGTGCAATATCAAGATTTGCACCTAAAGAAGAGATTATATTTGGGATAATTTCATCACTTATAACTTTTATTATAACAATTGGAGTGAGTATGTTATATGTAAGGCATGAAGATATTAAGTAAAAGATAAATAAAATTTTATTATATGAGTAGGAGAAATGAGATGTATTTAGTTATTTTAATAATTATTTTTCTAATATCAATTTCAACAGTAGCACTTGTTAAGTTACATTTATATAAAAGAGAAATAGGAGCTATAACTAAGCAAATCAAAAATTTTAGAGTGCGAGAAACCAATAAAAAGGTTAATATTGAAATAGATGATAAATATATAGAAGACTTAGCCTTTGAAATTAATGAATATTTGGAACTTTATAGAAGAAGTGAACAAGAAAAAGTAATGTTCGAAAACACATTAAAACAAGGGATAGCTAATATGTCTCATGATTTAAGGACCCCATTAACATCAATAATAGGATATTTGAAACTTCTTAAACAGAATGCTATAGATAAAGAAGAGGCATTAGAGATAATTGAAAATAAAACTAATAATTTAAATGCGCTTATAAATGATTTTTTTGAGTTAGCTTCAATAGAAAGCGAAGATTATGAATTAGAGATGACAAAAGTAAATTTAACTAATATAGTGCGTGATGAAATTTTATCGCTTTATGAAGCTTTTGAGAGCAAAGGGATAGAGCCTAAAATAAGCATTTCGGATAAACCAATTTTCATAATGGGGGATAAGGATAACCTAGAGAGAATAATAGATAACTTGCTTTCTAATACATTAAAATATGCGGTGAAAGATATTGAAATCAAATTAGAAGAATATAATGCTAAAGTTATCTTTTCTATTTCAAATATATGTGCAGGCATCGATGAAAAAGATGTATTACATATGTTTGATAGATTCTATATGGCAGATAAGGTGAGAATGGGGAAAGGTGTAGGACTGGGACTGTCTATTGTAAAAAGCTTAATGGAAAAGATGAATGGAGTTGTAAGATCAAAGCTTGAACAAAATACAATTTCTATAATATGTGAATGGAAGTACATAAAAAAATATATATAGTAAGTATCGGTTCGATTAAACCAATAAAACCCACAACACATTAATTGGTTGTGGGTTTTCTCATGTTTTAGTTTAACTGATTTTTTGAAGTTAGGATTTGTTTTTTTGAAAACAAAACTCCGATAGCCATTATAATTGCAAATACAATTAGATATGCAACAACTGATATTCTATGAGAAAAACAAGCAGCTACTATCATGAATAGACAGCCTGCTAATGAAATAATAGGCATTATGAATCTTTTAAATGAGTTCAAATCTTTCTCTTTTTTCATCATCATAATAAAAATAGGAATATATAATGCATAAATAGTAACTATAGGTAATTCTGATGAATCAAAACAAAAGAATCCAAACCAACTTTTTGAAGGGTCTGTTAAGTTAGCGCCATAGAAGTATACTAACCATATGGCACAAAGAAGTAGTCCTAGTATAGATGAATTTGTTGGCATATTAGTCTCACTATCTATTTGTTTAAATATTTTTGGTTTTGGTCCAAAGCCCCTTGCTGCTAATGAATAAATACCACGAGTACATCCGAGCATTAATCCATTTAAAGTTCCAAGGCAAGAAATAATAACAAATACAAATACTATAGTACCACCTGCAGAGGAAAATATTTTTTGAAATGCCAATTTAGCGCCTGCTTCTCCGCCATTCATCATAACTTGGTTTGTTACAGCTCCAGCTAGGCCCATATAATAAAGAATATAAACAACCATAATTATAAAAGTACCTCCAACAAGAGCAAGTGGAAGATTTTTTTTTGCATCTTTTAGTTCAGCATTGATACTTGTAGCAATAATCCAACCCTCATATGCAAAGGCGGTTGCAACAACTGCTGTAAATAATGCATTTGCAGTATTTACTTTTTTCACTACTGTTGTAAAATTAATCATAGTCATACCACTATGAATACCTACGATCGTCCCAATTATAGCCATTAAAATCAGTGGGATTAGTTTTATAACAGTTGTACTAACTAGAAATTTACCAGATAAAACTGGTGATAATGCATTTAAAGCAAAGCTACCTATCAAATATAGACAGGCAATAGTCATACACTCCCCACCTGTAATTGGAAATCCCAATAATACACAGGTATATCTAGCTGAAACCCATGCTAAAACTGATGTCATTGTTGGATAATAAATTAGTGCCATAAACCAGCCAACATAATATCCGTATTTCTCACCCATAGTAGCTTCTGCATAATCTACTATACCATTTACTTTCTCGTATTTAGTTGCCATTACAGCAAAAGTATAAGCACAAGAAATCATAATAATACCGCCAATAACCCAAGCCAAAATACCTAGTGTAAGATTACCCCCGGTTGCAGTTAATACTTTTTCTGCCTTGAAAAAAACGCCACTACCTATAACGATACCGACAACCATGGCTATAGCAGTAATAAGACCGTACTTCTTTTCTAATTTCACTTCCATAATTAAACAAATCCTTTCAAAAAAATATAGTTTTTACAAATTCATTATATCGTTACATTTTACAGTTTTATAAGGATAAAATCAATAGTAAGTGGGTTGCTTCGCATGATACTAGGGCAATTGTGACCTAGAAAAAATATTAAATAGAATGTGTTGAATTTTCTTGTTATATAGGAAACCGCTGTGGATAACATCCTAGCTAAAAAATAGATGGAAGAAATCAGATAAACATGAGATTATTAAATCATGAAAAAAATAAGATTACTATAAAACAGATATTGGAAGATAATTATCCAAAGTTTCTGAACAAATAGTTTCTGGAATTGTGAATGGAGGAGTTAAAAAGTAGGAAAATTGACAGTTATAAAAAAATTATGTAAAATTAACCATATGTGTTACGATAAAGCTTCGTTTGAAGCATTGTCTGTTACTATATATGGTATTTCAATAGCATTACATAGTATAAATTTATCAAAAAACTATACGTAAAGAGGTGTCATTAATGAATTATATATATCAAAATCCTTCGCTCACACCAATGGAAAGAACATTAAACCTACTGTCACTTATGACTTTGGAAGAAAAAGTTGGACAGATGATGCAAATAAGTTATAGCATGGTGAATCCAACTGAAGCAGAAGAGTGGGTCAGCAAAAAATTCTCAGGCTCTTTTCTTCACGTTCTGGGAGATAATGCGGATCATCTTCAAGAATTAGCATTATCTACAAGACTGGGAATTCCGCTTATATTTGGTATAGATGCTATACATGGTCATGGACTTCTTAATGGGGCAACAATATTTCCTTCACAACTTGCTATGTCATGTAGCTTTAATACTGAACTTATAGAAAAAGCTGGGCGCGTAACTGCTAGAGAAGTTGCTGCTGATGGCTTACATTGGACGTTTTCTCCTGTACTTTGTATTGGTCGCGATATAAGATGGGGACGTATTGATGAGACATTTGGAGAAGATCCTTATCTTATAGGGATATTGGCTTCTGCAATAATAAAAGGATATCAAGGTGAGAATTTATCTGATCCAAATAGTATATTGGCTTGTGCTAAACACTATTTAGCTTATGGTGAAAGTACAGGTGCTAAAGATGCTTACGACACTGAAGTTACGGTAAGAAAAATACGAGAAGTTTTTTTGCCACCATTTAAGAAGGCAGTTGAAGTTGGTTGTGCTACCTTCATGACGGGATATCAATCTATAGACGGAACACCTATGGCAGCCAATAAAAAAATGTTAAAAGGCATATTAAAAGATGAACTTGGATTTGAAGGATTTGTAGTTACCGATTGGAATAATACAGGGAGTCTAGTGAGTAATCAAAGAGTATCTCCTGACATTTTCGATGCGTCTAAGAAAACTATCGAAAGCGGAAATGATATGATTATGAATACTAATGATTTTTATGATGCTACTTTGGAGCAAGTTAAAAAAGGTGAAATTTCTGAATCCCTTATTGATGAAGCCGTTAAGAGAATACTCAATATTAAGTTTTCATTGGGACTCTTTGATGCTAAGAAAAGACGTGGTTATGTTTCTAAAGACGTTATTAATTGCGTTGAACATCAAGAAGCTAACATTCAGCTAACAAGAGAGTCTATGGTATTATTAGAAAACAAAAATAACACATTACCACTTAAAAATATTAAAAAAATTGCTGTAATAGGTCCTAATGCAGATGATATACAAGCTCAGTTCGGGGATTGGACATTTTTCAGTCATCCGAATCCTAGCCCCGATGCTATACCTAATTTTGAGTACTACACCATGTTAAGAGGGATCCAAGAATTGGCTTCATCTAAAGAAGTAGAAGTTAGCTATCATAAAGGCTGCGATATTATGAATAAAGAAGACATAGATATAGATGGTGCTATTAACTCATGCAAAGATGCAGATGTAATAATTGCTGTGGTGGGAGACTGCCTTGAACTAAACGGTGAGTTTAAAGATAGAGCTACTCTTGATTTATCTGGATCTCAACAGAAGCTTTTGGAAGAACTAAAAAAATTAAATAAACCTCTGGTTGTTGTACTAGTTAATGGCAAACCCCTATCTATTCCATGGATAACGCAAAATGCAGATGCAGTCATAGAAACTTTTAATTCTGGAACTTTAGGTGGAAAAGCATTGGCACAAATTCTGTTTGGAGAATTTAATCCTTGTGGAAAGCTTACTATCTCATTCCCATATCATAGTGGGCAAACGCCTGTATATTATAATCATTTGCCAGGTTGGCATAGTCCTAAATATGCAGATATGTCTGTAGCAGATCCTTTATATAGCTTTGGTTATGGACTGTCTTACACTAATTATGAGTATTCTAATCTCAAGCTTTCTAAGGAAATATGTTCAACAGAAGATACTATAACAGTAAGTGTTGATGTCACTAATGTGGGTGAGTCTGATGGTACAGAAATTGTACAGTTATACATTAACGATCTTGTAAGTTCTGTTATGACTCCTGTAAAAGAATTAAAAGGCTTCAAAAGAATGTTTATAAAAGCTGGAGAGACAAACACCGTAAATATTAATTTATCAATTTCAGAGCTTATCGTTGTAAATGCTGACGAGCAATATGTAGTTGAGCCCGGGGAATTTGAAATTATGGTAGGTTCAGACTCAAGAGATCAAAGTCTGATTAAAGAAATTCTTACAGTAAAATAGTTATAAATTATTCATGAACTCAAAAGTCGTGGCTATATTCTTTTTGTCTTGTGTAATAATAGCGGGCATATATGGAGCAATTACTGTAACAAAGAGCGTATTTTTCAAACAATCACTTCCAGCAATAATAGTTATGGCAGTGCTTTTTCTAAAAGTTTTATAAAATTCTGATATAATGTTTTTAGAATAGTTATAAAGGAGTTATTAAATGAAATATTATTTAGCACCAATGGAAGGAATTACAGGATACGTATATAGAAATTCTTATAAAAAATTTTTTAATAATATTGATAAATACTTTACACCGTTTATTGTTACAAATAAAAGTAGAAGTCTTAAGTCTAAAGAATTAAGAGATGTTTTGCCTGAAAATAATAAAGGTATGAATGTAGTTCCACAAATACTTACTAATGATTCAGAAGGTTTTAAAATTACTTCTAGAAAATTACAACAATTAGGGTATAACGAGGTTAATTTAAATTTAGGATGTCCTGCTGGAACGGTTGTTTCAAAAAATAAGGGCTCAGGGTTTCTAGCCAAAAGAGAAGAACTCGATATGTTTTTAGATGAAATATTTAAAATAGATGATATGAAAATTTCTATAAAAACTAGAATAGGAAAAGATAGTCCAGAAGAATTTTATGAGCTAATAAAAATTTACAATAAATATCCTTTAGAAGAATTAATTATACATCCGAGAATACAGAAAGATTTTTATTGGAATAAACCTAATTTACAGGTGTTTAAAGATGCTTTATCTTTAAGCATAAATCCAGTATGTTATAATGGGGATATTTTCACTAGTGATGATCATAATAAATTAATGAAAACTTTTCCAGAAGTAAAAAAGGTAATGCTAGGAAGAGGAATAATAGCCAATCCAAGGTTAATGAATGAGATTAAAAATAATGCTAATATAGATAAAAAAGTATTAAAAGATTTTCATGATGAAATTTTAAATACATATATAGAAGTATTTGATGAAGATAGAAATGCAATATTTAGAATGAAAGAACTATGGGGATATATGATTTATATGTTTTCAGATAATAAAAAATATGCTAAAAAAATAAAGAAGTCACAAAATTTAAGTGATTACAATGAAGCTGTCTTAAGTTTATTTACTGAGCAGGAGATTATAGAAGGGGCTGGATTATTTAATAATCAATAATAAGTTGTTAGAGGCTATTTTAATTTGCAGTAAATCTTATTTTTTGGAAATGAATATCAGTAACTGTAGTTTTATATAGAAAAACAAAGCACAAGATGTAGTGAATACAGCTTGTGCTTTTGTTTCTCATATTAAAATCCTTGATAATTATTTAGAAAAACTTTTTCTTATACTTCATTGTAAATTAATTATATAACCTGCTAAGGTCATTTTTAATAAAGTTTGACAATTGCAGTATCAAGTATTAAAATTGTTAGTATACTAACATAATAGGGAGGCGTTTTATGGATCGTTCAAAGGCCATAGGATTTGTAGTAAAAACACTTTCTAATCAAGTGAAACGACAAATTGATATTAGTGTTTCGAAATGTGAGATTGATGGCATAACAGGAATGCAGTGCTGGATCATTGATTATCTTTGTGATAATGTAGATAAAAGAGATGTTTTCCAAAAAGATGTTGAAATTGCGTTTAACATTAGGAGGTCTACAGCTACTGTTATTTTACAACTTATGGAAAGAAATGGATTGATAACTAGGGAAGCAGTGTCTTGTGATGCACGATTAAAAAAACTTATTCTCACTGAAAAAGCTTTTGATATTCATCTAAAGATAGAATCCCAAATTATTCAAGTAGAACAAAAAATTGCGAAGGGTTTAACAAATGAAGAAATTGAAACTTTCCTTCGACTTGTGAACAAAATTTCAAAAAATATAGAATAGTTAACTATATTGATAGATATAGACAGATGGTTATTTTTTGCTGTATTGTTAGTTACCTAACTGTATAGCTAATTAGAAATATTAATGTATGGAGGTTACCAAATTATGATTAAACGACTTGTAAAATGCGTAGGTGCGTATAAAAAAGACACCATCCTTGCGCCCGTTTTTGTAACATTTGAGGTTATTATGGAGGTTATAGTACCGTTCTTAATGGCACGAATTATTGATAACGGAATCTCGAAAGGGAATTTAGATTACATCAGTAAAATGGGTATTGTACTAGTGCTGTGTACTATATTTTCACTTTTTTTCGGTATGCAATCAGGAAGATATGCAGCCAAAGCATCTGCAGGATATGCAAAAAATGTAAGGCGAGAAATGTATTACAATATACAAAGTTTTTCATTCTCCGATATTGAAAAATTTTCAACTGCAAGCCTAGTAACTAGGTTAACTACAGATGTGACCAATGTTCAAAATTCTTACCAGATGATTATTCGTATTTTAGTACGAAGTCCGTTAATGCTTATTTTTTCTTTGATTATGGCATTTAACCTTAATGCAAAATTAGCTTTAGTATTTCTTGTAGCTATCCCATTTTTAGGATTTGGGCTTTACTTAATTATTATCAACGCCCATCCTATTTTTGAGAAAGTATTCCGTACTTACGACCATCTAAACAATGTTGTACAAGAAAACATAAGTGGTATTAGAGTTGTAAAATCTTATGTTCGTGAAGAACATGAAAAAAGCAAATTTGGAGAGGTATCCACAAAAATCTATAGTGATTTTTCAAAAGCAGAAAAATTATTAGCTTTTAACAGTCCACTCATGCAGTTTACCATGTATACATGTATTCTCCTAATCTCTTGGTTTGGTGCAAAGATGATTGTAGGTTCAACTATGAGCATAGGTCAGTTAATGAGTTTATTGGCTTACGCTGCACAAATTTTAATGAGTTTGATGATGCTTTCAATGGTTTTCGTCATGATTACAATTTCTCGTGCTTCAGCAGAAAGAATTGTAGAGGTTCTAGATGAAAAAAGTGGATTGCATAACCCAGAGCAGCCGATTTATGAAGTGCCTAATGGCTGTGTGAACTTTGAAAATGTAGATTTTAGCTACAATGATGACAAAAATAAACTCTGCCTTAAAAAAATTGATATCTCTATCAAGGCTGGTGAAACCATTGGTATCATTGGTGGTACTGGAAGTGCAAAAACTACTTTTGTTCAACTAATTCCTAGACTTTATGACGTATCAAGTGGCAATATTTTAGTAGGTGGGGTAGATGTGCGCAAATATGATATACAAGCCTTACGTGATGAAGTTGCCATGGTTCTACAAAAAAATGTACTTTTCTCAGGAACAATCAAAGAGAACCTTAGGTGGGGAAATAAAGATGCTTCGGATGATGAACTCATAAGAGTGTGCAAACTAGCACAAGCGGATGATTTTATTGTGAAATTTCCACATAAATATGATACCTACATTGAACAAGGAGGTTCCAATGTTTCTGGAGGTCAAAAGCAAAGGATTTGTATTGCACGTGCACTCTTAAAGAAGCCTAAAATATTAATTTTAGACGATTCTACTAGTGCTATAGACACAAAAACGGATTCTCTAATCCGCCTTGCATTCAAAGAGGAAATTCCAAATACCACAAAGATTATTATAGCTCAGCGTATATCCTCGGTGGAGGATGCAGATAAGATAATTATAATGGATGCTGGTAGAATAGATGCCATAGGGACTCATGATGAACTTTTAAAAACCAATAAAATCTATCAAGAAGTCTATACTTCACAGATGAAAGGGGTAGAGACAAATGAAAAATAATAATAAGTCCAAACCTAAATCAAATGGAAAAACTATGAAAAGATTATTTTCATATGTTACAAGTACTTATAAAATACAGTTTATAATTGTTATCGTGTGTATACTATTCAGTGCTCTTGCAGGGGTGGGGGGGTCGCTTTTTCTTCAAATAGTGATTGATGATTACATTACTCCGCTACTTAAAGTTTCAAATCCTGTATTCTCTGGACTTCTAAAAGCTATACTTGTGATGGCTGGTATTTATTGTATTGGCGTTGTGTCGACATTTCTCTATAACAGATTAATGGTAACCATAGGCCAAGGGGTACAAAAGAAAATTAGAGATGAAATGTATTCTCATATGCAAACTCTGTCTATAAAATATTTCGATACTCATTCACATGGCGACATTATGAGTCGCTATACTAATGATATAGATACCTTAAGACAGATGCTGTCTCAAAGTATTCCACAGATGTTTTCCTCTGCAATTACTATTGTAAGTGTATTTTTGGCCATGATTTATGTCAGCTGGCATTTAACTGTGCTTGTAATTATAATGGTGGTAGTTATGTTATTTATTACTGGAAAAATTACTGGGAGGAGTTCTGAATTTTTTATTAAACAGCAAAGGTCTATGGGTAAAACAAATGGATTTATCGAGGAAATGATTAATGGACAAAATGTGGTTAAGGTGTTCTGCCATGAGGAAGATTCAAAAAAACAGTTTGACCTTCTAAACGAAGAACTTTGTGATAATGCTACAAAAGCGAATAATTATGCAAATATACTTATGCCTATTATGTCTAATTTAGGTAATCTTCTTTATGTCTTGGTTGCCATTGTTGGAGGAGTTTTAGCACTAAGTGGAATCGGTGGATTAACCCTAGGGGCTATTGCCTCATTCTTGCAGCTTAGTAAAACCTTCAGCATGCCTATTGGTCAAATTTCGCAACAACTCAACGCTGTCATTATGGCACTGGCGGGTGCACAACGTATTTTTGAATTGATGGATGAAGAACCCGAAGAGGATGAAGGTTATGTAACACTAGTAAATGCTAAATATGAGGGTGATATTTTAGGTGAAACTAAAAATCGTACAGGAATATGGGCTTGGAAGCACCCTCATGAAGATGGTACTGTTACCTATACTAAATTAACAGGAGATGTTCAATTTTTCGATGTAGACTTCGGTTATAATGAAGAAAAAACTGTATTGCATAATGTAACCCTTGATGCACATTCTGGTGAAAAGTTAGCGTTTGTTGGTGCAACTGGTGCTGGAAAAACCACCATAACTAATTTGATTAATCGTTTCTATGATATTCAAGATGGTAAAATTCGATATGATGATATAAACATTAATAAAATTAGAAAAAGTGATTTGCGTCGTTCTCTTGGAGTTGTGCTTCAAGATACAAATTTATTTACTGGAACTATTATGGAAAATATCAAGTACGGCAAGCTTGATGCTACGGATGAAGAAATTTATGCAGCTGCAAGACTTGCAAATGCTGATGGGTTCATTTCCATGATGCCAAAGGGTTATGACACTATTTTATCAGGAGACGGATCTGGATTATCACAAGGTCAAAGACAACTATTGTCCATTGCAAGAGCTGCTGTTGCTAACCCTCCAGTTATGATTCTTGATGAAGCCACTTCTAGCATTGATACTCGTACAGAGGCGATTGTACAAAGAGGTATGGATTCGCTTATGCAAGGTCGTACGGTATTTGTAATTGCTCATAGACTTTCTACAGTGAAAAATGCTGATGAAATTATGGTGCTTGATGAAGGCCGAATCATTGAATGTGGTAACCACGAAAAGTTAATATCAGAGAAAGGAAAGTATTATCAGCTCTATACTGGTGCCTTTGAACTTGAGTAAAATATTTACTATTAGACCACCGATTTAATAATAGTCGGTGGTTTTATTTTTGGTATCTTAGAATTTTTAATGTGTTTAGGTGGAGAAAACAATGTAGCAAGTGCTGCACATTGTGCTACAAGATTGAGATTGGTTCTAAATGATGACAAAAAGGCAAATATTAAAAAAATTGAGAAAATGGAAGCTGTTAAAGGGGTATTTAATAGTGGGCTTTTAATGGGGATTTTAGGAAAAGGTATCACATATACTTTCATTATTTTAAATGATTCATTTCTAAGGTTATAAAATTTGAGAGCAGAGAATATAGTGTTAGAACAGTCCATACGTTTTTATGGAGAAGCATGACGAAAAAAAGGTTGGAATTAGGGTTGCAATGTGTAATTCTTAGGTATACAATGAAACTATACTATTTAAGTACACTTTTAAAGAAGACGTTTTCGAATTTATATTTATTAAACAGATTAATTAAAGGGAGGTATTATATATGCTTTTTAAGACTAAGCAGCAACATGAAAATTTGAGGATTAAAATTAGAGAGTTTGCCCAGGAGGAAGTTAAACCTATTGCATTTATGTTAGATCAGGAAAATAAATTTCCTGATGAGGCTATTAATAAGTTAGCGGATATGGGGATGATGGGAATACCATATCCCAAAGAGTACGGTGGAGCAGGTCTTGACATAATGAGTTATGTAATTGCCGTTGAGGAGTTATCAAGAGTTGATGGTGGGACAGGCGTAATTTTATCAGCTCATACATCACTAGGTTCTTACCCAATTTCAGCTTATGGAACGGATGAGCAAAAACAAAAGTACTTGGTTCCACTAGCAAAGGGAGAAAAACTTGGCGCATTCGGTCTTACTGAGGAAAATGCTGGTAGTGATGCTGGTGGTACTGAAACCACTGCAGTACTCGATGGTGATAATTATATTTTAAATGGTGAAAAAATCTTCATCACAAATGCTGGTAAGGCTGATATTTATATTGTATTTGCAATTACTACACCGGACATAGGTATTCGAGGTATAAGTGCATTTATTGTGGAGAAGGATACAGAAGGTTTTACCTTCGGTAAGCATTACGATAAGATGGGTATTCGTTCATCTGTCACTGCGGAGTTAATATTTAATGACGTGAAGGTTCCTAAGGAAAATCTATTAGGCGCTGAAGGTAGTGGTTTTAAAATTGCTATGGCAACTTTGGATGGTGGCCGTATTGGTGTTGCAGCTCAGGCCCTAGGCATTGCACAAGGTGCTTATGAGAATGCACTTGAATATTCAAAGGAAAGAGTTCAATTTGGAAAACCTATATGTCAGCAACAAATTATATCTTTTAAGTTGGCAGATATGGCAACAAAACTTCGCGCAGCTAGATTACTTATTTATAGTGCAGCGGAGCTTAAAGAAAATCATGAGAACTACAGTATGGAAGCTGCTATGGCAAAACAATACGCTTCCGACGTTTGCCTTGAAATTGTGAATGATGCACTTCAAATATTTGGTGGAAGTGGTTATTTAAAAGGTATGGAAGTTGAAAGGTCTTACAGGGATGCTAAGATTTGTACAATATATGAAGGAACTAATGAGATTCAACGTGTCGTTATCGCTGCTCATATTATAGGCAAGATGCCCAAAAATGAGAACCCAGGGAAAGCTACTAAGCGTGGACCTGCTACAGGTTATCGTAAAAAAATAATTTTTAGCGATGGAACTGCGAGTGAAAAAGTAAATGCACTTGTGGAAGCTCTTAAGGCAGATAAATATGATTTTACAGTTGGAATTCCAATGGACACTCCTATTACTAAGGCCGAAAGGGTAGTCAGTGTAGGTCTAGGTATTGGTGAAAAGAAAAATATGAAACTTATAGAAGACTTGGCAGTTCAAGCCGGTGCAGCTATAGGATCTTCTCGTCCAGTAGCTGAAACCCTTAAATATTTACCACTAAATCGTTATGTGGGTATGTCCGGTCAAAAATTTAAAGGAAATCTTTATATTGCTTGCGGTATTTCAGGTGCAGGTCAGCATTTGAAAGGTATAAAGGATGCTAGTACAATTGTTGCTATAAATATTGATTCTAAAGCTAAAATTTTCAAAAATTCAGATTATGGTATTGTTGGAGATATAATGGAAATATTACCACTTCTAACTGCTGCTTTAGATAATGGGGAAGCAAAGAAAGATGCTCCACCAATGGTGAAGATGAAGTCAGCAGCACCCAAGGTGGTTATTCAAACTTGGAAACATTATGTATGTAATGGATGCGGTTATGAATACGATCCTGGCATAGGTGATGATGAAGGCGAAGTAGCTTCGGGCACTCTCTTTGAAAATATACCAAACGAATGGACTTGCCCTGCTTGCGGTGAAGAAAAAGATATGTTTATAGAGGTTTAATTTTTATAATAATTAAATATAATAATATGTTTTTAGTGTAAAGGAGGATTATATATATGTATTGTGTTAGAAATATAACTGAGGATCTTTATTGGGTTGGTGGAAGCGACCGTCGTCTTGCTCTTTTTGAAAACATTCATCCTATTCCAAGAGGTGTTTCCTATAATTCTTATCTACTAATGGATAAGAAGACAGTACTTTTTGATACAGTTGACTGGTCAATTTGCCGTCAGTTTATTGAAAATATTCAATCAGTTTTAAAAGGCAAATCTTTAGATTATTTGGTAATTAACCATATGGAACCGGATCATGCAGCGTGCATTGAAGAGATTATTCTTCGTTATCCGAATGTAAAGATTGTATGCAACCATAAAGCTTTCTTGTTCATGCATCAGTTCGGTTTCCATATAGATGAAAACATAATAGAAGTTAAAGAAGGCGATACAATGTCCTTTGGAAAACATGTAGTTACATTTGTGGCTGCTCCAATGGTACATTGGCCAGAAGCTATGGTGACATTTGATACTACAAATGGTGTATTATTTTCAGCAGATGCTTTTGGTTCTTTCGGCTCATTAGATGGACAGTTGTTTAATGACGAAGTTAATTTTGACCGTGATTGGATTGACGATGCCAGAAGGTATTATACAAATATTGTAGGCAAGTATGGCCCTCATGTTCAGGACCTTTTAAAGAAGGCTGGCACTATCGACATTAAGATTATCTGTCCACTACATGGACCGGTATGGCGTAATGATTTGGGATACTTTTTAGGTAAGTACGACAAGTGGAGCAGGTATGAACCTGAGGAAAAAGGTGTAATGATTGTTTATGGAACAATGTACGGCAATACTGAGGCTGCTGCGAGCGATCTAGCAACAAGGCTCGTGGAAAAGGGAATGACAAATGTTGTGATGTACGACGTTTCTAAAACTCATGTCTCATATTTGATTTCTGAGACATTCAAATATAGTAATGTGGTTCTTGCTTCTGTAACATACAACCTTAAGATATATCCACCAATGCTTGCTTATATAATGGATATGAAAGCATTAAATGTTCAAAAACGTAATTTTACTCTTATAGAAAATGGTTCATGGGCTCCTCAATCTGGTAAGCTGATGCGTGAACTTTTGGGTGAGATGAAAGAAATAACTATTTTAGAAAATGAAATCTCATTAAACTCTAGTATGAAAGAAGACGATGTGGATTCAATGGATGCAATTGCTGAAAGTATCATCGAGTCAATGAAGTAATTTCAGGAAAATATAAATTTGGGACCTGCTCATGAATAAAATTTGTGAGTAGGTCCATTTTGATTTTAATGTTAATATTAAACATTTATTACCTTTTTGTTGACAAAATACAGTAAATATCTTAAAGTATAAAGTATACCAAATGAGTATAGTTAGGGAGATATATTATGAAAATAACACAAGAAGCAGATTACGGTCTTAGGGTAGTAATTTATTTATGTAAATTAGGTTATGGCGAAAAGGTAGAATCAAAAGTAATTTCAGAAAAAGAGAGAATACCGCTAAGATTTCTCTTAAAGCTTTTAAGGAAGCTAATACAAGCAGATATTATAAAATCTTATAGGGGAGTAAAAGGAGGATATGCTATAAATAAATTGCCAGAGGAAATAAACTTAAGAGATGTTATTGAAGCAATAGATGGTCCTATATGTGTTAATAGGTGTGTAATTGAACCAAGTTTTTGTAATTTGAATATAAGTGGTGTATGCATTGTGCATAGAGCAATGACAAAAGTACAAAAAAGTTTAAATGCAGAACTAGAAAGTATAAATTTTAAGCAGCTAGTAGATGGAGATATCTAAACAAATAAAATAATTTAGTAAACTAGTTTACTAAATTATTTTTTTATGCTAATATAATAATATAGGAATATAAATTATTTAAATATGGGGTTAGATATGACGCATTCAGGTAAGATTACAATTAAGGAAATTGCAAATTTAGCAGGTACTTCTAAAACGACTGTTTCTTTTTATTTAAATGGTAAAACAGAAAAAATGTCTGAAAAAACAAGACAAAAAATAACAGAGGTAATAAATGAAACAAATTACAAACCTAGTATTGCTGCTAGAAGTCTAAATTCAAAAAGTACCAAGTTGCTCGGAATAATGATTGGAGATATTACTAATACATTTTCAAACCAAATTGTTAAAGGAATTGAAGATATAGCAAGTAAAAAAGGTTATCAACTTATTGTAGCAAATAGTAATTATGATTATTCTAGGGAAGAAAATCTTATAGGTAGAATGTTATCTATGGGTGTTGATGGGTTTATTGTACAACCTACAATTCAATTTAAGGAAATTTCTAAAAAAGCAAAAAAACCAATAGTTTTTTTTGATAGTAATGTATACGATTATAAAACAAAATGGGTAAAAACAAATAATTATGATGCTACTTATGAAGCTACTGTTGTTTGTATAAATAAAGGATATAAAAAATTTATTCTAATCACAGCTGATCCTAGTTTGTTAAGCACTCGCATTGAAAGAACTTCTGGTTATATTGATGCTTTATTAGATAATGATTTAGCTTATGAAAAATTAATTGTTGAAGATGACGATAAAAACAATCCTAAAAAAATACTGGATTTCCTTGTTAAACATATTAATAAAAAAGAAAAACAATTAATTTTTGTTCCTAACTGTTGGGCTTTACCAATGGTATTTATTGCACTAAAAGATTATTATTTTTTAATGCCTGATTTAGGTCTTATGGGATTTGATAATACTGAGTGGACTAATTTTGCAACGCCTAGCATAACAACTATTGTGCAACCTGCTTTTAAGGAAGGACAACAAGCAGCAGTCATTTTAATAGACCAAATTGAAAGTAAAAATGATGAAAATGGTCAACAAGTATTAGAGTGTATTGTAAATTGGAATGAATCTACTTTGTAAGGTGTTAATGGTACGTTAAAATAATTGAAAATTTTAAAGAAACATATAAATAATATATATTTCTTTAACATATATAAATATTATAAATTCGAGGAGGAATATTTCGTGGATATAATTAAGAAATTTTCATTAGAAGGTAAAGTTGCATTAGTTACAGGTGCATCATATGGTATTGGATTTGCTATTGCAAAGTCTTATAGTGAGGCGGGAGCAACAATAGTGTTTAATGACATAAATCAAGAACTTGTGAATAAGGGAATAAAAGCTTATGCAGAAGAAGGTATAAAAGCTTTTGGATATGTATGTGATGTTACAGATGAACAGATGGTAAATGAATTAGTTGAAAAAATAGAAAAAGAAGTTGGAGTAATTGATATCCTTGTAAATAATGCAGGAATAATTAAGCGTGTTGCAATGATTGATATGAAAGCGGCAGATTTTAGAAAGGTTATAGATGTAGATCTAAACGCACCATTTATAGTATCCAAAGCTGTAATACCTGCAATGATTAAAAAGGGACATGGTAAAATAATAAATATATGTTCAATGATGAGTGAACTGGGACGTGAAACCGTTTCAGCTTATGCAGCTGCAAAAGGTGGACTTAAGATGTTAACTAAAAACATTGCAGCTGAATATGGTCAATACAACATTCAATGTAATGGAATTGGACCCGGATATATAGCAACACCTCAAACTGCACCACTTAGAACCCAGGGACATCCATTTAATAATTTTATCATAGGGAAAACTCCAGCTGCACGTTGGGGAACAACAGAAGATTTAGTAGGACCAGCTGTATTCCTCGCATCTGATGCATCAGATTTTGTAAATGGCCATGTGTTATATGTAGATGGTGGAATACTCGCTACTCTTGGAAAACAACCAGAATAAGATAGTGTTTTCAATAGCCATAATAGGGGGAATATAAATGAAAATTGCTTTAATTAACGAGAATAGCCAAGCAGGAAAAAATGGGATCATATATGAATCATTAAAAAAAGTAGTGCAGCCAAAAGGCCATGAGGTATTTAATTATGGAATGTACAGCGCAGATGATGAGGCTCAATTAACATATGTTCAAAATGGTATTTTAGCAGCTATTCTTTTAAACTCAGGAGCAGCTGATTATGTAATAACTGGATGTGGTACTGGAGAAGGAGCAATGCTAGCATGCAATTCATTCCCTGGAGTATTATGTGGTCATGTACAAGATCCAACAGACGCATATATGTTTGCGCAAGTTAATGATGGAAATGCTATAGCAATGCCTTTTGCTAAGGGATTTGGATGGGGAGCAGAATTAAATTTGGAAGACATATTCGGGAGATTATTCCAAGGAGAAAGCGGTAAGGGATATCCAAAAGAAAGAGTTGTTCCAGAACAAAGAAATAAAAAGATATTAGATGAAGTTAAAAAAGTAACATATAAAGATATGTCAACAATCTTAAAAGATATAGATCAAGACCTTTTAAAAGGCGCTATAGGCGGAGAAAAATTCAAGGAATATTTCTTTGCTAATTGTAAATGTGAAGAAATGAAAGAAACAATTAAAAATATATTAGAAAAATAATATGATTTAAAGGTAAAATCCACAACTAATTAATAAGTTGTGGATTTTCTTATTGTGTAGGTTTGGGAGTATAATTGTTATAAAAATTATTGGAGCAGGGTAAGGAGAGTGAGATATGAGTGAAAAAGCAATTTTAGGCAAAAGTATTAGCTATTATCAGCGATTAGGCATTAATAAAGAAGTCGAAGCCTGGGAAGATGGAATGAGAAGCACTGGTGGTAGAGGTACATACGAATGGTGGTATTTTGATGCTGATTACTCAGATGGTACTAAAGTAGTTGTTATATTTTATACAAAAAATGGATTTGATGTAAGAGGTCTTGCAAATCCAACAGCATCGCTTGAGATAACTTTTCCAAATGGGAAAAAGATATTAAAACGTATTTCTGAGGGGAAGGGGCAAAAGATTCATGCTTCAAAGGAGTTATGTGATGTATTAATTGCTCAAAGCAGTATTAAATATTCAAAAGGGAATTATTTAATACATTTTATAGATGGCGATGTTGAATATACTTGTACAATGAAACCTAAATTACCAATGTGGCGCCCGGGAACAGGACATTGGTATTATGGCGAGAAACAGGAATATTATTTTGCATGGATTGTTGCACAACCATCTGCAGATATTAGTGCAACTTTAAAGATCAAAGGAGAAAAGTTTGAGTTAAATGGTTATGGATATCACGACCATAACTGGGGTAATATACATATGAGAAAACTCATGAATCATTGGTATTGGTGTCGTGCAAATATTGGTCCTTATACAATCATAGCGTGTGATATTATTACGGAAAAGAAATATGACTATACTAGATTGCCGGTTATGATGATAGCTAAAGATGGGATTATATTAGATGACAATGAAGAAAAGACAGTAATTAAAAGATTGAATACTAAATATCACCCAATAACTAAAAAATTCATTGATAATAATTTGACGTTTATACATCAAGTGGATAATGGAATTAAATATCAAATAGAATTTAAAAGAGAAGATGATATTTTAGCTTTCAATATGCTTGATAGATTAGGAATTGCTCCAATAAGAAGCTTTATAGCTAAAGCTTTGGGGGTCAATCCCACTTATATAAGATGCATTGGTGAAGTCAAGTTAACGGTTGAAAAAAATGGAAATATAGAGGTTTTTCAGAAGGAAGGATTATGGGAGCAGATGTTTTTTGGCAGCAATAAAGATGCTATTATAGAAAATTAAAACACTCGGCTAATTATATTAATAAATTAGTCGAGTGTTTATTATGTTTTGAATTAGTTAGTAAATTAAGTCATTCTATAATTTCTATTAGATAGTATTGTAATGATTCTTAAAGTTTATACATTGTTTATATTTAGTTTATAAAAAGTAGAGAAATTAAACTTAAAATAGAATTATTAGGATTACTAACCTCGCTATCAAAAAATATTTAACTTTGGAGGATAAGATGATTAAAATATTGTTTATAATGGATGCTATAGTGTTAATAATAGCATTAGTTTTTTGGATTATTGGGTTAAAGTATCAGAGAAATGATGCAGACAATTCAAAAGGTGCTGAATATATATTAGGGGCTACTGGTGTTACAGGAATCTGTATTATCTTTAGTGCTATACTTTTTATACCAATGTTCTTTCCAATTTAAATCAGAAAGTTTCAGTGAATCATATACTAAAGATAGAATTCAATTAAAATACATATATATTTATTAGAATATGATTTATAAAATAGGTATCTAAAATATTATAAATAAAGGCTATATCGGTTAATACAACTGATATAGCTTTTAATAATTAATGAACATATTATGATTATTTTTGATAAGTTGTAATATTAAGGGTTGATTAGGAGAATAATAATCATTTATCGGACTAATTTAATAAAAATTTAATACATAGGTAAGGAAATGTTGACACTTATTGATACTTATTGATACTTATCGTGTAAAATATAAACTATTGAATTTATATTTTGAATTATAAATATGTAGGAGGTTATCATGAAAAAGAAAATTATTATTGGTGTAGTAATAGTAGCAATTATAGGTATTATTGGAGGGATTCAGTTCACTTCAAGAAATAAGAAACAGATTATAACTGTAAAGACTTCAAAGGTTGCAATAGGCGATGTAAAAATGTACTTATCCACCACAGCTACTATAAAATCTAAAAACGAAAAAGATTATGCTGTATCTGCGGCAACTAAGATTTCAAATGTTAAAGTTAGTGTTGGTGATAAAGTTAAAAAAGGGGATATTATATTAATTTATGATACAGCTGATCTTAATAATCAACTAGAATCTGCTCAAATTAATTATAATAATGCTATATCTCAAAAAAAGGATGCAGTGAATAAAAATGATAATGCAAATATATTATCTGATGAAAAGATAATACAACTAGATAATGCTGTTTTAGCAGCTCAAAACACTCTTGATTCAGTAAAAATTAAATTATCGCAAAACTCAAATATTACATCTGACATTGATGGAGTTGTAACGGAAGTTAATGTTATAAGTGGTCAAACTGGAGGACAGGGAACGGCTATAATTGTTCAGGATATATCAAATTTAAAGGGTATTGTTAAAGTTGGAAAATATGATGCTGCTAAAGTAGCTATTGGACAATCATCAACAATATTAAGTGGTGGTAAGAGGTATAAGGCTAAGGTCTCAAAAATCTATCCAACGGCAACGGTTAATACAACAGCTACAGGGGGAGATACAACTTTAACTGTAGAAATTGATGTACTAGAAGCAGCGCCGCAGCTAAAAATAAACTTTGACTCAGATGTTGATGTATTGCTTAATCAAGTACTGGCTGTTGTTAAGGTTCCTGCGCAGTCAATATTAACTAACAAAGATGGGTCTACTTATTTGTTTGTTGTCAGTGATGGAAAAGCAGTCCAAAGAAATGTAAAATTAGGACTCCAATCAGATACTGATATGGAAATAGTAAGCGGTGTAAAAGTAGGTGAGAGTGTAATATTAAATCCAGGGAGCTCTATTACGGATGGTGTAATGGTTAAAGATTCTAGTAATTTAGGAGGAAAATAATGATAGAAGTAAAAGATGTATTAAAAAGATACATAACTGGAGATATTGATTTTACTGCACTTAAATCGGTAAGCCTTAAAATTGAGAAAGGTGAATTTACTGCAATAATGGGACCTTCAGGTTCCGGAAAATCAACTTTTATGAATATTTTAGGATGCTTGGACAGAATGGATGGTGGTACATATTTCTTAAATGGTCAGAATGTCTCCAATCTCGAAGATAATCAACTTGCATTAATAAGAAATAAAGAGATAGGCTTTGTATTTCAAGCATTTAATCTACTCCCAAGGATATCAGTACTTGAAAATGTTATGCTCCCAATGCTTTATGCAGGAGTATCAGCAAAAGAAAGAAAGGAGAGGGCACTTATCGCACTTGAAAAGGTTGGACTTAGTGACAGAATTAAACATAGGCCTAATGAAATATCTGGTGGACAAAAACAAAGAGTTGCAATTGCAAGAGCAATGGTTAACAACCCGGCAGTCATTATGGCAGATGAACCAACAGGTAATCTAGATACAAAATCATCAATTGAAATTATGAAAATATTTCAAAATTTAAATACGGCTGGTGCTACTATTTTAATGGTTACCCATGAAGATGATATAGCAAAATGTGCGAAAAGAATTGTAAGATTCCTAGATGGGAAAATAGTTGATGATTACCCTGTTTCAGGAAGATCAATATTATAAATAATATATTACGCGTAAATATTTTCACGATAAAATGGAGGGCAGTTATGAATATTTTAGAGAGCCTCAAAATGGCTATATCCAGTATTTTATCAAATAAAATGAGATCTTTTCTCACAATGCTAGGAATTATAATAGGTATAAGCTCAGTAATTACTATTGTTGCGCTTGGTAATGGAGGGAAAAATTATATTGGAGATGAATTTGCTAAAATGGGGTCAAATACAGTTACGTTAAATGTGGATCCATCGAAAGTAGAGCAAATAAGTGATTATTTTACACTTGATGATGTAAAGCAAATAAAAAACAGAGTAGATACTGCTAAGTATATTTCTCCAACTGTTTCAAAAAAAGGAACAGCTAGAACTGAAGCAAAGACTAGTACAGCAAATGTTACTGGAGTTAATACGGATTATTCATTAATAAGTAATGTAGAAATTGTATATGGAAGATTTTTAAATGAGAGAGAAGTTGAAGAAGGTAAGGCTGTTGCAGTAATTGATCAAACTTCAGCAAAGGCACTATTTGGGACTGATGATGCTGTAGGCAAATCATTTAAATTAGGGCCAGTAGCTTCTAGTAAAAGTGCAACCGTTGTTGGTATTTCAAAAGCAAGTAGCATGTTTGGTGGTAGTAGTGGACCACGTAGCAGAAGTGGTGACAGTACACCAACACTTGTAACAGTGCCAATTACATTTCTTGAAACATTATTTCCATTAGATTTTAATATATCAACGCTTACTATGACATCTACTTCACAAGCGAATTTTGTGCAAACTGGAAATGAAGCCTTGAAGATTCTTCAGGCTAAACATGATAACAAAACTTTAGACCTTTATAAGGCTACTAATTCGGCTAGTATGCTTGAGTCGATTAATCAAGTTTTAGGGATTTTTACAGCCTTCCTTAGTGCCGTTGCGGCTATATCTCTTTTAGTTGGAGGCATTGGAGTTATGAATATAATGCTCGTTTCTGTAACTGAGAGAACAAAAGAGATTGGTATTAGAAAAGCAATTGGGGCTACCACTAATGCTATATTATTTCAATTTTTGACTGAATCTGTAATATTATCGCTTATAGGAGGGCTTATAGGTATGGCTCTTGGTATAGTTGGAGCTAAGATAATAGGATCCTTTGCGGGCATTACTCCTAGTGTTTCCATCCTTGTTATATTAGAAACAATATTGTTTTCATCAGCAGTTGGGATATTTTTTGGAATTTATCCTGCAAGAAAAGCTGCAAAATTAAATCCTATAGATGCACTTCGATATGAATAGATTTTAATAATAGGGAATATAAGTGGATTTAGTAAAAAAATCTATGTATATTCCCTATTATTTATTTTAAATGACATATTTTTAAAAAATGATTATTAATTATTATTTAGGTGGCATAACGGTTGCTACACCTTTAAGAACAACAACACCATCTTGATTAGTACACGTTGTACTCAATTTCATAATATTTTTTTCTTCCCTTTTTTCTATAACTTCAACTTCAGCTTTTATAGTATCTCCAAATCTAACTGGTGCTGTGAATCTGAGTTCTTGACCTAGATAAATAGTGCCTGGTCCAGGTAATTTCATGCCGAGTACCGCAGACACAAAACCTGCTGTTAACATGCCATGGGCAATTCTGCCTTTGAACATTGTTGTTGCAGCTTCTCTTTGGTTTATATGAGCAGGATTTAAATCTCCGGTTATTCCGGCATAAAGATATACATCAGATTCACTTATAGTTTTTTCAAAAGAGTCTTTATCACCTATATTTAGTTGTTTCATTGTTAAACCTTTCATTAAAAATCCTCCTTTTATTTTGAGCTATTATACAAAATGAATAATTGATTGTAATCCAATGAGAAGGAAACATGTTCCTGTCTTAAGAATAGTTATAGCAAATATATCTTTATAAGCTTGTTTGTGTGTTAAACCTGCAATTCCAAGGAGTGTAATAACGGCTCCATTATGAGGAAGTGTATCCATTCCACCAGATGCCATTGCAGCAACCCTATGAAGCAATTGAGGGCTTATACCAGTACTTGATGCCCAAGCTAAGTAGTGCTTGCCAAAAGTATCCAAGGCGATACTCATACCACCGGAAGCGGAGCCTGTTACTCCAGATAGAACATTCACTGTAACTGCCTCTGATAGTAGTGGACTACCATGAGGATTTATATTTGTTAAAGCATGGGCAATGGATTGAAAACCTGGTAGTGTTTTTATAACATTACCGAAACCTACTTCAGATGCCGTATTTATAACGGCTAGAAGAGAACCGATAGCACCAGCATTGATAGCATTGGCTAAATTACCTTGCATACGTTTAGGATTGATAAGCATAGCAAGAAGTATTCCTACGATAAGTGAAATCATGAGTGCCCAGTTATTCATAGTTCCTACAACACCAGCTGATAACATATTGTAAGGTTTCTTAGTTACCCAAGATATGATATCCCAATGTGGAAAAACTAATTTTTGAAGAATGAGGGTTACAACTAGCACTGAAACCAGCGGTAATGCTGATAAAAATGCATTTGGCAAACTAGCATCGTTAACTATAATAGGTTCATTAGTATGGTTTTTACCATAGCCTTCTCCAGCGGCCTCAGCTTTACGCTTACGCCACTCCAAATAAAACATACCAGATGACATAATAATGATTGCTCCAAGTATTCCCATTACAGGTGCAGCATAAAGATCTGTATTAAAAAATTTCATTGGGATGGAGTTCTGAATTTGTGGTGTTCCAGGAAGTGAATCCATAGTAAATGTAAAGGCGCCAAGTGCAATAGTTCCTGGCACAAGACGTTTTGGGATGTCTGCTTCTTTAAAAATAGATGCTGCAAATGGATATACCGCGAATGCTACTACAAATAAACTTACACCACCATAGGTAAGGATAGCTGCTGATAAAACTACAGAGAGAATTGCTCTTTCTTTTCCTAATTTCTCTACTATAGTTTTTGCAATTGATTTTGCTGCTCCAGACTGTTCCATTGTTTTTCCAAATATTGCCCCCAACAGAAAGAACGGAAAATAAATTGTTATATATTTACCAAGATTGGGTAAGAATATTTCTGTATACGTGGGCAAAATAGCCATTCCAGAAAATAAAGCGGCGAGTAGTGCGAAAATAGGGGCGAAAACAATGACTGAGAAACCCTTATAGGCCATAAACATTAATAGACATAAACTTAATAATATCCCGAAAACTCCTAACATTAAAAAAACCTCCTAATTATATTTTGTTTTAAATCATTTACTTAGTTTTAGCTAATTTGATGCCAACAATACCTTCATTAAATAATTTTTTATCCATCAACTTTAAATCTTTAGATATAATAGGAGTAAAATCCATTTTATCTAAAATGTCCTTTTGAATATCAATACCAGGAGCGATTTCTTCTAAAGTAACTCCCTCATTAGTTAATCTAAAAACTGCTCTTTCGGTGATGTATAAGACTGGTTGAGAGGTATCCAAAGCATACTCACCACTAAAGGTAATTTGTTCAACAGTTTTAATGAATTTATTAGTTTTACCCTCTTGAATTATATTTAAATTTCCATTTTTTATTTCAAGCTTTAATCCACCTGCTGTAAAAGTTCCACAAAAGACAACTTTTTTAGAATTTTGCGTTATATTTATAAAACCACCACAACCTGCAATTTTAGGGCCAAATTTACTTACATTAATATTTCCTTTCTCGTCGCATTGAGCAAGACCCAGGAAGGCTATATCAAGACCTCCGCCATCATAGAAATCAAATTGGTTACTTTGGTCAAGTATGCTTTCAGGATTTATTGAAGCCCCAAAACTTAATCCACCAGCAGGAATTCCGCCTATTGGGCCTGATTCCAAAGTAACTTTAAGATCATTTGCTATTCCTTCTTCATTTGCAACCATTGATATCCCTTCAGGTACTCCTATTCCTAGGTTAGTAATAGCATTAGGAATAAGCTCCATTGCAGCTCTTCTAGATATTATTTTACGCTCATCGAGTTTTAAACTAGAAATATCACTAAGCGCCATTTTTATTTCTCCATTATAAGAGGGATTATATTGCTCTGCATAGGTTTGCATATGATTTTCCGGTTTTGAAATAACAATAGCATCCACAAGTATTCCTGGAATTTTAACTTTTCGTGGATCAAGGGTGCCATTTGCTACAATTTTCTCAACTTGAAGTATTACAATTCCGGAAGAGTTTTTGGCCGCTTGAGCCATAGACAAACCATCAAGTGTTACAGCTTCTTTTTCCATAGTCGCATTTCCATTCTCATCAGCATAAGAAGCACGGATAAGTGTTACATTTATTGGAAATGATTTATAAAATAAATATTCTTTATTATCAATCTCTATAACTTTTACTATGTCTTCTTTAGTAACAGAGTTTAATTTACCACCATCAATTCTAGGGTCTACAAAAGTTTTTAGTCCAACATGAGTTATTGTTCCTGGTTTACCCGCTGCGATATCTCGATATAGGTGAGAAATTACTCCTTGGGGAAGATTGTAAGCCTGGATTTTATTCTCTATAGCTAGTTTTACAAGTTTAGGTGCAAGTCCCCAGTGTCCACCTATTACCTTTGAAACTAAACCTTCGTGGCCAAGATGATTTAGACCTTTGTCTTTTGAATCTCCCTGACCCGCAGCATAAACTAAAGTTAAATTATTTGGAATACCTTTTTCAAGAAAACAATCACTAATTTTTATAGTTAATTCTTCAGGGTGTCCGCAACCGATAAAACCTCCCACTGCGACGGTATCTCCGTTTTTAATTAAAGAAATTGCGTCAGTGCTAGACATAACTTTTTTCATTTTAAGACCTCCTTTTATAGTATTATTAGTTAAACTTCTTTTATTTATAAGGAGGAAATATTATTACCATGAAAAGAAATTAAAAACAATTTTTAAAAATTAGGGGATGATAACGAAAAATGAACGGTACTCTTAAGATATTAAGAATACCGTTCATTAAAAACATACTTGTATTTAATTATTAAACAAAATGTAAAATTGATTGTAATCCAATTAGAAAGAAACATGTTCCTGTCTTAAGTAGAGTTATAGCAAATATATCTTTATAAGCTTGTTTATGTGTTAAACCTGCAATTCCAAGGAGTGTAATAACTGCTCCATTATGAGGTAATGTGTCCATTCCTCCAGATGCCATAGCAGCAACTCTATGGAGCAATTCAGGACTTATACCTGTATTTGATGCCCACTGTAAGTAGTGTTTACCAAAAGTATCCAGAGCTATACTCATACCGCCGGAAGCGGAGCCGGTTACTCCAGATAGAACATTTACTGTAACTGCTTCAGATAGTAATGGACTACCATGAGGATTAATATTTGTTAAAGCATGAGCAATGGATTGAAAACCAGGTAGTGTTTTTATAACATTACCAAAACCTACTTCAGATGCCGTATTTATAACTGCTAAAAGAGAACCGATAGCACCAGCATTGATAGCCTTAGCTATATTACCTTGCATACGTTTAGGATTAATAAGCATTGCAAGAAGAATTCCTATGATAAGTGAAATCATGAGCGCCCAATTATTCATAGTTCCTACAACACCAGCTGAAAGCATATTGTAAGGTTTCTTAGTTACCCAAGATATGATATCCCAATGTGGGAAAACTAATTTTTGCAGAATAAGAGTTACAACTAGCACAGAAACTAATGGTAATGCTGATAAAAATGCATTTGGTAAACTATCATCATCAACCATAATAGGTTCATTAGTATGGTTTTCACCATATCCCTCTCCAGCTGCCTGAGCTGTACGCTTACGCCATTCTAAATAGGTAATACCACATGCCATAATAATAATTGCTCCGAGTATTCCCATAACAGGTGCTGCATAAAGATCTGTATTAAAAAATTTCATTGGAATGGAGTTCTGAATCTGTGGTGTTCCTGGAAGTGAATCCATAGTAAATGTAAACGCACCAAGTGCAATTGTACCTGGAACAAGTCGTTTTGGAATGTCTGCTTCTTTAAAAATAGATGCTGCAAATGGATACACTGCAAATGCTACAACGAAAAGGCTTACACCGCCATAAGTTAGGATAGCTGCTGATAAAACTACTGAGAGTATTGCTCTCTTTTTCCCTAATTTTTCTACTATAGTTTTGGCAATGGATTTTGCTGCACCCGACTGTTCCATTGTTTTTCCAAATATTGCGCCTAATAGAAAGAACGGAAAATAAATTGTTACATACTTACCGAGATTAGGCAGGAATATTTCTGTGTATGTGGGCAAAATAGCCATTCCAGAAAATAAAGCTGCTAGTAGTGCAAAAATAGGGGCAAAGACAATGACAGAGAAACCCTTATATGCCATAAACATTA
>ERZ1463033.15-NODE-15-length-31772-cov-7.699530_pt1 | contig 31772 bp, 30 predicted proteins | sample MGYA00564481_ERZ1463033 | MGnify/ENA primary metagenome ERZ1463033 (study PRJEB39244, sample SAMEA3635150) | Helicobacter pylori | study: EMG produced TPA metagenomics assembly of PRJEB11511 data set (Assembly of a 5300-year-old Helicobacter pylori...
CTGAATTTCGCTGGGTAAAAGAGGTAGTAGAACGCCTTAATCGAACTTTCAAATTTTCTTACCGTGTAACAGGTGGCTACGGAAGTGAAAATGGTGCTCTTTATGGCGTTTCTCTTTGGGTTGCTTATTACAATTTTCTACGTCCCCATCCTTATAACTATTGGAAGCCGTTAAATGAATTAGACGAGTTAACCAATGCAGGTAATATGCCTGCTAAATGGCAATTGCTCATTTTACTTGGCCAACAAAGAATCTTGAAAATGCAAAAGAATCAATGTTCATAATCAAGTAATATATCTTTAATTTTAATTAAATTTTGCCTTAACTCTAAGGCTTTTTTGGCACGTCTAATTTCATTCTAATGTTGATGAATCAGGCCATTTTAAACATATTTATTTTGTATTCAAGCCCAACTAGTTGATCTCATTTTTTCATAAATCACTTTACACTACCTATAAAATTGTTTTAATACTTTGATTATAATACTTTTTAGCGATTTTATTTGGTTTATAACTTTATTTTTGTAAATTTAATCAGTAAATGCTGCATTTAGGAGAAGTGAAAACGAAAATTTATATTAGTATGCATTAGCGGTATGGCTTAGATAAGGAGAAATAGAAGCTAGATTGATTGTATTAGAAACATAGTGTGGTAATGATTTAATGAGTAATAATCAGATGATTAATAGAATTTAAAGTACACAACTTGAGATAGAATAGGCAATAGAGCTGAAAGGCTCTTTTTTTATGAGAATTTATAAAGCACTTATTGCAACTATGGTATATGAAGTAAAGAAACTTGAAAAACTCATGTAAAAGCAATTCACAAGACATTAGCTGAAAAAGAAATCAAAGTTAATAGTGGGTTTTGTCCTAAATGTGGAGAGAAACTAGTATTAAGAAATGGAAGGTATGGTCCATTTAAAGGATGTGGAAATTTTCCTAGATGTAGGTTTATTTCAAAATAGAAGTTAACTTCAGTAATGAACTATGGGATATGGACAGTCACCTGAAAACAGGGAGGGCTGCTTTTATAAAATAATATTCAACATGACTATAATCTTTTATAGTGAGTTTACAATTATTGGTCTGCTGATACGACCCCATTACAGAAATTGGTAACGAAGTGTACAAGTTCTGTTTGCTATAAATTTGGTGAAATAGTTTAGCAAAACAAATTGTATTTACAATTTGTTCACGACCCCCGGGGGAATTTTTGAAGGAGCTTGCGACTGAAATTGCTACATTTGTTGAAGCGTCCTTAATAGTTGATAAATAAGCCATTTTTTTATATGCTGCTTTCCACCTATCTGATGATGAATCAACCCTTTTTGCTCCGATTATATTGATATCAAAGCCATTTTCTTCGAAGTTTTGTCTTGGTAGCTTTCCAGCTAAGTATTCATTGATAAATATTATTTTAAATTCGTAATTATATATTATTGAATATTCACTAACTCTTAGAACATTTTATTCATTTCTAACTTTCTAATATCATCTTTGGTAAATAAAATATTACTCATTTACTGGCCTTCTATCAATATATTAATTATACAAAAAAAGCACCTGTAGCTCAAACACTTTTTTTAAAGTGTCCAGTCTACAGATACCAGTTTATTTAAGAACTTCCTTTTAATATATATACATATTTAATTTTTAATTAAGTAGAGTATAGTAATTTATTTTACTTTATCTAAGGAGGTTTGATATCTTTGGCCATAGACCCCGTTACAGAAATTGGTAACGTAGTGGACAAGCTCTGTTTGCTAGTGGACTAAGGCGTTTGCAATACAACAAAAATAAATATTGCTTAAAAATAAAAAATATGATAAACTTGCATTAAAGTATACGCTTTAACAATATAAAAGAGGAGTTTGAGATGAAGATATGATTGATAATAAATTGTTAATTGAAGAGTTTAAAAAACATAACGGTATAATGAGAACATCAGAACTTAATAATATTTGTATTGATAGCAGGAATATATTACGTCTTTTAAATGAAGAAAAAATTATAAAACTTAAAAAGGGAGTGTATCAATTATCAGATGATATTGACACACCAGATGAAGTTATTATATCAAAATTATTTCCTTCAGCTGTAATTTATCTTAATAGTGCTCTTTTTTATTATGGATATACTGATAGAATTCCTTCATCATGGCAAATAGCAGTTGATAAGAATGTTGCTAAAAGTCAGTTTAAAATAACTTATCCAAGTATAACACCATTTTATTTGATAAATAAGTTTATGGATATTGGAATAACAGAATATTGTATAGGTAATGTTAAAATTAAAATTTTTGATAGGGAACGTACAATATGTGATGTTTTGAGATATGAAAATAAGATAGATAAAGAAGTATTTAATAAGGCTATTCAAAGTTATATTAAAGATAAAGAAAAAAATATAAACAAACTTATGGAATATGCTAGAATTTTAAAAGTTGTAAAAAAAATAAAAATATATATTGGAGTGTGGTTATAGTGGGGGATGCAACAGATATTGGAGCATCAGTAATTGCAAGATTAAAAAACAAAGCAAAAAAGGAAAGATTACAATTACAGCTTTTAGCAAAACAAATTGTATTTACAATTTGTTCACGACCCCCGGGTACGCCACGAAGTGCGTACCTGTAGTGCAGGTGGGAATCCTGCATGGTAATGTTTAGCAAACAGCCATAAAGTTAGCCTTGGGCTATTTAGGTGACGAAGATAGTTAAGTGTAGGCAAACCAGATATTAGGCCGTAAGCCATAAGGTTGAAGTGATTGAGCTCCGAAATAGAAGTTGGAAACGACGATGCCTTCCGGGGTGTAGAAGTCAATATTTTATTATTCGCTATGCGAGAATAATAAGAGGTTCCCGGAGTCCTAAGAGCACGGCATGATATACAATAATACAGTACGTAAACGTGGGAGAACTCAATTGCTCTGCTTCGGCAGTAGGAGGTAACAAGTCTTAATAAACTAGGAACTCTGAAGGCGTTGAGTAGTCGGATTACATCATAGTACCGATGAAACAGAGTAATGTCTGTGGAAGGAAGGGTGTAACATATTATAGACCTTGAAGAGGGAAACATTTACCTCACACAGAGGAGGACAAAAGAATGTTAACAAAACTAGATAGGATAGCAGAAATAGCTAAGGAAAAGCCAAAAGAACAGTTTACATCGTTGATTCATCTTATAGATAAGGAAATGCTAATGCAATGCCATAAACAACTTAATGGTAGAAAAGCAACAGGAACAGATAATGTTACTAAGCAAGAGTACGAAGTGAATTTGGAAGAAAATATAGATAACTTAATTATAAGTATGAAAAATCATACTTATAAACCTCAGCCGGTTAAGAGAGTTTATATTCCTAAGTCAAATTCAGAAAATAAAAGACCATTGGGAATCCCAGCTTATGAAGATAAAATAGTACAATTAGCGATAAATAAGATATTAACTGCTATATACGAGCAAGACTTTCTGGATTGCTCCTTTGGGTTTCGACCAAATAGAAGTTGTCATGATGCTATCAAGATATTAGACGTATATCTTACTAAGAAAAATACAAATTACGTTGTCGATGCAGATGTTAAAGGTTTTTTTGATCATGTCAGCCATGAGTGGATGATGAAATTTCTTGAGGTAAGAATAAAAGATCCTAGCCTGCTAAGACTAATCGGGAGATTTTTGAAAGCAGGGATAATGGAGCAAGGGAAGTTTTATAAAGTTTATGAGGGAACCCCGCAGGGTGGAATTATTAGTCCAAGCCTTGCGAACGTTTATTTGCATTATGTTCTTGATTTGTGGTTCGAAAAGGTGGTAAAGAAATATTGTGGTGGCAAGGCGTATCTGGTAAGATACGCTGATGACTTTATAGCATGCTTTGAAACAGAAAAGGATGCTAAAGCTTATTATTTAGCGTTAGGAAAGAGATTAAATAAATTTAATCTTGAAATTGCTGAGGATAAAACCAAAATAATGAGTTATGGAGCAAAAGTGTACTATGAATATAAGAATAAAGGTGGACCAAAGCCACCTACTTTTGATTTCTTAGGATTCACGCATTACTGTAGTTGTAATAAAGATGGGAGATATAGAACTAAAAGAAGAACAAGCAATAAAAAGTTTAGAGCAAGCCTTATGAGATGTAAACAATGGATAACTAAAAGTAGAACGTTACCTCTTTTTGAAATCATAAAGAAATTAAAGCAAAAATTAACAGGCTATTACAGGTACTACGGTATAAGTGATAATACGAAGAATATACGTAACTACGAAAAGAGAGTATTGCTACTAATATATAAATGGCTAAATAGAAGAAGTCAAAGAAGAAGTTACAAATGGGCAGGATTTAGGAAAATGTTGAGTTACTTTAATCTTCCTAAACCCAAACTATACGTAAGTATTTTTGAACTTAAATCTACAATAAGTTATATTCTGTAAATGATAATATGAGGAGCCGGATACCTTAATTGGGCACGTCCGGTTCTGAGAGGGGCTTGGTGGAGTAATTCACTGAGTCTACTCGACGGGGATTTTATGAGCGATACGAATTTGCTATTGAAAAAATATCTTCAGAATTTGCTCCTTCAGAATTTATGTTGGTTGCTAAATTATTACCTAAGGAAATAGATGTAATAAAGAATAATAAGAAGTTACTAGAAAGTGATTTAGATTTTGATCTAAAAATAGATCCCAATATACCAAAAGAATTTATTGTATGGGCTAATGGTAAAAAAATTCAAAATATAAACAAACTTATAATTGAATCCGGTATATTTAGTCCATATGAAATATCCAGACAAGTTCATTTGAATTTTATGCTGAACATTCTAGGAATTATTTTAACAGGATTTTTCAATAGAAATATAGATAAAAGTATATTAGAACAATATGCTAATAAATTTGAGTTAAAAGATGAAATCGTAGATAAATTAGAAACTATAGCTTCAAAAATATTAAAATTAAGATTGAGAAAAGATTCTTATTGGTTAAATAAAGCTAATCTTTTCTCACTTATGATAGCATTTTATAATAATTATGATAGTATTATTTTAATAAATGAAAAAGAAATTAAAAAAGCGTTAGTAACTTTTGAGTTAAATGTTCCACAAGAATATTCTTTGGCAGCTAAAGAAGGTGTAAATAATAAAAAAGAAAGGTTAATTAGAAATAAATATATAGAAAAATTAATTAATGAAATTAAATATTAATATATATTAAAAGGTTATCTACTTCATGGTGATAGCCTATTTTATTGTATTAAAGTAAACAATAAGTGCAGAAAGTAAGTGCCAATTAGTGCAAAGGATAAAAACAATCATGATAATATAAGTGAATTAATGCCATTTATTTCAAAAATATTAGCTAAGAATAATGTAGATAAATAGAATAAGTCGTCAATAATAGAGTCTACAAATATATCTGGGAAAGAGAGTGGATTATCTGATTTATTTGAGATAGAAAGTTATTTAAGAGGAAATGTAGCTTATTTTGAGTCTAACATTAGTTTTAACAATAAATTGTATTGTTATTATTTTTAATATACATCATGATTTAAAAGTGTTAATATTATGATGTATATAATTAAAATAATAAAACATAATTGGAGTGACATAGTTATGGCAAAAGTGGGGCGACCAGCTGGTGAAGTAAAAACAGCTAAAATAGAAGTTAAGCTTGAACCTAAAATGAAATCTGAATTTCAACGACTTGTTAAGGAAAAGGGTTCTAATTCATCGGTTACAATATGTGAATTGATATCCGAATATATTAAAAGAGAAGGCGGGGATAGCTTTGGAAAATAGAGTATGCTCGTTATGTAGCGGATGTGGCGGATTGGATTTGGGATTTATACAAGCAGGGTTTAATGTTATATGGGCAAATGATATGGATAAATATGCTGTAGAAACATATAAAGCAAATATTGGTGATTATATTGTTCAAGATGATATTAATAATGTTGAAATAGACAAAATACCAAAGCATGACATTTTAATCGCTGGATTTCCCTGTCAGCCATTCAGTATTATGGGAAAAGAGAGAGGTTTTGAAGATCATAGAGGTTCATTATTTTTTAGAATTTGTGAAATAATAGATTTTCATACACCTAAAATTGTTGTACTTGAAAATGTTGGAAGACTTCTGACGCATAAAAAAGGTGAAACCTATAAGATTATTAAAAATGAATTATCTAAAAGGGGATATAATGTTTTTACGAGTAAATTAAACAGCAGTGGATTTGGTGTTCCCCAGACTCGAAATAGGCTGTTTATTGTATGTTTTAAAAATAAAGATATTGAATTTAAATTTCCTGAGGAAATTCCAACTAATATAAAATTAAAAGATGTTCTTCAAAAAAATGTAGATAGAAAGTATTATTTGAGTGAAAAAATTAAGATCACAATACTATCTCATGGGAGCGGTGGATATGTTTCTAAACCCGAAGTTGACTTAGAAATAGCAAGACCATTATGTGCAACTATGGGAAAAATGCATCGTGCTGGTCAAGATAATTATGTGACTACAGAACTAGGACTACGTAGATTAACACCTAGAGAATGTGCTAGATTACAAGGCTTTGATGAAGACTATAATATAGTTTCTTCAGATTTCCAAGCATACAAGCAATTTGGAAATGCAGTAACTGTTAATGTGGCACGTGCAGTTGCAGAAAAAATAAAGCTGTGTATTAGAGATGAATAAATATCAGTATGAAATTGAAAAAATATTAAAGTTACAGTATGCGGAGCAAAGTTATAACATTGATAAGTTACTAGGAGTAGAGAGTATAAATAAATTTGCAGTACGAATAGGATATGAATATCAATTGCCACCAGAGGATACTATTGCGGAAAAGGTTATACTATTTCATTTGACGAGTGTTTGTTTACAAGAACCAAAGTGTAGTGTTTGTATAATTAATATTTTTTGCAAATATTATAGAAAAAATGCCGTGAAAAAAATTAAAAATAATGATTTAACTATGATTGATTTATTTTGTGGAGCTGGTGGGTTTTCACTTGGATTTTCACAAAATGAATTTAAAACTGTTTTTGCGGTGGACAATCAAGAATGTTGCATTGAAACATATAAAATTAATCATCCTAGTGTTAATGAGTCTAGAATACTCTGCAGAGATATTGAACACGTTAGTGAAGAACTTGATTTAGCAATGGAAGGTTTTGATGTTGATGTTGTAATAGGAGGTCCACCATGCCAAGGATTTAGTATGGCTAATAGACAAAAATTAATTAATGATCCGAGAAATAAACTTTATAAGTATTTTGTTGACACTATAGAAAAGGTAAAACCAAAATTTTTTGTAATGGAAAATGTTGAGGGAATGTTAAAAATCAAAGATGAAATTATTGAAGATTTTGCGTCACTTGAAACAGCATATACAGTCGTTCCTATGCGCATTAATGCTATAAATTTCGGAGTACCACAAAATAGAAAAAGAGTATTTTTTATTGGAACAAGAACGTGTGCAAATGTTAATGATATTATTGAACAAATTATTAAAGTAGCTGGAGATAGATCAAAAACTACACTTAATGATGCACTTTATAGTATGAAAGTGCTAAGTGCAAGTACTGAGAAAAATGCAACAAATAAAGACTCAAAAACTGCCGGAAGCAGAGTAGATATAAAATTGAATGATACAACTAATGACTATATTAATTTAATAAATATGGGAAAGAACTCAAAGTTTGTTTTTAATCACAAGGCAAGATATAACAATCCTAGAGACATAGAGATATTCACAAAATTGAATCCAGGAGATAGATCAGATGATCCCAAAATAGCTGATATAATGCCGTATGCAAATAGAAATGATATTTTTAAAGATAAGTATTATAGGTTACGAGGTAATAAACCATGTAAAACAATAACTGCTCACATGAAGTATGATTGTAATATGTATATTCACCCTCGCGAGGCAAGGGGATTAACTGTACGTGAGGCAGCGAGGATTCAGTCATATCCAGATAATTATTATTTCAGTGGCCCATTTACAAAAACCTATATGCAGGTTGGTAATAGCGTTCCACCTCTTGTATCTAGAACTATAGCATATGTAATTAGAAACTTTCTTGAATTATAATGTATCTAGAAAATTCTTATAATATGTGAGACTATGAAGCCTAATAGTTGTAATAAATATTAGTCTACTTGAACTGTGGATATAAGGTGGACATTGGTATAAATAAACAAATAAATATAAATAATTACTATATAATATATAAAATTAAAAATTTAGTAAACAATTTATACAACTAGTAATATTATTAATTTTAAACGCTCTAAATTCTTTAAAAGAGATTAGAGCGTTTAGTTTTATTGTAATTTAATAGTATAGAAACTTTTTTATTTTGAAGGATATTGAGCTTATTTGTAGAATAGTGGTAATATAGTAAATAATATTATATTTTGTAAGTTATATATATGATAGTTAATTGTAGAGTATATAATAAATTCAAAAAATAATGTAATTAGTTATTTTGTATTAGCGATTATTGATCTAATTTCAATTAAGTACACACATCATTATAAATAGGATGTTGTGTACTAATTGAAATTGCTCCAATTGCACTAGAAAAATATATAATGAGGGGATAACATATATGCTTTATATTAGGGGGTATTATAGTAACTTTTAATATTAATTTGAGATATATTGAAAACTCAGGTATTACTAAAAGCTAGGTGGCTAAATATAAATATATCATGTAAAAACAATAGATGATGAAGATATTTTACTTTTTAATTCAATTGAAAAAAGGTGGTCCACGATTATTTATTATAATATACGTTTATTGTGAGAACTTAACGTTAATCCATGAATATTATTTAGAGAGAAGGTTTGGACTATGGCAACTTACAAAAAGAATCCACCTGAAGCAAGTATTTTAATGGAATCAATGAGAGCAATGGGGTATACATTTGAAGCTGCTATTGCAGATGTTTTGGATAATAGCTTGAGTGCTCAGTCACGAAATATACAACTTGTTTTTCCTACTGAGCCGCAGGATTGTTATATAGCAATTTGTGATGATGGTCAAGGGATGTCAAATTCACAATTGTATGATGCGATGAAGTACGGATGCAATGTAAATGAAGGGAATAGGACCGAATATGATCTTGGGCGATTCGGTTTAGGTCTAAAAGCAGCTTCGTTATCTCAATGCAAGAACTTGACTGTCGCAAGTAAATGCAAAGGTAGTCTTTCTGCATATGTTTGGGACATAGATTTTGTAAAACTTAAAAAGGACTGGATCATTAAAGAATTAAATTCAGAAGAAATTCGTAATATAAGAGAAATTAATCGTCTAGACGAATTGGAAAGTGGCACTGTGGTTCTTTGGCAAAATTTTGATGTTATAGAAAAATCCACAGGGAATGTCTTTACTACATTGGACAGGTACAAAGATAGAACAGCTGAGTATTTAGCACTAATTTTTCATAGATTCATAAACTCAGATAAGGAAAAACGAGTAACAATTAAAATCAATAATTTTACAATTGAAGGATTAGATCCATTTTTGGAAAAACACAAAAAAACTAACCATAGAAAGGAAATACAAATTCCAATTGAAGACTCGAATGGGGTAGAAAGATATATAACTGTAAGTCCATATGTTCTTCCATTTCAGAAGGATATGGCTAAAGATGATTTTAAAAGAATTGGTGGAGTAGAAAACTATAGAACAAAGCAAGGGTATTATATATATAGAAATGAAAGACTGATAGTATGGGGCACATGGTTTGGATTGCCAAGAAATGAACTAACAAAGAATGCTCGTATAAAAGTTGATATTCCTAACACTTTAGATGATATATGGGGAATAGACATAAAAAAACAGAATGCTACTATTCCCAGAAAAGTTAGGGCTCAACTTAAGAGAGCTGTTGATGAAGCTATGGATATTGCTATTAAGTCGCAGGTTTATCGTGGAAGGATACAGAATGTAAATGATCACTTGGATTATGTTTGGGATAGAATAGAAGCGAGAAACGGAAAATATATTTGTAAAATAAACAGAAAATCGAGAATTTTTGACTTCTTAAAAAATAAAGATATTGATGATAATGTATTAAGCAGATTTGAAATGATTCTTGAAGAATTAGAAAATACCTTGCCATATCAACAAATTTATATAGATATGTCTGGTAACAAGATATCCGATGAGATTGGGACTGATCGTTTAAAAGATGTATATAATAAAGCACGATTTTTAATTGAAATGAATGATAAAATGGGAATTATGGATTATGATAGCTTTATTGAAAAAATATTTATTTCAGAACCGTTTTGTAAATACATTCAATTAAAAGAAAAACTTCAGGGGGAGTATAAGAATGGAAATTAACAATTTCGAAATTATGAAATGTGTTGAGGCAATTGAACATATGTATAATATATATAGAAGTTCTGAAGATGTTGATGAGCAAAAGCTTCAGACTATTATCGCTTTGGTTATTGGAATGTCTAATTATAAATTTAATGAAGTTGAAGCTAAAAAGGTGAAATCGGAAGCTGAGTATTTGTGCCAAACGAAACATACAAATGGAATAAGTATTACAGATGATTATAATCACTATGATTGGTATTCGGAAAGATTGAAAAAAGACGGCGCATTAGAGCCATTCTTTTGGAAAAGATATAGGGAATATTTATTAGAAGAGCAACATTTAGGACTTAATATTGTAAATAAATTAGATCAAACTACATTGATCGAGTTGATGAATTACCTTGGCGATCCGAAAAGTCATGCTGAATTTCTTCGTAGAGGGCTTATTATTGGTGATGTTCAATCTGGGAAGACTTCTACATATATTGGTATGGTATGTAAAGCGGCTGATGCTGGATATAAGGTTATTATTTTGTTGACTGGAACAATTGAAACATTGAGAAATCAAACACAAAAGCGTGTGGAAGAGGGATTTGTTGGATTTGATATTTCACGCTGTAAAGATGGAGCTCAAACATCTCGAGTAGGGGTTGGTAAAGATGGAAGACCACTTTCGGTTACTGCGATGACATCAAGAGAGTATGATTTTGTTGGAAATATGAACAAAATAACAACTTCGTTAGAAAGTAATAAGGTTGTTGTGTGCGTAATAAAGAAAAATACAACTGTACTTGAAAGATTATATCAGTGGTTATATAAACTTAATGCTGATTCGATAACTAAGAAAATTCATTACCCAATGCTCCTAATTGATGATGAGGCAGATAATGCATCAATTAATACAAACAAACCAGAAGAAAATCCAACTAAAATTAATGAATTAATTCGTAAGTTAGTAGATGTATTTTGGCAAGCTTCATACGTAGGATTTACTGCAACACCTTTTGCAAATGTCTTTATTAATCCAGAAACTACAGAAGACATGTTAAATGACAATTTATTTCCTAATGATTTTATATATAGTTTGCCTACTCCATCAACCTATATAGGGGCTCAAAAGATATTTTATGAAGATGGGAAATACAGAAAAGCTTTAAAGTATATCGAAGATGCTGGTTCTAATGTTGATAATGATTTATTTTGTTATAAAAATACTAAAAGAAAATGGAATGGAACATTACCTAAAAATCTAAATGATTCGATATATATTTTCCTTTTGGCAAATGCTATTAGAGATTTAAGACATGATTTAGATAAGCCTAGAACAATGATGATAAATATTTCACATATTAATGATGTTCAACAATATATGAAAGAGAGTGTTGAACAAATTTATGAAGAAGCATATAACAAAATAAAATTTGATTTATCACATGATTTGGAAAAAAATAAGAAAATCCCAATTTTGAATGCAATATATACTCAATGGAAAAAGAATTATGAGGGTCTAGAATTTACATGGGATCAAATTATAGATACGCTCGTAACATCTATAAAAAACATACAAATAAAAGTAATTAATAGTTCTAAAGGGTCAGATAATTTGGATAATGAAAATAATTCGGATTTACGAGTAATCGAAATTAAACAAGAAGAAAATCCAACTAAAATCAACAAATTAATTCACCAGTTAGTAGATGTATTTTGGCAGGCTACTTATGTAGGATTTGCAGCTACCTACGTAGAATCTACAGCTACACCATTTGCAAAGGAGTTGTCTACCTCACCAAACTATATAGGGAATCAAAATAGCTTTTACAAAGATAGGGTTGAGGATTTATTTTATTATAAGCATAAAAAAAATTGGAAGGGAACATTACCTAAAAGTCTAACTGATTCAATATATACTTTTCTTTTGGCAAATGCTATTAGAGATTTAAAACACGATATAGATAAGCCTAGAACAATGATGATAAATATTTCTAGATTTATTGATGTTCAGCAATATGTGAAAGAAAACGTTGAACAAATTTATGAAGAAGCGTATAGCAAAATAAAATTTGATTTAACCCATGATTTGGGAAAAAATAAAAAAATCCCAATTTTAAATGCTATATATACTCAATGGAAAAAAAATTATGAAGGGTTAGAATTTACATGGGATCAAATTGTAGATACGCTCTTTTATTCTGTAGAAAATATACAAATAAAGGTTATTAATAGTTCTAAAGGGTCAGATAAGTTGGACTATGAAAATAATCCAGATATAAGAATAATTGCTATTGGTGGTCTATCCTTATCTAGAGGTTTAACGCTTGAAGGTTTAATTATAAGCTATTTTTACAGAAACACATCAACCTATGACGTACTTATGCAGATGGGAAGATGGTTTGGTTATCGTAAAAATTATGAAGATATATTTAGAATTTGGACAAGTAAAAAATCAGCTGATTGGTATACTGAAATATCAGAAGCTACTGAGTTATTAAAAGAGGATTTGGCTAAGATGAGAGATTGTAAGCGAACCCCACATGAATTTGGTATCAGAGTACGGAATGACAGTACTGAATTACGCATAACAGCTGCAAATAAAATGCGAATAGCAGCTGACAAGACTGAATATACAAGCTATTTTGGTGATGTTTTTGAGACACCTTATTTAATAAATGATATAGCAGTAAATTCGAAAAATTTACAGTTAGTTCATTTGATGGTGAAAAAAGCGAAAAATAATAATATTAAATTTGAGAGATTAAAAGATCAAGGAAAACATTATGCATTAAAATGTGTTCCTAAAGACATAGTTATTAGTCTTTTGAGCCAATTTAAGTCTTCGAAATATAATAGGCGTTTTGATACAAAACAAATTTATAAATTTTTGAACGACTGTGAAATACCACGGCTAAATTTTTGGGATATTGTATTTTTAGATGGAGAGAAAGATCAACCGTTAATCGAAAATTTTGAGGGTGCTGATATATATCCGGTAAAACGTTCTTGTTCGGTAGATGAATATCAAGAGAAAATAAATATTGGAAGTCGAGGAAAACTTGCTGGTACTGCTGATGGCAAACAGTGTTTGGATGATAAAGAAAAAATTAAATGTGCAGAAGAACACCATAAAAAACAATACTTAGAAGATAAAAAAGTTGAATTCGAAAAAGGCCGCTCTTATCCTATAAATACCTGGTTTAAGTATGTTAAAGATAGGAATCCTCTTTTACTTGTTTATTTGATCAAATTTAGAGAAGATGGTGAAGTTAGTCCAGCAACTACGAAAGTTATTGATTCAACAGAATCATGGGTTGGATTAGGTATGGGCATACCAAATTGCTCTGATAGTAATGCTGAAGTGCATAAGTATAAAACTAATCCAATTTACTCAAAGCAGGAAATTGAAGATATGCTTTCTGAAAACGAGGAGGAATAGAGAAATGTTTAATATACGAGAGAGATTCAATGAATTAAAATCATATGGATATTTCATAAAGGCTGATACTGAACATACTTTGGATTGGTATATTGGAATTGATGATCAGGGAAGAAAATCAATTAAACTTAGAGCAAAATTTTCACCCAAAAGTATTATTGGGACGAATTCAATTATAGTGAGTCAATATAAAAATGATGATTTTAATACAATAGTTTTCTCGCTGGTAGACAACGAGGTTAGTGGATTATTTTATAGATTTTGTGAAGATTTAATGGAAACATCAAGAAATATTGATGAACCTGACTTGGGTTATACCAATATCATTAATAGATTTTTATTATGGAAAAAAATGTTTTTGAAGCAAAAGAGCGAATTTTTAACTGAGCCAGAAATCATGGGATTAATCGGAGAAATTTTATTTATGAAGGAGGAACTGTTTGAACTATATGGGAAACACAAAGCATTGTTAAGTTGGAGTGGACAGGAACTGACACATAAGGATTTTTCAAATGATAATACATGGTATGAGGTTAAGACTATGCAAAGAGGAGGTCAAACAGTTAAGATTTCATCTATTGAACAGCTTGAAAGTGATAAGATAGGTGAGCTTGTTGTATATAGCCTGGAAAAAATGAGCCCGGTTTTTAATGGAATTAAATTAAATAAACTTGTTTCAGAGATATATGAATCACTTGAGAATGAGGATGATAAAGGGGATTTTCTTACTAAAGTATCCCTTCAAGGATTTTCATATAATGATCATTATGATGATTATGTTTATGAAGTTAGCGATTGTAGAAGGTTTTTAGTTGATAAAGATTTTCCGAAACTTGATAGACGCAATTTAATTTCAGCAATTGTAAAGGCTCAGTATGAATTATCATTAGTTAATATTATGGAATATCTGATTAAATAGATAAAGAGGGGTATGTATGGACGTAAATGAATATCGTAAAGAGTTTATTGAGGGATTACGAGCTGATGCAGCAATTAATTGTACTGATACAGATGATGAATTCATAGCTAGGTCATTAGAAATATTGGAGTCATTGGGCGAAGTTAATGATCCAGTTAAGTTCTACTTTGGAAAAAAAGGCCGAAGAAATAGAATGATGCAATTTCATGCGTATGCGTTTGATGAAGCTGATGGATCAATTGTACTGATTATTAGTGATTTTAAAGATGCATTTGATCTAGAGATGCTGACAATGACGCGGATTGATTTATTATACAAAAGAATGGTTACGTTTATTGAAGAGGTATATAAAGGTAAGCTAAGTGAGTTTTGTGATGATTCAGACCCAACACTTGATGTGGCTAAGGAAATAAGAATTAAAATTGGAGGAGATATTTCAAAAAGTAGTATTTTAAAATTCAAATTCTATATTATTTCAAATGCAAAACTTAGTCAAACAGTTAAGTCGCTTAAAAAAGAGGATTTATTGGAGAGACACGTTGAATTAAATGTTTGGACTATAGAGCGTTATTTTGAAATAATGCAGTCACTTAACAATGAACCGATAGTTATCGACGTAAATCAATTTGGTATTAGTGGTATTCCATGTCTAAAAGCGAAAATGAATGATGGATTAGATTACGATGCTTATTTGGCAATAATACCAGGTAAGTTTCTTGCTGATATATATTTGACTTATGGTAGTAGACTTCTTGAAGGAAATGTGAGAGCATTTTTGAGTGTAAAGGGAAACGTAAATAAGGGGATTAGAAATACAATTATTAAAGAACCTAACAAATTTTTTACATATAATAATGGAATTGCCGTAACAGCAGAGCATGTTGAATTCACACAAAGTGAAAATGGCCTCGAAATTACTTGTATGAGGGATTTGCAAATCATTAATGGTGGTCAAACTACTGCATCTTTAGCTAGTGCAATAATTAAAAAAGATAATGCTGAATTATCAGATATTTTTGTTCCAATGAAGTTGACGGTAATTAAAACAACTGGTAGTGAAGAGGAAAGAGGAGAAATTTATAATACGATGGTTGAGAAGATTTCCAAATGTGCTAATTGTCAGAATCCAGTTAAGGATGCTGATTTCTTCTCCAATAGTCCGTTCCATATTTTAATGGAAAAAATGTCGAGGAAGTATATGGCTCCACCTGTTCAGGGTAATCCATATCCTACGGTATGGTATTATGAGCGTTCTCGTGGAAAATGGGAACAAGAGCAAATGAAATTGACTAAATCGGAAAGAGAAAAATTCAAGGCTAAATATCCTAAAGATCAGAAATTAACAAAAGAAGAATTAGCAAAATATTTAAATACTATGGCTGGCATGCCTCACATTGTGGCGATGGGTTCTGCAAAAAACATGAAATATTTTGCAGAAAATATTGAAAAACAATATACAGCATCTAAAGAGCAATTTAATGAATTCTATTTCAAAAGAGCAATTTGCGCCGCAATTATGTTTAAGACAGTTGATAAATTGGTAAATAAACAGCCATGGTATCCAAAGGGAGGAAATAAAGCTCAAATTGTACCGTATACAATTTCAAAGATAGTTAGCAGTATAGCAAAAGGATTTGATATAGATTTCATGCTTATATGGAAGAAACAAGTGTTGTATCCTTCGTTTATACATGAGGTAGAGATAGTATCCAAAATAGCACATGAATTTTTAGTAAATTCTAGTGGAGTAATTGTAAGGGAATACGCAAAAAATGTAAAGACGTGGGATGAATTTAAGAGCATACCGTACAGTTTGAGTGAACGTTTTTCTACAGACCTTGTACCAATGGAAGAAATTAAAAATGAAGAGAGACAAGCAAAAAAAGAGCAAAAATTAGATAATGCCTTAGCATTGGAGCTTATAGTTTTACGTTATGGAGCAGATTATTGGCGTAGATTATTAAAAATAGGCTTAGAAAAGAAAATGTTGAATATAAAAGAAATGGAATTGCTTAAAATAGGTACACAAATTGATAGTTTATCGCCTAAAATTCCCTCCTCATTGCAAGCTAAAAATATGATGAAAATTAGAGAAAAGCTTGATGAGGAAGGAATTGTGGTATGATAATGCTAATAGCAGTAATTATTAACTAATTTAATGTTAGAGTTGAAGTATCTTCATTTTATTGGTAAAATATATTTAAAATATTTAGTATAACTAATAAATATTTGTAATTATTTAGACTCATCTTAAACATGTTATTAGTCAGTTTGTTAATCTTCAAAAAATAAATATTTGTATTTAGCACTAATTGGGGTTAGTGCTATTTTTTTATTCTAAAATTAATTTGGATTATATTAAGTAACATATGATGGTATCAGCAGAGTTAATAATAACAATAAAATTTAGTGCTTCTATTTTCCTACATGTTTTATGAAGGAATTTTAGGACTTGTAAAGAATTGTTTAAATAAAGTTGTTATTTTATAAAAATTAATATGTTAGGGATTTAGGATAAAAAAATATATATTGACTTTGCTAACTATGAATTTTAGTAACTTTAGTGATAATATTAGAAATTTATATGCATCGAATCAAGAGGCTTTTAGTGGAGAGTAATTAGCAGAAAACAATTCAAGTAATAAATTGATATATGAGAGGATTTGAAAATGAATAATTTTAAAGTAATATTTGATTTTCTTAATAAATATGGGGGAAATATAGTAATCGCGAATAAAAATAACAGCAATTACAATGAACAAAAACATAGTCAATTAATAACATTAAAGGCAACATCATTTGACAACGAATGGAAAAGCATAGTAGAACATATTATGAATAAAATCAAGGTTAAAAAGATTTTATCTACTCAACAATGGCAAAATAGTGGCAATATATTTGATTACTTTTGGACTCAGTTTAAAAGTGAAGATAGATTAGACTCTGCATCAAGCATATCAGTCTTTGCGCGTAAAAGCAGTATAGAGGTAAAGCTTACATGGCATTTCGCTTATGGGAAAAAGTCGCAGAATTCTTTGAAACAGCATAATATGTGGGTTGCTAGACTTGAAAATTGGGTAAATGGTAAATCAATTGATACCTCAAAATATACAATTTGGTATGGTGGTGATGGCAATGAAGGAAACAAGAGTACGCTTGAAAAATATTTTAATAGTAATGACGAAAAAGATTTGGTTCTAAATGGTAGTGATAGTAGCGGTAAGACATTTCTTATTGAAATAGGTAAGGAATTTAATAAAGAATATGTAGTGGCAAATGGAGATAAGGTTTTAACTGAGATTATAAATACAACAGATGAAATAGAGGAACTATATAAAGCAACATCTAAGAGAATAGATATAATTTCAACAAACAATAATGAAAGTCATGGATTAGGTATTAGTAAGAATTATTATGAGAGTAGACTTAAAATAGATGAAATAAGAAGATATGTTATTTCAAAAAGCTTCATATATCACTATAATGACCTAGCCAACTTCTACCTCTCCCTTAAAACAAAACCATTTATAATTCTTGCAGGTATAAGTGGAACAGGTAAATCTAAGCTAGTTAAATTATTTGCGAATGCTGTTGGGGCTACCTCTGACAATGGACAATATAATATTATCAGTGTTAAGCCAGATTGGAATGATAGTACTGAATTATTTGGTTATAAAAATATAAATGATGAATTTGTTCCTGGTAAGTTAACTGAAATTATTTTTAGAGCATCTAAAGAGGAGAATATTAATAAACCTTATTTTATATGTTTAGATGAAATGAATTTAGCTAGGGTTGAGTATTACTTAAGTGAATATTTAAGCATTATAGAATCCAGAGAATTTGATGTTGATAATAACATTAAAACAGATAGATTATTTCCTGCGGAATATTTGCCAGAAGGAAATAAGTATGCAAATTTAAGAATACCTGAAAATATTTATATTGTAGGTACTGTTAATATGGATGATACCACATTTGCGTTTAGCAGAAAGGTATTAGATAGAGCCAATACTATTGAGTTTTCTGATGTAGACTTAGATGCTTTGGATTTTAATAATGAAGAATGTGAAAGTATTGATGTTGATAACAATTTTTTTAAGACAAGCTTCTTAAATATTAAGGATGCTTTAAATACTGATGATGCATTTGTTAGGCAAACTAATAGTAAGGTTAAAGATATAAATGAGATTCTAGAGCAAGGCAATAAGAATTTTGGATACAGAGTTAGAGATGAGATTGTATTTTATATGTTAGAAAACAAGATCAATGATTTATTAAGTGAAGATGAAGCCTTTGATTTTCAGATAATGCAAAAGATATTGCCAATTATAACTGGTAGTGAGCTTCTTGTTAAGGAAATCTTAATTAAATTATTTAATTACTGCAATACTAACGGTAAAGAAGTTACTGCAACAATTGAGTATATTAAAGAGTGCGAAGTAGAGCTAAAATCAGGCAAAATTAAGTACAAAAAGAGTGCTAAAAAAATACTTATGATGTTAAGAGGTTATGAAGATGGATTTACTTCATTCTGGGCGTAATGATAAGCTTTTAGAAATAGATTGTGCTGATGAATTCTCATTAACATTTAGTGGTGAAAGCATAAATAAGAAAGTAAGAGATTTAAATATCAATATAAATACTGCAGCAACGCTTACAGTAGCCTTAGAATATAAAGATAAAGACAAAGTTACAGTGAAAGTAATTTGTGATAATGGTGAATTAGCAGAAGTTAATGGACCTAATGTTAAGCCTTGTTTTTATGAGAATGGAAAATATCAGCTCATCTTAGAAGTTAAAGATGAAAGCCATTATGAAGTAATTCATATGGGCAGTAATTTAAATAATGTGTTTCAGAAAATAAGTAATTGTTACATTGGAATGATTGATTTTTCGTCGGATATTGGTTTATCCAATTTTATAATTAATAAAGATGGAAAAGATATATTATCTATAGATATAGAGGTCTTTCCGTCTAAAATTGATTATCAAAAGGATTACCTGGATATTATGAATGAAGTAAATGACGAGATATATTCTTTAGCATTTGCCCTTATGGGTAAAACTTATTTAGAAACTAGGTTAGTGGATACTAAACATCAAACCAATGCAGAATTTATTAGTATTTTGAGATGCATATTTGATGATTTAGAAGGAGCTATAAAAAGAATTATAGCAAATCCTAAGCACAACGTAGAAACTATAGAATCTATAAGAAGAGTAGAAAAATCAAGAGTACCTTCTCGTAATACAATAGCTTATCTTAGAAAACATTCAGGCGTGCTTGTAGAAAATCGAAATGGATTTATTAAAGGGAAAGATAAAAATTATATTGCAACAATGTTGGTAGATAAAAGAAAGATAACAACTATAGATATATATGAGAACAGATTTGTTAAGTATATGATAACAAATATTATAAAAAGACTAAATGTTGTTGTTAAAAATATAGTTATAAATATGATTAGTAATAAAGCCAGTAACAATGGTGACAATACTGATTATAAAGTGGAATTACATAAGTTTTTAAAAAATAAGATATCTATATTAAATAAACATCTGAAAAATGGATTTAGTAATGTTAGCAATCTTACTGGTAAAAAAACTATGAGCTTAGTTTTTCAAATGGCTCCAGGGTATAGAGAAGTTTACAAAAAGTATATTATGCTAAGTAAGGGCCTTGCTTTAGGAGATGGACTTTATCAAATGACTCCTAAAAAACTATATTTATTATATGAGATGTGGTGTTATATGAAAATACATCATATTCTCAGTGATTTAGGTTACACGGTCGAGGAATATGGAATATTAAAGTATAAGGACAATGGGTTCTATTTAACATTATCCCAGGACTCGCAGGCTAAGATGATTTATTCTAATAAAAAGAATAGGTTAGAGTTATGGTATAACAAGTCATATTCGTCGCCAACAACTAATCAAAGACCAGATACCGTGCTTAATATTAGAAATTTAAATAATAAAGAGGACAATAGAATTTATATATTTGATGCTAAGTACAGAATTAATGTAGATGATAGTGGCGTTGTAGGTCCAGTTGAGGATGATATAAACGTTATGCATAGATATAGGGATGCAATAGTATCAAAGCTTAGTAATGATGTTCAATTCAAATATGATACCTTTGGGGCCTATGTTATGTTTCCTTATGGAGATGAAGAAAAATTTAAAGAGCATGACTTCTATAAGAGCATAGAAGAAGTTAATATAGGTGCTTTTCCTATGCTGCCGGGAAGTACAAAATTAATAACAAAGCAGCTAAAGAAAATAATAGAGCAATCACCACTAGATGCAAGAAATGATAGGATAGTTATAGATGAGTATGACGATTATGGTAAGTTTAAGCATCTTAATGTAATGGTTGTTAATGTGAAAAATAAAGAGCATTTAAAAGAGTATAAAGAAAATTTATTTTACCATATTCCAGTAGCAAGATTAAAAGAGGTTAGAGACTCAGTTGAGTATTTAGCATTTTATCAATCAATAGAAAGCTTCAAAGGTGAGGGTGGAGTAAGATATTATGGAAAGATAGAAAAATGCTTAGAATATAAGAGAAAAGATTGCACTGAGCTTAAAGCAAGAGCTGGTACAGAGGATGATATATATTTAAGAATTAACTTAGAATCTATAAAAGAAGTTGATAATATAGTCCCAATTCAAACAGGAACTAGACTTGTAACATATACAACTTTGTACCTTTTGAAAAATGCAGAAAATACTCATGAGCTAAAAGTAGGAAGCAGCTTAGAACTTCAGGTATATAAAATATTAAAAAAGGTAGCAAAAGAGAAAGCGGTTAAAATAAAGAAAATAGATAAAGACAAGGGTGCTACAACTAGTAAGAAAGATAAAGTGAGGGAGTATATTATTGGGGATGTGAAGGTAGAAATAGTAGATGGGAGTGGGATAAGGGCGAATGGTGTGGAAACTAGTGTGAAAGGATTAGAAGGGGATATTTTATTATTCCTATAAATTTATAATGTACAGTTTAGTCTAGAATAAAAAATTTGTATGCTTTGTTTGAAATTACATAATATATAATATATGATATAGTTACAGGGTTTAAATAAAAAATTTAGAGTGGAAGTTGATATATATGAAAGTTGAAAGAATAAAAGAAATTCTCAATGGTGGAGAAAGTATAACTGTTGAGTTCAAGCAAAGTAAAAATAAATTAAATAAAGATGTTTTTGAATCGGTATGCGCATTTCTAAATCAAAATGGAGGACACTTATTTCTTGGTGTTGAAGATAAAGGTGGTATTGTAGGAATTAATCCAGAGGCAATAGAGAAGGTTAAGAAGGAGTTTGTGACTTCTATGAATAATCCTCAAAAAATTAGCCCAACTTTTTATTTATCTGTCGAGGAAATAGAGATTGAAGGGAAAGTGGTTCTTTACATTTTTGTGCCAGAGAGTTCTCAGGTTCATAGGTGTAATGGGAAAATTTATGATAGAAATGAAGATGGAGATATCGACATCACTCATAATACAAATCTCGTTTCAGAAATGTATATGAGAAAGCAGGGCACATATACAGAAAATCGCATTTTCCCATTTGCGGAAATATCTGAACTCAAGGCTGAACTTTTAATAAAAGTTAGAAAAATGGCTGAAAATGAAAGATCAAATCATCCATGGAAGTCAATGAATGACCTAGAACTTTTAAAAAGTGCAGGCCTATTTCTTAAAGATCCCCAAAGTGGTAAAGAGGGCATCACTCTTGGAGGTATTCTCATTTTTGGAAATGAAGAGTTGATTCATGCAGCGTTGCCTCATTATAGAACTGATGCTATTTTACGAAGAGTAAATTTAGATCGTTATGATGATAGGGATGATATTCGGTAAATCGGATGGGTGGATGAATTGGGATCAGGAGTCAGAAATATTTATAAATACAATAAGATATACTCTGGCGCTGAGCCTATTTTTATTGAAGGAGATATTTTTAAGACGATTATTCCGCTAACTTCGCAAGTTACCATGCAAGCTACCATGCAAGCTACCATGCAAGCTGATGAAGAAGTAAAAGATTTATTGGAATTTTGTGTGATACCAAGAAGCAGAAGTGAAATGCAAGGCTTCATGGTTCTTGCTAATAGAGACTATTTCAGAAAGAATATTTTAAACCCTTTAATTAAAGGGGGATTATTGAAATTAACAATGCCAGATAAACCGACAAGCCCAAAACAAAAATATTATTCTAAGAAAAGATAATACTTTATATTCAAATGTTTTCTAGTAAGGCGATGACATCAAATCATCGCCTAATTCATTGTTGGAAGATCAAATTTTTAATTAATGAGAGGTTAATCTATCATGTTAAAGCATTATTACTAGGTTAGAATCCTTTAAAATAACAAGGATAAGGTCTACATTACACTTCCAGTAAACATATAGGACCTTTTGTTGTAGTTTTGCGAAAAAATTCTTAAACAATTACTAAAAATTTCTAATTATAGTAATATTGCAACTAAATATGAGATATGTAATTAGCTTAGATCATTGATATATAAGGATTTATAAGTAATTAGTAAATTGCTGTTGTAATCTACTATAATTTTTGAAAACAAAAGGGGAATCCAATAATGAATTCCCTTTTAATGTATACATATATCTGATTTGTTGACAAGTATATCATTTTATCATAATATTGTGGATAAAATGGTTTAATAAATTTAGACATATATGGTGAGGATGAGGAAGGTGGGATAAAATGCAAATATGTTGTACAAAGAAACTGCAAGATGAGATGGGACTTGTACTTCAAAATGAAGTAGGAGAGGAAAATTTATTCTGTTGGAGCGTACATTTGATTACTGTGAATCGAAGAAAGACAATTGTAATGGTAAACGATAGTAATCGATTTGGATTTGTTCTTTATGGTATGAAAGCAAAGAACTTTAAAAATTTAAATGAGCTACTCATTCTTGGAATTAAAAATTGTTTAAGAGATGAAAAAATAAAGGAAGAAATAATAGAGAGGTATTTAAAAAGTGCGGGAGAGTTAGTTTATTCTAAGACAAGAGGTCCCAAATATGTGGCACGACTCAACAAAGCTTGTGAGCGGATAAAGGTATTTGAAGATGATTTAGATATAAGTGTACTTTTTCAAACTTTAGCAACTAGAATAATGAATGAAGATTTGATAAAGATTAGCAAGGAATCTAATTACAGAAATCCATATGAATTTTTAACTAATGATCTAAAAATATTTGCTAATGAGGAAATTTTTAGATGTGAGGCAGTTGAGTTAATGGTTAAGCTTAAATTATATCCCGAAATCATATGGAGAAGGGTTATCGCTCCTACAGATATTACATTTAATCAGCTTCATAAAATAATTCAAATCGCTTTTGATTGGAAAAACTATCATCTGTACCAATTCAATATTTTTGATGAGTCAGGTAATTGTGTCTTAAATATTATTAGTGAATCTGAAGAGGATTATGAATCGATGGATGAATGCCAAATACTCTTAGATTTGCAGGTTAATCTTTCAGATTATATTAATCAAAAGTATCGAATAGTTTATTGTTATGACTTTGGTGATAACTGGGAGCATGAAATTACTATACAGGACATTAACACAGAGTATAACAAAAACTATCCAATCTGCTTAATGGGTGAGGGTAATGCACCACCAGAAGATGTTGGAGGCGTGTCTGGATACAAGGAATTCCTAAAAATCATGGTGGATCCTAATCAAGCTGAATATGAAAACATGCGGAACTGGGCTCAGGGACAAAGGTATAAGGACTTTGATTTGGTTTCTGTAAATAGACAGTTAAAATATAGCTTGCGAAGGTAGATAAATAGCAAGGAGGTACCTCATAGTTGTCATCTATGGGTTGTTTCAGCTAAAGAACAAAGAGGTATAGAAAAAGGCATAGAAAAAGGTGATATCAATGCTAGAGAAGAAATGGTAAAAGAAATGTTGCTAGATGGTGAAAGTATTGTGAAAATTAAGAAGTACTCTAAGTTAAGTGAGGAAGAAATAGCAAAAATAAAAAGTAAGATAAAACAATAGAACAAGATAAAATAATGTAAATTAACTTCTATGGTATTTTGTAATGAATATGGAAGAGAATACATGGTGAAGGTGTGAGAATTAAAACATGATGAAATTTAAAAGCAACGAAAAGATAAAGAATTTCTTATCAGATTTTGATAAGTTTGTTGAGTATTTATCCAAAAGAGATGTAACACTAGGAAAAGCTACTAAGTATATATCGACTAAATTTTTGTTTGAAATGAATGAAATAATGAGCGTTAAACAAATGGGAGTTACACCCAAAAGTAATCAATTATCATATCATATGATTCATTTATTTTACAGTTTGGTAGTAGAAAGCAAATTATTTGTGGAATTAACAGTAAAGGGTAGCAAATTAGTACTAAAACCTACGGAAAGAGTTGTATTGTTCAAACAGTTAAATGAACTTGAAAAATATATTTTTTTATTAGAGATATTGTGGGTAGATTGTGATTTTGAAAGACTAGAGTTTCAATCCTTTTGTAATTTAAATGTATCTAAAGCTGTTATAAAAATGGAAGCATTTCATGGGGAAAAAGCAAAAAAAACTATTTACATAGATGATTTTACAAGAGATATAAGTACCCTATTATTATATTTTTCCTATTTTGGAGTTATGGATGTTATTGAGGATGTAGAATTCAAATTAAGATATAAGATAGCAAAGGGCTTCTTTGTGAAGGAAGTTATACTAACGCCAGTTGGAGAAAAGATAATAAAAATATTAGATAAAAAAAGAAGCTTAACAGATTGGAATATAAACCACAGAAAAGAATATGGTGAGTGGAATATAGTGTTTGAAGAAGAATTTTTTGTTCCATTCAAGGCTATATTTCAAGATATAGAATTAGAAAGAACACTGCCTAGAAGGAAAATTAAGTTTAACGATGGGGTATATACATTTAAGGTATCCTTACGTAAGGGAACTTGGTCAAAAATACAATTATCTGCACGTGAGACCTTACATGATTTACATATTTTAATTCAACAGGCATTTGAATTTGATGATGACCATATGTATTCATTCTTTATGGATGGAAAACCATGGTCAAAATATGAATTTAAATGTCCGATTGGTGATGAAGGGCCTTGTTCAGATGAAGTGAAAATTGGAGAGTTGGACTTAATTGAAAAACAGAATTTCTTATATATATTTGATTATGGTGATGTATGGAAGTTTAATATAGAAGTTTATGAGATGAAAAATGGAGAAAATGAAGAATGTAATCCAAGAATAATTGAAAGTAAAGGAGAACGACCACAGCAATATCCTGATTATGATGAGTGGTAGGCATATATACCCTAGAAGAAGGTGGATACTAATCATCAAACCAATGCAGAATTTATTAGTATTTTGAGATGTATATTTGATGATTTAGAAGGAGCTATAAAAAGAATTATAGCAAATTCTAAGCACAATGTAGAAACTATAGAATCTATAAGAAGAGTAGAAAAATCAAGAGTACCTTCCCGTAATACAATTGCTTATCTTAGAAAACATTCAGGAGTGCTTGTAGAAAATCAAAATGGATTTATTAAAGGAAAAGATAAAAATTATATTGCAACAATGGTGACAATACTGATGATAAAGTGGAATTACATAAGTTTTTAAAAAACAAGATATCTATATTAAATAAATATCTGAAAAATGGATTTAGTAATGTTAGCAATCTTACAGGTAAAAAGACTATGAGTTTAGTTTTTCAAATGGCTCCAGGTTATAGAGAAGTTTATAAAAAGTATATTATGCTAAGCAAGGGACTTGCTTTAGGCGATGGACTTTATCAAATGACTCCTAAAAAACTATATTTATTATATGAGATGTGGTGTTATATGAAAATACATCATATTCTCAGTGATTTAGGTTACACGGTCGAGGAATATGGAATATTAAAGTATAAGGACAATGGGTTCTATTTAACATTATCCCAGGACTCGCAGGCTAAGATGATTTATTCTAATAAAAAGAATAGGTTAGAGTTATGGTATAACAAGTCATATTCGTCGCGGGCAACTAATCAAAGACCGGATACTGTGCTTAATATTAGGAATTTGAGGGTGGATTAAGATATTATGGAAAGATAAAAGAATGCTTAGAATATAAGAGAAAAGATTGTGCTGAGATTAAAGCAAGAGCTGCTAAAGAGGATGATATATATTTAAGAATTAACTTAGAATCTATAGAAGAAGTTGATAATATATTCCCAATTCAAACAGGAACTAGACTTTAAATTGTAAGCCTAAATATATTACTGTGTTATTACAAATAAAACAAGATTATACATATTAAACATGCTATAATTACTGTTAATTAAGACGACATCATAGAATATTGTGTATTATGATAGCTTATTTTAAGAATAGTTTTAAGTATTATGAGGGAGGTAACGGATGATTTTTTTCGATATAGATGGAACATTATTAGACCATAAACGCTCTGAATTTCTTGGGGTTAAAGCTTTTTATATAGAATATAAAAATGATTTTAAAGTTGAAGAAAAAAGCTTCTATAACCTTTGGTGTCAAATATCTGATAAATATTTTGACAAATACTTGAAAGGTGAATTAACATTTGCTCAGCACCGTATTGAAAGAATAAAGGAATTATTCAACTATTCAAACATTAAATTATCTGACGAAGAAGCTATGACTACGTTTAAGAGATATTTAATTAATTATGAAAATAGTTGGATGCCATTTGACGATGTAATACCTTGTTTACGACAATTATCAAAATACAAACTGGGGATTATAAGTAACGGCGATTTAGTGCAACAGTTACTAAAGTTAGAAAAAATGGGTATTAAACAATATTTTACTGATGTTATTACTGCAGGCGAAGTTGGTATTGCAAAACCGAATATAAAATTATTTACTATAGCATGTAATCGAGTTAATAAGCATCCACAAGAATGTTATTATATTGGTGATGACTTATATACAGATATTGTTTCATGTAATGAGATAGGATTGAAAGGTATTTGGTTAAATAGGAAACGTGAACCAGTGTCCGTTGATAAAATAAAAATGATTTATAGTTTAGAGAGTCTGAAAAATATTTTATAACCTTAACATAGATACATAATTTTCATACTATGCTGATACAAATAACCCCATATCATTATTAGATATGGGGTTTAATATGTTAAGGATGTACTAGTATTGCTATTGCAACAGTGTTACTATCTTAAACATTGACTTAATTTTAGAAATAGTTTGTTCGTTGGTATTTTAACCTTGCTGAGGGTTATTTGGTTTTATCACTTATTTATATTATTTTATTGCCAATAAAATAACTGTATTTTCATGTTGCCAGATTTTTTTTACTGATTTAAAACCTACGTTATAAAGCATTTGAATTTGGTTTTTCACAGTACATGGCGTATCATAGTGATAAAAGCCATCAGTTATTCCTAACTCAGAACGAATTCTCTTATTCTCATTAAAATGAAAATCTTCATAATCTTGGTTTGGAGCTATATAATCAGTTTCAATATAGAAACCATTTGGTTTTAAACTTTTGAAAATTTTCTTATATAATTTAGTCTTTTCTTTGTGAGTGAAATGATGAAGTGTTTCTACAGACAAAGCAACATCAAATACGAACTCACCCATATCATAACTGAAATAACTATCGACAATAAGATTAAGTTGGCTTAATTTATCACTGTGTTTTTGTTTTATTTTTTCCATCATATCTTTAGCTAAATCGACTCCGGTAACCATAACTGTTGGATTTATCTTAAAAATTTCATCTAATTCTAAACCAGTTCCACACCCCAAATCAAGTAGTTTTAACCCATTAATTTTTGGTATTAATTTCGCAGTTTCAATATAATATTTATCCGCTCCATCTACATTATTCATCATATGTTCTTCATATCCATCAGCACGATTATTAAAAAAACTACTCATTTCTTCTAATTTGATTTTATCATCTTTCATATAAATTACACAACCTCTCTAAATACTATAATAAAAGTATACTATTACTGCTAATGAAACAACAACCTTAAGAATAGTTCTGAAATGAAAATGTGCCATAACGCAAAATTGCGTTATGGCATATTTAATCGCTAACATTACTTTCTCGTTTCTAAAATAATTCTTTGTATACTCTTTTCTGATAAATAGTATTTCAAAGCAAGAATTTTTATACAAACATCACTTTTATATTCTTTATAAATATTTGCATTTCTAAGTGTAAGTTCTTCTTTGATTTTTGTACTTTCTCCCCAATTCTTTTTATTACTTTCTTTTCTGGGAATATATAAATATTCACCATCTAAATAAGTTTGAATTACTTCTAAAAGTTTTTGTGGTAATATATCAGTTGCTTTAATATAGCTCATTATGCTCCTCCTAAATATAAAGTTTTTTTTAGGATTGAGCAAAGTCTATTTCATAAATCTAACTATTATATATTATGCAATAGCCTTTGCTATGCACAAATAACATATTTTTTCATATATAACACTACCCCTTTCACATATATATAATTTTTATTTAATTATATTTTACCATTGTATACTTATTTAAGTATATACATTATAACTGTAAATCTCAAATATTTAACATAGTTTAATATAAATTTGTTTAATCTTTATACTTCTTTATACTAAAGAGAGATATATGAATTTCTCATAATATTTTGTTTAGTATTATTACTATGAAAGTGCTACCTAATTTATTTTTACTTATAAAAAGGGGAGAATAGAATGACTAATAAAGTGATATGCTCCAATTTTATAAGAACTGTAATTATAAATAATTTATGTAAATTATGGTATAATTATTTATGCGATATTAGGAATTTATAGACTAGTGTGACGCAAATAATTTAGATGGAAAATTAGCAAATTAAAGAAAGGGTTTGAGACAAGTATTTTACAAAAATGGAGAATTCCATGATAAGATTATTATGGCAATTTTAAAAGAAGAGTATTAATTCATAATATTTTTTCAATATAACGGAACAGTAAAAAATTACGGATTACCTTGGAGGAAGAGTTATGGAGAATGTTGTAATCAGTGAGAAATTACCAGATACAAAACAATATATTGAATTAAGGAAACAAGTTGGTTGGGGTTCATTAGATATAGACGCTACCAGAAAAGGAATAAGCAATTCGTGTTATTGTTTATGCGTTGAATGTGAAGGAACTCTTATTGGATTCGGAAGAGTTGTAGGAGATGGAGCAACAGTTTTTTATGTTCACGATATAATTGTATCACCAAAATTTCAAAAACATAAAATTGGTATTAGAATTATGGAAAAAATAATGGGATACATCAGAATGAATTGCTCAGAGGAATCATTTGTTGGACTAATAGCAAAAAGCGATCTTCATAATTTTTATAAAAAATTTGGATTTACATATAATGAAGATAATCGTTTTTATCGCTTATAAATTTATAAGTTTTAGTACGTAACATTCTAATCTTAAACATATGTGTTGTAGGTGTTAGATGAATTTATATAAATAAATGCAAATAACTATTTTAGAGCTTATAATCAAGATTAATTCTGTTTTAAAGGAGGAAAAGTAAAATGAAAATGAATAAGACAAAGTGGACTCTAACAATTATTAATATTCTAGTTCTGCTATTCACTTGGATACATTATGGAAAATTTAATACTGTCGTGTGTTTATGGGCTTTTCTTTTAATTTTGAATTTTATACAATGGCATCTTTCGTATAAATCTGAAAAAAAATATAATAAAAAAAATAATTCAAAGTAAAAGTAGTTAATTACAAGGTTTTTTTATGGGGGGGAATATATGAGACAGATTAAAAAAAATAATTCTTGGGTTGTTTTTATAAGTTGGTTCGTTACATTTATTATAGGTGTTGCTGTGAATGATTATTTAGGACTTAAAGGAGGCATATTTTCATTAGCTACTGTATTACGTTTTGCAATATTAATGATTATCTTTGTTATTATTCAATTAATTGTTTCAAAGGTTATAGATGTATGGAACAAAAGCAAAAATAATAATAAATAGCGGTAGATTACTAACTAAAAACCATTAATGACTAAACTATAAATGTATCACGATCTTCTTTTATATTGACACGAGTAAACTCATATCATTAGATATGGGTTTACTCGTGGTATTAAGTATTGATCATCTAATGTAAATCAAGTGTGATATGCTCCGATTTTATAAGAATTATAAGCATAAATAATTTATGTAAATTATGGTATAATTATTTATATATTATGACGGAACAATATAGTATTGTGAAGTAAAGAGGAAAAAGGAGATGACTCAATTGAGCAATGACAAAAGAAATACAATAATAATAATTTTAACCTATCTATTTACTAGTTTTATTACACAACCTATTGACTCAATTCTTGGAATGGCAGGTTATAGTCCATTTGTTGATGGATTCGATATCAAGCTATTAATAAGCTTAGGGTTATGGATTGTAATATCTTTAATTGTTTATTTTGTTTTAAGTAGATTTATTTTTAAGGAGACGACTAAAAAAGAAAATTAACAGATTTTACAGCAATTAATTAAATCTAATGAGGTGGTTGGTCATGGAAGATGTTAAAATATTATTAGTAGAAGATGATGAAGCTATAAATAATATGATAAAGAAGTCATTAATAAAGGATGGCTATGATGTTTTCAATGTTTTTGATGGACAAGAAGCTCTAGATGCTTGGGAAAGTGATGAATTTAAGCTAATTATACTCGATATTATGCTCCCGAATATTGATGGAATAGAGGTTATGAGAAGAATACGTATGAAAAGCATGGTTCCTATATTAATGGTATCTGCAAAAGCGCAGGAAAGTGATAGAATCATAGGATTAGGGTTAGGTGCAGATGATTACTTAGTAAAACCATTTTCAATAGCTGAGCTTATTGCTAGAGTAAAGGCTCAACTTAGAAGATATATGTACTATAATCCTAGTAAAGATACGGTAGATAAGGTAATAGAGTATGGAGAAATAAAATAGATCGGAAGAGCGTCGTGTAGGGAAAGAGTGTATGGAGAGTGTA
>ERZ1463033.16-NODE-16-length-31354-cov-9.508515_pt1 | contig 31354 bp, 25 predicted proteins | sample MGYA00564481_ERZ1463033 | MGnify/ENA primary metagenome ERZ1463033 (study PRJEB39244, sample SAMEA3635150) | Helicobacter pylori | study: EMG produced TPA metagenomics assembly of PRJEB11511 data set (Assembly of a 5300-year-old Helicobacter pylori...
ATTCTTCACTTTTCATTACAGTGCTTCTTCCAGTCTCATATTGCTTATCTACCCAATCTTTTATAACATTAATTCTTTCATCTTTTTTATCAATTTTATCTAAATCTTTTAATCTATAATAAGTATTAACCCAAGCTGCAATACCTGCATGCCCCGAGTGTTCGTTAACTGCCACAATAATTGGCCTACCTAATATTTTTTCAGTATCAAAGATATTGTATATTTCCTCATCCTTTAATATTCCATCTGCATGAATCCCAGCTCTTGTAACATTAAATTCACTACCCACATATGGTGTCCTAGGTGGAATACTATATTTAAACTCACCTTCAAAATATTGTCCAATTTCACTTATAAGCTTAAGATTCATATTTTTTACATTTCCTCTTATTTGACCATATTCTACAATCATTGCTTCAAGTGGACAATTACCTGTTCTCTCACCAATACCAAAAAGTGAGGTGTTTATTGCAGAACATCCATGAAGCCATGCTGTAGTAGCATTGGAAACTACATTATAAAAATCATTATGTCCATGCCATTCAAGATATTCCGAGGGCACTCCGCCATACTTTATTAATCCATTAATGATTTGTGGTACACTTCTTGGTAATTCCGTACCAGAGTACGGCAATCCAAGTCCTAATGTATCACATGCCCTAATTTTTATCTTAATACCAGATTTCTTAGATAGTTCCATAAGTCTTTGCACTAGCGGTATAACAAACCCAAAGAAATCAGCTCTAGTTATATCTTCAAGATGACATCTTGGAATTATTCCATTTTCTAATGCTTCTTCTACCAATGAAACATATAGGTCCATGGCCTCTTGCCTTGTTTTATTTAGCTTTTTGAATATATGATAATCAGAACAGGACATAAGCATTCCCGTTTCCTTAAGTCCCATATCTTTAACAAGTTTAAAATCTTCTTTATTAGCTCTTATCCATGATGTTACCTCTGGAAATTCATATCCTCTTTCTAAACATTTCCTAGCAGCATTTCTATCTTTCTCAGTATATAAAAAGAACTCTGTTTGTCTAATTATACCTGAATTATTATCAAGTTTGTGTAAATAATCAAATATTTTAACTATTTGCTTTTCAGTATAAGTATCCATAGACTGTTGACCATCTCTGAATGTAGTATCCGTAATCCAAATATCATCAGGTATAGACATTGGAATCTGCTGACCTCCAAAAACAACCTTAGGAATTTCTGAGTATGGGAATATCTCTTTAAACAACATAGGCTGTTTTTCATTCACTAACTTAAAATCATTTGTTGTAATCTTAGACTCATTATTATTTGTTAATTTAAACTTATTCACTTATTCTCCCCCTTCTTAGTCCTTCCTTATTTGCATTTTTAGCCACTGCATATAATTTTAGAATATATGCATGTTATATGTACTGAAATTTCATTTAATGCTAATTATATAGCTTGTGAACAGTTTTGTAAAGATATTTTGCAACATTATAGAGCATACCCACCATTTATCAAAATAGTAATTCTTATGGAAATTAAAGAAAAGAGCATACTCAGGTTTCCCGTCGTATGCTCTTTTTACTTATAATTTAATTTTCAAATTTAACTATTTAATCTTTAGACCTGCCATATGATTGTTAGCACCAGGGCCTACTTTATCAGCTTGAGCCTGGGTTATAGTTCCTGCATCTACAAGGGCTTTCAAAGCACTTATATGAGTACCCTTGTTACTATCCATGTATGCTTTGCACTCTGCATCAGTCATAGTTTTAGTCTTTTCCATTTCTGCTGCGTTTGCAGCTTCCTCGGAAACTATAGCTGCTTTAATCTTATCTGATTGATCCTGGGTTATAGTTTTATCAGTTACAAGCTTTGCTAATTTGGTATCCATTTTCGCTTGCCTTTGAGTATCCATTTGAGCCTTCTCAGTAGTTTTTAGAGCATCAACCTTTGCCTGAGTCAATATGTTGTTATCAACTAAGTCTTTATATACATTAGTTTTTATTGTATTATCTGTGGTTTTAGTCTTTTCATATGCCAAAACTTTATCACTTTCGCTCTGCGTAATAATATTTGAACTAACACCTAATTTAAGTATTGATTCTAGTTTAGCTCCACCTTTCATATCTTTTCCGTGTTCACCGTGACCACCTATTGTACCAATAGGTCCTACTTTATCAGCTTGAGCCTGTGTTATAGTCCCTGCATCAACAAGAGCTTTTAAAGCACTTGTATGAGTGGTCTTGTTGCTATCCATATATGCCTTTCGTTCTGCCTCAGTCATAGTTTTAGTCTTTTCCTTTTCAACTTTGTTTGCAGCTTCCTCGGAAACTATAGCTGCTTTAATTTTATCTGATTGATCCTGAGTTATAGTTTTATCAGTTACAAGTTTTGCTAATTTGGTATCTAAATTCTTTTGTCTTTGCGCATCCCTTTGAACCTGCTGACTAGCTTTTAGTGTATCAGCCTTAGTTGATTTAATACCTGTTGCAAAAGCTAGACTAACAGAGGATAAAAGCATGCCCCCGGTTATTATTCCAGTTATTATTTTAGTTCTTAAAGCTACACTTTTCATATTATTTGCTCCTCACTAATTTATTTTTTTGTTAATGTCTATACTTTTATTATAGGCACCTGTTATGTCAACAATGTGTCAACAACATGTTACTTTCGTGTATTTTGTAACTATAATATGAATATTACTTATCAATCATAATTCCTTTCATGCCTTGGTGTGAATATTTTCATTCCATATTTTATATATTTTCCAAAAATAAATATAGCAATATTCAATACATTATATGGATTGTAAGGTATAATAAAGGAATGTGATAAAAAGGTAAATATATTTTAGAATGGGTGAAATAAATAATGAATGAAAAATTAGGCATAATTATTTGTAAATTTTTTTCTGAAGAACTTAAATTTATAATAAAGAATAATAATATTAAAAATGTTGAAATTTTAGAATTTACACCAACGTGTATCTATGAAAATATTGGACAAAATGAGCAGTTAGAAGCAATTAAAAGTTGTAAAGTAACCTGTAATAAAATAATTATTATTGGTGGTAAATGCTGTCCAAGCTTAAATAAGATGGTTATTGATAGTGAAAACTGTAAAATGCATAGACTTGAATACTGTTTTGAATTATTTACTAATAGAGATATAATTGCTCATTTTATAAATGAAAAATTATATCTTGTTACACCAGGTTGGCTTAGAGATTGGGAAAAAAACATTGAAGTTTTAGGCTTTGATAAAGAGAAAGTGAAAATTAAACTCCTAGATACAGGCGTTTGTGATGATAGTTTAGAAAGCCTGCGTAAATTTTCAGAATATGTAAATATTCCTTATGATTGTATTTTTGTAGGATTAGATTTTTTTAGTATGCTTATAGAAAAAAACATACTCGAATGGCGTTTTGAATGTGAAAGAAGGAAATCAACTTTACTACTTGATAACACAAATGTACAATTTGTCGATCATACGTCAGCCAAACAGCAACTTTCATACATTCTAAATAGCATTCATGAGGGAGTATATATTATAAATTCAAATTATAAGTCAATATTTGTAAATAAAGCCGTAGAAGAATTGATGAGTCTTAATGATTTTAGAGATATTATAGGTAAAAGCGTATTCGATGTTGTCCCCAATGAATATCGTGAAATTGTACTTAAAAGATTTAAAAATATACTAGATAATAAAGTATCAGCACCTTTAATTGAAGAAAAATTTATAAAATACGATGGCTGTATTATAGATGTTGAAATATATTCTGGTGCTATTAAATATGAAGGCAATTGGTGCATACTTAGTGTGGTAAGAAATGTTTCAGAACGTAAAAACTCTGAGAATCTTAAATTGAGAATTGCCGATCAAAATAAGCTAATAAATGATGCAATGGAATATGACAAGTTAAAAAATGATTTTTTTTGCAATATATCACACGAACTCAGGACACCAATAAATGTACTTCTTAGCGCATTGCAATTACTAAATTTGGATGAAATAAATCATCCTACCGTTGATAACAAAATAAAAGTAAAGAAATATTATGAAATAATGAAGCAAAATAGTTATAGATTATTAAGGTTAGTAAACAATTTAATCGATATTACCAAAATTGATGCAGGATATTTCAATCTTAGATTAAAAAATGAAAATATTATAGCTATTATTGAAGACATAACGATGTCCGTAACAACTTACGCTGAACATAAAGGATTGGAGCTTGTTTTTGATACTGACATTGAAGATAAAATAATGGTTTGTGATACAGATAAAATCGAAAGAATAATATTAAATGTTCTTTCCAATGCAATAAAATTCACTCCCATAGGAGGAAACATATTTGTGAGCATTGTAGAGAAAGATTGGGGTATATCGGTATCTGTTAAGGACACAGGTGTTGGAATTCCCACTGATATGAAATCGTCTATTTTTGAAAGGTTTGTACAGGTAGATAAATCTCTTTCAAGAGATAGAGAGGGTAGTGGCATCGGTCTTTCGCTTGTAAAATCTCTTGTTGAGATGCATGGGGGAACAATTAGGGTTGAGAGCCGATATGGTAGGGGCAGTGAATTTATAATAGACCTTCCTGAGACAGGTATGCCAGAGAATAAAACGATTATTTCAGATACAAATATAGCTAGAGTAAGCGATATAGAGAGGCTACAGATAGAGTTTTCAGACATATACGATTGAAACTATTAATTAAATGGTAGTTTTATTTTAAATTCTGTTCTTTGTTTAGAGCTTGCAACCTCTATATTGCCATTATGTAATTCTACTATTGTCTTTACAATTGCGAGCCCAAGTCCAGTTCCTTCTTTTTTATTACAATGTTTTTCTACCCTATATAATCTTTGAAATAAATTCTTCAAATTTTCTTCTTCTATTATATCCCCATAATTTGCAAATCTAACTACAACCATATTATTTTCCTTTTCTATATTTACATCTAGATATTTCCCCTCACTACCATACTTAATTGCATTAGATATTATATTTTCAAAGGCTCTAACTAGCAAAATGGCATCTCCATTTATTGTTATTCCTACATCTTTTGAAGATATTTTATATTTCATACCAGATTGTTCAAAAGATGGTATAAATCCAATAGTAGCTTGTTCTATCAATTGTTGCAGGTATATATTGGATTTATTTAAATTTATATCTCCATTACTTATCCTTGTAAATTCAAAAAGTTGTTCCACAGAACTCTTTAATTCCTTTGCTTTACTTAATGAAACTTCACAATAATGCTGCAACTCATCATGATTTTTATAATTACCCTTTTCAATTAACTCCAAAAATCCAAGAATAGATGTAAGTGGAGTCCTTAAATCATGAGATAAATTTGTTATCAAGTTATTCTTCTGCTTTTCCCACATTCTTTCTTTCTTCATAAGTTCTTTTATACTACATGCCATTTTATTAACATTTGAAGCTAAATTTCCTAACTCATTTTTTGTTCTAATAGGTATATTTATATCCATATTACCATTAGATATTATATTTAAATTATGTGATATTTCTTCTATATAATCAGTAGTTTTATTCATTCTTCTAATAAATATTAAGCACATTAGCACTATAAAAACTACAAAAATCCCTATACTGAAACCTAACATAACTAAACTATTTGTATTATAATCATTAATAAGTTTCACATATGTGCCTTGCCAGAAAATATGTATCAACATAATTACTAAAAAGACTCCAACTAATGTTAATATTATAGACATCAATATAGCTATAAAAAAGTTTATAAGTATATTGTATTTAATGCTATTTTTCTTCAATTTTATATCCAACTCCCCAGACCGTCTCTACAATTTTAGGTTCCCTCGGATTATCCTCTAATTTCTCTCTTAATCTCCATATGTGAACCATGACAGTATTATTTCCTTCGAAATACTTTTCCTTCCAAATCTCTTTAAATATCTCCTCTGCATTAAATACTTTGCCCTCATTACTCGCTAATAGTAACAATATCTCATATTCTGTTGGCGTTAATTTTAACTCAACACCAAATAAATTAACTTTATGTTTTCTTTTATTTATAGTAATCCCTTTTATTTCAATAACCTCTTCATTGTCAAATGATTTGTGATTTCCATTAAAATATACAGACCTTCTTATTTGAGCTTTTACTCTTGCAATTAGTTCCATTGCGTTAAATGGTTTTACCATATAATCATCTGCCCCTAGAGATAATCCATGTATCTTATCTATATCTTGTCCCTTTGCACTAAGCATTATAATTGGGATATTATGCTCTTTTCTAATCTTTATACAAACCTGTAATCCATCTATTCCTGGCATCATTATGTCTAAAATCACAAGGTGAATTTTTTCATTACTAATTATATTAAGTGCATCTATACCGTTTGTAGCTTTAAATACTTTATACCCATCATTTAGTAGGTATACTTCCATAAGTTCAATTATTTCTACTTCATCATCTACAATCAATATGTTAAACATACCCTCTTCCTCTCCCATTAAATAACTATTTTTGATAAAATTATATCATATTCTCAAATAATTAATGTCCCTGGCTATATTTTAAATCCTAAAAAATTAAAATAGTATATAAACCATATAAAGATAAAATTAACAATTGTTAAAAAAGCAAAATATCTTTTTTCTGATTTTTCTCCTACTTTTTTAACCCATGTATATATTAGAATAAATAATCCACAAATACTTAAAACCGTTGATGCCATTAGAGCTCCTAAAAAGATATAAAGTAAATATGCAAATTTAAAATCATTAATACTAACCATAACCATTGCTATTATAGTTGCTCCTACCATTCCACCTATATTAAGCACCCCAATAATTAAGTTTACTGTCCTAATTAATTTAATACTCCTACAACTTTTGTGACCAATTTGTTTAAGCTTCCTCTTTATAAACAAAACCATTATCCCAATTATATTTATAATGAATACAACCATGGCTATAATAAATATGGTTATATTAAAAGTTCTTGTTTGGAAAAAGCTTATCTTTTCAAAGGAATTATGGCTTACATCATTAAATGCATAGGTTACTTTACCATTGTCATTTATCTTAAATGCAAAATCTCCTCTTCCATCTTCCCTTGCAAATACTCCATCTTCCTTTTCAATAATAGTTGTGGTAATTTCCTCCTTAGCAAGAGTATATTCCTTAAGAGTTAATGTACCGTCCTTATTATCTGTGATTCTCATATCCATAGAAGAATCAAATAAGAACCCGATTTTCATAATGTTACTTTTTGATATTCCATCATAGTTTCTATATATGCCTTCATATTTACTAAAATCTTTAGTTTTATTTTTTTTTATTTTATTAAATGTATTATTGGTAATAGGGTAAAAATAATTTAAAAATTCTTCTTCAAAGTTAAAAGGCAGTGGATTTAAAGAGTTGGTTGCCACGTATATTCCTAATTTCTCCTTTGGAATTAAAAATAATGTGCTCGTATATCCTGGCAATGCACCTTCATGCTTTATTATTTCCTGCCCATTTCTGTTACTCCTTATAAACCCATAGCCCATTCCAGGTAAAGAATCACTATTAGAAAATTGCTTATCTTTCATTTTTATTGATGTTTCTTCCTTTAAAATTCTATTTTCTTTAAATTGTCCATTATTTAAGTGAGCTATCATAAAGTTTTCCATATCTTTAACTGTTACATTCATTCCTGAAGAGCCTGATGTATATTGATAAGCTAATGGTATTTCATTATAAGTTCCCTTTATAAGTTCATAGCCCTTAGCTGTATTGCTATTCTTTAACCGAGTTACGCTACTATCCATTTTTAAAGTTTCTAATATATTTTTCTTTACATATTCTTCATAAGTAATACCAGATACTTTTTCTACAATATATCCTAGAAGGTTATACCCCTCGTTACAATACCTGCTAACACTGTTAGGCTCTCTTACTACCTTAGGAATATGTGTATCCATATAATATTCCTGTGGTTTTATTAACTTTTCATATCTCGTACTGCCATTAAGTTCACTGGCTTCATCAACGCCGCTAGAATGAGTTAATAAATTACTACAAGTTACTGGCTTCTTATAATTATTAATAACCTTATAAGGATTTATATAATTATCAATATTTTTATTTAAATCTAATTTCCCCTCTTCATATAGTTGCATTATAGCAGTTGCAGTAAATAATTTACTTATTGATGCTGCTGGAAAAACAGTTTTATCTGGATTTACTGATACTTTTCCTTCTATATCACTGTACCCATACCCCTTTTTTAATACTTCGTTGCCATCCTTAACAACAGATATAGCAACTCCTGGAACTGAATATTTTTTCATATTCTCCTCAAAAAAATCATCTGAGAATTTTTGTAGATCTTTGCTATTATTCACATCTATATGTTTCTTATTGGCTTCCTGGCTCTTCTCAATTTCCTTTCCGAAACTATTACTAGGTAAACTTAGGCTTATAAACATAACACTCAATAATATTGCCATAAATCGGTCTGCTTTCTTCATAAATTCCAACTCCTTAATATTCTATACCTGAATTTTACATCAAGATAAATCTTTAGTTTTAACTTTTTTCTTACGAAAAATTAAAGTTTATATATAAAAACATAACACCATATTAATCAGTGATATTGCGGTAGTATCCTTAGCAATCTTTGTTCTATTGTTAAAAATCTGTAGTGTTATTGAAAATATACGAAACAAAAAGCTCCACCTAGGTCATAACACCCAAGTGAAGTTTATTAAAATTATTATATATATATTTCTCCGTTTCTTTACTCTCTTTAAGTTCATTAACTAAATGCTTGATCTCCTGATCCTTATTTTTGTCATATCAGTTCAACAATAAAACCATTCATTACAAAGAAATAAGGTTAATTATCTATACTGAATTCTTTTAATGTATTTGTCAATTTAACATTTTCTCTATAGTCAACAGGACAATCTATAATAGTTGGTATGTTTTGAGCAAGTGCCTCTTGTAATATCGGTGTTAAGTCCTCTGCTCTTGTTACCCTGTATCCTTTTGCCCCCATAGCCTGCGCATACATAACAAAATCTGGATTTGTAAATTGTACATTCATGTCCTCGCCAAACCTATCCTGCTGTTTCCACCTTATGAGTCCATAGGCGGAATCATTGAATATTAATGTCACAAAAGGTGTGCCTATTCTTAATGCGGTTTCTAGTTCTTGGCTATTCATCATAAATCCACCATCACCAGTGACTGCAACAACTTTCCTTTGTGGATTTATAAGTTTAGCAGCAACCGCTCCTGGTACTGCGATACCCATTGAGGCAAATCCATTCGATATTAGACAAGTATTTGGCATTACTGCTCTATAATGGCGTGCAACCCACATTTTGTGAGCACCTACATCAGAAATGACAATATCATCATCCCCCATTACCTTCCTTAAATCATACAATATCTTTTGTGGTTTCATTGGATAGCTAAAATCTTTTGCATAAGATTCATAATTAGCTTCCATTTTCGTTTTTATATGTAAAGCAAAAACTGGTTCTAATGCCCTATGAGCAAGTGCACTTATTTCGTTAATAGAATATGATATATCACCGATAACCTCTACCTCAGGTATGTAACACTTATTAACCTCAGCATTCTCCTCTGCAATATGAATAATCTTAATACTCTCATTCTTGTTCCATTTTTTAGGGTCATATTCAACTATATCATATCCTACAGCAATTACTAAATCTACTTTTTCAAATAAACGATTTACATAGTCTCGTTGTGCAAGTCCAATACTCCACAAAGACAATGGATTTTTATATGAAACAACTCCTTTTGCCATAAAAGTATTAGCTACAGGAATTCTCAGCTTTTCCACCATTTCTGTTAGTGCTTTACTAGCTTTTGAACGTATTATACCATTACCAGCAAGAATAACTGGATTTTTAGCATTACTTATAGCGTCTGCAGCTCTTTTAATGCTACTATATGTAGCATAACTTTTTTCATTATCTCCATGGGCAAGTGGTCTTCCTAGTACTGCCATTGAGGCTATGTTTTCTGGTAAATCTATATGGACAGCCCCTGGCTTTTCACCTATAGCCAGTTTAAAAGCTTTCCTTATAATTTCTGGTGCTGTATCTGGTCTTACAATCTGTTTGTTCCATTTAGTAATTGGTGCAAACATTGAAATTAGATCTAAATGTTGATGAGATACAAGATGCATTCTGTCAGTTCCAGCTTGTCCTGTAATCGCTACCAAAGGGGCCCCATCCATATTAGCATCAGCAACCCCAGTCATTAAATTTGTTGCTCCTGGACCAAGAGTTGAGAGACATACTCCCGGAGTACCTGTTAACCGTCCATAAACATCTGCCATAAAAGCTGCTCCTTGTTCATGACGAGTTGTAATAAACTTAATTTTAGAGCCCTTGAGTGCATGTAAGAATGTAAGATTTTCCTCTCCTGGTATACCAAATATATACTTAACCCCTTCGCTTTCAAGGCATTGTACCATTAGTTCTGATGTATTTAGCTTTTCGACATTCTTCTTTACATCTAACTTTTGCACTTCATTTTCATGTACATCCATTATTCTTTCTTCCTCCTATATAGTTATGTTTTAACCTGTCATTTATAATCTTATATATATTTTGCATTATATTTAGATAAGGTAAAGCTTATGCATTGTATTCGTTATGTTAAATATTATTATTCAATTATGTTTTTTAAATCCGTAGTAATCAATATATGGAAATCGTTTCCATAGCATATTTTAAATATGGCATCATTCTATCAGCTTCTAATTTATCTCTCTTCTTTTTGTATGAATTTAATACCGCTTCTTTTATACTCATATTAATATTTCAACACTAGACTTTATATCTAAAGGGTTCAACTACACTCCCTTCCACTTAAATTTAATCTTAAAAGTAAATTTGGTTGTAAAAATGTATACTTGCATTCAAGTTTACTAAAATCCTGTTTAGTCTTATTGATAAACTTTACGGTATTTATAAACCGTTTGAGTATTCTTATGATTTTTATCTTTCATTGTATACATGTATACAATTTCAACTACTTTATAAAACTATTATATTCCTTAATATAGCAATTTGCAATTGTTTTGTAAAATGATCACATAATGTTTTCCCTTAAATTATGTAAGTATTACTAGCATGATTTAAGGGACTAAATATTTATACAATACAACTAAAACAAATGAATTTTCTTTGCTAGAAAATTCTTTGCATGGACAGTGTGTTCTCTGCCTATCTTTTCCGAAAGCACTTCATCTTTTTTTTCAAAAGCCTCTACTATTTGTTTATGTTCTAACATTGCCTCTTTTACTCTTTTGTTCATAACTAATGTAAAATTCCTTAACCTTATTAAATATTCATATACTTGCTTCATTTCATTTATTAGTCTGCTATTACCACAAGCAAAAAGTATAATTTCATGGAATTCTTTATGTAAACTCCAATACCATACCATATCATTAGTAATTACGCTCTCTTCCATTTTATCCATAATTTCTTTTAATACTGTAATCTGTAATGTAGATAAATTAAGACATGCTAACCTAAATTCTAAACCCTCAAGCACTTCTCTCATTTCATAAATCTCTATAATATCTTTTTTTGATATTCCCTTAACAAGAGTACCTTTCCTTGGAATGTTTTCTGCTAAACCTTCAATTTCCAATTTTCTTAAGGCTTCCCTTACAGGAGTTCTACTAACACCCATATGCTCTGCTATAAAAGTTTCAACTAACCTCTCTCCTTGTTCTAGATCTCCACCAATTATCGCCATTCTAAGTTTTTCAAAAACTATGTCCCTAATAGGTCTTAAATCTGTTGTTTCAATTTTCTCATATAATGGGTTCATATAATCAGTTCCTCAATTTCTTTCATATTTTTATGATTACTCATATTTTAAATATACAGTATGCTCTTTTGAATTACAATTATATTTGAATTTTTATCTATAAACTCTATTTATTGTAATCGCTTTTTCATTTTTCATTAATCTCTCCACTTATTCTTTGAAATTATTTTATAGTCATAAAGTATACTCAATGTATTTAAATAAAGTTGTCTAATATAATAATATTACTTTATTCTTAATATGTATACTTTAAGGAGAACAAATCACTGGGAGGTACATTTTTAAAATGGACTATCTCAAAATAGAAAGTAATTTTTATTACGAGATGGCTCTTTTTTTGTAAATAAAAAAATGGATTCCGAGGAATCCACTTTTTTGTCTATAAAATTACTTTTAAACTAAAGAGATCTTTACATTTTAAATTGTTTAACCTCATTCATCATCTTGTTTGTTAGTGTTTCAAGATTTTTGGCTGCATCTGAAACTGCTTGAGTTGATTCCAGCATCTCCTCAGAAGATGCTGAAATCTCTTCTGAGGCTGCAGAGGTTTGCTCTGAGATGCTTGCTGCATTTTCAATTTTTAATATAATGTTATTCTTTTGATTATTTATATTTAAAGAAGCTACACTGATACCTTCTATCTTTGGAATAATTGAATTAATAGCAGCTACTATATTATCAAATGAAAGTAAAGTACTATCTATCACCTCTGCTTGATTATCAAATTCTTTTCTTACACCCTGAGTTGTATTAATCATAACCTTATTTTCTTGTGAAATTGTATTTATTAATTTCGATATATTTTCAGCGGACACTTTTGATTGTTCAGCAAGTTTTCTTATCTCATCAGCCACCACTGCAAAGCCCCTTCCAGATTCACCTGCCCTTGCTGCTTCTATAGCTGCATTTAGTGCAAGTAAATTTGTCTTTTCTGCCACTGAATTAATAATGCTAGTGATTTCGTTGATTTTATTCATATTTTGACTAAGTCCATGGATTTTTGTTTCAAAATTTTTAAAAGTATTATTTGAATCTTTAAGAGATTTTTCAAGAATATGCATTTTATCATTACTGTCTCCTGCTAGAGTCATTACACCTTTTGAGTTTTTATCAACCTCTTCAATAGCTGTTGATATATGTTCTAAATCATTACTAAAACTATTTAACACATCAGTCATTACTCCTAGCTCTTGTGCTTGTATAGTTGTCCCTTTTGTAATCTCCCCAATAGCAAGTGAAACAGCTTCTGAACCAGCATTCATTTCTTCGGCAATAGCCGATAAACTTTGAGAGTCTGCATCAATTTCATTTGAATTATCTATTACTGATTGTAACATTGTCTTTATAGAATGTTGCATTGTATCTACTGCTTGAAGCATTCTACCGATTTCATCCTTACTGTTAAGATAAATCTTTGATACTGGCTTTGAAAAGTCACCTAAAGCTATATTCTCAACATAATTGGTTGCGGTTCCTATTCTTTTTGTTAAACTATTAGCTATGAAAAAAACAATAACTAGACCAATAATTAAGAATAGTACTGCAAAAACAATTATATATTTTATTAAAGTATTAAGCTCCGATAATATTTCGCTTGATTCTACTTCAACACCTAAAGACCAAGATGTACCTTTCACTGGAGAATATGCTATATACTTTTCTTTACCTCCATAATTATAGCTTCCGTAACCATTTTCGCCTTTTATCATTTTTTGCTCTATTTCAGCAATTCCTTTTAAAGATAGGTTTTTTTTAACATTCACTAAATCATTATCCATCTTTAATACTAAATCTTTATTATAATGAGCTATCTTTACTCCATTGCTGTCTATCATAAATGCTTTTCCGGTTTTACCAAAAGTTATATCGTTTGTAATAGAACTAATCTCATTGCCGTCTTTGGTTGCAACTAAAATACCTATGATTTTATTATTTTCTTTTATTGGCACAGCATATTTTACAATTATCCCACTATTCTGTTTACTAACTAAGGGATCAGATACGTTTGCTGTCCCCCTTAATGCCTTTTTAAAGTAGTCTCTATCAGCAATATTTGTTTTAGTTGAATCTGTAGAAAGAATATTTCCTTTTAAATCTGATATACCCAATTTTGTATATTTGTATCTCTTTACTTCATCAGACAATAAAGCTAACTTTTGTTTAGTAGAAAGAGATTTATTCGTCATATATTTTTGATATGAGATAACCCCTAAAATACCTAACTGTTCATTAACTCTACTCTCTACTAATTTTGACGATTGCTCTGTAATTGAAGTCATTGTCTTATTAGTATTGTTTTTCAATGAACTAGAAGATTTTTGTAAAGACATAGCACTTAAACCCATGATAATTAGTAAAAGTGCAATTTCCATGTAAATAATCATTTTTGTTCTTATACTTTTCATATGTACCTCCACCTTTTTTTATGCATTCAAGGCTAATTGAATCTTTGTTAACAGAAAACCTACAACCAGTAAATATCCTTGATATTTATCAGATACTAAATACCTAATTTTATATTTAATGGATTTTTATATGGCTTGAAAGTACATTAATGTAATACGAACTTTATAAAAATATATAAGAATTAAAACAGCAAAAATAATACATTTTTTATACTGATAATTTATGTGGACCTGCTTTAATTATGTTACTGGGTATGTTTTTAAATCTCTTAAAATTTTCTTCAAACTTATCTGCCAGTTCATATGCTTTTTTATCGTATTCTTCCTTGTTATCCCACATATTTTTAGGATTAAGAATATTCTTAGAAACCTCAGGGCATTCTGTTGGTATTAGAACTTTAAATATTGGATGCTCATAAAATTCTACATCTTTAAACTTATCTAGCATAATTGCTTTAACCATAGCTCGTGTGTAAGCCAAATTAACTCTATCCCCTTTACCATAAGCTCCACCAATCCAACCTGTATTTATTAGATAAACTTCTGCATTGTATTTATCAATTCTCTCTCCTAGTAACTTTGCATAAACTATCGGATTTAAAAGCATAAAAGGCTCTCCGAAACAAGCTGAGAATGTAGCCTTAGGTTCTGTTATTCCTCTCTCCGTTCCTGCTACTTTACTTGTATAACCAGACATAAAATGATACATAGCTGCTTCTTTAGTTAGTTTGCATATAGGCGGCATTACTCCAAACGCATCTGCGGTTAAAAATATAATTTTATTTGGAATACTTCCAACACCACTAACTTCGATATTATCTATAAATTCTATAGGGTATGCTGCTCTTGTGTTTTCAGTGAATTTAGAATTATTATAATCTGGAGTTCCATTTTCATCTATTACTACATTTTCAAGCACAGCTCCAAATTTTATGGCACTATATATTTCCTGTTCTTTTTCTTTATTAAGTCCAATTGCTTTTGCATAGCAGCCACCTTCAAAATTAAATACTCCGTCATCACACCAACCGTGTTCATCATCGCCTATAAGTTTTCTTTCTGAATCGGTAGACAACGTGGTTTTTCCTGTACCTGATAATCCAAAGAAAATTGTTGTACCCCCATCATTGCCTGTATTGGCTGAGCAGTGCATTGGTAATACACCCCTTTGAGGTAGTAAAAAATTCATTACTGAAAATGCAGATTTTTTTATTTCACCTGAATAGGCTGTCCCGCCGATAAGAATTATTTTTTTCGAAAAATTAATTAACACAAAAGCTTCAGAATTTATTCCATCTTCCATCCCTCTAGCCTTAAAACCTGGAACTGATATTATATTAAATCCTGGTATATAATTTGAAAGTTGCTTAGCATCAGGTCTAATAAACATTTGGTTAGAAAACATAGCTTGATATGCACATTCACATACTACCCTTATAGGTAAAGTATATTCCTTCAAAGCCCCTATAAAACCATCAAACATGAATAAATCCTTATGTTTTAAGTAACTTAACACATCATTATAGATTTTATCAAATACATGTTCATCAATTGGCAAATTACCTTTACCCCAATTTACTGTATCCTTTGTAATATTATCTTTTACAATAAATCTATCATTGGGAGATCTACCCGTATATTTACCTGTATTTACTACTAATGCTCCCTTATCTGACAAAACACCCTCTTCTCTTTTGACTGCAAATTCTATAAGCTTAGGTGTACTAATATTTCTATATAGATTATTATAATCTTTAATATTTAGGTAATCCAAATTTAAATTCATTTATTAATTTTCCTCCTTACATGATAAATTAACACCTATACACATCGTAAATATAAATTATAATGTGTATAAGTACTAATTAGCTATTTTTCTAGTTAATCAACCCAACATTTTCACTACGATATTATCAAGCTTCTATCCCCTAATAATATTTATATATAATCCTGACCATAAACCATTATTATACTAGCTACTATTTTTATAATGCCACACAGATGTGTTATCTTTAAATTATAAACATCTTATGCAATATCATTAAAAATAATACTTTAAAAATTAATGCAAAAGGATAAACTGCTCCATATCCAATAGCTGGATAATCATTACCCACTGCATCTACTGCAGCTCCGAGCCCTGGTGTTGATGTCATACCTCCACATATTGCTCCTGATAAAACCATCCAATTAAGTTTTAATACATATCTTCCTACTAAAAATCCCATTAATATTGCTATTACAACAACTGATAAACCCATCATTGCAATTGCAAGTCCTGAACCCATGAATACACTTACGATACTATTTCCATACATTAATCCAACTGTAGCTAAAAATAGCCCTAACGCCACTTGTCTAATCGCACCTAATATTTTTGCATCCATTCTAAAATTAATAGGTCCTATTTTTCCAAAATGACTACAAGCAAGCGCTACTATTAATATGCCCCCAGTGCTTCCTAAGCTAACACTTCCTGACCCTAAACTAAATTTGAACCAGCCTAAGAAGTATCCAACTATGCATACGAAAGTAAAGGCGATAAGATTAAACCCAGCTCCTTTAATTTGAGTTGATTTTTCATCGGTTGAACCCTCTTTTATACCTTTCTCATATAATTCTTTTTCCTTTTCAACGTCTATACCAAAAATCTTGGGAATAAATACTGCAGAAAGTATAATTGTCAATAATCCAAACGGAAACGCTAATGTATGGCCTAAGCTTACATCCGCTTGTGCAGTCTTAATAAATGTTTCTACTTGTTTAGGACTTAATTTAGGAGTATTCTCAGGCGTCAATTTACCTGATTTATCAATCATCTTTAATGCTTTATTCTTATCTGAAACAGATAAAACTGAATATCTTTGTTCTAATGTAACTGATTGATTTTTAACTGTTTCAAGAGAAGCTGCAAGTCCTGGTGAACTAGTAAGTGCACCTGTATATATACCAGATATTTGGTATGAACTATATTTTGTATTATTTGCAATATAGCCATATGTCACAAGTACTCCTGTAATTGTAATTACAAAACCTAATACAATAAACTTAAGTCCATATTTTTTTAATGCTTTTGCTATATCTTTTCCTGTTAAAAGACCGATTGCTGCAATAAATAGAATAAGGAACAGATCAAAGAAATCTTTAGATATAATCGAACCTGATGCTACTTTCTGAGCAGCCTCGTATAACTTAGCTCCTTTATGTATAGTGCCTGCATAGGTAACCGCTGCCCATCCTAAAAACAATCCTGAAAACAAGGTCCCTGAAAGTCCAAATGAAAATTTTCCGATTTTTATTTTTCCAAATGCTAATCCTAAAAATGCTGCAGCAAATAATAAAACAAATTGATTAATGGCAAATGCTCCTAAATTAAAACTCATAATATATTCCCCCTCATATTGTCTATTATTTTATCTTGTATAAACGTAACCTTCCATTATTCTGCGTGCAGTTCTGACAACCTTTACACATTCAACTTTAGCATTTTTAACAATAGCAACCGTTTCCATGATGCCACCCGGATGAGCTATTTTCACTTTACTACTATTATCTTTTACTAATTTGTTAACTAACGTTCCTTCAATATTTGCAGCTGTTGTTATACACACTGCGCCTGTTATAGCAATCGCTCTATGTGGTTTTTGCATTGACATCATTCTTACAACTACATCCATGTCTTCTTTATTTCTTTTGTTTCCACTTAAATCTACATATTCAGCAGGTGCTGATATAACAGTAGCTTTAGGTACCGCTGGAGATTTTTTCGTTGCTTCCTCTTTACTTGCAAAGCCACACATCTCTGCAGCTATAGAGCGTATTTCTTCTATTAGCTTCAAGTTGCCTTCCGTCAATTCATCTGGTAGCTCAGTGCCCTTTAATCCAATATCCTTAGCATTCATAAATACTAAAGGATTTGCTGCATCTACAATAGAAATATCTATTTTCCCTATAGAAGTTTTAATGGTATCCATTACATTACCTGTAGGCAAAAGCTTTCCAGTAACTGCTCCTTCGGAATTATAAAAAGCAAGATAAATGGGAGATCCTGGGTTTGGCACTCCAGGAATATTAGTATCCCCGCTTACTTTCGCTTGTCCATTTTCAATTTCCACTTCTGATATTATTAACTTATTTGTATTTGTATTCAAAATTTTAACTTCAATTTTAGAATGTGTTGCATCTACAAGGCCCTCATTAATTGCAAATGGACCAACAGCCGATGAAATATTTCCGCAATTTCCTTTAAAATCAACCATTCTTTCTGTCAAGCTAACTTGAGCAAATGTATATTCAATATCATAATCCTCATTATCTGATTTTTTTATTATTGCTACTTTACTTGTTAATGAATTCGCTCCACCTAATCCATCAATTTGTCTAGCATCTGGACTACCCATAACATCTAAAAGAAAATCACTCCAATTAGCTTTATCCTTTGGCATATCCTCATATTTAAAAAATACGGCTTTACTTGTACCACCTCTCATGATAGTGCATGGTGTTTTATTCATTTTTATATCCTCCTTTTGAAATATTAACTACTTACTTGCTTAACTTAAGACCTATCATTACCAGTAACCTCACTGCTCTAAATTTGTCTTACCGTTAGTTAAGTTATTTTTATAATTATTGTGACTAGTATACATACATTTTTTTCATTATTTGTATACTTGTATACCTGTATACAAATAATTTCCTTATTATACAAATAATAAATTTATTGTAATGATATTAAAACCATTTATAACAATTTCTTAAGATAATTTAATTGTCCGCCACTTATTAATACTTCCTTTTGTCTATCTGAAAGAGTTACGAATGCTTTTATTTCAAATCCGTTTGTTTCATTTATTACAGTAAATTCACCATCATTAACTTGTTTCTTAATGGTTTTAATAACTAGAGTATCACCTTGATCTATTCTATCATAGTCAGATATATCCTTGAATCTTAATGGCAAAATACCATAGTTTATTAAATTATCATGATGAATTCTTGCAAAAGATTTCGCTAAAATAGCCTTAACCCCTAAGTACATAGGTGCAAGCGCAGCATGTTCTCTACTTGATCCTTGTCCATAGTTTTCTCCAGCTACAACAATTCCACCATCATTATCTGTTGCTCTACTCGCAAACTTAGGATCTATTCCATTAAATACAAACTTTGATATAGCCGGAACATTTGATCTAAGCGGAAGAATTTTAGCTCCTGCAGGCATGATATCGTCAGTTGTGATATTATCTTCTACCTTTAAAAGAACTGACTTATTTATTTCTTCATCCAAGTCTCCTCTTAGTGGCATAGGTTTAATATTGGGGCCTCTTTTTATAACAACATCCTCTGTATCTTCTATTGGTGCTATTAACATTCTATCATCTATAATGCGATTTGTTGATTCTTTTATCGACTCTAAGACTTTTACATTTGCTACATCTCGTGGATCAGTTATCACTCCCGTTATAGCACTCGCGGCTGCAACTTCCGGACTTACTAAATAAACTTTCGCATCAGCAGTTCCACTTCTTCCTTTGAAGTTTCTGTTTGTAGTTCTTAAAGAAATCCCAGCTGATCCTGGTGCTTGGCCAATACCGACACAAGGACCGCATGCACTTTCAAGCACTCTAGCACCAGCAGAAATGAATTTTTGAAGTATCCCATCTCTAGCTATCATTTCAAAAACTTGTCTTGACCCTGCTGCAACAGAGAGACTTACATCCGGATGAACAAACTTTCCCTCTAAAATAGCTGCCGCTTTAGCTAAATCACTATATGATGCATTTGTACAGCTCCCAATAAATACTTGATCAATTTTAATATTTCCAAGTTCACTTATTTTCACTACTTTATCAGGCATATGGGGTTTTGCAACCATTGGCACAATTTCATCAAGATTCATTTCTATAATTTCATCATATTGCGCATCTTCATCTGCTATAAGCTCTATCCAATCAGTTTCTCTTCCTTGACATTTCATAAATTCATAGGTAATTCTATCACTTGGGAAAATAGATGTTGTTACACCTAATTCTGCTCCCATATTAGTTATTGTTTGTCTTTGCGTTACACTTAACATTTCTACGCCTTGACCTGTATATTCTATTACTTTTCCTACTCCACCTTTAACTGTCATTTTTCTTAAAAGTTCTAAAATTAAATCCTTAGCTGCAACTCCGGCTCTTAACTTTCCAGTTAACTTAACATTAACTACTTTAGGCATAACTAGAGGAAAAGGTTGACCAGCCATTGCCATTGCTACGCTCATACCACCTGCACCAATAGCTATCATACCTAATGATCCTGAAGAAGGTGTGTGGCTATCAGAACCTAAAAGAGTTTTACCAGGCACTGCAAATCTCTCCGCATGCACTTGATGACATATTCCATTACCGGGCCTAGAGCAATATATTCCATATTTTTTAGCAATGCTTTGCAAAAATGCATGGTCATCAGCATTTTCGAACCCTGCTTGAAGTGTATTATGATCTATATAACTTACTGAAACCTCGGTTCTTACTCTTGGTATTCCTAATGCCTCAAAAGCCAAATATGCCATTGTACCCGTAGCATCTTGTGTTAGCGTTTGATCAATCTTAATTGATATCTCTTCTCCTACAATCATTTTCCCTTCCACCAAATGTGATGCCAAAATTTTTCTAGTTATATTTTGTCCCATTTTTTTACCCACCCTTCTTATCGAATAAAACTACTTAATACAGTCTGTATACCTGTATACATTTCGTAGCTTTCTTATTTATAATAGTTAATACCACCTAATGCTCATTGAAATTTTTAATTATCTGATTGACTTTATTCAATAAATCATCAATTGAATGCTTTCTGCTTCGTCCACACCCCTTAGCATTTTCATTGCATAAAAGGCACTTTCTTTCTTGTAACCCTATTTGTATTCTACTAATGTTTTCTCCCTTTGTATTAAGTACATCGAAATCGAACAATCTCCCTAGTTCATTTTTTTCCTCAATAGATACAGTAATTTTTTTTAGGTTCATTGGATCCATATTTATGCTCAAGAATGCCTCTGCTCCAGCAGTGGTATTCCTAACCATTTTGTTAACTATATTTATATTTAGCTTACCTAATTCTTCTTCAAGTAAATAAATACCCATTTCATGAACCTTTATATAAATGTAACTGTTTTTATCTTTTCCTGGTATATTTAATGTAAAAGAAACTAAGGGCATTCTAAAAATATTCATTAATTCTATTTGTGTTCTTACTCGGTTCTCCCTTGCTTCAAGTATTTGTTTAAGAATAACTCTTTCACCACACATTAATTATTATCCTTTCTACCTTACCTGTCTAATAACATCAATAATTGATCCATCTCTATATTCTACAATCCCTACAATTTTATCCATATATTCAATTGCTTTAGGTTTTCCAGTAATTTTTTCTGCTTTTTCCTTAAGTTGTTCTATAGTGAATAAAGGAAGTTTTGCCTTAGTTAACTTCTCAATTAAATCCTTTCTTAACGGATTTACAGCTACTCCTCTATCTGTTACAACTACATCTATAGTCTCTCCTGGTGTTATTACAGTATTTACTTTATCAACAATCGTAGGTATTCTTCCCCTAATTAATGGTGCTACTATCATTGTTAGTTTTGAACCTGCTGCAGTATCACAATGTCCACCTGAAGCTCCTCTTATTACACCATCTGAACCAGTAATTACGTTAACATTAAAATCAGTGTCTATCTCTAGTGCACTTAGTAAAACTATATCAAGCTTATTAACAACACAACCCTTATTATGGGGATTAGCATAAAATGATGCACTAATTTCACAATGATCTGGATTCTCACCTATTGACTTTGCTGCTGTCAAATCAAAACTTTGAGTATCGTATAATTTAGATATTAGTCCTTCCTTTAACATGTCTACAAATTGACCTGTTATTCCACCTAATGCAAAGCTAGCTTTTATATCTTTTTCTATCATTTTTTCTCTTATAAATCTTGCAACTGCTAGTGATGCTCCACCTGTTCCACATTGTATAGAGAACCCTGGCACAAAATAACCTGAAGCTTCAATTGACGCTGCTGCATATTTAGCAATTAATAATTCTCTTGGATCTTTAGTAAATCTTGTAGCACCTGATACAATTCCATTCGGATCTCCAATTGAATCTATTGTTACTATATAATCTACGTCAGTTTGTAAAATGCTTGCAGGTACATTTGGATATTGAACCAAATTATCTGTAATAAGAACAACCTTATTTGCATACTCTGCATCTACTTTAGCATATCCTAATGAACCACAAAATGATTTCCCACTGTATCCATTTGCATTACCATATTCATCACAACAAGGTGCTCCTAAAAAAGCAACGTCAATTTGTGAATCTCCAGCTTCAATGGCTCTTGCTCTGCCACCGTGAGAACGAATTATTATAGGTGTTTCTAATATTCCATTTGATATACCCTCTGCCAAAGGACCTCTAACTCCACTAGTAATTATTTTTGTAACAACACCATTTTTTATATGTTCAATTAATGGTTCATGCACTGCATTTAATGAACTTGATGCTAATGTTAAGTTTTTGATTCCTAGCTTAGCTATGGTATCTAGAACCATATTTAAAATGTAATCACCCTCTCTAAAGTGGTGATGAAATGATATAGTCATACCGTCTTTAAGTTCAGTTTTAATGACTGCTTTTTCAATACTATCCAATAACTTGCTATCTCCTGGTTTTACCTGAGATATTTCACGTCCATATTTACGTTTTGTAGGTTGAAAACTAAATGGTCCATTATAGGGTCTTAGTTCACCAATTCCTTCTATATATTCTGGTATGTCTCTTCCTATTTTATTTTTAGGCAATTTGATCCCCTCCTTCATTTATATCTACTCCTGCTGCTTTTGCTAACATAAGTGCTCTTTGTGCTCGCTCTAATATTGGCTTATCTACCATTTTTCCATCTAGAGATACTACTCCTGAGCCTTTCTTTTTAGCCTCTGCTGCTGCCTTTATAATTCTTATAGATTTATCTATTTCCTTTTGTGATGGTGTGTATATTTCATGAACTGGCCCTATTTGTCTTGGATTTATTACAGATTTTCCATCAAATCCTAACTGTTTAATTAATTTAACTTCATCTTTAAAGCCTTCTTCATTATTTACATCTGAATAAACTGTATCCAAAGCATAAATTCCAGCTGCTCTTGCTGCAAGTAATATTTGACTCCTTGCCACTAAAAGCTCTATACCTCCTGGTGAACGTGTTGTCTTTATGTTTGTTACATAATCTTCTGCGCCAATTGCTATACCCATAAGTCTTTTACTAGCCGTTGCTATCTCTCGTGCATTTAATACTCCTAGTGCTCCTTCAACTGCCGCCATCATTTTTGTCTTTCCTACAGGTATTCCTGCTTCTTTTTCTATTCTTTCTATTTCATTTTCTACATCTATAATATCTTGTGCACTTTCTGTCTTTGGAAGTCTTATAACATCTGGCTCAGCTCTAACTATTGCTTCCAAATCTTCAATTCCATATGGCGTATCTAATCCATTTATTCTTACTACTGTTTCTATTCCTTCATAGTCAATACTCTTTAATGCATTATAAACTAAAAATCTAGCAGCATCCTTTTCATTTATAGATACCGAATCTTCTAAATCAAACATTATTGAATCTGCCCCGTATATATTAGCATCTTTAACCATCCCAGGATTATTTCCTGGTACATACATCATTGTTCTTCTTAACTTGTACATTATTCTTGCACCCCCCAATTGAAATGAGTTTCTCCTGCTGCTCTTAGAACTGCAGTTTCTACTCTTGCCTTTATAACACAATCTAACGCGCCTTTATCATTAACGCGAACTATTGCACTTTCTACATTTAAAGATGACAATGTATCTGTTATAACTTTCTTTATTTGATCTCCAAATTGTTTTATAACAGAACTTTTCAATTCTATAACTACTTCATTATTTGAATTCGGCTCTACTGCTACTGTAATATCACTGGATTCTAAAGTTCCAGCTATAGCTGCATTTAATATTTTCATAAGTAACCCTCCTAAAATTTTATTAAGTTTTAAATTCTTCCAGTTATTACCCTGCCTTCTTTTGACATCAGAAAATTATAAGTTGTATCAGGAACTAAACTCCTCACCTCCAATAATTTATTTTGCTTAATTAATTGTCTGATTTTTGATGCACTTGTTATATTCCCTCCAATTTCAATCCTTGGAACCTCAATAACCTCTACCTTACATTTTGGCAACATTTCTTTCATAGTGTCATTATAGGTTTTAGTAACTTCACATAAAGGTTCCTCACCTACATATCTCTTATTAATTCCTAATGCTGGCACTATATACTTTATAAAAATTTCAATATCTAATAAACAATGTGTTTTTACAGCCTCATTTTGTTTTTTCATAAAATACGATGGAAATGTAGCACTTGAAATTATATAGTCCTCACATTTATGAAGAATTACATTTTTCAAATGTCTCACCCCTTCTTCAACTAATTTATACCTTACATCAGATGGGAAAATTGACTTATCCTCTGAGACTACAAAAACATGAACTATATCACTTTCCTTTGAAGCTTTTTCGATTAAATATTTATGGCCTAATGTAAATGGGTTACAATTTACAACTATGCTTGAGATTACATCTCCATCAACTTTTTCACTCTTTATTTTGTTTATAAATTTTTTTATTCCAGTAGGATCATTTTCAAGCAAAGTAACTTTATTAGGTACTTCAGCAATTTTATAAAAACCTAGATCTAAAAATATTCTATAATTCTTAGGTTTTGTATAAACAAACAAATGACTGTTTCCCCTTCTATATTGTTCACTAATTAAGTTAGATATTATCGTGTTAGAGACACCCATGCCCTTATAGCTATCATCCACAGCTATACATTTTAAAATTCTACCCTCGAAAGAACCAGTAGCAACTATCTTATTGTTATCATACAATGCTATTGTATATTCTATATTTCCATCGAATGTTAGACCCTGTTCTAATAAAAATTTTTTTACTTCATTTAACTTTTTAGAACTATTATTTTCAATAATTATTTCTTCTAAGTTAAAATACCCCATATCTATTACTCCTTTTCTAAAATATAATAGTTAATTGAAGAATGTTTGTTTAATCTTCAATAACACTATGCTCTAGCAGTACCACGTTTGTGAGCCACACTTGTAACCGCAAATGCAACGGCTTCACAAACCCCTTTATCGAACACACTAGGCACTATATATTCCTCATTAAGTTCATGTTCATCTATTAAATCCGCTATTCCCTTTGCTGCAGCAATTTTCATTTCATCACATATATCTTTAACCCTAACTTCTAGTGCACCTTTGAATATACCTGGAAAAACCAATACGTTATTTATCTGATTTGGAAAATCTGATCTTCCCGTAGCCACGACTTTTGCTCCAGCTTCTTTTGCTTCATCTGGTAATATTTCTGGAACCGGATTAGCTAGTGCGAAAACTATACTATCTTTGTTCATTGTTTCTACCATCTTTTTAGTTAATACATTTGCAACTGAGAGCCCAATGAAGACATCCTTATTTTTAATTACTTCTTGTAACTTGCCTTTTTCAAAATTTCTATTTGTCACCTCTAATATTTTTTTCTGTGGCACATTTAATGTGTTATCCCCTTCAACTAGAGCACCATTTACATCACACAATACTAAATTCTTTACTCCCGCGGAACTTAGTAGCTTCGCCACTGCAATACCTGAAGCTCCTGCTCCATTTATAACAACCTTTATCTTATATATACTTTTTTTCACAATTCTTAGTGCATTATACAAACCTGCTAAAACTGCAATAGCAGTACCGTGTTGATCATCATGATATACTGGTATATCTAATATTTCTTTGAGTTTATCTTCGATGTAAAAACACTCAGGAGACTTAATGTCTTCCAAATGTATACCCCCAAAACCAGTTGAGATATTTTTTATTGTCTTTACTATATCATCTGGATCTGTAGAGTCTATGCCTATTGGTATTGCATCAACATCTGCAAACCTTTTAAGCAATAACGCTTTGCTCTCTACTACTGGCAGCCCTGCCTCTGGTCCAATATTTCCAAGTCCCAGGACTGCCGTTCCGTTAGTGATTACAGCCACGGTCCTTCCTTTCATTGTATACATATATGCCTTGTTTTTATCCTTAGCTATTTCCATACAAGGACCAGCTACACCTGGTGTATATACTGCCGCTAAATCTTCACCATTATTCACCTCAACTATCCCAACAACTTCTAGTTTTCCTCTTTTTCCTTTGTGTAAGATTTTATCCGCTTCTTTTGTACTTATGCTCATGTTTTTTCGTTGGGCTGCGATATTCGATCAGTCCAACTACACCCCCTCATATTTACTAAATTGAATTTTAACATTTAATTATATTGTGGAAACGTATACTTGATTTTCTAATAAAAAATAATTTATATTTACTACATAATCTAATTGTTAAACATACTATTTAAATCAACTTTTTCAAATTATAAACTTTAGATTTTTATATATCATTTCCTTTGCATTATACTTTTAATTATTGTTGTATACCTGTATACAACAATAATTAAAAAAAATATACAGATGCAGTTTTGATTTTGTATACCCGTATACCTGTATACAGTTTTAAATATAATAATCTATGGGTTTATTATATTCCTTATTTTTTAGAATTGCAATCGTTTTACAGAAATATAAATTATAAATTTAACCTTTAACTATACACAACTATAGACCCCTTAATTTAAGGCAATATACCTATGTATAATCCTTATTAAAACAAATGAATTTCCTTTGCTAGAAATTTCTTCGCATTAACGGTATGTTCCCTTCCTATCTTTTCTGCTACCATTTCATCTTTCTTTTCAAAAGCATCTATTATTTCTTTGTGTTCTTGCATTGCTTTAGTTCTTCTTTTATCCATAACTAATGTAAAATTTCTTAGTCTTGCTAAATATTCATAAATTTGTTTCATTTGATCTACGAGCCTACTATTTCCACACGAATAAAGTATAATGCCATGAAAGTCTTCATGTAGTATCCAATATTCAGCGATATCTTTATCAACTATACACTGTTCCATTTTAGAAATATTTTCTTTTAATTGGGCTATATGTACTTCTGATATTCTAAGACATGCTAACCTAAATACTAAACCCTCAAGCATTTCTCTAATTTCATAAATTTCTATAATATCTTTTTTTGATATCCCCTTAACAATAGTACCCTTTCTTGGAATGTTTTCAGCTAACCCTTCAATTTCCAGTTGCCTAAATGCTTCTCTAACAGGAGTTCTGCTAACCCCCATATTCTCTGATATAAGAGTCTCAACCAGTCTCTCTCCTTGCTCCAACTGTCCACCAATTATTGCACTTCTAAGTCTTTGATATACTATATCTCTAATAGGTCTTAGGTCTGTAATTTCGATTTTCTCAAATAATGGATTCATATAATTGTTTCCTCAATTTCATTTAAATTTTTTACAATTTCTTATAATTAATTATACAGTATGCTTCATAAAATTACAATTATTTTCCTATAATTTCCAACTAAATTATATATATATGTTATTGTTATCCATATATTCTTCTACAAAATATAAAAACACCGTTACTCCAAGCAAATCAGCACTTCCACCAGGGCTTATATTTTTCTCTATAAATTCTTCACACAAAACACTAATTTTTCTCCGTCCAATATCAGTTTTCATGCCTCCAAGTTTAATTATCTCTATTGTTTTTTCTCTTACCTCTTGTAAAACTTGTGGGCTATGTCTATAAATAATAGTAGAATCATCACAAATTTGCATTATTCCAATTAGTGTATGAACTAACCTATCGTTAACATTTAATTCAGTATTTTGTTTATAAAAGTCAAGAGCATAATTAAAAACTGTTGGAATTCCTCTTTCTACTTCACCTCGTACACCTTCAGTTCTATATTTAAAAAATAATTTTTCACCGTGGCTTAATTCTGCATTATCTTTTAAAAGTGAAAGTTCCTTTTCCACTATCCCTTTAGTCATTTCTTTTATGATGTCCTGAATACATTTAAAATTCTTTTTCTCAAAAATTGCTTTTCCTGTGGCTGCGCAAGATACCCCCATTAAAAAAAGCATACCCTTATGAGTATTAATTCCTCTAGTTTTAACAAACATATCTCTCTCAGCTTCTACTCCTATTCGTCTAACGCCATTAAATATTTCCTTATATGTTTTATCCGAAAACCCTTCTTGAACAAATAAAGCTAAATACTTACTTAACACCGATGTGCTATCAATAAACGTAAAAAAATTCATGTCCTTATGCGCTCCATAAGACACTGGAGATACTAATCCCGGTGACGGATAACAAGATACTTCATATATCATTGCTTGAATTGCAAAACTACTAATTGTCATCGAAATTTCATTTATTGTAAATACTTTTCCATTTTCCATTTTCTATCTCCAATTATTCTTTAAAATTATTTTTTTGATATATTTCTCATCTCTTAAAGCCTACACTATATAGTATACTATATTTTTCTCTACAACAACTATCTTAACAAATAGTGATATATATAAAGCAAGTATGCCTGCTACACTTTTCTTCGACCACATAGCTACACTTATTGTGGACCATAAAGACCTATGTAAAAGAATACTATGTCTTATGCTATAAGCCCTTATATATAATGCCAAATCAATATAAATAAAAAAGAAGCCTTTCAGCTTCTTATTCTTTATGAATTTTTAATGCATCAAAAGAATTGTCTTTCTCAAATATGAATGTAGCCCCATATCCGCCACGACCTATTACGTTCTCATTGCCTTCCTTAAGTACAATGTTATTATCTTCATCGGTGTATCCTAATTCAAAATCATCTAATAAAATTATTAATTTTTGTTTATCTGTCATTTTTTCCACCCCTCACCGCTATAATATATATTTTATTATACCTTATTGATATTTAATGTTCAATTAATTGCCAAATCTGTACGCCCTCTAATAACTCATGAATTCCTGATTGTACAACCCAATCAGATATAAGACCATCGAAAAAATAATCTGCAAATGTTTCAAAAGACCCTATATTTATATCTATATTCATTGTTAATCTTACATCAGATAATTCATTTTGGAATCTTACTAATGCTCCTTTTACACTATGGTCATATTCCTTAGCTTGATCAATATGCGAGTGCTTAGCTGCTGTTGCCAGTAGCCCGCCACATAGTATGCCCCATGTTCCCCAACCTTTCGCACTTTCAAGAGAATCTATTACACATCCCAGTTCAATTTGTACATCATCTCTCCCTTCGCCTTTTCAAGTTGTTCATATTTACTACCAAGTATCGAATAAAAAAGACTTCTAATACCTTTTGATTCAAGTCTTTTTACATCATTATCCTCATCTTTGACAGTTTTTCTAAGCTGTGCCTTTCTGTCTGTTTCCTTTTGCAACTCTTCTCTGGTCAGATTAACTGAATTTTGAAGTTTTCTTTTTTTAAGCAATTTTTCTTTTACATTTATAAGTCCCCCTATTAAGCTCTTCAAACATAATAACTTCTCCTTTCATTTCATTATGATTTTTTATAAATAATAGAATATATACCATTTCGCTTTGATGTTTTTAGGCTTTACATGTCCCATAATGACTCCTGTTTAATTCCATAAAATACATATATTTATGTATGCAACTTCCATCATATATGTTTATGCTATTATAAATAAGCCACTTCAACATTCAAAGGAAGAATTATATCAATATATTATCAAAAAAAATATTACAACTAATTAACAATCCAATATTACAAAATATTCTTATCTCCAAACTTTGTTGTTATCTGCTGTGCGTATTTAGAATTATGGTTTGCATATATATGCCTTCTCCCCTCGCCTCTTACGATTACTAAAGTTCGTTCCAATATCGAAATTATTTTTATTCTACTTATTCAACTCATGTATTAATTTTCTATCCCTCTCACTTATTCTAGCCATCTTAGTTGTATGTTTTTGCATTTCATCTACAGTAAGTTTATCCTTGCCAATTACATTAATCTCATAAACCCCATTTAAATCTGTATACCTAACTTGAGTTGATGTAATGTTAAATACGTTACTTAACTTATTCAATACATCTTTGGTTATTACAGCAGGCATTTTAATGCTATTAGCAGATGAAATCTTCTGGTAATTTGCAAGTTCCATAAAATTAATCTTTTGATAGCATGGGATTTTTAAAAAATTACGTGAATAATTCCCATTTGCTATAATTGTAGTATAAATTTCAACTGTAAATGGCAATCTAATTTTTACATTGTATGACTTTTTAAGGTTATCGTATTCCTTTACAATCTGTTTACTATATGCATTTTGTACTCTCTCATCATCAATCGTATTATTTCTAAGATTGTATGTTATCTCAAAGTTACTATTTTTTTGTATTATTGCGTAATAGTCGGAGTTTTCAATATTATATTTTGGTATTGAGACATCCGTTATGTTATACACTTGCTTCACATAATTTTCTATTTTTGCTTTGGCAATATATTTTCCAAAAGGTATTCCATTGAAAATTGAATAACCAAATATTACTACAGATGCAGATATAATAACTAATATAATCGTTATAATATTGTTGTACTTTGAATCCTTATCCATCATAAATACCACCCCTACGTCCTTTTAACCTCAATACAAATATACTATATTATAAAGTGCTTCAATATATTAAAATACTTTACTATCCATTTCCTCCACCAGCACTGATTGCAGAAATAAAAACATCACTAACTTTAGCTACTACAGTAAGGCTTAAACTTACTCTATTGCCGTTTCTCATAAAATATTTATCATATACCCTAACTGCTATATTGGAGTCTCTATAAGTGTAGTTGCTTTCATCCACTAATGGTCTTTTCATACTTTACATGCTACATTCTCCCTAATATTAGTTCCTTCTTAAATACTATTGTGACAGATTTAATAAAAACTGTGATTATTCTAATTTAGTATGTTTAACAGATATAAAGATCGGAAGAGCACACGTCTGAACTCCAGTCACAATAG
>ERZ1463033.17-NODE-17-length-30858-cov-9.004707_pt1 | contig 30858 bp, 18 predicted proteins | sample MGYA00564481_ERZ1463033 | MGnify/ENA primary metagenome ERZ1463033 (study PRJEB39244, sample SAMEA3635150) | Helicobacter pylori | study: EMG produced TPA metagenomics assembly of PRJEB11511 data set (Assembly of a 5300-year-old Helicobacter pylori...
AGTTCAGACGTGTGCTCTTCCGATCTTTCTGTGGGATATAAACATCACCATATTTATCATAGGCTCTTTCATCTTTTCCAAATTGAGCTCTGCTTAATAATCTTTGAGTTATAATTTCATCATCTTTTATACTTCTTGTTTCCATAGATGATAGAATATCACTGAAATAATATTCCACTCTCGCTAAATTCATTTCATCAAGGCATAAGAAATAAGGCTTATCTATGTTTTTCATGGCCTCATAAGCAACATCAATAATAATGCCTGGAACAAATTTATTTTCAATGTTTCTGTAGCCTAATAGATCTGTTGCATCTGACCAGTCTGGTCTCACAGGAACTAATTTAAATCTTTTATTATCACGGTTAGCACCAACCGCTTGTGCAAATAGCTCTACTATTTTACTTTTTCCAGTACCTGATATGCCTGAGAGAATAACAAAGGGTTTGGTTTTTAAACTAAGATAAAAATTAGTAATTAGATCTTTTGTATAATAAAACCCTTTATTTGTTATGTATTTATGAATATATGTAACTTCATCATTAATATTGCTTACCGCATCAAATTCATTATCAATTTCATCTTCTATAATCTCTTCGTCATCTATTTCTTCATCTTCCGGTATGCTCTTTGATTTAGGAATTAGTTCAAGTACAAAAGTATCTACTTTATCGCCCTTATAGAAATCTATATATTCTTGATATTCTTCTGGAATTGTTGTAGGTTTCTTATCGTTTTCTTTTTCATATTGGACAATATAATCATAACTTACTTCTAATTTTTCTTTTAAAACTTCAAGCAAAGCTTTATTACTATATCTAAATTGCACTACATTTCCGCCTCTACCTGTAGAATTGGGCCATGAAACAAATCCAGAAAACTCTTTATTATTAATAAAGAACTTTATCTTTATGCTTTTTCCAACTGATAGCTTATCTGATAAGTTATCTAGAAAAACCTTATGGTATCTTTGTGGTATTGTAGTTCCATATTTAAAAGTACTCTTGCCTACTGTTTTTCTTCCTAAAAATTTTTCATTTCCAGTAGCCATATCTACCCATGAATCTTTTTTAACTTTTGCCATTTAGTACACCTTCTTCACTTTATCATATGGTAATTGTATCATAATTAAGGATAATTTTATCGGGTTATTCAATGCATTTTTCTTAAGGGCTTTAGTCTAGATATGTTTTAAGGGATTTCTATTTTTTGAAACCCCCTTTAGTGTTTTCTATTTTTACATTCTTTTCAATACATTTTTTATTTTATCTATTTTAACAAATATTTCCGAGGGTCAGGTACCTTACATAGTTTTGATGTGAAGCAGACAAACTATGTTGCTACAAGCCCCATTTTGAAGAAAAAGGCATCTAAAAAAGACTCTAGCACAATATGCTATAGCTCTTGACTTTGGCTGAAAACATGATATTTGAGCCACTTTAACACGTTCACCTGTTTTCGAGTTAGGCTATGTACTTTACATGTAATGATAGCCAGTACCATTTAATGTAACATAGTGTTGCTTGTTCAATGGTTCTAGCTACCTTTCTTTATATCTAATATCATTAAGTATCATATAAAAACATGCAGTTTGTTATCAGAAAGTTATCACCGTAATATTATAAACCATTGGCATGTACTAATATTTTCGTTTACATATCGAATACAGACCTTCTATTTTAGCTTGTAGAATACATCTTACATAGATTTAATTAATCCGATAAACTAACGCTTTGGGATGAGTATTGACATAAACATTATTTGTTACCTACCCAACTATTTACAATATTTCGTATTAATAATAGCAGTCTCTTAGTTTCGACTTCATTTGCTGCATCTTATTCATTACTGCATCTCTTATCTATTAAATTATTTATAGCATTATATTCCATTTCAGTTAAAGATAATATTGTTGCCCATAGCGCCCTAGGCTTCGTAAGCTTCGTGTGCAATAATGGAAGCTCTATTATGTCGTATAAACTTACTGGCACTGCTAAGTCTTTAATTTTCTTAATATCAATTACTTTCTCACCACTAGGCAAAATAGTGTGTAGACGATTCATAATTACCCCCCTAGCTACTATCTTTTTTTCAGTATTAGTATTATAACAAAGCACTAGGTCGCCACGTTTTACCTCTTTAAAATTAGCTTTTAATTTAAGATCCCCATTTTTACATACCTTAGTTCCCTCAGCTAAAAATTGTTCTACTCCATCCTCTTCTATATTTGTAAGCCAACTCCATGGCATTTTACCCACTTCATCTCTTTCAGGATTTGCATTAATCCACCAATATCTCATTAAATTGTCCCCCTTTTAAATTATTCTTTTATATTTATTGAACCTTGAGATCTAACTTCACACAATTCAAGTATTCATACCGATGCTACATACTTGGCCTTATAACTTATTACATTTAAGTAACCCATTACTTGACGGTAAGGCTTAAAGTTCTCATCTCCCTTTGCCATTGCAAGTAGTACATCACCAGTTTAATAGTTAGTCTTAACATTTAATAAGTGTTATCTTGCATAATGAGTTTATAAGCCTCTCTATTTCAGTCAAGTAGCTGTGTCATAATAAATTTTAAATTTACCCCCAGGTGAAACTATGAAGTTAAAATTTCTTAATTAATATTTCTACATAAACGTCCTTCGTTTTTACATTAATTTTATTCTCAATAAAAAATTCTTTAAAATTAAACTTTTTTATTATCGGAATAGACTCTCTAATTCCGTAGACTCTGTAAATAAACAACTCACCTTTATTATGGTTCTCAGCTAAAGCCTCTCTAAGTTCGTTCTCAGACATTGGGAAGGTATTATTGTGAATATCTGTAGTAGATTTAACTTCTACCCTTATTGGAATCACTAACCCATTGCACTTATCAATATCAAATGACTCAATATCCCAAGGGTTTGTGGGAATAGTTTTTGAAATATGCTTTACCTTATTTACATAATCTTTCAAACCAATGTCTATTAACCTCTTTTTTTCAATTTTAAGGACTAGTTCTTCACCTCTATCTCCGTCCTCCTTATTAAAAACATTACTGAAATGTTTAGTTACTGGTCGTCTTATTCCTGTGCTTGAATGATTGTTTCCTACATCGCCTACCCCTAACGCCTCACAATCATCTGAATCAATATCTTCTATAACAACATTTTCCTCATTAATGGATTCTATAAGGCTTCCATAATTTTTCCTCTCATTCTCACTATCTGGCTCATTTTCAATGTCTTCTATATGAATATCCTCATCTACACGTGTGTTACCTTTGTTTATAGCCATCGTTTCCTCATATGTTTCCAAATTTACAGCACTAACTGTATCTTGTCTCACTTCTTGCAACTTATATCCGTTTTCAGCAAGGAAACATTCAATACTTTTCCTAAAATAATCCTCTATATTAGCAATAGTATTTGTTATAAGCCTGATCACTTGTTCCTTTTGTATAATGGGCAAATAATTGACCTTAAAAAGATCTTCCAATTCTTCTATTAACGATCCATATATAATCTTAATTATATTAGTTATATAAATACTTATAACCCCATTGTCCTCTTTAATACAACAATTTTTTTTGTTCTCAAATAACACATGTTCATCGATCTTCAGCATTATATTTATTTCACTGACTTTATAAATGAATATACTTAATGAGCTTAGCCCTCTCACATGTTTAATGAATTGATTTACTTTGCTTTTATCTCCATCATCATAATCCTGCTGGTCAATAATGTTAACTACAATATTCATCAAATACAGAAGATTCTTTGTCACAGTTTCATAATTTGAATATATTACGGCTGTTCCTCCATAACTGAACTCCTCCTTAATTCCAACAGAAGCAGGTATAATATTTAACAGGTTCAATAACTTCATCAAGTCGCCGGTATCTCGCTTTAATTGAGTTAGATGGCTCTCTATGTATAACTCATCAAAATCCGAATTATTTCTGTCATATTTCGCCACATCTAAATATATTATTGGATAAGAATTATTTATACTTACCCATCCAACTTTCTTGCAGAATACTTTAGCTTCAGATTTAAACTTTTTACCTTCCGGAGTATCCTTAAATATTTCATCCCCACAATCCTCCAAATGATTTAACAAGCGTCTATATCCATATAAAATAATATTTCTAAACTCGTCACTAATAGTCCTGTCATCTTTCCAAATATATTCGCAAAACAATTGCATAATATGATAAATAGTTGGCTGGCTTTCGCTAATACCTAAAATATTTATAAACCTTTCTTTAAACTCAGAATATATGAAGTTTAAATCAGGAAAGTATGCTGATATTGTCTGGTCAGGCATGTAAATGAGTTCCTTTGATGTCCATAATTTTTCATTTGCATAAATCACCTTATTTTCTTGAAAGAAGGTGATTATCTCCTCTTCTTTATTAGCATCTCCACTAAGTTCACTAAAAATCGCATTATAGATTTCTTTATATTTATGAATATCTCTTATGTTTCTACTAGAAAGTCGCCGTAATCTTTCTTGATTTGTTCTTTTTGCCTCTAATGGAAGGAATCTAAGTTCATCAGCCATTTTTTTATTAATTCGCTCCTCACATACAAAAACACCCTCATTAATGAAAGATATAGTTTCATTATTTAGTATTGTTACATCTTTCGCCATCTTAGTGTCATCTTCATTTATAACGGGTACCCAGCTCTCATTTATCAAATACGTATAAAACTGAGAGTACCCCCTATAAAAATATTCATTGGGATTTGTATCAAAATAAACTGTTTGATTATTCGTATAATAATTAATCTTCCTTAAAACCCTTGGAGAATAGTAATTTTCCCAATTACTACTCAGTATTCTTATAAATGCCCTCATACTATCCCTTTTCAACTTGGGATTTATGGATTTAATTTCATTTAACCTGTCCATTACTTTATCTCCAAATTGATCATCGAAAATTAAATAATAGTTGCTCAAGAAATAATTGTCGACTTTTGGGTCTGGTAATTCTAATTCCTCCATTAGCTTTTTACCTTCGCCAGAATAAGAATTAAACTTTTTTTTGTTGTCATTCAATAACTTATCCCATACCCCTAAATTGACGAAGAACTCCCTCCAATTGTCAATACTAACCCTTTCGTTTTTTAAATATAATTTTGAAACAAATAGCTCTTCATGCTTTTGTCCGAAGAATATTTCTATATCCCCATTCAAAATATATAAATCGTTCGGATCGGAAAAATCTCCTTTTTGATTTAATATAACAATATTTATTGTGTCGTTTTCTTTTAGCTCTTTAAAATATTTACATACGTATGCAGTACAATCAATTATGAAATCGACAGTATGATCTTTACCTTCCCTAATTACAGGCAATATAAAGTCTTTTATAATAGTTACATGGTCCAGTTTTTTAATATCAATTAACTCTAGAAGTGATCTAGCACCCTCAATATCCCTCTTTTCATCTTCTTCAAGATTTCCTACCCTTCCGCGAATATAGTTGTCAAATGATTGGTTCAATATATTTATTTCTTTGTTAAAAGGAGTCAAATCAATTGCCATCTCATAATGTAGTCTATATAATTCTTCTGTATATGTCTGTAGTATGTAATTTTTTGTTCCATCATCCCAATCTATTGGCAATATGCTACATTTACTTAGTAATTTACAAACCTGCCGCTTAGTAATTTTCTTTTTTAACTGCTTATAAATATAGGAATAAAGTTTTGCTATCTGCCTATTCCACATTTTGAGGGTCTGAAAATTACTACATATACTTTCCCACTTTTTATTTTCAAGGAATTTAATACTATCACTAATATTCCAAACAGATACATCAAAATAGTCTATCATTTTTTTAATAGAATTTTCTGAAAGACTCTGTAATACTACCTTTTTATGAGTATGCTCTTCCAAATTCTCTTTACCAAACAATTCAAAGACTTCTCTATCAATGATAATACTCTCATTTGGTCTAACATAATCAGTTTCCCCTTCAATGCATCCTTCAACTGGAACTAACTCCTCTTCAAGAAATCTCATTATGAAATTATTTTTCACTTTATCTACTGTTTTTCTTGAAATTTTCACCTCATTCCAATCAGGAATTAAATTATAAAAGGCTGAAACCAAAACTTGTCTACTATTTGACATTTTCTTGCACCAAATCAGTATATCAATACATAAATCACCTAATTGCTCGAAAAGCTTGCTATTCCATGGGCCATCAATATTTCTCAAAGTATCCCTGGCGGCATTAACTAAAAAATTTCCCTGAACATCAAATTTTAGTCCTGTTACAATTCTGGTAGGCAAATATACATTTATAAGCCCTTCTAAATTCAAGTCAGGCACGAAGTGTTTATCATTTTTATTTAATTTGATTATGATAGAAACTGATTCCTCCCAGCCTTCATCTTCCAAGCTACTTCCTTTTATATCTCTTGCCTCTAAGAATTCAGCCATTTCTTCTTTATCAGGAATTAGTTTTCTTTCCAACCTTAACCATTGTTCCACTTTTGTATGTTCATCGTCTATCCATTTTGATGATATAGTATATGTATTATCAAAAACCCCCTTTATTATATTTATATTTATATATGGACTTTTAATTTCAATAATACCTTTTAAGCTATTATCATCTTCTTTAATTAAATGTAGAAGTGTTTTATCGGATATACATACATTTCCTACATTTTCTTGTTTCAATAAAGCATTATTTAAAGACTCATAAACTTCATGGTTCTTTAAAGGAGCATATATTAACGTAGAGTAATTATCTTCAACAATCTTTTTTTCGCATTTTATCGGAAGTATAAATCCACCAACACTCTTGTTATTGAACAGAAATGAAAAAGGAGAAGAATGAATTTCCGGCATATCACTGGCTAAGAATATTGCTTTAAATCCTATTCCCATAAATCCTACCTTATCTTTATCCTTAGTTGATAAATTTACAAACGAAATCGAGTTAACGTCTGACTCTGTAAATTTATCACCATTATGAAGGAAACTGAACTGGCCTTCTCCCATGATAATCTTAACTCTAGTTGCATTGGAATCATAAGCATTCTGTATCAACTCAAAAATAACTACTGAAGACTCTGAAAATATTCTTGGTATAGTCGATATTACCCTTTTAGACTTAGGGTCATTTAACCATTTAAAATTATCTGCATATATTTTATCTACAATAAGTCCCGCACAGTTTTCTGTGATTTCTATAGGTTGTATATTTCCTATCTCAATAGTATCTATGTTGCCCTCATATAATTGATAACCTTCAAAAGTATACTTTAAAACTTTATATCCATTGTCTGTGATTATTAATACCCACCTAGATGGCCTTAAAAAATTTTTCCTATTCAATAGGTATTTTAATGCTTCTTCTTTATTTTTATAGTTTACCCTTGCGATTCTCGGCAACCTGTTATAATAAAGAAATTCAATATCAATATCCCTATCAGTGCATTGAAAATGTTTCTGCCAATTTCCAGAATTAAATATATTACTCAAAGCATTTCCCCCAATATCAAAACGAATTCTTAATAAATACCATTAATTCACCTTTACTCTAACCTCAGTCATGTATCTATTTTCAATATTTTCCTTTACAACCTTAAACCTCATAGCTTACCTCTTCTCTCTTTAGCTTTTCTCTCAAAATTTCTGAGCTATCTGTTATGCTTACCACATCAACAAAAATAAACGAATTAAAACATTATCAATATTCTCATTACCTTGGAATTTTGTATCTCTTTTACTCTTTTACTCTTTAATATCTTTGAATTGTTTTATTCTTACATTATACTGAGTTGGTTTAACAATCCATTCACCAGATTCTATATTCTTATTGGGGTTTTGAATCTTAATAACATATGGATTATTGCGTATGTTATTTACTTTATATATAAAATAACTATCTCCAAGTACTTTTGCTGTTTGTATTTCATTACAGGAAATGAAAAAACTGTATATATTAGAAGTTGTACTCTTAACCTCTATATATTTAGGACTACCTTCTTCATTATACGAAAGTATATCATATCCAGCTGAGCAATCAATCTGAGAAACCCATTCTATTCTATCAGCTAAATCTGCTCTCCCAATTTCAAGCAAATACTTTTTTTCTAACGTAATCACAAACTGTTCTCCCTCATCACCTATCTTTTTTCTAATTAAAAGTTGTTTATCCAACTCCTCTTGGGAAGTAGTCTTTTTATTCCTCTTTTTAACTTTTTTCATTTCAAATACTTTTGCAATTTTCATATTTATAATTGACGAAGCATAAAACGCTGGTGACCCTTTATAAATACTAACTTTTAAATTTAATCTATTAAGTGCATCTTCAATTTCTCTTGATATACCCCTAATTCCGCAAATCACACAAGATAAAATTTCAAAATTAAATATTTTATACTTGTTTCCTTCTTTTATTTGAATTAATGTTTCCACTGATTCTAAATTTGAATGGCAAAACATACACGTATGATTTTCAAAATAATAAGCTTTTGTAAAAATTACTGCATTTTTCTCGCTTTTTTCTTCAAAAGCACTATTCTTACTCTGAAATTTTAATTTATTAGATTTTATTGCAACTGTTTCTTCATTCTTTATATCATCCTCTGTATCTTTATTTGCTTCAGATTGGAATTTTATATCCTCTTTAACAATATTATTTAGATCTGTTTTTTCTATTTCTTTTGATTGATCAATAAATAAACTTTTATCATAATTGAAAAATAGTACATTTTCATCAATTTGTTTATATAACATTTTCCATTTGCTGTAAATGCTTTTAATTTCTGCAAATAACATTCTATACATTAAGTTATCTATTATAACTCTTGCTATATTAATATCCCAACTCTTTAAACAGAGTCCTCCCAAAATATTTATATTTGCATCGTAAAAAGCATTCTGTTCATTTTCTATTGAATACATAATAAAATCTCTTAAAAGCAAGGTATAACTTTCTGATTTATCTATATCCATTTCTAAATTATTAATATTAAACTTTTTTTTCATATAAAAATAAAATAATTTTGCTAATCCAAACCTTAAATTTTTCTTACTATTTGATTCATTTTTAAATACAATATCCCCCAAATTATATTGTGATAAAAATATTTTTATTTCTCCATAAAAAATTCTATTATCAGTGCTTCCTGATTGTGTTTCATTAATGAATTTTATATCAATACCCATTCTAACTGAAAAATCATCTATCCAACAAGTATACTCCACAACATCTAATTGTTTTACTTCTATTCTACTTAAAAATGTTTTTATAAGACATTCACATTCATTAAAATTAATATTTTTATAAACTAAGCAATTAGTATATAGTCCTCCTAAAATAGATTTTATTATATCAGGAATAAATAAAGATTTTTCACCTTTGTATTCATTTACAAGGTTAATACAATTCAATACTTCACTTGTAAACATTGAACTATACATTTTTATTAAAGACTCTGCTTTTACAATCATACCTGCTTTAGCAACAAAACGATTTGGACTTTCTGCACATATTTCATTAAAATTATTTAGAAGGTATAAATTAACATAGAAATCAATCACATATGAACCTATAAAGTGTAACTCATCATTACTTTCACTATTTTTATGAATTCTTATATATGATTTATGAGTAAAACAAGCATCTAAAATGAAACTAGGAATCTCCTTTTCCTTAAGTTTAATATTTTTTCTTATTATATTAATTTCCTTCTCTCTTTGCAAACCTACTTCCCATATTCTTTTAACTCTTAACAAATTTTTCGATTTATTTTCAGTGCTCTTATAATTTATTTTGTTTACTAAAAGATATTTTTTGGCAGCTTCTTTTTCTGTTCTTTTTTTTGAACTTCCTTGTACAGTATATTCTCGTCCTAGCGCACTCACCTTTACGGTGAAAATTTTCATATTAGGTGCCCCAACCTCACCTATTAACTCATATAAAACCTTACCTTTAAATGCTTGTACATATTCTTGTAACCTTGTTTTATAATCAATATTTTCATTATAATTTAATAATACAGGACTAATTAACTTATAAGCAGTACTAAATCCACATAAATTATAGACCTCATAAATAACAGCACAAACATTTTCCGGGTAACATTTGCATTTCGTTAACTTTTCACCATAGCTCAGATAAATTAATTCATTTATTCTATAATATTCATCGATCTGTTCAATTAAATTGCTAGTGCTTGATATACCATTTATACTGTTTATATCCACAGCTAGCTCTGTATAAAAATATAAGGCATAAATTAAGGCTATTAACTTTTTTCCAGTATGACCTTTTGCCTTTTGGTATCCAATTACATCTTTTTTTATGCTAGTGTGATCATTAAATGTACTAGCATGTTTTAAGTCTTTATCAAGTTCATTTCCATCAATTTCAATTGAAAATCTTTCCTTCAGTATATTCCCATTATTCATATGTATATACCCCCATGTTATTTTTTGAACTCTATAATTAAATACGTTATTTTTACAATATAGTTTCATTATTCCATTAATCACGATGTAAGTATAACTGAAATGACATATACTGATCTTCTTTTATATAAAACAAATATTATGAGATAATAATTATAGTTAAAGATAAAGCAAATTTAAACCTATTAAACTCCAAAATAAGTAAACCTTGAAAACTTAGTGTTTTCAAGGTTCTTGTTTGTTACAATCATAAGCAATTTGCACATCTATAATAATAATAATAATAATAATAATAATAATATACATACCTCTTGAAGACCTAATTAGAGTTACTCTGGCTAACTGGATTGTAGTCTGCTAGATAGCGTTTTGTAACTTTCCTTATCTTACTAAAGCCCTTGATATATCAGCATTTATAATATTCTACGCTTTATATGTTTTGGTGCTTTTACGCGTTTTTTATGGCTGTAGTCCTCAACCAGTCCCCCGTGGTTCCCAAATAAAACACCCTATAAAATTAAAAATGGTATAGTCTAACCTGCGGACAACTAGAACGGGAACAACGACCTAATAGAGGATTACACAACATTATAACTCTTTGTTTTCAATGGGTTGAAATCCCTATATCTTTACCACAGTTATATTTTTATTGTGTTATAAATCAACAAATAGCCTAAAATATTTTAATGAAGAATTACTTTGTTTTCTAAAAATTTATGTCTTTAGTAGTTATTGTATAAAATTGAGAATTCATTGATTTTCGCGAAGTTTCTAAAATTGGACTTCTACTACTTTTAACCACAATATTATCTAATTCACTCATACTATTAACTTTAATTATAGATGTTAATTTAAACCATATAGAAAATTGACGGGTAGGTAAAATTTCCGTATTGTAATAATTCGGATATTCAGAAATATCAGGTACTCCATCGCCATAGACTTCAAATTGACAAATGCAAGCTTTCTTTGGTTCTTTAAGTAGAATATAATTAGATTTATTTTCTATCATTTCATTTAAAATCTTAGAACTTGGCTTATTGCCTATTTTTCCAAACCACACATATCCTGATTTATTTAATATTTTTATATGCTCTTGTATACAATCTAAACCACCAACATTAGCAAATCTTAAACACAGAATTTCTTTTCCCTTTGTAATATTAATTTCTAACAACTCCTCTAATATTAAAGATTTTTAAGCTGTACCTTGCCAACCTTTTCCTGTAACAGCCAAATCATATATATGATTAAAAATTATATTACTCTTTTCTATAAAAATAATTCTACCATATGAGATTGGAAGGTTTACATCTAAGATCTTATCTATCGCATCTTTTACTTGTAGCCTACTCTGTTCATCTGCAAACCATCTTACTTTCAAAATCCTTGTTTTAGAATCTTTTAATTTAAATAGTAATTCTTTTGCTGCAAACTTTATTTTTTGAAGCTCTTCCTTTGTTATTCTATCCTTTTTAAGAAAATCATATATCTCGAGCTCTTCTTCTGATAAATCTTCTCTTATATGTCGTTCTTCTTCATTCCCTAAATCCTGCGCAAAATTCATCAAATCATCAAAATAATTATCTGTAAGCATACCTCCTGCATTATATTTATCTATAATTTTCTGTAGTTTTTCTGCAAAATTTGCTCTACTTACGTTTTTATTTAACATCTCTTGTAGCTTTTTCTCAATAAATTCTCTTAAATCTGATATCTCTATATTCTTGTATTTTGATTCTTTATAATTTTGTTTTATTTTATTAAAATCTAATTTACTTAGATCAACCAGTTTACTATTTGTAATACTGTAATTAGTTTCATACGCTTTTTGTCCAAATTCCTCATTTACTAATATACTATTATCAAGTAAATCATCAACCCTCTTTTTAGCCTTTTCTATATTAGGTGGAGAAATTTTACCTTCTATTACCCCACTTAAATATCTTACTACATCTATCATAGGCCTACGAGCCTGATCTACAATTTCTGGCCTACAAGCTTCATAAAGTGCCTCGATTGTATTACGATAAACTTTAAACTGATTTTTCCATTCATCTTTTGATAGAAGTTTATCTGCATAAACCCCAAATAAATTTATATTCCTAAATACATCTTTTTCATCTAATATTTTATTTAAATCCATCTTTAATGAATAGCAGTACTTAACAATCTCTTTGATTGCACTATCTAAAAGTTTATAAAGGTTGTCTTTATCCGCTACTGGAACTAATGTTCCATCATTTCCTCCACCATAGCTTGCTAATGCTTTTTTCATATTTCTAAATACATTATAATAATCCACTATAAATCCATTTATTTTTCCTTTTGCAACTCTATTTGCTCTTGCAATAGTCTGCATTAGATTATGGTCTTTCATGGGTTTATCTAAATATAATACAGAAAGTGTTGGAACATCAAAACCTGTAAGCCACATTGAACATACAAATACAAGTTGCATTTTATCTTTTGGATCTTTAAATTTATATTCTATATCATGCCCCTCTTCATCAAGTTCTTTCATTTTATTTCTATGTGGCAAAATGTTTAAATCTTCTTTTTTAAATTTTTCTTCTTCACCAGCTTCTTCACTAATTACTACATCCATCTCTACAGTTTGCATATATTTTAGTATTGTCTTTAAGTCGTTTTTCTCATCTAAACTTATAGTGTTATTTATCCGTTTCTGTATGTTTTTCATCTCTTCTTTCCAATGATATTGTACTTTGTTATACATCTTTACTGTTGTAAACTTATCAATGGAAATCACCATACCTTTTCCCTTATATCCTCTTCTAGGAAAATGATATACTATATCTTTGGCTATAGTCTCTAATCTATCATCTCTCTTTATAACTTGCATTTCTGTTGCATAATCTCTTACAAGCTTTTTCTCTTGTTCCTCTGTCAAATTTTCTTCTTCAACTATATTAATAAAATCTTCATCCAAACCATCATTTTGAACTAAAACCTCTGGTACTCTTTTATTATAAAAAAGAGGAACAGTTGCACCATCTTCTATAGCTTGCGCAAAGTTATACTCACTCACATAGCCTCCAAACCATGCATTTGTTTTCATTTTATTACCAAGTAATGGTGTTCCTGTAAATGCTATAAACTGCGCATTAGGCAATCCCCTTCTCATATTATCCGCAAGCGATTCGTATTGAGTTCTATGTGCCTCATCAACAATTACAATAATATCGTCTCTTTCAGATAATATTGGATAATCCTTGCCTTTTTCGTATCTAAACTTTTGAATAAGTGTAAATATGAAATTCTTATTGGTTTTTAAATAATTACGAAGAGCTTCACTATTTTTAGGTTGGACAACGTCTGTTTTTTTTACTAAACCTACTTTAAGGAAATTTTTATATATTTGTCTATCTAAATCATTTCTATCTGTTACAACTAAAAAAGTATAGTTTCCTTCAAATTTTCTATTAATTTTAGCTACAAACATAGTCATAGAAAAAGTTTTTCCACTCCCCTGAGTATGCCAGAACACGCCCAACTTTCCTTGATTTCCATTTCTATTTTCAAATGATTTGACAGCTTTATTCACTCCTAAAAATTGATGATTCATCGCAATAATCTTAGAATAGTCTTCATTGTATAAAATAAAATTTTCTATATAATCAATTATTCTATTTTTTGTACAAAGTCCTAAAACAGTATATTTCAAACTTACCTTCTCTTCTTCTATAACAGACCTATCAATTTTTTCTTTTTCATCATCAATTCTAAGCCAATCTTTAAAAAATTCCCATATGCTATCGAAGCTTCCAACCTTAGTTTCTAACCCATTAGATAAAATACATACCTGGTTATAATTAAATAATAATGGTATTTCTGATCTATAGGTAGTTAAGTTATCGTCATAAGCATTTCTTACAGATACATTAGAATTCTTTAATTCAATAAAAACAACTGGTATTCCATTTATGTATAGTAACAAATCTGGTCTTCTATATCTTATAGCACCCTTTATCCATAACTGAGACACCACTAAGAAATCATTATCCATTTTATGCTTATAATCTATAACTTTTACCCACTTAGCCTCCTCTTTACCTTTACTATTTTTAACAAGCACCCTAATACCATCTTTTAAAATTTTATATACTTCCTTATTTGCACTTACTTTAGACATTGAGGCCCTGCTTAATTTTATATTATCTACAACTTCTTGTAATTTATCTTCTTGTATATCTGGATTAAACTTCTTTAGTTTATCAAAAAGTATTTTTTCTAAAACAACCTCTGTTTTATTCTTCCTGTGTGATCCATCATTTAGGTTTTCAGGATCTGAAGTATAGCAATTTATATGTCTATAATTTAACTTATCTTTAAAAACCTTAATTATAGCCTTTTCAATATCATCTTCAAAAATAAAATTGGCCATACAACCCCCCGCCTCCCATTAATTACTCAATTTAAAGTTCACCACTCATTAAACGTGGTAGTAACAAATCTCTTGTACTAATTAAATTAATATTTGCTTTTCCTAACAATTTAATTTCTCTAAACATTGGGCTTACTAGTGAATTAAAAGCTACTACATTTTTTTTGTCTGAATATAATATCTTTAATTTTTCGAACTTACCTTTACTTAAATTCGTCATTGTTGCCCCCGTTGCTCCAAATAGTTCAATTGTATCTTTCAAATCTTTTGCTGCAAAATATACAAATTCTAAATCATATATTTTCTTTAATTTTATTGAGTGAATTTGTTGATTAGTTTGAGAAGGTTCAATTATTATAGATACTGATCCCGATTTTGCACCAATGCAATTTACGCATATAGAATTTGCTGGTATCCAGCAACCCTTTTGTGAATCAGCTCCAAACTTAGTTAGAGTCTCATCCGTTTCTAAAATAAATATATTTCCATGCATATCTGGAGTCTTAATAAAAGGAACCTCTCCTCCAAAATATTCATTGACAACAGTACTTGGTGTTTTTCCTGTAACCACTCTTCCAAAACTCTTCAATTCGACAAACTTCCATCCATCAGGTATTCCTTTATTAAACTTAGCTTTTTGATGCCCTGGAAAGTTCATTCTTACAAACCATTCTTTATAAATTTCCTGAGCAATTTTTTCAAGAAGCTCTATTCGTTTATTATTGTTTTCTATTAACTTATCATATTCATAGAGTAAATTGCTTACCCTTTGCTGATTGATTTTATCATGTATTTTAATTTTCATATTATGCAAATGATTTTGATTAAGCGTTGGTACGCCTGAACCAGAATTATAATTCTCTAAATGCATAGTTTTTAAAAAATAATTAGCATATAATGGATAAGTATTTTTAAAGTCTTTTACATACAACGTTGTGTTTAATGGCCAAAAATCTTCTATTATATATTGAACTTTTCCTAAGCTCCCTGATCTTCCTGTAACTACTCCAGGTGCTTTGATTTTAAAATCTCTATGAAATGATTTTATTTGAGTTGAAGCTACAACTGGATAATCACCATCAATAATTTTATCATTAGGTAAATCAAATCCTCTATTAAGTTTTATAAAATCTTTAAAATAAATAGTTTGAAGTTTACTCTTCATCGACTTTCACCAACGTTCTTATATTCTCCGCTATCTTAAACTCTAATTCATGAGATTCGTTATTTAAAACTTTTAACTCTGATTCCAAGTTTAAAATAGTCTGCTGAAATTCTTCTTCTGTCAGCCCATCTTCTTCTACTAGAACACCAACATATCTACCAGGATTTAATGAATAGTCTTGTTCCTTAATCTCTTCTATATTTGCTACTTTACAAAGACCTACAACATCTTCATATTTTGCTGTTGGAAATCTTTCTTGTAGCCATACACCTTGATTTACGAAATATTCTACCTCTTGAATATTATTGTTCAGTTCATCCAGGCTTAGTTTAACATCTTTAATATTGTTTATTTCTTTTAATTTAGCATCATCTTTTATCTTAAGTTCTTTATCAAAAAATTCATAAAGTTGTAAAGTTCTTCTATAACACTTCTCTAATGACTTATAAAATTCCTTTAAGTATTCTAAAATTTCGCTGTATTTTTGCATTAATTGATTTTGCAACTTATTGCTTTTCTCAATATCTTCATTATTATATTCAACAATATATTTTTTATATAGTTTTTCTATTGTCTTATATTCCGATAAAACTTCTTCACAGTTACACATGATAAGCTTACTTACTTTTTCTTCAACTTCATAATTTTTAAGTTTCTCATTCTTTTCTTTATCTAGATTCAAGTTAGCTTTTCTAAGCCATTGGATAAAATCATCCTTAAGTACCTTTACTAATGTATAAGTCTCATTCAAGTTTTCACCTAACTTTATTGAGTTTTCATAAATTTTTTTAATATATTTATTTACTAGTTCAATATATCTTTCTGCTTCACCTTTATAAAGTCTAGTTATAGTTGCTATATTTTCTATTTGTTCATCCGAAAACTCTCTATGCGCTCTATCTATTTGTCTATAAACATTTCTAGCATTAATAAACAAAATTTCTTCTTTATTATCTCTGTTATTTTCAAAAAACCATAAAGTTGCTGGTAATGTTACTGTATAAAACATATTTGATGGTAACATAACCATCTGGCTTATATTTCCCTCATTTATAAGCTTAGCTCTTATATCTTTTTCACTTCCCCCAGCATCTGAAGCTGAATTCGCCATCACGAGAGCTGCCTTACCATGTTCTTTTAATGATGTTACAAACAAATTTATCCATAGATAATTAGCATTAGGTATAGTTTCTTTATTTGAATCTTTTTTATTGGATTTTGATTTATTCTTAGGTAACCCATACTTATTAAAATAATTTTTATTCTCAACAGTTTCTAAATTAACATCCTTAATATTAAAAGGTGGATTAGCCATTACATAATCAAATCTTCCATAACAATTAAACTCATCTTGGTAAAATGTATTTGCTTGCTTTATCTCTCCTCGTAATCCGTTTACAACAAGATTCATTTTTGCAAGCTTAACAGTATCAGAAGTTTTTTCTTGACCACAAACAAAAATATTATTCTCGCTAGCATCATGTAGCTCTTCTTTTCTTCTCTCTATAAATTTAGCAGATTGAACAAACATTCCACCTGAACCGCATGCTGGATCATAAATTTCTCCACTGTAAGGTTCAATTACTTCCACCATATATTTTACTACAGAGGTTGGAGTAAAGAACTCTCCTCCACCCTGACCCTCTGTTAGTGCAAACTCTCTTAAAAAATACTCATAAACCTTACCAAATAAGTCTCCAGACGCATCGACAGGTATATCTGCAAATGTTCTAAGAAGCTTACTAGGAAGCTCTTCATTTACTCTTGTTAGCTTTAAATATTCACTCTTTGGAAGCGTATCCTTAAGTTCTTCTTTATTTTCCTCTATTTCTTCCATTGCTTCTTTTATAGCTACATCTATTTTTTTGTCGCCAGAAAGATTTAAAAGATAATTATATCTTGAATGTGGTGGTAAATAAAAGCCACATTTTGATATAGCTATTTCTCTTTCACTTCTTTGTTTTCTTGAATTCTTTTGTGATTCAATTTCAACCTTAATTTCATCTTCATACATACTATACTTGTTATCTGCAAATTTCAAAAATATAATCCCTAATACTGGAGTTGCATACTCATTTGATTTTAAATCTGAATCAACTCTTAAACGTTCTGCCGCTGACCATAGACTTTTTTCTAACTGTTTTAGTTCTTCTGATGTCATATATTCTCTCCTATTCAAATTTCTATATAAAAATTAAACTTTTATAAATGTTTAATAAATATCCACAGTAATTATATCATAAACTATTTCTATAAAGTGTAAGACAAGAAAACCAAAGATTGGATTAAAATTAAGTACCTATTAGACGATGATTTTGTAATATTTGAATATATTCTTAAGAGATGTGGTGTCATTAGCATTGTCCTTACCAATATTTAAATAGAGAACTAATATATAAACGTCATGATACTCTTGCGTATCTGCAGAAGACTTTCCAATAATAAAATCCACACCTAAATTAAGCTCACAACCTTTTAATGAGTTGCCCTCTGTAAATGATAATGTGGTATTGATAATGCCTAGACTTGTGTGTATTGTAAAATTTATGATGAAAACTCCAAATGAGGGTCTACGACAACCTGTGTTTAAAGGTTTGAGGGATGATAAATACCATAAGGAATGTACTATAAATTAATAAGGAAAGGTTATTATGGATAAGAAAGAAGCTAAAGAATTTTCAAATGATGCCATATATGAACTTAATGAAATGTTAACTCCTATTAATATTAATGATATCCTTTATTACGAATAATATTATAATAAAAAATACTGTATAGGCTAAAATGGACCCTATAATGTAGACAGTTAAAAAAGTTTTTTTTATAAATATTATAAAATTGATTTATTTTACATAGATTTTAGGATAATTATAGAATGTGATGAAGATGCTCATAGATTTAGGTATCAAGGAGCTGAAATTGAAAGAGAGGATTTCTTAATTAAATCTTTATCTTCTAAAATAATCAGATTTAATTCAAACGATTATTTCTTCTGTATTTACGATGTTATTAATGATATTATAAAAGAAATAACTTACCAACAAAAATAAAATAGAAAAACAGTTTATTCAATAGTCCTCCCTCATAAACCTTTTGGCTGATACCTTCAATATAAGTAACCAATATTTACAAAAATTAAAAAGCAACATACAAGTTTCATCAACCTACAAGGTACTTCTAATCATTATGCTTCAATTTCAACCCCAGACTTAAAGTAAAAAAAAAGACCGACCAATATGCATTCATACTAATCGGCCATTGAAAGAACACAATTTCTAATATCCATTATCGTTGCGCTCATATTTCCGCTAAAAGGTGCACACCCTAACTTCAAAATCTATAGGGCGTGTTCTTCTCCCCCTCCTGTTTTTATTTATTAATTTTTATATTTTATTTATACTATTACTATTTAACTTTACTGCCAGACAGATTTTAATGTTTTTGATTTTATTCGTTTTGCATCTAATTCCTACTTTAAATTATATCCAGATAATAGAAAATTTAATATATTAACAATCTATCACTGCAAATTGCAAACTTTTATCCTTCTTCACAACACGTTTATATCTTGGTTTGTAGTCACTTCTAGCTACTGCATCACGAATCTTACTCTCATTTTCAATAGTTGTATTTATACCCAAAATTACTTCCTTTAACATCCCAGGATACGGATATAAGCAATCTCCTTTTGGTTTGAGAATACGCCATTCTTTTTCGTATTCCCAATCTTTAGATTTTCTATGTGCGAGTTCAAGTAAAAGTTCATCATCATTACCAGCCATTGAAAATGCTGCTATTTGAAGTGATTCTATTTGCTCTACATAGTGTACTTTGTTTGCATATTGCCCCAATACATTCGTTTCATGGCATTCAAAACCCATACAAAATCCTTTGTGTGAATTAGCATAATGTGCCCACATTAAAGTGTTTAGTGATTCTTCTGATAAACTTAATATACCCATTTTAGATAATAAAATTTCATTATAATACAGAGTGTCTTGCAATAATTCCCTCTGAGTTTTCTTGTCAATATGCATAAAAAGTTCATCTAACATATCTAAAATCTTTTTATAACCATAACCCTCTTTCAAATACTTTTTAACTAGTTCACCCATACTAGTCTGTCCTTCTAAAGGAATGCCTTTATCCCTATTCATAACAAAATCATTTACTATTTGCTTAGCAGTAAAATTTTTTTCCCAAGAAATGGTCACATCGTGAGGATCATTTAATTTTTTGGGAACAGAATACCACATCTTTCCTTGTTCTAACGCATTTACAGAAAGTTCATTTACTTGACGATACTTATATAGTATTAAAGGCTTCATTTCAAACCCTCCTATGTTATTTATATAAATAATTACTTATTATTCGACTAATTCAACCACATTTACCCTTACTTTACTATATCATAATTTGTTTATTTTTTACAATAATTTAAACATATAATGAAAAAGCCTATAGGCATTTAACTGAAGTGCTTTTTCTACCTCAAAACTAACTTTCTTCTAGTAGTTTTCATATTATCGATAATTAAATCAAATAGCTTATTTACATTATAATTATTTTCTGCTGAATAATAAACTGGTTTTATTATAACAACATCTGTAGCTTCTTTAACTCTCCGCTGAATTGATACTGCTTGATTTTCCAAGAAATCCAATAGCATTGAATCAGGTTTATTTCTTTGTCCATCCCAATGTCTACCTTTCATAGCAACATCGGCCTGATTGATTGCAACTAAAATTCTATCTTGTTGAAAGTTAGGAACAATAACTTCATTTAATAATTTATATGTAGTACCCATATCTTTATTAGAGCCTTCAATAATTACTAAAACAGTATCTATAAACCCATATGTTTCATTATCTAAACTATAAGTTTTATAAAATAAATCTATAAGTTTTTTAGTATGTATTTTGTCTTGCCCCACGCCATCTCCCAATCCGGGTGTATCCCAAAACCTTATAGTATCATTTAATTTATAACTATCTAATCCTGTTGTTTCAGGTCCTACACCATCACCAACCTTAGCTACTTCCTTTTGAAATAACGTATTTAATGTTGTTGACTTACCAGCTCCTGTAACACCAGTTACCATTATATCTAAAGGTCTAAATCTGGCTTTTCTTAAATTTTCATCTATTATATTAACCCTATAATTAGTATACACGATTTCCACCCACTCTATCCAAAAATGCCATGCCAAATTGCTTTACCGACGCCTACTACTCCACCAATTATTCCACCAGCAACCCGTCCAATCCGTTTCCCTGATTCACCAAAAACTTCACCTATCCTCTCACCAATATCAGAACCAGTTGTTGCACAATCTTTAACAGTTTCAGCAAAGCTATTTTGAATTTCTTTACCATAATCCTTTATATCATCATTATCTTTCCACATTTCATCATTAGGATTAATTGTATCCACATAAGCCAATCTTTTTTCTTTTGGAGTAGCTTTTATTATAAAATATAGTAACTTAGATAAATTATAAGGTTTTGTTTGAAGTTGTCCATCTTCTTTGAATCCAGCACTATAATAAATTGGTTCAATATTAATTCCAGTCCCTTCTTTAATTCTCTCTTTTACAGAAATAACTTTTTTATCTAGAAATTCCTTCAAAGTTTTTTGTGGTTCATTCTTCTCATAGTCCCAATATCTTCCTTTCATTGCTACATCAGCTTGATTGATTGCAACTAAAATTCTGCCTTCCTTATTTTTCCCCAAATTTGGTATTATAATAGTATTAATTAACTCATACGAGGTACCTAGATCTTTTGTGCTTCCGTCCAATGTTACTAAAACTAGATCAATAAGAGCATCTCCATTTTCATCAACTTCTGCCAATTTTTTAATAATATTCTTTGCATGTCTATTATCAGCTTCCTTACCATCACCTAGGCCTGGACTATCCCACAATATTAAGTTGTCTAACTCATATTTAGATATATCCATAGTTTCTGGATCTACTCCAACTCCGACCTTTGCCACTTCCGTATCAAAAAGAGCATTAATTGTAGAGCTTTTCCCACAACCCGTCGCCCCAGTAATCATAAGATTTATTTTCTTAGATTTTAATTGAAAAAGGTTTTTTAAAAGTTTATTTTTTTCTTGTTCTGGTATATTTGCATTTGAAATATCATCTTGCATTACGTCATAAAAGTTTTTTTCCATAATTTGCTCCCTTATTCTGATATATTAACCTTAATAATTAGAGTATAAAGATTAATTGAAGAAAAAACAATATAAATATACATAATTAACAAAATTTAATACAACTAGTTATAAAATGTCGATAAAAATATAATTTTACTTAATAAACTACTTATTCCAATAATACCTGCAATTTAATTTTTAAGGGTATCAACTACTAATATTTATAAATATTAATTATCATTTATAGCACCAAAGTTCCTCATGCCATAATTAAAGCCACTGCTCCATCAATTTTCTCTGTGATTATTTTCTTGTCAGGCTTTATGTTTCCAGCAGTGTCAGTTTTAACATAAATATTATCCATCATCCAACGGAGCACTGGGTTTCCTCCATGTGCTATTACCTTCTCAAGAGTTAGCTTTATTAATTCCTTAGAAGATGGAGACATGTCTTTATATCCTTGTCCAAAATGAACTACTTATAAATCCCATATCTCAAGGTTCTGCACCATTTATTAATGAAAGTTTTAATTCTCAGATTCCAAAAAAAATGATGTAAAACGTTTTTTGATGTATCTACCAAACCTATAATCGTTAATGATAATAAAATTGAACATATACACCTTTCAATTATTGATGTTAGCAGATATAAAGAATCTAAAGAGACCGAGAAGAAATGTCATTTAGAATCTTTGAACGTTCTAAAGACCTTGTAGGTATCTTTAAGATAATACCCGAATTGGCTTAGTACAAAACTTGATGATTATCACTAATCTCATTTTGTCTAATATATTTGATTAAGATCTTAATAGTTTCTTAATCTAATGTTATGATGTTATTATTGCTTCCTTTAATCCTGTGACAATACATTTCGCCTCTAGTCTTGTATATTATATCTTCGAAATGTATTAACCCAGCCTCAGAGGTTCTTAAAGCGTATCTGTATACTACTCTAAAATAATCAATTTCTTAATTCATGTATGCTATTATCTTTTTCTAAAACTTTAAAAACTCTTTTCATTTCAACCTGAGTAAGATATTTTACATTCTCTAATTATTTTTTATCATGATTTAATCAACATCTATATCTCAACATATACATCTATCTTAAATCTAATATGCCTTGTAGCCCAAAACGCCAGTCGCAGTCTTTTGTTTTCATCCATTAATATCTACCCCTTCTTAATTGACTAAATTGATATTTATTGAATTATTTTTTCTATTTTATATGGCACATTTCTTTACATTTACACACTAATTTATTTGCTTAATTATAATATATAAAATATATAAATTTTTACAGTTTTAAACAATAAAAACCATACAAAACAATAAAGTGTTATTTTGTATAATATCCTATTTTAAAAGCTTCTTTGACTGGAATATATGGTATAACTTATTATATAATATGATAAGTATCTTTGAGTCAACTATGGACTTTTTATAATTACTTATACAAAAGAATTATTAAGGGAGGATATTATTTATGAAAGATGAACGATATTATAACATATGCGAGGAGCTATGGCAGAATTGGAAGGCTGACAGTGAATTTATTAGAAAAGAAATCTCAGATGGCTTGTTCAATTATATTAAAAAAGCAATTCATTGTCCTGAGCCATATCTACGATTTGGCAATACCGAGGATACTAACACTACAATGTTTTTTTTAACAACTAATCCAGGTCAAGGAGATTCATTTCAACAAAAGGATACAATTTTATCTAATGATTCCATTGTCAAAATATCCAATGATTATAATTTAAATGCTTTAAAATTAGGGATTCATTATACCGATTCAGGGTTACTTAAAGGAGCAGCAGCTAAAAGAATACAAGGCATGTTTAATATAACAGGAGCCCTAAAATACAATGGTTTTATTCAAATGGAATGTTTTCCCTTCCATAGTGATGTTTTACAACATAAATATAAGGAAGAAATAATAAAATTAAGTAAATTACAAGGCAATTTTATAAATACGTATGTAAGTGCACTTAAGCAATATTGTTCTGATAAAAATATCATAGTTATAGGTGCTGCCAATAAACAATCTATAGTTAGTGTTAATGATTGGGTAAAATTTCAATGTGAAGTTATTGGATTATCATTAGCGAATACTAAAAGCCATGTTCTAAAATATTCTGATAATGGTAATGTTTCAGTTTCATGCTTGGTAGATAATAGTACTATGAATCTTAAAATAGTTTCTTTAGTGCAAGGAGCTGCTGTATTTCCAGCTGATAGAGTATTGAATATGTTAAATAGTGAATCATTAGTAAGAATCTAAAGACTCTAAAACCAAAAACAGAACGTTATGATATAAACATCAATAATAACCTTAATTAGCTTATATCTAATTTTACATAATAATTTTAGTTATATGCTAATTAAATTTTCTTGTTAAATACATGATGTTACTTGAATTATTTGCAATTTAAAATTCACAACATTTTACCATTGTGACACGTTATAAATAGGTTTAGATTCAGATGTTAGTTTCTTAGTATATTTTTAATAAATTATACATGTAAGTACTAACGAATGTAACATGAACTGATGTGCTCACCTTAAAGTTTTATCAAGCATTCCCCGAGAGATAATATTTATAACAAAATGTGTCAAATGCTTTCAGGAAATGCTGTGAATTAGCATATGGAAAACCGGCAGAGCTCATCTTATCTGTTCTTTTCTACATTTATAACCTAATTCCTTTCATTTGTCCAAATATTTATTATAGTTATATGAATATATAATAGCTATTTGGATGAATTTCACTAAATCCACCTACTCAAAAGACTCGTATTGATGTCAACCCGGGTTTGAGCTGTAAATCTGAATATTTTTGATTGTTCTTTTCTTGGGAATAAGTCTATTATTATTGAATACTTATCTACATTAGGACATATTATGAATTTTTATCCATCTCATGAATTAACCACTCAAAATTTTCACGCCAACTGGCTTTCAAACCATCTTTGTTTTTCCATATAGCTTCTGGCCCCGTAGTTCTATCTAAGTCTATACCAAATTTCCCATTTTCTGATTGCAAAACCTGTGCAGTACGATTTTTACCACACTGATAACACTCATTAATATTATCTGATTCTATAATAACTGCACAAAAGTTCTCCATAGAACGAACCTTTAATACCACAGATAGCTTATTTGAGAAAATCTCATCTTCAATATACTTGTGTTTATTCACAACAATATACCTCTTATTACTGATTTCCGTTAGTTCCTTAGCATATAGTAAAGTGAGGACTTTTTCTGGTTTTAGAATATCATTTCCTTCAACTAAACAAAATACAACATTTTTATCCTTAACTTTATAAACATATATTCCATCAGCCACTCTTATTGATTGACTCAAGATTTCATTGACACCACCAACTGGTATCTCTAGCTGATAATTCTTGTTACGAGTTTTTGATTGGTTATGGCTTTTATCTTTAGCTGCACAACCATCATCCAATGATGTATCATAAACATATATGCTTCCAGGTAAATTTAACGCAGTCGTTTTCTTCATAATATTATATGGTTTTAGTTCTTTTCCATTTGCATTAAAACTATATACATATGAATGTGGATTTGCGACTGTTCCATCACCACCCATTGTAACAAAATTATAGCAAGCATTTTCTATTGCTCTAACTTTGTTATATTTGTACCACTTATCATAAACAACATTACCACCAGTGCTGTTAATAATAACATCAACACCTTTTATTCCAAACATCCTACTGAACAATGAATGATTGCAGTCATAACAGATCGTCATTCCTATCCTATATCCTTTATATAAAATAGGTTCAAACATTGACTTGGAAATTTCATGATACTTTTTTAATTCAAATGCAGAACATTCAGTCATAATATGTTTAATATACAACGCATTAACTGTTTCAGTTTCATTTGCAAGTGCATTAGAAAAAACGCTAAAAATGGTGCCATACATATCTACACTGCTTACAATCACAGCTTTTCCAATTTCTTCACTAAAATTAAGACAAGCTTTATAAATATTATTTATATCTTCTTTAATACATATATCTGCATTTGCTAATAAAGAATGAAAAGAGCAATACGAAAACTCTGGTAATACAAAAATATTGAAGTCAGATTTTTTCACAACCTCTATAGCATTTGCAAAATCTGTTCTATTTTTAAGTTCATTAGTCTGCAGATATAGCCCTATTTTCAAACCAGTATTGCTCTGTGTCTTAGTATTTCCCACAACTTCTGATTTTATATTCAGTAGTTTTATTAAACTCTCATCTGCCCCATCAGTTTCAAAATCTATCTGTCCATGCATTATTCTAACTAATTTATATCCATGCTTACTGGATTCGATATCCCTTACGCTATCATAATAAGCTCTTACTTCATCCCGATTCACCGGCTGTCCATCTTTTGCATTTATATCATTAGATGCCTGTATCCATAGTTGCCTATCAAAGTACACTGAAATATCTGGATAAGACAACAACGATACTTTTCTTGCCTCTGAAAAATGCTGCCTTTCATCATATTCAATAATCAATTTTTCACTTTCACAAACGAAATCACATCTTAATTGAACATTCCTCTTGGCAAATACTTTATCTCCTCTATATTCAGATATCGATTTGTATAAATTCTCATAATCTCCTTCGATTATATCTGGTGTCTTCAACCAATGGAATGTTTTTTCACATACAATGTCTCCATTAAAAATTCTATTAAGCAGTAGCTGTAATGCATTTTTTTGCTCTATGACAGCTTTTGTTGGAATTTTAATTTTATCGGCTGATATCTGTTTTGCATTAGTAATTAACTGTGCTTGTACTGTTCCAATCTTCTGTTTTGATTGTTTCAGCTCTATAACTGATTTTTTATCTATATGCTCTGATTTACCTGTATAAAATATTTCAAATCCCATTCTTTCAAAAAACCGCACCGTCTCCATGCCACCGCCAAAATCATTCTTGCTGATTTCTTTTCCATATGCCACCTTGTATGCCATTCCACGAATATGCTTAGCAGGAAGCTTCTTGCCATTATATATAAGAAATGTGGACTTTGAGCTTGGATACTCTGTATTTTCAGCATGAAAAATCTCAATCGCGTTTATAACATTTTCTCTAGTAATATCCATCCAATTAATCTTTGCCATTTTCACCTCTCCATTTCATTCTTCTAAGTTTTATAGTTTAATGTTGTTCTATTTCATCTTTAAAGGAAGGTTCTGGACCATAGCAAATATTGCTAGATAAAATTCTTATTTTGTATACACATATAATACCTTATCCTCCTTTATCAACACAATTATCATTTTTTCAATGCTCCACTCTTTTCTGGTACATTACTAATATCAACATCATTTATTCTAGCAAAATATAATAAAAACTCATTAGCCAATTTCTCTTCCTCAGTGCCTTGTTTCAATTCTGCAATATCTTGTAGTATTGGGATAGCCTGTTCATCTTCAAAGTATCTATGCAACCCTGAACTCCAAACTGGTACCTCTGGTTGATACTTTGATTCCCTTTAGAAATTCATTCTAGACTCATGCCCGCTCCTTTAAACTACTAGCAATCTCATCTACACTATTATTTTTTTAATTTTTACTCAAATGTAGCAATATATTTTAAAATAATAAAAGGTACCACACTATACGAGCTCTCCACGCTTTAGGTTTAAGTTCAAAGATACATTACGTACACTTTGGCTCTAGGAAGCTTAAAAGATCTCAAGTTTAAATTACTTTAAATTATTTTCTTTTAAAACATTATTAAGTTCCGTTTGTACATCTTGGCTTTGAGTTTTATAATCTTCTATGTTATTTATAACTTCATTTCTAAATGAATCATTACCAGAATTAAAATATTCAATTTCATTACTCATTGCTTTAATAAGACTTGCATATTGGTTTAATAAATTTTTTTGATATGATTCTAATACCTTAGGACAACCAGCACTCGAAATTTCAGTCATATTATTATTTATTCTGTTTTTATAAACCATACTATTATTTACATATTCACTTCTAGTAATCAATTTTTTATTAACATCATCCATATTTTTATTTCTTAATTCTATATCTTGATTGATATTAATAATAATAGGCTTAATAAAATTTAAATACTTTATTATCTGCTTTTGATTTGTTGTTCTTATTTGAGACTGACTATATTGTAGTGGTGCAAGAATATTCCCCGACAATGATTGTGTTTGATTATTTAACCCTTTTATAAAATTATAGCCAATACCAATTATCATCACTAGTCCAATGAACTTGAATAATATTTTAAATGGCGCACTCACAACACCAACTAATTTTTGGTGGCTTTCTTGTTTAAGTCTTGATTTAGAATCATCTAAATGATTCCAATTTAAATATTCATGATAAGCATCTACATCCTTCATTTTTAATTCTTTTAAACTCTGTTTCATTTGTTTTTTAAAGCTCTTTTGGACTTCATTCATTCGTATACCCTCCATAAAAATATTAACAATTTATATAAAATTCTACAAATATGTAAAATATCCTTCTATAACTTTCAAAAAATTAGGTACTTATTTAGTAAATATTAAAAATGAAATATTATTAAGTTTAGTTTCTGCCTCCTATGCTATAATAAACCAATGCTATCACCCAAGGAGGCCCCCATGAAAACATACAACAAACTAGTCCGTGACAAAATCCCTGAAATTATCAAAGCGTCAGATAAAAGCTTTGATATCCATTATGCTAAAAAAGAAGAAATTTTACCCTTACTTGAAACCAAACTAAATGAGGAAGTATCTGAATATCTAGAAGCTAAAAACTTAGAAGAACTTGCTGATGTTATGGAAGTTTTATTTGGTCTTGCAAATGCTCTTGGATACTCAGAGGAAGATCTAATTACCAAGAGAAATGAAAAGAAAGAAGAAAGAGGCGGCTTTGAGAAAGGCATTGTACTTGAAAAAGTTTATGAATAAACAAAACCCTTCATAGTTTTTCTCTATGAAGGGTTTTGTTTTTATATTTATTTTTCTAACTTCTCTAGTCTTTCTTTATAAAATCTTCTAGTCCTATAATCAATAATATCCTTAAAATGAGTTATAAATTCAGACTTCTTAATAAATTCACCTAACTCATTATTCAAACAAAAATATGCTTCATCTCTATAAAAGAAATCTTCTGCAGAATTTAAAAATGCCTTTATTGGATTTTCTGCAATTCTTAGATAATCCTTCTTCTCAAAATCTTTATATTCTTTAGTTGATTTATGTCGCAAAAGATCCACTGAATTTGAAGGTTTATCATAGAACTCTTTAAAGCTTTTGAAAATTGTTTCTTCATCTATTTTCAAATTTATATTACCATCATTATAGAATGCTAAGAGTAATGGCATCTTATAAGTCTTAGTCATTGACGTTTTCTCAATGTTGTTTAAAAATCCATAAGCTTTAGTATTTAGTAATAGTTTTTCTTCCTCTGAAACTTCATTTATCTTATTTAGAAAACCTAAATAATCATTAAATATATTTAATTCTCCTCTGGATCTTATTACACTGTAAAAATCGTCATCCATGTAAGTATACATTTGAAGCCTGCTAGGTCTAGTTTTCAAATCTTCTTTTATTCTATTAAAATCCTCCACTACTAGATCAAATATATTCTTTTGCTCTATCATCATCTTCTTGAATATATCAATTACTTGAAAATCAAAATCTACTATACAATCATCGGGATATTCTTCTTCTTTAGGTAATCTACCAAGTTTCGCTTTCCCTGCACTATCCTTTAAATCTCCACTTAGAAAAAATGGAATTAAATTAGCTTTTTTATAATTACCTATAAAATCTAATACATTCACATACTTCTTGTCCTTATATTTTCTTAACCCACGCCCTAGTTGTTGAAGAAAAATAGTAGGTGATTCCGTTGGCCTTAATAGTAAAATTATATCAATTTGAGGAATGTCTAATCCTTCATTAAACATATCCACAGAGAATATAATATTTAATTCTCCTGTTTTAAGTTTATCTACCGCAACACGTCTATCCATAGAAAACTCATTTTGCTCACCACTAATTACAGCGCAGGCTTTAATACCATTTTCATTAAAATATTTGCTCATATATATAGCCTGGCGTCTACTACTGCAGAAACCTAAAGCACTTTTACTATTATACTTTTCATAATGTTTTAAGATTAAATTTGATCGTTTATTAAGCATTAAGGCTTTTTCCAGTTCTATTTCATCATACTTACCATTTCTAAAAGATATCTTTGTATAATCTGTCTCATCAAAAATCCCATAGTATCTAAAGGAACAAGCCATCCCTTATCTATTGCTCCTTTTAATCTGACTTCATATACAATATTATAATCACAAAGAGCAAATACATCTTTGTTATCCAATCTCTCTGGAGTTGCAGTAAGTCCCAAAAGAAACTTTGGAGTGAAATATTCTAGTATATTTGAATAATTTCCTGCTGCTGCATGGTGAAATTCATCTATAATAATATAATCAAACGTATCTTTTTTAAAATACTCATCGCATAGGTACTGTTTTTGCCCCAGGGTTTGTACTGTAGCAAATAAAATCTCCTTATTACTATCCTTATTTTCACCATTAAAAAATCCAGTCTTAATATTAGGCCTAATGTTTTTAAAAGATATCTCTGCTTGGTTTAATATTTCTTCTCTATGAG
>ERZ1463033.18-NODE-18-length-30667-cov-9.238730_pt1 | contig 30667 bp, 32 predicted proteins | sample MGYA00564481_ERZ1463033 | MGnify/ENA primary metagenome ERZ1463033 (study PRJEB39244, sample SAMEA3635150) | Helicobacter pylori | study: EMG produced TPA metagenomics assembly of PRJEB11511 data set (Assembly of a 5300-year-old Helicobacter pylori...
ATTACTATTGTGACTGGAGTTCAGACGTGTGCTCTTCCGATCTCTTCGCCAAGGAGTGCAATAAAGGATTTAATAGCAGCACTTCTAACATATTCATTAATGCCATTATTTTCCACTAATTTTTTTAATGGCTCTGTATCACTTCCACAAACTGATGCTAGAATCTTATGTAAATCTTCAGTAAGATATTCACGGAAAATATCGCTAGAAATTTCATTTTGTATACTAATCAAATCTATAATTGGATTAAGGCTCCTCTTTTCTTTAAACTGTGCTAACAAAAATATTGCATATATATGTGCAAAATAATCGGGCTTTTCTAAAATCTCTTCATAATTATCTTTAGCATTTTTTAATATTTCAAGTAATTCAGGTATAAACTCATCCCTGCGATTTATTATCTCTTTTAATTGTTCTTCTGGAAACTCCCCATTATTATATTCGATCTCTTTAAGTAATTCTTTCATAAAATAAAACTCCTTCTTAATTTAATTTATTCATTACATTATAACTTATTTTATGCCCAAAATTTAAAAAACGATAAATTATTACACTATTCGATATTTGATGACTATAGGTATCTTTAAAAATTAAAATATATACATAGATTTCGCCTTGTTTACACCTTCTAAAAATTGTAGTATATTATATACTAACTACAATAATTTTATTATTTAAAATTTATATGAAGGGGTGATAACCATGGAAAATTTTACAACACCAAATTATACTCACCTTGAAGATATTAAATTTAATATATCTGACTTAGAAAATTCATATTACGGTGGCAGTCAGTATTGGTTTCCAAAAAAACTTAATAAACTTAGTGGTTGTGGTCCAGTTGTTGCTGCTAATATAACTGCATATTTAGCTCAAATATTACCAGATAAATACAGCACTTTATACCCTTATAAGGGTATTATTAATAAAAATGATTTTATCATGCATATGATTGAGGTTAGAAAATATGTAAAGCCAGGAATCTTTGGACTTACCTCTGTTCAGCAATTTTCAGATAATGTTTTAGATTTTGCAAAAAAAAGAAATGTATCTTTAACGTCTCATATTTTAGATTATAGTGCTAATAGTATTGATGAAGCTGTAACCTTTATTTTAGAAGCCTTATCACAAAGACTTCCAGTGGCCCTCTTAGTTCTTAAGCATCCAGTAAAGGAATTTAAGGACTATGCTTGGCATTGGATGACTATAACTGGCCTAGATCTAAATTTGAAAGACAATATATATTACATCTCGGTATCCACCTATGGTGAGCATCGGGAGATAAACTTAAATATGCTTTGGAATCAAAGACGTGCAAAAGATATAATTAGGCTTGCATATTTCATCTAGGAATTCACTTTTTATAATCTCATTAACTAATATACAAAGCAAAACAGGCAAATTCAAAGAATTAGCCTGTTTTTATTATAACTTACAAAAAATTTATGATTTTATATGTTCCATCGCTGTTATCTTCTCTATCATCCCTTTTGTCTTTCTCTCCACTCACATTTTCTAATGGAGACTTCCTCTCAGAATTTTTTTTAAGAAGTTCATCTTTTATACTATGACTATTTGCTATACTATTTAGAAATTGTTTAACATTATCATTTTGGATTTTATCATTACCCTCATTATAATTTATATCATTATCCTTTGACATATAAATTCCTCCTCATTTTTAAATTCAATAGTATTATTTTAGGCTTTTTGCCTTCCTGTAATACTATGAAATTTTTGGAATTTATATATTAAACTTCTTTACCTTTATAAATTTTTAGAAATTTCTTCCTCTGGTAATTCACCATCTATTCCTAAATAATAGTGACGAATCGGCTTTAAATCATCATCCAATTCATATACAAGTGGGACTCCGGTAGGTATATTCAAACTTACAATGTTATCACTTGATATATTATCAAGATATTTAACTAAGGCCCTTAAAGTATTTCCATGTGCAGAAATTATAACCTTCTTACCTACTTTTATTTGAGGTACTATCTCTTGAAACCATTCTACCATAACTCTCTTTATAGTATCCTCTAGACTTTCAGTTTTAGGAATCTCCTCTTCTCTTAATTCTTTATATTTTAACTCCGATCCAGGATACCTTTCATCCGAAATTGAAAGTTCTGGCGGCCTTACATCTACGTATCTTCTCCATTTATGGACTTGTTCATCTCCATATTTTTGCGCCGTCTCCGCCTTATTTAAACCTTGAAGTGCTCCATAATGTCTTTCATTTAGCTTCCATGACTTATATACAGGAATCCACATTAAATCCATCTCATGCAAAACAATCCAAAGTGTTCTAATTGCCCTTTTTAATACAGAAGTATATGCTATGTCAAAAATATACCCATTTGCCTTAAGTATTTGACCAGCCTTTCTTGCTTCAATTAGTCCATTCTCTGATAAATCTACATCTGTCCAACCAGTAAATCTGTTTTCTTTGTTCCAAAGACTTTCACCATGCCTTATTAATACAAGTTTAATCAACATAATCACTCCCTACTTAATTAAATATTTCTATTATCAACCTATGACAAACTACCTCTTAATACTTCTCTTTATTTTAAATGTAATATAATAGATTATGCTTATTATAACACCACTTGCTTATAACTTTATATGCAAAAATATAATACAGTAAAAAAACAAGCTAAAAGTTTTGGCATTAAACAAATACCATACTTTTAGCTCATATATTTTAGCTCATATATTTTATCTACTAACCCTTCACACTACCTACTGTAAGCCCACCAACAAGATATTTAGACAAACAAACAAATAATATCATTACAGGGACAGCTGTAATTAAAGCACCTGCTGAATATATACCCCATGCAGTTGAAAATTGTCCTTGCATACTTACAAGCCCAACAGGTAACGTTAATTTTCCTGCGTCATTTATGATTACACTTGCAACTATATACTCAGACCAAGCTGCCATAAATGAGAATAATGCAGATAATGCAACAGCTGGTTTTGCAAGTGGTAATATTATTTGATAAAAGGACCTAAATATTGAAGCACCATCTACATAAGCACTCTCTTCAAGAGACTTCGGAATGGTATCATAGAATCCCTTCATCATCCAAATATTAAATGGAATTGCTGTTGATACATAAATTACTGCCAATGCAAAATAATTATTTGTCATATTTAACTTAATTATCATTAAATATAAAGGTAACAAAGTCATAGCTAATGGAAACATCTGAGTAACTAAGAGCAAAGATAATCCCATCTGTTTACCTCTAAATTTAAATCTAGAAAATGCATACCCAGCTGTAACAGAAAGAATTATACTAAAAGCGCAAGAGAAAGTTGATACAATTATACTATGAATAAGCCAATTTAACATATCATATTGTATAAACGCTTGCTTAAAATTATCAAATGTTGCATTCGCAGGTATTATACTTAAAGATTTGGTAAACAATGCATCTGCCGGTCTTAAAGATACTGTTAATATCGTTAAGATTGGATATATAGAGCATATACATGCAATTATTAAAATTGCATATATTAGTGTTATTTTTAAAGGAGAATCTCCTCTATTAAATTTTGCTTTAAATTTATTACTTTTCATGCCTTTCACCTCTAATCTTCTGATTTTTGAGCTCTAATAAAGAATGTACTAAATGCTAACAAAATCAAGAATATAATTACTGAAAGCGCTGCTGATTGACCATACCTGAAATATTGGAACGCTCTCTTAAATACCATAGTTATAAGAATCTGAGATTCATCTGAAGCTGAGCCACTCGTAATTATATATATTATATTAACCATATTAAATGTCCATACTGTTCCAAGGACTATAGCCGGAGTAAGTATTGGTTTTAAAAGTGGTAAAGTTATACTTTTGAATTTTTGTAAACCTGTTGCTCCATCCAAATCTGCGGCTTCATATAATTCTTCTGGAATACTTGAAAGTCCGCCAAGTGATATCATCATCATAAAAGGAATTCCAAGCCATATGTTAGTTATTATGCACCCTACAAATGTCCAGCTTGGTACAGATAACCATGGAATAGCTACCACGTTACCAAAAATATGTGATAAAATAATATTAACAGAACCGTATTCAACATTATACATACCTTTCCATGTCATTGCAGCAATATATTGTGGTATTGCCCAAGGTAAAATAAGCAAAACTCTTATAAATGCTTTACCCGGTAATTTTCTGTTTAAAAGTATAGCGAAAAACAATCCAAAGCTAACATGGAAAACCACATTAATAACAGTCCATAATATAGTTCTTATTAAGGTTGAATAAAATAAACTATCACTAAGTATATTTTTGTAATTATCAAGACCAATCCAAGGATAATTCTGACTTTTTAAATTTAGTAAAGTTACATTCTTAAATGAAATTATAATTTCATATATAAGTGGATAAGCAACAACAAGTAATAAAACTATAACAGCTGGTGCTAAAAAAAAGAAAGGTGTCATCTTACCTTGTCCTATTCCTAAACTAACATTGCCTTTTTTCTTTTTTAATTTTTCAACAGTCCCCTTCATGCCAAAACTCCTTTCTTTAAAATAAAAGAGGATTTCTCCCCTTTTATAAATATATTCTATAAACCTAAAGCTTTAATTCCTTCCTCAGCTTTTTTTTGCATAATTGCTCCTGCATCCTCAGGTTTTGTTTTTCCTGACAATACATTTTGCTGAACTGGTTTAATAGCATCCCAAATAGCTCTCATTTGTGTAATGTTTGGCATTGGTGTAGCTTTAGACAATTGATCTTTTTGCCCTGCTATTAGTGGATTTCCAGTAATCTTAGCATCTTTTATAGCCTCAAGATTAGTCGGAATTTGTTGATGTGCATCAACCATCTGTAACTGCGCATCTTTTGAGTTTACAAACATAAGGAATTTCTTAACCGCAGCTAGTTTATTTGCATCTTTTACTCCTGCAGATACTGTGTATCCTTTAACAGCAGAATAAGGTGCTGGAGATTTACCATTTATCGTAGGTATTGACATAATGCCTAAATCAATTCCAGCTTTCTTATAATCTGCAAAACCCCATGGTCCGTTGATTATAAATGCTGCTTTTCCACCTTTGAATAAGTTGTCAGCAACTGTTGCATCAGATTCTTTAGGAATTAGACCTTCGCTGTGTATTTTTTTCATAAAAGTCATCCACTGAGTAACAGCTGGTGTATTTAGTGTTGGTTTAGGTGAAGCCGCATTAACATCGTCAAATACTTTACCACCATAAGCCCCTAAAAATCCAATTGAGAAAAATGGTTCAACTTCATTAAATACTAAGCCATAATCAACTTTACCTTCTTTTTTAAGTTGTAGTCCCATTGTTTCTAATTCTTCAAAAGTTTTAGGTGGAGTTTTTACCAATTTTTTATTGTAAGAAACCAAAACTTCATTACCATTTCTATCTGGAATCATATATTGTTTTCCTGTAAACTTGCCAGCTTCTAATGTTTTTTGGTCTAAAGTTTTCATAAAATCTGCTCCAACAATAGTATCAATAGGTTGTACTAAACTACCTGGAACAAATACTCCAAGGTTATCGTTTGGTGATAATACAATATCAGGTCCTGTTGTACCTAATGATGCCGTTGAGAAATTTTTTCTTAAATCTTCAGTCTCATAATGTGTTCTTTTAACTGTTATAGTAGGGTTTGCAGTGTGAAAATCAGTAATTAATTTATCAAGTGTCTTTTGTGCGGTCGCATCATCTTGTTCCCAAAACGCTAAACTTACTGGCTTACTTGAATCTACTGATGATGATTTTGTAGACGCCTTACTACCACACCCTGCTAGTGTTCCTACTACCAATGTTGATATCATTGCAATAGCTAAAATTGATTTAATCTTTTTCATTTCTTTACCCCCCTAAAATTTGTGAAAAATAAAAATTCAGGAATTACTTTGATACTTTTTAAATGAGTTATCATTTATGGAAAATTTGAAAACGTTTATAATTATCTATGCAACCGTTTGCCTAAATTTATTTTACTATTAATTTCTTTACATGTCAAACTGAATTTCAAAAATAATTATTTTATTTTTAAGTTATAATTTGCCATACTCAACAGAATTATTATTGCTTCCTATTTTTTCACGCAAACGAATACATAAAATGATAAAAAAAATATATATACTTATATAATAATGTATATTATATAAGTATGTATTATGTTTTTGTCCAATTTGATTAATTATTTATATGTATAATGTCTACTTAACGGTTACTTTCATTTTGCTCACTAAAAATACTAATTTGATTTAAGTGATTCAAAATTTGAAGATAATAATCTGACTTTATTTGAACTGATGAAATAAGTTTTTCAAGATATTCTCCTTCAGTTTTAGAACGCTCACTAACATTAGTCAAATTTTTACTTATTTGTTCTATTTTTTGAATATTTAAATTTTGTGATTCTTCAACTTCTTGCATATGTCCATGAACACCATTTTCTGCTATTACAATATTATCTAAAAGACTAATAGACTTATCAATATTCTGGAGTGTATTAGTCATAACTGTTTTGCCTTCAACAGATTTGTTGTTTAATGAGCCCATAATAACATCCATATTTTTTAATGCATCCATTATGTCTGTTGCACTATTTTTAGTGGATTGAGATAATTTTTTAATCTCATTTGCTACAACAGAAAAACCACGCCCAGCTTCCCCTGCGCGAGCAGCTTCAATTGCAGCATTCAATGAAAGAAGATTAGTTTGACTAGCAATACTCGTAATAATTGTTGCAAAATTGTTAATATTAGTATATTGGCTTTGCATTTGGCTAAAAAGATTTAATAAACTTTCAAATACTGTAGATACATTATTCATTTCCTTCGCTAAATCATTAATTCCAGACTTAGCGGAACTAACTTCCTCCGATGAATGGCTTAAACTACTAAAAACTGTAGATACTTGCCTTTGGGTATCATAGGCATTTTGAGATAATAATTTTAAATAAGCTTCTACTTCTTCAATTTGGTTTGTTGTACGTCCAGTACCATTTAGAAGATCAGAAAAACCGAAAGTAATTGTGCCCTCTTCTTTAAGTAAATTATGAATTTGTATATTAGTTTGGTTTGCTAGTTCAAAAATTTCTTCTAAATTTTTAAAATCCGATGATTTAGAATTTGGTTCATTCAATAAATGATATGGTTGAACCTGCTTATTTGAGCTCCCATTTTTATTTTTGAATTTTAATAACATTTTATTATGCCTCCCCTTATTCTACTAGTAACAGTACCATAGTTTGATTAAAGTGATTTTGGTAGAATTGTTCACCATAACTAACAAATCCTGTTTGATTTTCACATAAAGATAGGAGGTTCGAACTTACATTTCCCCAAAGATTTTTATCTAAAAACATTAAAGAACGAAGAATACAATTTATTGATAAAACAAAACTAGGTTTAAACACAGCAGATGTCACTGTTTCCTTCATAACTAAATCATAATTAGCAGGCTGTAAAACTTCAACGAAGGTATTAGGGAGTATTTGGCAATAAAATACGATTGATTTATCTGAATTAACCTTCATAGGTGATGCTATATAAATTTCATCTTTAGAAACCTTACCTAATGGATTATTCATGAAATGATTAGGTAAATCAGCTTCCTTAATGCCTAAAATTTTGGCATACTCTACAGTCGCTAAATTATTATTAAAAGTTTTTACAGTACGTTTAATAGGATCTGCATCAGTAACCAATAATTTTTTTCCTGAAGGGATATAAATATTTTCTTTAATTAGCTGTGTTCGTTTTTTCATATCAAAAAAAATAGCAACACTATGTACTTCTTTCTTACCAATATAAATTAGAGTTTTTTCAAATTTAAGATTATCGCCAGCACTTCCTCCAATAATTTTAAAATTAGGGTCTGCAAAATAAAAAGTAGTAATTATACTTTCTTCCATAGCAGCTAGACCATCACATAACAATAGAGTAAAAGCATTAGGATTATTTTTTACCTTTTCATATGATTTTTTGAGTTGCTGAAGACTTTTGGCCGGTGGATACATTATTTCAACAATTTCAGCAATCTCTGAATTATATGAAAAGCCCGTAATTACATTGTCTTTATATCCTTTAGGAGAAAATTCACCTGACGTTGAGCAAAGAATGACGTTATCTGGGGCAGTTGTAGATAAACTTTGAATTAATGAAATACCTGCAAAAATAACAAATGAAAGATCAGGATGATTCCCTATATAATCAAGTGTTTCTATAGGGGTAGAGAATAAAAAAGAGTTCATTAATTTGCGCCTCCTATAAATTTTTTTGTTGAATCTCTTTCTACTAATTTTGTATCAATAATATAATTATTTATATCTTGCTTCTCATTTTCTAATTTGTTTATTAATAGCTTAACTGCATAATAACCTAATTTTTCAGAATTGATATCAACTGAAGATAACGTTGGGTTTCGAAAGGCTGCAATTGGAGTATTATTAAAACCAATAATTGAAATGTGCTGGCCCGCCACTTCACTTATAGCTTTTAATGCACCAAATGCTATTAAATCATCAGTGGTAACAACAGCTGTAGGTCTCCCTTTACTTAAGATTCTTTTCATAGCATCATACCCACTGTTTTCTGTAAACTCAGCTACTTGGACCATATTTTCATCAAGTTTTTCTCCAATATTATCCATAGCTCTCGTGTAACCTTCTAATCTATTTATAGTTACATTAAGTGTAGGTGAACCTCCTATAAATGCAATCTTTCTCTCACCTTTTTGTATAAGATAATTGACAACACTGTACATAGCATGAAAATTATCATTATCGACCCATAAAACCCCTTCAGAATTTTCTGGTTTACCTATTACTACAAAAGGATAATCTGCTTCTTTCAAATAAGCAATACATTTGTCATCCTTTCGAGCTACAGCCAGAATAATTCCGTCAACTCTTCTACTATTTATCAAACTTGCTATGTGTTCTACTTCTTGGTCTTCGTTATTACTGTATGTATACATGATATAATATCCTTTTTTCTGAGCATAATGACTTATGCCTCTCATAATCTGAATAAAAAAAGGATTAACAAATAAATCTTCATCAGTGTTAGGTAATATAAGTCCTATAGTCTTTGTTGTTTTACTAACTAGGCTCCTAGCTATTGCGTTAGGATGATAATCTATTTCCTTCATTGTTTTATATACTCTTTGTTTTGTTTCATCGCTAATTCTAGGATTATCTGCAAGTACTCTTGAAACTGTTGATGGTGATACATTTGCGAGCTTCGCTACATCTTTTATAGTTACTGACATATTACCTTCACTTCCCAATTTGTAAAAATATTCTACGCTTATTATATTATTAATTTTGATATTAATCAAGGTAAGTCATGCAAATAGTGCCACATTCTAAAGTAGCTAAATAGAATGATAGTTTATGTATATTACAGCTATAATGACGTTAATAAAAAATAAATTAAATTATTTTGTGCAAACGCATTCACAAATACATAATTTTATATTATTATATAAATATAGATGTCAGTAAAATAAAAATAAAGGAGACTTATATGCGAAGCATTAAAGCAATGATATTTGATTTAGATGGCGTATTAGTTGATACTGCTAAATATCATTATTTAGCATGGAAAAGGCTAGCAAAAGAATTAAACATTGAATTTTCTATAGAAGACAACGAGAGACTAAAAGGCGTAAGTAGAATGAATTCCCTAGAAATCATACTGGGTATTGGTGGTATTACATTAGATAATGATGCAAAAGTTAAACTAGCAGATAAAAAGAATATCTGGTATGTGGAATATATCTCTAAACTAACCCCTGCTGATATTTTACCTGGAGTTATAGACTTTTTAAAAAGCATTAAAATAAATGGACTAAAAATTGCCTTAGGTTCTGCAAGTAAGAATTCTATGCTTATCCTTAACAACTTAAAATTAACAGATTATTTTGATGCTATTATTGATGGTACAAAAGTTTCTAATACAAAACCAGACCCTGAAGTCTTTTTAAAGGGTGCACTAGCACTAGAAGTATTACCTTGTCAGTGTATAGTCTTTGAAGATGCACAGTCTGGCATCGATGCTGCTATTAATGCTGGAATGTACTGCATTGGTATAGGTTCTAAAAATATACTAAAAAAAGCTAATTTAGTCCTTTCGGGATTTTCTAATATGACTTTTGATAAATTGGAACTATTAAGTAATTAACTGTAAGACTAGCAAGGGGGATTTTAATGAAACATTATTATGAACTTGACGAATGGAATATTATTGAAAAAGGATTTGATTCTGATAATAACGAAATATCTGAGAGTATTTTCAGCTTAGGTAACGGGTTTATGGGACAACGAGCAAATTTTGAAGAAGACTATAGCGGTAACTCTCTTCGCGGAAACTATATAGCTGGAGTTTACTATCCTGATAAAACAAGAGTTGGTTGGTGGAAAAATGGATACCCAGAATATTTTGCTAAGGTTTTAAACTCAACAAATTGGATCGGAATAAACATTAGAATTAATGATCTTGCTTTAGATCTTGCTAAATGCAGTGTTCGTGAATTTAAAAGAGTTTTGAATATGAAAGAAGGATATCTGAAAAGAAGTTTTGTGGCTGCACTAGAAAATGGAAATGAGATTGAAGTAAATGCTAAAAGATTTATAAGCATGACCAGAAGTGAGATAGGTGTTATAAAGTATTCCATTAGGTTATTAAATTTCAGCGGTAAATTAGAAGTTTCACCTTACCTTGATGGAAACGTTGTGAACTGTGATTCCAACTATGATGAAACCTTTTGGGATGAGATTTCAAAAGGAGCTAAACCTTATGACTCATATGTGATGTTAAAAACTAAGAAATTAGATTTTCACATATGTACAAGCATGACTTTTGAGCTAACTAAAAATGGTGAAACAATTAAACCAATTGTAACACTCAATGAAGGTGAAAAATATGTTTCAAATACGGTCTCAGTCGATTGTTATAAAAATGATGAACTTATAATTTATAAATATGTTGCAAATACCTCATCAAGATATTATAAAATACCAGAATTAATTAAAATAACTAGAGAACTTGCAAGCATTGCTAAAAAAGATGGATTTGGGATGCTTCTAGAGGAACAATCTAAGGCTTGGAGTGAAAAGTGGAGAGAAAGTGATATAGTTATAAAAGGTGATGTATCTGCTCAGCAAGGCATTAGATTTAATATATTTCAATTAAATCAAACCTATACAGGAGAAGATTATAGACTAAACATAGGTCCAAAAGGTTTCACAGGTGAAAAATATGGTGGTGGAACCTACTGGGATACTGAAGCTTACTGCATTCCTTTCTATTTAAGTACAGCGAAGGAAAAAGTATCAAAGAATCTTTTATTATATAGATATAACCAATTAGGCAAAGCTATAGAAAATGCAAAAAAATTAGGTTTTAAAAATGGAGCGGCGTTATATCCAATGGTTACTATGAATGGTGAAGAATGCCATAACGAGTGGGAAATAACTTTTGAAGAAATTCATAGAAATGGAGCCATAGCTTATGCTATATACAATTACGTAAACTACACTGGCGACAAGTCTTACCTTTATAAATTTGGTCTTGAGGTGCTTATAGCTATATCAAGGTTCTGGGCTCAAAGGTCAACTTTTTCAAGCAAAAAAAATAAATATGTAATTTTAGGTGTTACTGGACCTAATGAGTATGAAAATAATGTAAATAATAATTGGTATACTAATAAAATTGCCTGTTGGACGATGCAGTATACCCTTAAGGTTATAAATTATTTAAGTGAACATGAAAGTAAAACGTTAGATGAATTAAAATCAAAAGTTAAATTTAATGATGATGAGATAGTTAATTGGAAAAACATAATTAAGAACATGTACTATCCTCATGATGAAGAACATGGAATTTTCCTTCAACAAGATGGTTACATGGATAAAGAGCAAATATTAGTTAAAGATCTAGACAAAAAAAATATTCCAATAAATCAAAACTGGTCATGGGACAGAATACTTCGCTCATGCTTTATAAAACAAGCTGATGTACTTCAAGGTATTTATTTATTTGAGCAGGAATATGACATAGCCACAATTAAAAGAAATTTCGATTTCTATGAACCAAGAACTGTACATGAGTCGTCCTTGTCCCCATGTATTCATACAATACTCGCTGCTAAAATTGGGAATCATGAAAAAGCTTATGATATGTATTTAAGAGCATCTAGACTTGACCTTGATAATTATAATAATGACACAAAAGACGGCTGTCATACAACTAGCATGGCTGGAACTTGGATGGCAGTAGTACATGGTTTTGGTGGGCTTAGAGTTATTAACAACAAGTTAATCTTAAACCCATTTATTCCAGATCATTGGTGCTCATGTTCCTTCAAAATAATGTTTAGAGGTGCACTTTTAAATATTAAATTTACTAAAGAAACCCTCCAAATACAAAACGAGAATGAAATACCCGTAAACTTATTAGTCTATGAAACTGATTATTATTTAACTGGAAATGAATTATTAGAAGTTAAATTACCATAGATATAAATCCTTTTCTACAAAATGAATTCAATTACAAAAGGTATAGCAAAACTCTGCTATACCTTTCGTAATTTTTCTATATAAGCCTAGTGGCATTTCAGTTATCATTTTTTTTCATTAATTCTTCTATTTTCTTTGCTGACATCGGTTTATAATAATAATAACCTTGTATTTCATCACACCCTTCCTTTCTCAAAAATTCTATCTGCTCCTTTGTCTCTACTCCCTCAGCAATTACCTTTAATTCTAAATTTTTAGCTAATGCAATTATAACCTTAATTATTGCTTCATCTTTATTGTTTATATTTATACCTCTAACAAACGAGATATCTATTTTTATTTTATCTACTGGTAATTGTTTAATATAATTTAAAGAAGAGTATTCTGTACCAAAATCATCTATTGCAATTTTTACCCCAAGTTGTTTTAATTGTTTTAAAGATTCAACGATATACTCTGTTTCCTTCATGATTATATTTTCTGTTATTTCTATTTCCAAATCATTTGGATCTAGACCTGTTTCCCTTAAAATCACAACAATATCTTCAATTATTTTTGTGTTTTGAAATTGATTCACTGAAATATTAACTGCTATAGGTACATTTAAAATGCCCATTTCTTGCCATTTTTTATTTTGTTTACATGCAGTTTTAAGTACCCATTCACCTATTGGCAATATCAAACCTGTCTTTTCAGCTATATGTATAAAATCTATTGGATTTACCATTCCAAGTTCTTTATTATTCCACCTTATTAATGCTTCTAGACCAATTATTTTACCTGTTGCTAAACTAATTTGTGGTTGATAAAATAATTCTAGTTCATTTCTCTCTATTGCCCCAAATAAACTATTTGTTAACCTCATCTCTTCAACTAAGCTCTCCTTGATAATCTCAGTACAAAGCTCAAATTTGTTCCTACCTTTTTCTTTTGCCTTATACATTGCGATATCAGCATTTTTTATTAATGTTTCTACATCACTACCATCTATTGGATAAATGGACCCACCAATACTAGTAGTTATATATAAATCAGTATTATCTATTATAAATGGTTTTTTAAGATCAGTAAGTATTTTTTCTGATACAGCTTTAATCTCTTCGTCATTTTTTATATCTTGAATCAGAATAAGAAATTCATCTCCTCCAACCCTACAAACTGTATCACTTTCCAACATTATATTTGTTAACCTCTTTGAAACCATTTTTAAAAGCTCATCACCTTTTGCATGTCCCATTGTGTCATTTACCCTTTTAAAGGAATCTAAATCAAGGAATAATACTCCTAGGAAACTTTTGCTTAGATCAGTATTAAAAATCCCCTGATTTAATCTATCAATAAATAATGTTCTATTTGGTAACCCCGTTAAGAAATCATAATACGCTAATTTCTTAATTTTGAATTCCATATCTATACGTGAAATTATTTCACACTCTAGTTCTTCATTTGAACTACTTAACTCCCTAGTTCTCTCCCCCACCTTAATTTCAAGTTCAGCATATGATTTTTTTAATTTTTGCTGAACAAGTTTAATTTCAGATATATCCTGAAAAATACAAACTATCCCCAGTGAATCTCCCCACTCATCCTTTAAGACTGAAGAAGACAAAAGTATTGGTAATTTATTATTGTTACTTTGTAAAACTTCAATTTCAAAACTACTACAGTTTGTTAATTTAGATAATTCTATTGTATCTGCGAATAAATAATTTATAGGTTTATTAATTATCATACTTTTATCATAACCTAATAATTTAAGCGCCCCTTTATTAATATCTTCTATAATACCATCATGATTTGCAATAATTAGCCCTTCACTCATTATTTTCAAAACCTCTAAAGCAAAATTTTCAGGATTAAGGTCCATTAATTTGTATTTTTTAATAGAATACCATACTCCAATTACAGGTATTACAATAAATATAATACCCATACACGGCATAAATGGCCTTCTAATCATTGGAATTAGACTATCAGTAATTCCACCTGCAACAACTGCAATAATAGTTGTTACCAATATAAGTTTTGCCTGTTTTCTCTCCCTTACTATTTCTGAATTTTTACACCATTCAAATAATAAGAATATAACTAAAATCATATAAGAAAACCAATATATACTGAAAAAATTCGACCAAATAAATCCCTTATTTTTTGATGTTATATAAACCCACCCTAAATTTGTTTCAACAAAATTTTGCGATGTTTCTCTATGGAAAACATAAAGATAAATAGATATTATCGCAGGTAAATATAAAATTATATGAGCGAATTTTTTTTTCAAAAAAGCACCTTTATTAGTTAAAATAATTATAAAATGTAAAAATAGACAATAAAAAACCGCCCCAAAAAATGTAGAATGTAAATAAAAATCACTTGCAGCTTTAGCATTTCTTGAAGAATTCATTAAGAAGGACATAAATGACCATAATGCCAAATTTATGGTCATTACAGAAAATAGTTTATTTAATTTATTTTTTGAATCATTTAAAAATGTAATGATACCCAGAACAACATATGTAATTCCACATAAAAAATATAAAGTTGTTAAAATAACCATGCCTTACTCTCCCCCAGTTAGTCCTGTTTCTAATTCATTTATAAAGTATACCATAATACTCACAAATTCTCTCTATGCTTATCTTTTAAAATCGACAAAACTCCCCTTCTTAAATTTAAGAAAAGGAGTTTTGTTGTATTAATTAAAAGAATAATTATATTTAGATATTAAAATTTCTGTGCCACTTTCCTTGCTTCTTTTATAGCATTTTTCTTTATTTCATCTGCTTTATCTGGAGTCTCATTCATACCTTCTACAATAATTGATTGTTTATCGGTAATTCCAACAAAACTTAATATTGTATTTATATATCTGTCTCCTAATTCAAGTTCTGCAGCCGGTCCACTAGAATAGACGCCACCTCTAGCCTGAATATGAACTGCTTTTTTATCAGTTAAAAGTCCAACTGATCCATTTTGTGTGTATTTAAATGTCTTATTAACTATACATATATTATCTAAATACGCTTTCATCATTGGAGGTATTGTGAAATTCCAAAGTGGTGTAACAAATACATATTTATCGGCTGCTATAAACTGGTCTAACAAATTACTCATAGCAGATACTTTATTCTGTTCTTCTTTATCTAATTTTTCAAATGTAACTCCTGCTCCAAGTTTTCCCCAAGCACTGAATACTACCTCATCAATAAATGGAACCTCTGTTTTATATAAATCTAAAGTTATTATTTCATCAGATGGATTGGATTTTTTATAAGTTTCTAAAAATTCATTTCCTACAGCTAAACTAAACGAATTTTCCTTAGTTTTTGGATTTGATGTTATATATAATATTTTTGACATTTTTACATTCCCCTTTTCACTCTTTATTATATTTTTTAAATTTAAATAATTAGTATTGTTTTAATATTAATTTATATACTTTAATTTCTTGTTACATAAAGTAACTTATATACTTTTTGTAATTAAATTACTTTATGTTGTTATAATACATTAACATACTTACTTTTGTCAAGTAAGTATGTTAAAATAATTATAGGAGATGATTTAGTATGGATAAATTTCATTTATGTCCAAGATTTGAGGCAGCTTTTCAAATTTTAGGAAAACGATGGACTGGATTAATTATACGTTCCTTATTAAGTGGTTCAAAAAGATTTTCAGAGCTACAAGAGATTATTCCAGCTTTAAGTTCTCGTGTACTTACAGAAAGATTTAAAGAATTAGAAGAACTAGGCATTGTTACTCGTAGTGTTTACCCCGAAATGCCTGTACGTATAGAATATGGACTTACGCAAAAAGGCAAAGACTTAGAAAAAACTATGGATGAAATCCAAAAATGGGCAGAGAAATGGCCCGATAAGTAATTATTTTTATATACCCTCTAAAAAATTAGAGGGTATATTTATTTTTTGATTGTATAAACATAGTAAACATATCATTTTATTAACAACTTTATATAAGAAACATAATTTGTTATTGACTTCATGAATTTAATAAAGTAGAATGGTTTTGATAATCATTATCAAATAAGAAGTTACCAGAGGAGTTTTTACATGATTTTTATCTATTCTTTAATTTTCGCTTTACTATTATCGTTATTTTTTACATCAAACATCAAAAAAAATTATTGGACTTATTATTTAATCTCCATATTTATTGGAATCATTACTACTGTTTATGAAGTTCTTAGAATAACTTCAGGTGTCAAACTTTATGGATTTCCTCTCTACCTAGAAAAAATATTTATAAGAGGTTATATTTCCATAGCATTTTTCATTTTAGTAATGTTTGCAGGCGCCCTAAATACAAAATGGGAAATAACAAGAAAACTCCAAAGCATAAGGGCGGAACTCGCAATTATGGCCTCTATATTTATAATCCCTCATTCTATTATTTATTTTGTTCGCTTCATAATACTTAAACTTCCAAAAATGTTTAGCACAGGTGTAATACCAAAATTATATATAGCTTATATTCTTGTTGGAATTATAGCATTTATTATAATGATTCCCTTGTTTATTACCTCCTTCAAAAAAATCAGGAGTAAAATGCAAAGTGGTCACTGGCGAAAATTACAAAAGCGAGCATACATATTTTACTTTCTAGTGTACGTGCATATACTGATTATAATGTTAAATGAAAAAGAAATTGATCTATTAAAATTAAGTACTTACACAATTATATTTGGTGCATACACAATTTTAAAGTTGATTAAATCTAAAAATAATAGACAAGCTAAATTAAAAATTGCTAGTTAAGTTATCTACTGCGGATCTGCAATATTAAAAACTAATAACTAAATATTATATTTAGTTATTAGTTTTCTCCATATGATAGGTGTACCATTTGCTAATTAATACTTTAAAAGAAGCAGCAACTGGTACCGCTATCATCATACCTATAAGTCCCCATACACTTCCACCTATTATAATTGCAAGCAGAGTAAATACCGGATGTAGTCCCACACTGTCTCCAACAATTTTCGGTGCAAGTAATTTATTATCCACCTCTTGGACTACAATCATGCCAACAACTGCCCACACTGCTCTAATAGGTTGTCCACTTAGCAGTGCAATAATTACTGCGAGAATAGTTCCAACAACAGGCCCTATATATGGTATCATATTACAGATACCTGCAATAATTCCTATTATTAAAGCATAATCTATTCCAACAAAATATAATACGATAGCTGATAAAACGCCTACAATGCAAGCCTCTAATAATTGACCTCTTATATATTTATAAAAAGTAATATCTATAATTGATAAAACTTCCTTTAATTTATTTCCAACTTTTCTTTTCCCAAATATGAGATTAAAAGTTTTTTCCCATAAATCCATAAAATATTCCGAGTCTTGTATTAAATATATACTCAATACTAAAGCTATAAAAAATGAAGCTATATTGCCACCTATAGATAAAACAGAATCTGTCATTACTCCTATACTTGTCGTAAAATATGTCTGAACATAACCTACAATTTTAGTTATTTTATCATTTAGATTTCCTAGCATTGAAATATTTGAGTTTTGTAATTTTTCAGTGATTGAACTAACTGACAATGCTGGGTTATTTAAATATTTAGTAAGATATTCTGTCATATTAGTTATAGTTATATTATTAGAAAGCTTTCCACCAATCATAATGTATATTCCACTAATAAGAGCAGCAATACCAGCTATTACTAATAAATAAATTGCTAAAATTCCTACTAATCTTCTAGGCGCAGCTCGTTTAAATATCTTTCTCTTTTGCAAGAAATTTTCAATAGTTTTCACACCTGGCTTGAACAAGTACACAATTACTAATGCCATAAGAAGTGGTTTTACAAGTCCAATAATTTTCCCTATAAAGCTTGATAAAAAAGAAAATATAACACCTATATCATTAAAAATTGTTATGCCCATATAAATTAAAAGCACTGTCCCAGCGGTATATAAACAGTATTGTAATAATTTTTTATCTATTTTCATGTTTATCCCCTCCTTAACTATTTTTCATTTTATATTTTTCTTCTATAGTTACCTTACATTATAATAAATTCATGAGTAATGGTAAAGGTCAATATTAAATTTTGCTAACACATTATAAATTTAGCATAAATTCGACATAAATTCATTGTTTTTATTTTAAACCTTTAAAATCCACATCTATTTTAGTATAATATCTATTATAAAGCTTAAAGAGGAGACGGTAATTTATGTATTGTTCTAAATGTGGTTCTGAGATAAAAGATGGCGCCAATTTTTGCTTTAAATGTGGTAATAAAAGCACAAAACAAAGTATAGTAAATCATAAAAAGATTCCAACTATACCAGTATCAACTACTTCAAAGGAAATTAATGCTTCAAATGAAATGACTACTGCAATGACAAGCATCAAAAATCAACCTAATACTAAAAGGTTTATTATAATTGCTGTTGTAATTGGAGTATTATCAATAGGATTTATTAGCTATTATATTTCGCTTTCAAAATTTTCATCCACAACTACTAAAGCTTCAGACACAACTTCTAAAAAAAACGAAGTTATTCCAAGTAACACTAGTACCAATAAAACCTCTAATACAAAATCTCAAGCTACTACATCTACAAACAAAACTGATTCTTATATTTTTTCTAAAAGCGGTAGTGAAAATCTTTTAGAATCTAATGTATCTAAATTAGTAAAAGGAGATTTATCTTTAGCTAGAAATGAAATCTTTGCAAGACATGGTTTTGTATTTAAAAGTGAACCTTTTAAGAGCTATTTCAATAATAAGTCTTGGTATAAACAAAATTCTCATTTTAAAGGAACTGATCCAGAATTAAATGCAAAAGAATTATATAATGTACAATTAATTTTGAAATATGAAAACAAATAACAAAATTCAGAAAATGCTGATAAAGTTATCCACATTTTCTGAATTTCTTGTAATTTTATAATAAATCAAAAACATCTTCTAATCATCTACATTACCAATCCGGTTTTCATTTTCCCTAATAACTTCGATAAACGAATCCGTAATTTCTTTATCAAACTGCTTTCCGCTACATCTTTTAAGCTCTTCAATAGCTTCTTTATAAGTTTTTCTTATATTATAAGGTCTAGAAGACGTCATAGCATCAAAACAATCTACTACTGTTAACATCCTTACAAGGTAAGGTATGTCTTTTCCTTTTAAATTATCTGGGTATCCATTACCATCATATCTTTCATGATGATGTAATATTAGAGGAGCAATTTCTTTAAGTGATTCAACAGATTTTATAATTTCTACTCCATTTACTGAATGTTGTTTCATTATTTCCCATTCATTTGGAGTTAATGGCATATTTTTATTTAATATTTCCTTTGGAATATTTATTTTTCCAATATCATGCATATAAGCGCCATATATTAATTCCTTTTTATTTTTTTCATTTAGTTTAAGTTTATCAGCGAGTAACCTACTGTAAATAACTACTCTTTCGACATGACCATATGTATATTTATCCTTAGCATTAATAACACTTATCAGAGTTTTTATTGATGTAATAATATCTATATGTTCATCCTCTGTATCAATTTTTAATTCTTCCAATATAGAAGTATAACTTTCAACTCTATTTTCATCAAAAAACTTAGCCCTATAAAGGGCATCATCCGCACTTTTAAAAAGTTCAATAGCATTTTTAGCTTTACTTGGATAAATCGATGTTCCTATTGAGACAGTCAATTTACCATTTGGCTGATTTTCCTCTCCACTAAAGTAGGTTGTTTCTACCTTTATTCTTAATCTTTCTGCTAGCTTAATTGCCTCTTCCTCAGAAGTGTTTGGAAGGACTATAGCAAATTCTTCTCCCCCATATCTCGCAACTACATCATCTTTTCTAAAACTATTTTTCAATATAAAACCAACTGACTTAAGTACTTCATCACCCATTTGATGTCCATTCATATCATTATAAATTTTAAAATAATCTATATCTATCAAAATCATCGCTACTAAATTATTCTCTTTTTCACAGGTTTTCATTATCCCCTCTAATGCATCATAAAAGAATCTATGATTATGAAGCCCTGTAAGCCCATCTTCATTTGCTAATCCCTCAAGCTTTCTTATATGTTCAGCTTCAATTTCCACATAAAACCCCAATGGCCATGCAGTAAGTATAAAAACTCCAGCTAAAATTAAATCATTCTCAAAAAACTGATTAACTTGTGCATTGGGTGTACCCATAATAAGATCTAATGCTAATATAAAAATTGAGGAAATACTTGCCACTAACATACCTTGTTTCATACCTTGTTGTAGAGTTGAAGTTATTATAATAAACAAAAATAAAAATTTATAATCACTTGTATTTTTACCTGAATAAAATATAACAATAATAAAAAATAGAATAAACACAAGGTTTTCTATGATTTGTACAACGTTAATATATTTAGAATCTATCTTTTCAACAGTCGCTATTGACCATATAAAATATACCGACAATAATATTAGTATTACTATGAAAAATGAAATAAAACTATAATTAGTATCTACTATGACTTCTGCTATGGTATTACCCTTAAAAAAACATCTTAGAAATACCATTCCTGAAAATAATAATGAAGCTAATTTTACTATTGACACTATTTCGCCAATTTTTTTTTGTTTATTTTCTTTTAAATCACCCATATTATCACTACCTCATCAAATTCATTATAATAAATAAAAAAGATCAGTAAACTGACCTTTTTTATTTATTATTTTTCTCTTAGGCATTTTGGTTCTTCAGGCTGATAAACACCCCAATAACATGCCGAAGATGCCACAGAAGTCGCAGCAAGTGTTGTTGCTAATGCAATTATAGTGAATAGGTGTTTCTTTAAAAATTTCATAATATTTACCCCCTATTTTTAATTATATGATTTAAAAGTTGATCTACTTTACCTACTAATAAATGCCCTGGAGACGTAATAGTAAAAGTTTGCCACAATATTCCTGAATATAAACATAAAACATAAAACATAAGTTTTTTTTCTCCACTACTTATATATAACAAGATAAGAAATACTGTTATACCTAAATAAACACTTAAAAGTATTATAGATCCTTTTTTCATCCGATTTCTTTTTTCTTGTTTTACTATAGGTTTTGAGACGCTGTCCACCGGAACTAATTTATAAATTATATAATAAGACCAAGTAAAAATTACAACTTCAAGTATTATAACTAATTTAAAATCAACTATAAAATTTAATAAAAGTGATATTAATATTGCTTGTCCTACACACACAATTGTGCCTATAAAGGTACAAATCCAAGGTGAACTTGCATGAACCCCTCCAGAATACTTTCTAAAAATAGCAGCTGTAAATGATATTATTAAAGCTTCAAAAGCTATATGAAACAGTAATCCAAATATAAAAACAAGAATTATAGAAAGAGACATCTGCATTAAAGCAAAAGCACCATATGAGATTACCTCTCTATTATCATCATCTAGAGATAATTCTAATGCAACTTTATTAGCAATATTATTAGATAATTTCTCCATCTATAACCTCCTTCAACTTTTTATTTTTAGCTAAATAGGCATAATACGTAAATATTATAGCAGCAAAAATGAATAATGATGGAATACCATATAATATTTTTAATGAAGGATCGTTTAACACATACCTCACATCTGCTTTAAATATATACTGAATTATAAAAACGTTCACTCCTTCACAAATGAACTCAAGAATTATCGTCATAATACTAGCTTGTATTGACTTAATTATACTTATCTTATTTATATTAATTGTTAATACAATAACTACTACAACAGCAATAATAGTATGTATTCCATATTGAATTGGTAATAACCTTATTAAATAAATTGCAATAATAAAAAGTATACTTGATATTATATATTTTTTTACATTAATAACAGTTTTAGAAAATACATAAACTGCGAAAATAAGTAAAAACTCCTCCGGCAGAATTCTTAAGAATACATATAATAACGTCAATCTCAACATCTTTTGTTTCTCTCCTAACACCCCTATGTATATTTTTGTATATGTTATATAATTATATCATTAATATTACAAAATAGGATATATTTATTAATATAATTCAATTAATTTTATATACTATTCAATCAAAGTCTCATCCTATATTATTTATGTTTTGTTAATGACTTTTATAGTATTAAATAAAATGATAAAAACAAAAACCCTTATACATATGTCGCCAATACTCATAATACAATAACCTACATCAATTATGTCTGTTAAAAACTTTATTTTAGTAACTCCACTTCCTAAAATGTGTATATCCTTAACCTTCATAAAAGAATCTGGTTTTACATAACCAGTTAAGTATGATAATGTTGGGAATACTGGCATTTTCCCATTATTGGCAGCTATAACAATCTTATTTAATATACTTCCAATAATAATAAATATTGATCCTATAATTGCGCTAACATTAAGCTTATATTTAATAATCAAAATTATAAATGTTAAAAGATAAAAATAATGAAAAATACTGGTATACTTTATAAATGCATAATTATCATTAAATATCATAACCTCTAAAATTACATATAATAGTACAAATGTTAATACAGGGTATATCGCCCAGGTCTTAAAAAGTGGTCTTATTTTATACCCTTTTATCTTTGCAAAAACAATTGCTAAAAGTATTGGTTCGATCATATATATTCCTCACATTCAGAATTTTTACATTTAGTTTAATTTATTCCTGTTTTGATTATACTAGTGTTTAGCATATATTTCTACCTTTTTACAAAAAAATTTGTGTTTTTTATTATTTTATTGTTTTAAATATCGTAATGCTATTTTCTTTTATAATTTTATAATTTCAACTATTTGTATTAGGCTAAAATCTCATATATAATTATATTATGCGGTTTTTCATTTAGGTTTCAAGAGTAAATCAAAGAATATAGAATAAAAGGGGATATTATGAAAAAAATAATTTTAACTTTATTTGTTGCTCTTTTACCAATTTTAGTGTTAAGTGGTTGTGTTCAATATTATAATGGCGTACCTGTTAACAGTGCAGGTTATACTAGAACATTTACTTTTACCAAAGATGAAGAGGGTTTCGAAGGTGGATTTGCAGATCTCCCGATTGATTATAATCCATTTATTTATACCTTGGCTTTTAAACAAGCAAGTGTACCAATTAAAGATAAACTTGATAAAGGCCTTATGTTAAAGGGTCATAATCGAAGTGATGATTTATTTATGTATGTTTCTAGAAAATTTAATGTTAAGGATGGATTACGTCCAAATACAAAATATACAGTACTTCTTAGTTTTGATATAGCTACAAATACTGCTGGTGGTGGAATTGGTATTGGTGGCTCACCAGGAGCAAGTGTATATGTGAAAGCAGGGATTATAAACAAAGCACCTCTTGTTGAAAACATAAATGGCATGAAAACTATAAATGTTGATAAAGGAATTCAAGCAAATGGTGGAAAAGAAATGCAAGTTTTAGGAAATATAGAAAAAATAAACTCTACAGATGATACCTACGAATATAAAAATTTCCAAAATAAAATTGATGTAACTACAAATGCCAAGGGAGAAGCTTGGTTAATTATAGGAACAGATTCGGGTTTTGAGGGATTGACAGACATATATATAACCAATATTAAGCTAACTGCTAACCTATTCACTAAGTAAAAAATGATTTACACCCTACAAACATCTCCTAAACATAAAAATAACATGTAGTTATTGTTTACATAACTACATGTTATTTTATATGTACTCATTAATGTACTCAGTGAATTTATATTACTAATTTGATAACTTACAGTTAGTGTCTAATGTTAAAACCATGTCATACCATTTTGCACCACCATGTACTGATTCAGATACACCCATATTTTTATATCCAAATTTCGCATAATAATGAATAAGCCTCTCCTTACACGTTAAAATAACCCCTTTTAGGCCCGCTACCTTTGATACTTCTATCATATAATTCATAAGTTGTGCTGCAATTCCTTTATTACGATACTTTGGTACTACATCTAGTCCAAAAATAGTCTGGTAATCTCCATTTGGGTTATGTAGTGTGGCATTCTCGTAGAGCTCATCATAGATAACAGTTCCATTGATAACGCAGCCATTTACAAACCCAATAATCTCCCCGTCTACTTCTGCTACGAAAAAGTTTTCTGAGAATGTATGAATACGTTCTCCTAAAGATATTCTTGTAGCTGCTTCCGCCTTTGGAAAACAGCTTGATTCCACTTTGGTTATCGCGTCTAAATCTCTAATCACTGCTTGTCTAATTTCAATTTTCATTATAATTCTCCCTTCATTACCATAAATTTATGCCACTTTGTTTAACGACATTTCAGAAGGAGAATAATACTACAACAAAATACAACTTGATATTTATCAAGTTGTTTTTGTAACTATTATCTTTCATAATATCAACACTTTCTAAGGATATAGTATAAACTCTTTAGCTTTCCACTACATCCTCAATAAACTCAGCGTTTTCCAATTCCTCAAAAGCATCTTCTACAGATATACTGTCTAAAATCCTACCAGTAAGAATTACACCTTTTTTTAAATCTTCATCCCATTGAAAATCAGTCATTACGCTATCAATCCCTAAATCTTCAGCCATATCCTTTGCACTAATATCTTGACCTTTATAGTTTTCTAGACCGTCTTCACTAATTGTTATTTCATAGATTTTATTTTTATTTGACATTTTTATTCCTCCCTAGACCATAATATAGTATTTTAAAAATACTACATCTAATGTTCTACAAAGGACTGAATAATATCCCTCTGTTTTTTTAGGGTATAAAAGTCTAAATTATATTAAATTTTATATCCTGATAAAAGTTAGCTTTAGCAGTTTGATAATAAGGATTAATCCATAAAAATCCTATACCAAAAGTTAATATTCCTAATATGAACCACCCTATATAACTACACCATAAACTAAATAGTTTAAATTTGAAGCCAACCATCATGCGTTTACTTCGATCTAATGATTCCGAGGCACTTAGTTCAGGATTATCCATCATAATATAATATGACATTGAATATCCTAATGAAGCAATAATTCCTGGAATGATAAGAAGCAAAGTCCATAAAATTGTGAAAAGCCCAATAAGAAAATTTAGAACAAATGATTTCACAAAAAATTTAAAACCACTAAACATATTTTCAATAACTGGCCCCTCATTCCGTATAAGCTTAAGAAAATAAGCTGATACACCAAGAGTTATTGGTCCAGACAAAACAAAACTTACCAAACTACCAAAGCCATTGGATGAGTACGTCATTGGAACTCTAACCAATTCTTCATTCTGCCAAACATTTTGAAAGGAATGTACAACATTCTCCCCTGAAAATGACATTGTAACTAACCAAGCAATAAAACACACGATCCCAGCTTGAAGCCATTTACCATTTAACTGTTCCATTGCCCTACGTTTTAAATCGCTACTTTGTTGCGGCATATTTTACCCTCCCCTTAATAATTTAACTAATCGCTCCTATTTATAGTATTCAAATATTGTCTTAAATAACCCTAAAAATTTCACTTTATTATCTTATCACATTTTTTAGAAAAACACTCTGCTTACATACTTCAATATCATTCTACAATTCCCCTTTAAATTTCCTAGGAAATATCAAAAACCACTACTCCCATAAGTAGTGGTTTTATAAATAATTATTTTCTAATCTTTAAAAGAAAGAGTCTGTATCTTTCTATCCGTACCAATAAAAGTATTTTTAAAAATGACTTCCGCTCTATCCTTATACTCTTCTGGGCTCAGCATTGAAGGACTAAAATGTGTTAATAAAAGTTCTTGTACTTCTCCACCTACAGCAAGCTTGGCTGCCTCACAAAAGGTCATATGTTTATTCCTTATAGCCTTTTCAATATCGTTTTCATCTCCATAAGTTCCCTCACATACAAACAAGTCGCTTCCCTTAATAAATGCTTTTATTTTAGAAATTGGTCTTGTATCTGTTATAAAACTAATCTTTATTCCTACTCTTTCAGCTCCAAAAACCAACTTTGGCAAATATGTTTTTCCATGGTCCGTTATAATCTCATTTTTCTGGAGTCTATTCCAAAATTCCTTTGGTATTTCATTTTCAATTGCACTTTTAACATCAAATTTTGGTTTTCTATTAAAATAGAGGCTATAACCTAAACAATTAGTTGAATGCTCAAGTTCCAGTGTTGAAATTATCAAATCATTAAATTCTCCTACTGTAGCCTTTGTAGGATCTAATGAAGCTTTTATCTTCACTGATTCTTGTGGATTTTCTAAGATATTAATTTCATAAGGAAGATAAGGAGCTATAACCATTAACCCTTTAACTATAGCCGTAATACCTATAGGCCCAATTATAGTAATTGGAAGCGTTCTGCCACTGTTACCAATTGTTAAAAGCAAACCAGGAAGTCCAACAATATGATCTGCATGTCCATGGGTTAAACAAATCACGTCTATTGATTTAAATCCCCACCCAAGCATTTTCATAGATACCTGAGTACCTTCTCCACAGTCCATTAATATTTTTCTTCCTTTATAACTTATGAGAAGTGAAGATAGATATCTTTCAGGAATTGGCATCCCTCCTCCACATCCTAGAAGTGCTAAATCAACCAATTAAATCATCTCCATCTATTTTTTTGTTTATAAAATATTATCTATATTTTTTTAACAAATTCAGATTTTAATTCCATGGCTCCAAAACCATCAATTTTACAATCAATATTATGATCTCCATCAACCAAACGAATGTTTTTTACTTTTGTACCTTTTTTTAAAGATGTTGGACTTCCCTTTACTTTAAGATCTTTAATTAGTGTTACAGAATCACCATTGTTTAATACATTTCCATTTGCATCTTTGATAATTTTTTTCTCTTCACTATTTTCAGTTTCTGATCCTAAAGTCCACTCATTTGCACATTCCGGGCAAACAAAAAGATCTCTATCCTCGTATGTGTATTCTGAATTACATTTTGGGCAATTTGGCAAATCAGCCATAATTTCATTTCCTCCATTCGTTATTGTTTCTAGTATATAATTTCTTCTAGATTTCATTGTTAAATCATCACCTGCGTTGCTGCAACAGCATCGCAGACGATACGTTAGTTTCTCATTCGTTTATATACTATCATAGTCTTCTACTATCCACAAACCATCATGCAAATATATATAAAAAACACAGTAGATAAAATATATATCTACTGCGCTTTAAAATTTAAATGTTTTAATTAATTTAATTTAGTTTTTGTTTCTAGTCCCTTCATTCGCCGCTTGGACGCTAGCATTTCCATTAACTTTATATCCATTGTTAGCATTTTTACTATCCAAGCTATTAGCAATAAGACTTTGATCCTTTTGTTTTATGCTCATATTTTTACTCAGACTATTATCACTATTAGGTATAATATTTTGATTATTTTCAGCTATGGTTTTATTTTGACTCATAAAAAACATCTCCTTTAATAATTATTCTATATTATAATGCCATTAACTTAATATACTTATACTAAAAGAGAAATTTGCTTATTTAACTAATTTTTTTTATTTTTTAGATTTAATAAATTTGTCTGCTTGCTCCTGAACTGCCTTCATTACCTTATCTAATCCTGCAGCTTTTAATTTTTGGCTGTAAATTTCAGCTCCCTTAACTGGATCTGCTATTATTCCAAGGTGAAGAGGAAGACCATATTGAGTAACTACAGTGTTTATTGCTGCCATTTCATTTTTCACAAGACTATCATCAAATGTAAATGTCTCTAAAGGATTATGAATAGTGTCATTCTTTTGCCATTTAGCAATAGTTTCTGGTACTATCTTTGGTCTAGCAACGTCTGTACGAGTTATAGATGTATGCCATCCCCATGGGCAAACATTTCCTGCTGGGAAATTAGCTGTGGCGCCTAAAGTTTTGAATTCTTTATCACCGACAGCATCCCAATGAGTACCTTTTACTCCGTTAAATGTTATGTCATTTAAATCTTTATCATATCTTAAAAGGTCTAATGCCATTAATGCTCTTTCAGAATTTTTTGAATTTGCATTTATAGCCATACCATTATTAGTGTAAGGATTAGCAAATTTTTTGCTTCCTGGTAATATATCTGCTATTTCTACTTTCCACTCAGGATGAGCTGCATTCATTATTTTAAGGTCATTTGCAACTGATCCAATATTCCAAATCATTGATGCTGACTTTCCAGCTTTAAACCCATCATCCCTTGTTTCTTTACTAGAAATAGAACTCTTAGACCAATACCCACTGTCTGCATATTTTTTCATTTTTACAGCGTAGTCTTTGTATTCTGGTGTATCAATTATAGAAAATATTTTTCCAGTAGTATCATTCATTTTATATCCTAAAATAGGATCAGAACCATAGGTTCCCATTACTCCAGTAAAACCATTTGCCTGAAGCTCTAAAGGAAATTGAAGATTTTGTCCTCCGCCATTAATTATAGGAACTATATCTTTTTCATTTTTTGCTATAGTCTCATAATATTTTTCAAGGCCTGCCTGACTTGTAATTGCAGGTATATGATATTTTTCTCTTAAATCCCCTCTAATACCTACAACTGAATATGCATACTCATCTTGGTCATTAGGAATCATATATATTTTTTTATTAACCTTAGCTTGTTCCCATGCAAGTTTAGGTTCATTTTTAACGCTTTGAGGCGCATATTTTTGGAGTAGTTCAGGTGTTAACTCAAGAAATCCATTTCTTGTAGCCATTTGGTTATAATAACACCATCCTGTTGCTGTGAAGATCAAATCAAAATCTTCCCCTGAAGAGAATAGCAATGGATATTTTGTAGCTTGGTCTCCCCACGATATGAAGTTTACATCAATGGTTGCGTTAATTTTTTGCGTAAGTATTGCATTCATTTTACCATAAACAGCATCAGCATCTTTTGGCTTATCTCCTAGAATATACATTTTTAGTTTTACCGCATCTTTTGTATCGACAGTTGCTTTAGTCGAAGTTGTATTTTTACTTGTTGAACAACCTGAAAGTGACGACATAATGATACCAGCTACTAAAAATGTAACCCCGAACTTTTTCATAAATTTATTCATAACTAATTTCCCCCTCATAATGTAATATATATTTAATTAACGGGTACTACCCCTTAACTGCACCTATTGTAAGTCCTTGTACAAAATATTTTTGAACAAATGGATACAAGAATATTATCGGTCCTGTAACTATAACTGTAAGTGCCATCTTTAAAGACTCACTTGGCAAATCCATTTTAACATTAACACTTCCTCCTGAAGTTGCTAATATGTTTTTGTAAGCATCGATATTATTAACTATTTTATAAAGAAAATATTGAAGACTATACATTTTATCATTTTGAATAAATAACATTGCATTATACCAATCATTCCAATATCTTAAAGCAATAAACAAACCCACAGTAGCAAGGGCTGGTTTAGATAATGGTAGTATTAGTTTAATAAATATAGTAAAATCTCCAGCGCCATCAATTTTTGCAGATTCAGATATGGCATCCGGTATGCTACTCATATAGCTCTTCATTATCAATATATTAAAAACACTTAAAAGTAATGGAAGTATAAGTGCTAAATAATTATCCTTCATACCTAAATATCTAACCATTAATATATACCATGGTACAAGTCCACCGGTAAATAAAGTAGTAAAATAAAAGTAGAAAGAAAATTTATTTCTCCATTCGAAATCCTTCCTTGTCAGTACATATGCTGTCATCGCAGTTACAAGTAGCCCAACAAATGTTCCAACAATTGTTATAAATATAGTAACACCATACGCTTTAAGTACTACCATAGGTTCCTTAAAAGCAAGTGCATAGGCTGAAGTTGTAAACTCCTTTGGTATTAAACTAAACCCATGTTTTAAAATATATGACTCAGATGTAAATGAGCCCGAAATTACAATTATTAATGGAATTATACAAAACAATGTCATAATTATTATAACAAGATAAGCTATTATATTAAATGCTGCTCTATCCTTTGATAATTTCTTCATATTCCTACCCCTCCATTCTAAAATGGTAGTGTAAATTTATTTACACTACTTGTTTGTTTTTTTCTTTATATATCAATGG